>ERZ1292633.1051-Hain-H41-02um-R1-1051-length-30303-cov-5_pt1 | contig 30303 bp, 29 predicted proteins | sample MGYA00564406_ERZ1292633 | MGnify/ENA primary metagenome ERZ1292633 (study PRJEB36523, sample SAMEA6512639) | groundwater metagenome | collected 2019-01-08 | study: AquaDiva: Metagenomics assemblies of 32 groundwater samples
CTATGTTCGAATTGGTCTGGCGCCAGTTACAAAAAATGACGTCGATTGTCACGGCCGATTTTTGCCGCAATTGTTTATCGCAAGGGTCGGAGAAGCAATACCCAATTTGATCGCAAAATGGCGCCTCGAAGCAATTGAAGAAACCAGCGAAAACGGCGCAAAACAACGGCTTGGCGGCGCGGCTCTCGAAAACCGCACTGAAGTTTTTGAATATCCGCAAATTGGCGACATAATCGAAATATATTCGGCGCTTCGCGAAGTGGCCGATAAAACTTATTCTTTTCAACATTGGCTAATAAATGGGCAAAACGGCCGCCCTTTTAGTGTTTCAAATGTTGTGGTTATTACTTTTGATTTGGACACCCGTAAAGCAATTACTATCCCGCCCAAAGCGCGGCAATATTTGGAATCTATGGTAATTAAGCCTCAGCACTAATTTCCACCAAAAACTCGGCGTAACAAATCCGAAGTCCGCGCGGCGGGGTTTTGCCTGATTTGGGTTTCTTCACGCCCAATATAATAAAATAAACCGTCTAAAGCTTTGCTTACAGCATAATCGACAAATTGGTCTTTGGGGCTCGCGCTTTGCGAAGTTTGCGTGCCATCGGCACTGGAAATCCGCCCAAGCCCGCCAAGCCTTTGCAATTCGCGGCCATATCTCGTGGCGACGCGGTCAAACACTGGGCCCGCGCCCGATGTGTTAACTGCGTTCAACATTGGCGGCCTGAAACTTGAAATCAATTCAGGCTTGGTTTTTTGTTTCAGCAAATCTGTGCCCGAAGTATTGCCGCCGCGTAACACACTTACAACATCGCTGATTGTGAAAGCGCGTATGGCATTTACGAAAATATTTCGCGCCTGTGGTGCGGCGATTTCTGCGGCACGGTTCACTTTTAATTGCAAGTCATCGAGAGATCGTGAAAGCCCCAATGGGCGCAAATTGCGTTGCAGACTGCCCAAAGGATTGGGGAGTGGAATACGAACTGCACCATCTGCCCAATAGCCATCAAGCCGACCGAGGCGTAAAACCGCACTAATCGCGCCATTGCTTAGGGCTTCACGAATACCGCTATCAGCTTGGACATTGGTTACACCATTGGGCAGGCCAAGACCATTATTATTCGAGGGCTGACCGCCACCAAGCGTTCCCAATATTTTGCCCAAATCTTGCGCCGAAGCGATTTGGGAAATGAAAGGCAAGCCTGCAATTCCTAAAACAGAACCAAAAACCATCCTGCGGTTCCAATCGATGTTTGGCATGAAAATTCCTTTCTTCTCGAACAATTTTCCTAAACCAGCTCTACTGAACTGAACCTTAATGGCGGCAAATTCAATACAATTTTGGCAAGTTCATACACTTATCATCAAGATTTAAGAATTTAGTCACGCTATTACTATATGGTTACTTCATGAAGCAAAATTGGAAAGTTCAGCCGCTTTTATGGGTGGCATTAGTATTCGCGCTACTTGGCTCGACTATTTCGGCATTTATGGCGGTTAAGGCGGTAAACCAATTAGCGGAATCGGCCACCAAAATGGGGCGTTTTGAACGTGCTTGGAGTTTTGCCAATTTAATTGATATGCGCGCTACTGACGCTGCCCGAAGCTATATTCTCGCGCTTGATGAACGTGCAAAGACCCGTTTTGAAGATTTCAAAGACCAACGATCCGATGCACTGTTGGAAGCCATAGAAATTGCGCCAGTTCTAAGTGACGAAGCAATCTTAACCAAAACCTACGAAGCTTTCGTGGCGATGGGTGATGTTGAAAGGGCCGCAGTTGCAATTGCGGCCGGCGGTAATATTGCCAGCGCGTCTGAGATGATTAATAGTTCTCGCTACGCATTTTTGGGTAGTTCAAAGAATTCATTTTCACAAAAAGCCAAAGGCCAATTAGTCTTGAGCTTGCAAAGCGAAATTGATGCGGCTCGAAACTTGCTGAAAATGGGGTTGGGCGGTTTATTTGCAAGCCTTCTGATAGCCGCTACTGCGTGGTGGCAAGTGGGCCGTATTTTCCGCCTGCAAGCTTTGGAATTGGGGCAAGCAAGGGACGCAGTTGCTGCCCATGCCGAACTTTTGGAAGAGCGCATTGAGGCCAGAACCCATGATTTGGAAATAGCCAAAAAAGCCGCCGAAACTGCCGATTTTGCCAAATCTGCTTTCTTGGCGCAAATGAGCCATGAAATCAGGACGCCCATGAATGGTGTTTTGGGTATGGCCGAGGCTTTGGCGCGAACCAAGCTTAACGAGCGCCAACAGCGTCTAGTTTCGGTCATTCAAGAATCTGGCGATACTTTGCTTGCGCTTCTAAATGATGTGCTTGACTTGGCTAAAATTGAAGCTGGTCGCATGGACTTGGAAATGGTCGATTTCAATGTTGTCGATATTGTAAGGTCTTCCGAGGCCATTTTCTCGACAAGGGCACACCAAAAAGGCTTAAGTTTCTCAGTCAATGTTGAAGCAGACGCGAATATTTGGTGTGTGGGTGACCCGACAAGGCTGCGGCAAATTCTCTATAATCTAATGTCTAATGCTATTAAATTCACCAATGAGGGCGAAGTTAAAGTGCAAGTTTTGGGTGAAGCCAAAAACAATAATGAAGCGCTATTAAAATTCATCATAAGCGATACTGGTATCGGCATGGACGGCGACACAGTTTCACGCTTGTTCGAAAAATTCGCCCAAGCAGATGCTTCGACAACCAGAAAATTTGGTGGTTCTGGTCTGGGGCTCTCAATTTGCAAGGAATTGGCAGCTTTGATGAATGGGACAATTGAAGTTCAAAGTGAGCTGGGCGTAGGTTCGACTTTCACGTTGGTGATGACTTCGGCAATCGGCAAAATGCCTGAACAAACCAATGCCGCAGAATTTGTTCAATCAATAGAACATGATGAGAACGCGCCAGATTTGCGGATATTGGCGGCAGAAGACAATGCCAATAACCGCCTTGTGTTGAAAATGTTCTTAGAGCAAGTGGGTATTGATCCAACCTTTGTTGAAAACGGAAAATTGGCGGTGGAAGCTTGGCAAAACCAAGAATTCGACATTATTTTGATGGACGTTCAAATGCCGATTATGTCAGGGCCTGAAGCGACTGTTGAAATCAGAAAGCTCGAATTGGCAAATAAGCGCAAACGCACCCCTATTATTGCACTAACCGCTAATGCAATGACCCACCATGTCCAAGAATGCTTGGCTTCGGGCATGGACGCGCATGTCGCAAAACCTATCCGTCCAGATTTGCTATTTGCGGCGATTGATAAATTTGTTGGTGGTGACGAAGATGAAAAAGTCGGTGACGTTTCAAGCGCCGCAGCCGCCTAGGTTGTGTTGACAAACCGTTTTTTATGCGGCGAAAATTGTGTGTTTTGAGAACCGAAGCGGAGCGTATTTGAGATACGTGAGCATCGGAAGCGCAGAAACACGCAATTTGCAGCCTGTAAAAACGGTTTGCCAACATGACCTAATTGAAATTATCAAAAGCCAGCACTAAAAATGCCGCCAATAAAAGGGCATATTGCATTGCATCGAAATGCCGCTCTGCGGGTGAGGTTTCGCTCAAAAATTTGGCGCGGTTTTCATAAGTCAAGAAAAGCAGGCAATCTATGCCAAGCCCGATACCAAACAAAAATACCACAAATTTCGAACTAACCAGCAAAGCGGCGAGCGCGGCCAATAAGCTGATAAAGCTAAGCCGCGAGAGGAAACCGCGCACACCCAAATAATAATGCTTCATAATTTCAATATGGGCTTTGGGCATATGGTCAAGAATTGTTAGGCCATCTTCGTCACGCATTGGCTCGTTGCCCTGTTCAATATACTGAACTTGCGCCGACATCCACAGCCCCAAACCGCTATAAAGCGCGTAAAGTGCAATCAGAAGTCCACTTATGCCGACTAGTATTTCCATATAGCCATATATTGGAAGTTTGGCCTAAATATCAAGGAGCATCCGCTCTGGGTTTTCCAAACATTCCTTTACGCGCACCAAAAATGTTACGGCTTCTTTGCCGTCAACAATTCGGTGATCATAGGACAGCGCCAAATACATCATTGGCCGCACGACCATTTGGCCATTTTCGACCATTACCCGATCTTGAATTTTGTGCATGCCTAAAATGCCCGATTGTGGCGAGTTCAAAATTGGCGTGGACATTAAACTGCCATAAACGCCGCCATTAGAAATCGTAAAGGTGCCGCCTTGCATATCCTCAATCGCCAATGCGCCGTCGCGGGCCTTTGCACCCAATGCCGCAATGCCTTTTTCAATTCCTGCCAAAGAAAGCACGTCACAATCGCGCAAAACTGGGACAACCAGGCCCTTATCGGTGCCAACTGCCACCGCGATGTCATAATAGTTTTTGTAAATAATATCCGTGCCATCAATTTCGGCATTAACTGCGGGAATGTCCTTGAGAGCCGTTACACAGGCTTTGACAAAAAAGGACATGAAGCCAAGTTTTGTGCCGTGTTTTTTCTCAAAAATGTCCTTATATTTGCTGCGTGCCGCCATAACGCCGCTCATATCAACTTCATTGAAAGTTGTTAGCATCGCCGCCGTGTTTTGTGCGTCTTTGAGCCGTCTAGCAATGGTTTGCCGTAAGCGATTCATGCGCACGCGTTCTTCACGTGCTTCTGTTGCGCGTGGCGCCGAAGACGGGGCAGGTAATGGAGCAGCTTGGGTTGCCGCAATTGCGGCGAGAGCGTCCGACTTGGTTACCCGTGCATCGCGCCCAGTGCCGACTATTGCTGCTGCACTTATTCCCGCATTGTCCAAAGCGCTTGCCGCAGATGGCATTGGGGCATGAGATGCGGGCTTGGTAGCTTCGACTTTTGGCGCTTCGACGCTCGCGGGCGCTGCAACTGCGGCACTCGCGCCGCCAATGCGGCCCAGCACATCGCCTTTGTTTACGGTTTCGCCTTCGGCTTTGAGAATTTCGCTCAAAGTGCCATCGGTTTCTGAAAAGACCTCCAAAGTCACTTTGTCGGTTTCAAGCTCAACCAAAAGCTCATTTTTTTTGACCGCATCACCAGGTTTCTTGGTCCATTTTGCTATTGTTGCTTCTGATACACTTTCGCCAAGTGCGGGGGTTAGAATATCACTCATGTTTTAGTCCAATGCTTCATTTAGGAAAGTTTCAAGTTCTCTTAAGTGCTTGCTCATCAAGCCCGCAGCGGTTGAAGCCGAAGCGCTACGTCCTGCGTAACGCGCGCGTTTATGTTTGGCACCAATTTTGTCGAGCACCCATTCGATATTTGGCTCCATGAATGACCAAGCACCCATGTTTTTCGGCTCCTCTTGGCACCATACAAATTCAGCATTTTTGAAGCGCGATAATTCGGTAATCATGGATTTGGCTGGGAAGGGATAAAGTTGTTCGACACGAATAATTTGAATATCGGTTAAGTCCTTTTTTTCCCGTGCATCGAAAAGATCAAAATATACTTTGCCCGAGCATAAAACAACGCGTTTAATGTCTTTATCAGCTTTTAGCGCAACCGAGCTGCCCCTTTTATGTTCAGCATCGTCCCACAAAACGCGGTGGAAAGATGAATTAGGGCCAAATTCGGAAATATTTGAAACACATTTTTTGTGACGCAATAATGATTTCGGAGTCATTACAATCAACGGCTTGCGGAATTTGCGGTGGATTTGGCGGCGCAACACATGGAAAAAGTTTGCTGGCGTTGTGCAATTCACAATTTGCAAATTATCCTCAGCGCAAAGTTGTAAATAGCGCTCCAGCCGCGCCGAAGAATGCTCTGGCCCTTGGCCTTCATAGCCATGCGGTAATAACATCACCAGACCCGACATACGTAACCATTTACGCTCACCCGAGCAAATAAACTGGTCAATCACAACTTGCGCGCCATTGGCAAAATCACCAAATTGGCCTTCCCACATGGTCAAAGTATTGGGCGCACCAAGTGAATGGCCATATTCATAACCCAAAATCGCTTCTTCGGATAAAGCGCTATCAATAACTTCAAACTCGGCCTGATTAGCGCCAAGATTGGCCAGTGGCGTATATCTGTCCTCGGTGATTTGGTCGATAAAATGGCTGTGACGATGCGAAAAAGTGCCACGGCATGAATCTTGGCCTGATAATCTTATGGGAAATCCTTCATCGAGCAAAGACGCGAAAGCCAAATGTTCGCCCATCGCCCAATCTATATTTTCACCAGTTTCAATCATGGTGCGGCGAACCCCGACTACACGTTCAACTGTTTTGTGCATATTAAAGCCTGTGGGTATTTGCGTGATTTTGGTGCCCAGCTCCATCAATTTATTGTCCGAAACCCCGGTGTCACCGCGCCTGTCTTCGCTATCTGGCAAACCAAGGCCGGTCCATACTCCATCAAGCCAATCGGCTTTTTGCGGCTCATAAGTTTTGCCTTTTTGGAATTCGTCCTCAAGAAAAGTGCTAAAATCAGCTATTGATTTATCAACTTCATCGCGCGTGACAATGCCTTCCGCGATTAGCCGCGCGGCATAAATATCAAGCGTCGATGGTTGGTCTTTGATGCGCGAATACATGATTGGGTTGGTCATGGTCGGGTCATCGCCTTCATTATGGCCAAAACGGCGATAACAAAACATGTCAATAACCACGTCTTTATTGAATTCCTGGCGATATTCAGTGGCAACTTTTGCCGCAAATACCACTGCTTCTGGGTCATCACCATTCACGTGGAAAATTGGCGCTTGCACCATCAGTGCCACGTCCGAAGGATAGGGTGAGGAACGTGAAAATTTTGGCGCAGTCGTAAAGCCAATTTGGTTATTGACGATGAAATGAACTGTTCCGCCAGTGCGGTGACCTTTAACCCCGGTAAGAGCGAAACATTCGGCGACAACGCCTTGGCCCGCAAAAGCCGCATCGCCGTGCAATAATAATGGCATAACTTTACGGAATTGTTCAGGCTTAGTGCCGCCATGTTGCGTCATTTTTGCGCGAACTTTGCCCAAAACGACAGGGTTTACAATTTCAAGGTGCGATGGATTTGGCGTCAAAGACAAATGGACATCATTGCCATCGAAACTACGATCCGACGATGCGCCCATATGGTATTTAACGTCGCCCGAACCTGCAACATCATCAGGAGTAGCGGAGCCACCACTAAATTCATGGAAAATCACATGATATGGCTTGCCCATGACGGTCGAAAGCACGTTTAAGCGCCCACGATGCGGCATACCCAGCACAATGTCAGCAACGCCCAAATTGCCGCCACGCTTTATTATTTGCTCCATAGCGGGAATAAGTGATTCGCCGCCATCAAGGCCAAAGCGCTTTGTCCCTGGATAGCGCTTATGGACAAATTGCTCAAACCCTTGGGTTTCGATTATTTTGTTCAAAATCGCTTTTTTGCCCTCGGGAGTGAAGGAAATGCCTTTGTCTGGCCCTTCCATACGCGCTTGAAGCCAGTTTTTTTCCTCAGGATTTGATACATGCATAAACTCTAGACCCAAAGTGGAGCAATAAGTTCTTTGCAAAATTTCAAGCATTTGGCGCGGCGTAGCATATTCAAGACCCAAGACAAAATCGATAAAAATCGGCCTGTCCATATCTTTTTCGGTGAAGCCATATGTCGCGGGATCAAGTTCGGGTTGGGTTTCACGAAAATCATCTAAACCCAACGGATCCAATTTTGCCGCCAAATGCCCGCGAATGCGGTACGCTCTAATCATCATGATTGCTTTGATGGAATCGCGAGTTGCCTGCAAAACCGTTGAAGAATCCGCAGGAGCTTCGGCTTTCGCTGCGGGTTTTTTTGCCGCTTTAACTTCGAGCCCTGACCAATCGCCATCGATTAGCGCGATAAGCTCAGAATTTTCGCGTGGCGGCCAATCTTTGCGCGCCCATGACGGCGAATTGCTGTTTGCGCTGCCATCATTCTGGCCAATATTTGCAAAAAAATCCGCCCATGATTTATCGACACTATTTGGGTTAGAAAGCCATTTTTCATATTGGCTTTCAATATAAATACCATTGCCGCCATATAAAAATGATGTGGCTAAACTTGCTTGGTTCTCGGCGCTTCGCCCGTTCTCGCTCATGCGATTCCCTCTATTTTTTCAGAACTTCCATTAAAGTTGAGCCCAAAGCGGCGGGCGATTGGGCAACTTTAATGCCAGCAGCTTCCATTGCGGCGATTTTGTCTTCCGCGCCGCCTTTGCCGCCCGAAATAATTGCGCCAGCATGGCCCATGCGCCGTCCCGGTGGTGCAGTGCGGCCTGCAATAAAGCCAACTGTTGGTTTCCATCGTCCGCGTTTTGCTTCATCAGCCAAAAATTGCGCCGCATCTTCTTCGGCTGAGCCACCAATTTCACCAATCATGATGATTGATTTGGTTGCTTCATCGGCCAAGAACATTTCTAACATATCGATGAATTCTGTGCCTTTAACTGGGTCGCCGCCAATACCGACAGCAGTTGTTTGCCCAAGGCCTTCATTTGAAGTTTGGAAAACCGCTTCATAAGTCAAAGTGCCCGAACGCGATAAAACCCCGACTGAGCCTTTTTTGAAAATTGAGCCAGGCATAATCCCAATTTTGCATTCATTCGGCGTTAAAACTCCTGGGCAGTTTGGCCCAATGAGGCGTGATTTTGATTTCAATAATTGCGCCTTAACATTCACCATGTCCAAAACTGGGATACCCTCGGTAATGCAAACAATAAGTTCGATTTCAGCATCAATGGCTTCAAGAATTGCAGCAGCAGCAAATGGCGGCGGCACATAAATCACTGTTGCGTCCGCGCCGACGCTTTCTTTGGCTTCAAGCACTGAATTAAACACTGGCAAACCGATATGCGTCTGCCTGCCTTTACCTGGGCTAACGCCGCCCGTCATTTTAGTGCCATAAGCAATTGCTTGTTCGGAATGGAAAGTGCCGTTTTTACCGGTAAAGCCTTGGCAGATTACTTTGGTGTCTTTGTTGATTAGAATGGACATCTTTAAGAACCCCTTACAGCTTTAACAATTTTTTGTGCGGCATCGGCCAAATCATCGGCAGGAATAACTGCCAAGCCGGATTCAGAGATTATTTTCTTGCCCAATTCGACATTGGTTCCTTCCAATCTAACAACCAAGGGAACTTTAAGCCCAACATCGCGCACTGCGGCCAAAACGCCTTCAGCAATAATATCGCAACGCATGATGCCGCCAAAAATATTGACCAAAATCCCTTTTACTTTTGGGTCTGATGTGATGATTTTGAACGCTGCCGTAACTTTTTCACGGCTAGCGCCCCCGCCGACATCAAGGAAGTTGGCAGGTGCTTCGCCATATAATTTGATAATGTCCATTGTAGCCATCGCAAGGCCCGCACCATTGACCATACAGCCAATTGTGCCGTCCAAGGCAATATAAGCGAGGTCAAACTTCGATGCCTCGATTTCTTTTTCGTCTTCTTCGGTTAAATCGCGCATTGCTTCCCATTCGGGGTGGCGATATTCAGCGTTTGAATCAAAACTGATTTTTGCGTCCAAACATACCAATTTATTGGTATCGCCATCAATTATCAGCGGATTTACTTCCAACATGCTCATATCGGCTTTGGTGAAAGCCTCGTATAAATTGCGGCATAATGGTGCAGCTTGGGCTGCCAAATCACCTTCAAGACCAAGGCATTTTACCACATCGGCGATATTTGCATCACTTACACCGGTCAAGGGATCGATAATTACAGTGGTAATTTGTTCGGGCGTATCATGCGCCACAGTTTCAATGTCCATGCCGCCAGCTTGCGACACCACAAAGGCAACGCGGCCAGTTTCACGATCTACCAATGCCGATAAATAAAACTCTTTGGTGATATTTGCGCCTTCAGATACATAAAGCCTGCGGACCATTTTACCGGTTTCGCCGGTTTGAATTGTCACCAAAGTATTGCCCAGCATTTCGGCTGAATTGCTTTGAACTGCGTCAAGGCTTGGGCACAAGCGAACGCCGCCTTTGGCATCGGCGGGAAGTTCTTTGAACTTGCCTTTACCGCGCCCACCGGCATGAATTTGCGATTTTACAACCCAAAAATTGCCGCCAAGTTTTTTCGCGGCTTCAACTGCTTCTTCAACAGAAAAAGCGGGGAAACCTTTGGGGACTGGCACACCATATTGGGCAAGAACTTCTTTAGCTTGATATTCGTGAATGTTCATATTTATTTCTTCATTGAAATTGGCATGTTTGAACATGCTTTTTAGGAGATTATTTCCCCTTCTAGCGGCATTTCGTTAACAAGTGCTAGTCTTAATTCCACTATTAGATGAATATTGTTTAACTTGTAATGCAAGTGATTTCGTGCATATTTGTCGCAAATTATGGAGATGTGCCATGAAATTTTCTACTTCCCTTGGTTTATTTACTGCTTCGTTAATTGCGAGCAATTTTGCTACAGCCGCTGTTGCGAAACCTGACCAAATTTCCCCACAAGTCACAATTACTTATTCCGACAAACTTGAAACCGAGTTTCGCGAAAATTATGGCATTCGTGAGCGCGCGACAATTGACGAAGCTATTCGCAGTGAAATTGCGCAGCAAGCAGACGGCACGATTGCACGGGTTGAAGTAAATGTGATTGATGTCACCCCAAATCGCCCGACTTTTGAGCAATTGGGCGCAAGGCCCGGGCTTTCCTACGAAAGTTTTTCAAGAGGTGGTGCGGTTTTGAGCGGCAAATCATTTGACGCGTCTGGCAATTTATTGCGTGAAACCAATTATCAATATACAACAATGGACATATTCAACGCCCAGCATTCGTGGGTATGGCAGGATGCGGAATATGCGATTTATGGTTTTACGCGCCGCCTCACTAGGAATTAGTTCACGAAAAATAAACTGCCTGTGTGGATAATGCTCTAATGAAAGCGGAGGCAGCAAGTTCGTGCCAATAAAAATCAGCAACCACGCGAAAAATATACGCTATATTTTAGTAGCTTCAGGCATTTGCGCTTTTGTTGCGGCAACCAGCTTTAGCGCATTGGCGACACCTGCGCGCAGCAAATCAAAAACCAAAACTGCAATAAATCCTGCGCATGTCTATTTGGGAAACGGTGTTTGGCGCCCTTCTGAATGTTCAAAAACCGAAAACTTTCAAGCATTCTTTTTTAGGGCTCCTGCCAAAGTCGAAGTCGGGTCGGGCCGCATTGGCGATGGCGAAAAATTGGAAATCCTAAGCACCGCGAGAAATGCTAATATTGTCGAAGTTCGCACACGGGTTTGTGCGCCAATCGGCTGCAACCAGACTTTTGAACAATATAAAATTATTTCGCAAAACCAAATGCAAGAATGGCGTTTTGAAGGGCTTTTGCCCAATGAAGCGCCAAATATTGTCGTGGAAAATGGCATTGCAAGTGACGGCACTGCAGGTCGAATTTTCAATCGCTGCGGCGCTTAGCATTTGCCAAAAATATATTTCATTGCAATAATTTCACACTACTCCCCTTAACATAGGCTATAATGCTTCCTAGATAATCATCAACGAAAGAGCGCCCGTGAAACGGGACATTAGGTTGGGGAATTAAATGGCAAATGCATTAACGCTTACTCTTGGTCCTGAATTAGGGCTACAGCGCTATTTGGCCGAAATCCGCAAGTTTCCCATGCTTGCGAAAGACGAAGAATATATGCTGGCCAAGCGTTGGCGCGAGCATGAAGATCCGCAAGCTGCTGAACGCCTTGTAACTTCGCATTTGCGCTTGGTTGCCAAAATGGCAATGGGTTATCGTGGCTATGGCTTGCCAATTGCCGAAGTTATTTCCGAAGGCAATATTGGCCTTATGCAAGCCGTGAAAAAGTTTGAGCCTGAACGCGGTTTTCGGCTTGCAACTTATGCAATGTGGTGGATACGCGCCTCAATTCAAGAATATGTTTTGCGCACATGGTCATTGGTCAAAATGGGCACAACTGCGGCGCAAAAAAAACTATTCTTCAATTTGCGGCGGACTAAACAAAAAATCCAAGCAGTTGAAGAAGGCGAACTACGCCCAGAGCATTTGGAATATATTTCAACCCAGCTTGGCGTTTCAAAATCCGAAGTGACGTCCATGAACCGCCGCATGTCGGGCCCCGATGCATCGCTTAATGTGCAAGTTGGCGGCGAAGATGGCGGCAATGAATGGCAAGATTGGTTGGCATCTGACGAAGATTCGCAAGAAGTCGTTTTAGGCCAAAATGAAGAATATGACGCGCGTATGGAGCTTTTAACTGCGGCCATGGCAGATCTTAATCCGCGTGAGCAGCAAATCATTCGTGAACGTCGTTTGAAAGATAGTCCGACAACTTTGGAAGATTTGGCCGAGGAATTTAAGGTCTCGCGCGAACGGATTCGCCAAATTGAAGTGCGGGCGTTTGAAAAACTGCAAGAAAAAATGCGCGCTTTGGCAGTTAAAAAAGGTTTGTTGGAAAACGCTTAAGTGCCCGCCTGTCGCTTATATGGGTTTCATGCTAGCAAACAAAACCAAATTGCGGTAAGTGACCGCCATTAGCGCAATTGCATGATTAAATCATGCGCTTCCAATGGGGACGTATGTCAAAAGAAGAACTATTAGAATTTCAAGGCACAGTTATGGAGCTTCTTCCAAACGCGACCTTTCGTATCAAATTGGAAAATGACCATGAAATCATTGGTCATACTGCGGGCAAATTGCGTAAAAACCGCATTAGGGTTTTGGCCGGCGACAAAGTATTGGTTGAAATGACCCCATATGACTTGACCAAGGGCCGAGTTACTTACCGCTTCAGGTAATATATGTGTATAGTTGCCCGATGTTAATTTTGGCCAGTGCATCACCAAGACGTTTGGAACTTTTGAACCGCATTGGCATTGTGCCTGCTTTGGTTGTTCCCGCCGATATTGACGAAAGCGAAAAGCCCCATGAAACTCCACGAAATTATGCGCTAAGGGTGGCAATGGAAAAAGCGACGATAATCGCCAAAAATTACCCCAATGATTTTGTCCTTTCCGCCGATACTGTCGTGAGCGTTGGTTTGCGAATTTTGCCAAAAGCTTGCACCTCAGAACAAGCACTTTATTGTTTGAAATTACTTTCGGGCCGCAATCATATTGTCACCACTGCCATTGCGCTCGCGCATAAAGGCAAAATCGCCAAACGCGCTGTTTCAACCAAGTTGGCATTCAAGAAACTTTTGCCCCACGAAATTGATGCCTATATCCAAAGCCAAGAATGGCAAGGCAAAGCGGGTGGTTATGGTATTCAGGGCCTCGCGGGGGCTTTTGTGATGCACTTAATTGGATCATGGGAAAGCGTTATGGGCTTGCCACTTTATGAAACCAAATGCCTGCTTGATGGCGCGGGTTTTTCAAAGTGAAAAGCGAAACCATCAAAGTTACGCGCATAGGTGAAAATATATATGCACTGGTTGAGGATGGGGAAATTGTCGAAATTCGTATTGCCGACTTTACCCAAAAACAAAATGCAAAAACTGGCCAAACTTATGTTGGGCGCGTGAAAGAAGTGGAAACTCGTTTGAGTGCTGCATTTGTTGATATAGGCGGGGAAATAGGATTTCTTTCATTTAGCGCAAAACGCCCAAATTATTTGGTGACTGGCAAACTAATAAAGGTAAAAGTGATTCACTCGGCGCATAGCAACAAATCTGCTACCCTCAAATATATTGGCGAAGCCGCTAAAAATCAGGCGCAAATTCAATTGCTTGAAGAAGGCCCTGAATGGGGCGAATGGCCGACGCCAAGAATTGCTAGCAGCCAAGAAAAAATCAACATCTTGGAAGTGATGGGCCAATTGGCTGGCCGATCTGCGGCAATTGAAAAAGGCGGAAATATTACAATTGAACCGACAACTGCCTTGACCGCCATTGATATTGACGCAGGCGCCCGAATTGCTGGTGGAACCAATCAAGGCAATTTTAATCACAAACTAAATCTTGAAGCCGCAAAAGAAATTATGCGGCAAATAAGATTGCGCAATCTTTCGGGGCTTATTGTCGTGGATTTTGTTGGTGCGCCATCAAAAATTGAAGCTGCCGAGCTTATGACGGTGCTAAAAGCAAGCAAAACTGATACCCGCAAATGCGAAATATTGCCAATTTCGAAATTTGGATTATGCGAAATTGCACGCCAAAGTTCGGGCTTGCCACACCACAAAGTCCTTGGATTAGAGGGCTGCAATTATTGGAGGCGAACTGCAGTCGAAGCCTTAAACGCTTTGGCTGAGGAAATGCGCATTGCCAAAGGGGATATTGTAGTTCTCGATATTTGCGCATCAGCGTTTGATGAGCTTGAACATTGGGATTTTAATTGGAGAGAGTTTTTGCATGAAAACATAGGTGTAAGATATGATATTAAGCCAAATTATGCTTTTGATTATCGTGTGAGTAGAAAAAATGCCCTGTCCGATCTGCGACACTGAAACCGTGCATAAGTTTCGGCCATTTTGCTCTAAAAGATGTGCCGATATTGATTTGCACAAATGGCTCACGGAGGGCTATTCGCTTGAAGCAATCGACCAAGATGATGAAGAAACCGCAAAACCGCGCGAGGATTTTGATTTTGGTAATTGACCCAAGCTGCCTAATAAACCTTATTTTGTGAAAATCGCGCAACCGCTCGCCTTTACACTCGGTGCTACTTCGTTTAGGAAGCTCGCTCTCCGACATTGGTTTATGCCAAAACGTGCCTGGATAGCTCAGTCGGTAGAGCAGCGGACTGAAAATCCGCGTGTCGCTGGTTCGATTCCGGCTCCAGGCACCATCTTTTTACTCACTTTGCCACCCTCGCGGCTGCGCCGCTCAGTCAGCAAAGTGGATTCAAGCGGGCAAGAAAAATCAAAAAGCGTGGTTTTTGCTTTTTCTTGACGTATTGTTTGGCTCACTTCGTTCGCACTTTAGTTCGCACTTTCTTCGCTTAGGCGCGTGTCGCTTCGCTCTGTGAGCTACGCGTCGCAGACCACGCGCTGGGTTAATTCAGTTGCGAGCGGAAAATAATTTTTGAAAAATTTGGTTTATTGAAATTACCCACTCTGTGTATTGGGGGTACTTCTTTTGCGAATTGGCATTGGGCAATTCCAAAAGGCGAATCAGCGTGTGCCGCGTTCGCGCATATTACGGGTCGCAAGGTCGGTTACCATTATTCCAGTGCCTTCAGGGCCTTCTTCGGCGCGTTTGTAAACTAACCAATCGGCACCGCTTTTCGCCCTGTTAAGAACTACGCCTTCACCACCTTTATCAGAAGCGGCCATTTCGGCCTGAGTTGCGCTGCGCCACGAACCGCGAAGAACGCCCGAAGGCGAATTCCAAACATATGTATGATCGGCGTTAATGGCTAAGGATCCTGCGTCCCCAGCATATTCCATTCTTCGGTATAGATCATTGCCTTGTGTAAAAGTTGTGGTGGCACCAACTTTCATCAGTCGCCAATTGCCATTAAGTTCATTGTGTCTCGCCGGTGCGCCAAAATTACTCGAAAGCGCATAAGTAACATTACTTAGCGCGCCAAACCTTCCAAGCTGGTTAGAAAAATCGCCAATCGCGTGATGACGAAAATTGACGCCGCGCCTTAATATTTCCTGCCGCAGTGCCTGTAATGCCGCCTCGCGACCAGGGTTAGCAAAAGGATCACCATTGCCGAGTCGGTTGGTCAAAAATGATAATACGTCCTGCTGACTCATAAGCCCAGCGCCGCCGCCGGCTGGAGTGTTATTCGCTGCGGGTGGAGGCATTGGTTGCGGCATTGGCATTGGTTGGTTTTGAGGTGGTGGTGGTATCGGTGCATTTTGCGGTGGTGGCGCATCTTGGATTCCCGGATTTGGCGGGTTTGGAGCAGCTGGTGCAGGCGGTGCTGCTGGTCGTACGTCCTCAAGCGCGTAAGCACGTTCAAAACCCTCGGGGAAGAACTGCGTGGGCGCTTCACGCACTAAGACTTGCGTGCCTTCAGGATATACACGAATTATGACGCCTTTATCCCATTTTTCCGGCCATCTTTGCGCCTTATATTCAACTTGCTGCCCTGCTTGAAAAGTCTGCGCATATGCCGACAGGCCGACAAAAACTAAGGCAAAAATTGAAATAAGAAAAAGACTAAACAGGCCAGTCCGATGTGCCTTTGGTTTATGTGTGACGGGTTTTATTTGAATCATGTTCCTCTCCCAAGACGCTCTGGTTTTGAGAACATTATCGGCGGATAACAATCAAGCCATTTCAAACTCAGAGACTTGCAGGAAAATTAGCGCAAACCTCGACGACCGCCTTGTAAAAAAACGGCAAAAACCGAAGAATCTTCGTAACACGTCGAGCTTGTCTTGTTCGAAAAGCCGCAGTGCAGTCCTTTGACGCCTTGCTTAGACGTCACTGATCCATTATTTCAAATTTCACGTTTAGCGCCCAAGTTCCAGCGGTGGATTCGCAATTTTTGCGTGCGGGCCGAAACTTCATTTTCATGCCTTCACGAATTACCGCAGAATCAAAACCCGAATTTGTTGAATTTAGGATTTTGACATCAATCGGCTTGCCAGTTTCGTCAATATCCAATGTTGCTTGCACCAATCCCGTAATGCCGCGTTCTTCCATACGAACAGGATAGGCGCGTTCAACACTAAATGGTTGCAACGGATTGGCCGCGACTGCACGCTCATTACAAATATTTGCGACAACCACTACCACTTCAGATGCAACAGGGACAATGTCGCCTTCGCCATTGCCCAGGCCAATTCCAATGCTCGGGGCGGAGCCCGTATCAGTAAATTGGTCAGAGTTGGGATTAGTTGGCTGAACTGGTGGAGGCCCAGTGACAGTTGGAATTCTTGGAACCCTAACTATTGGTTTTGGCGTTTTTATTTCTTCAATTATCGGCGGTGGTGGCTCAGGCGGGGGAAGAACTGGATGCCATTTCACAATTGGACCTGGGTCAATTTCAGGAGGCACAAAACTTGGTTTAATTTGCACCACGCCCCAAAGCAAAAATGACCAAATAACAGCGGATGAAACTAAGTAAAGTCCACGATTTTTATGCATTTCATTCTCCTTTTCGAGACCGAAATAGCGACACAAATCCGCAAACCACATGCACAATTGTGCCAATATAACAAAGTCCAATTCGAACTTTGTTATAACGTATCACACAATTTGCTTTACGCAAGGTAAATCAAATAGTGAAGCAAGTAATTACTGCAAATTAATTCAACATGACCTAGAAGATTTCAAATAGACCCGCAGCACCCATGCCGCCGCCAACGCACATTGTCACAATGCCGTATTTCGCGCCGCGCCGTTTGCCTTCGATTAGTACATGCCCAGCAAGGCGCGCGCCCGTCATGCCATAGGGGTGGCCAATTGAAATCCCGCCTCCGTTTACATTCAAAAGTTCGTCAGGAATGCCCAATTTATCGCGGCAATATAGGACTTGCACGGCAAATGCCTCATTCAATTCCCAAATGCCAATGTCTTTCATTTCAAGGCCAAAGCGCGATAATAATTTTGGAATTGCAAACACTGGCCCAATTCCCATTTCATCGGGGTTAGTGCCGGCAACCGCCATGCCCAATAATTTGCCCATCGGTGCAAGACCAGCTTTTTCGGCCAAGGTGCGTTCCATAATAACGCAGGCCGATGCGCCGTCTGAAAGCTGGCTAGCATTGCCCGCAGTTACACAAGCGTTAGGCCCACGCACTGGCTGCAATGACGCGAGACCTTCGGCACTTGTATCGGGGCGATTGCCTTCGTCTTTGGAAAGCGTGACTTCATGTTCCGAAGTCGCGCCGGTTGCCTTATCGGTTACATTCATTTTGGTGGTAATCGGGACGATTTCGGCGTCAAAAAGACCATCAGCTTGGGCTTTTGCGGTGCGTTGTTGCGAGCGCAGTGCATATTCGTCCTGCGCGTCGCGGCTAATATTATAGCGCTTGGCCACTACTTCGGCAGTATCAAGCATTGCCATATAAACATTGGGAACCATTGCAATCAGCGAAGCATCGGCATTAACGCGCATTTGCGGGGTTTGCACCATCGAAACTGATTCAACGCCGCCTGCGACAATAATATCCATACGGTCAATCACAATTTGTTTTGAAGCAGTGGCAATCGCCATAAGGCCCGATGCGCATTGGCGATCAATTGACATGCCCGAAACTTCATGGGGCAAACCCGCCCGCAATGCCGATAAACGCCCGATATTTGGGCTTTGGTAGCCTTGCTGCAAAGCTGCACCCATAATGCAATCATCAATAAGTGCTTTATCAATTCCAGCGCGCGAAACAGCATTGCTGATTGCATGTGCGGCCAAAGTTGGCGAAGGGGTGTTGTTCAAAGCGCCACGATAGGCTCTGCCAATTGCACTGCGGGCGGTGGATACGATTACGGCTTCACGCATGATGATTTCCCTTATATTTATTTTCGTTGATTCCTACTTTTTTGGCAGCCTATATGATAATGATTTCAATGGCAAAATAAATGGGATTATTTTCGCATTTAGAGTTTTGTCTTGAAAGCCGAGGGTTTTCCCAGCCACTGACTGCGGCATCATGTCACAGCAATTTTATCAAGCATTTATTAAAGAAATAACACTATATGTTGTGGTTCGTGGAAATAATTACACAAGGGATAGTGTTATGGTTGAAAATACTCTGGCGGCGCAAATCTGGAACGATAAATATAAATTCAACCCACAAATTGGCGAAGGCGATGAAAATATTGCCGCAACTTGGCGCCGAGTGGCAAACGCAATTGCGCAAAACGAACCCGAGCAAATTCGTAGCCAGTGGGCGCAAACTTATTTCGACGCATTGCAAGATTTCCGCTTTATCCCCGCTGGTAGAATCTTGGCGGGGGCCGGTACAAGTCGTGCGGTAACTTTGTTCAATTGTTTTGTTATGGGCGTGATTCCAGATAACTTAAACGGTATTTTTGAACATTTGCGCGAAGCCGCTATCACCATGCAACAAGGTGGCGGAGTTGGCATGGATTTTTCAACCATCAGGCCCAATGGCGCGCCGGTTGTTGGCATTGGCGCTAAAGCTTCAGGCCCAATAAGCTTCATGCATTCTTGGGATGCAATGTGTGGAACCATAATGGCGGCTGGGCAAAGGCGGGGCGCGATGATGGCTTGTTTGCGTATTAGTCACCCGGATATAGAGGCGTTTATCGAAGCAAAAGCCAACGCCACTTCATTGCGCAATTTCAATTTGTCCGTTCTCGTGAGCGATGATTTTATGGCCGCTCGCGCCAATGATGAACAATGGCCACTAAAATTCGGCGGTGATGTTTACCGCAGGGTTTCTGCTCGCGGGCTTTGGGACAAATTAATGCAAGCCAATTATGACAATGCCGAACCCGGTGTAATTTTTATCGATCGCGTCAATCAGAATAATAATCTTGCCTATTGCGAAAAAATCATTGCAAGCAACCCTTGCGGTGAACAAATGTTGCCGCCCTATGGTGCTTGTTTGCTTGGGTCAATAAATCTCGCGCAATTGGTTGAACGTCCATTTGCTGCCGAAACTGTGCTTGATGAGGTGGAGCTTGCCACAATTACAAGAACGGCGGTTCGTTTTCTCGATAATGTAATCGATATATCGCGTTACCCGCTTAAAGAGCAAGAATTGGAAGCCAAAGCAAAACGCCGTATCGGCCTCGGCATAACTGGCTTGGCTGACGCTTTGTTGTTTTGCAACTCAGTTTATGGCTCGCAATCCGCCATTGGTCTCACCAAAAAATGGCTCGGAATAATCAAGCGCGAAGCCTATTTGACTTCGGCTGAATTAGCGGCTGAAAAAGGTGCATTCCCGCTTTATGATAAAGCAATTCTCGATAGCCCAAACTTGCAATCACTTGATAAACAAACCCGCAAACTTATTGCGCAAAATGGCCTTAGAAATGGCTGTTTGACCTCAATTGCCCCCACAGGAACGACGTCTCTACTCGCGGGCAATGTCTCATCGGGTATCGAGCCGGTTTTCGCTTATGCATATAACCGCAAAGTTCGCGGGCAAGACGGCAGTTTATGCGATGAAAAAGTTGAAGATTACGGTTTTCAAGTTTGGAAAAAACTCAAAGGCGACGAACCACCGCCCGAGGAATTATTCGTAAGCGCCCAGACCTTGCCACCAAAAGCCCATGTCGCGATGCAGGCAGCGGCTCAGACCCAAATAGATAGTTCGATTTCCAAAACCGTAAATTGCCCCGAAGACATTGATTTTGCTGCGTTTTCAAATATTTATATTGATGGTTACCAACAAGGTTGCAAAGGGATGACTACTTATCGGCCCAATGATGTGACGGGATCGATTTTGAGCATTGCCGCCGCCGCGCCCAAACCAAGTCCAGTTGAACCAATTCTTGCGCCGCGCCCTGAAAATCTGCACGGGACCACTTATAAAGTGAAATGGCCAGACAGTGCGCATGCGGTTTATGTTACCATCAATGACATTGAAACTGAGGGCAAAGTTCGGCCATTTGAGATATTCATCAATTCAAAAAACATGGAGCATTATGCTTGGACTTTAGGTCTGACTAGAATGGTCTCAGCAGTTTTGCGCCGTGGTGGCGATGTTAGTTTCGTCGCTGAAGAACTCAAAGCGGTATTCGATCCGCGCGGCGGCGCATGGATTGGCGGCCATTATGTGCCGTCTTTATTAGCTGCAATCGGTGGCATTTTTGAGCGTCACCTAAGTGCCTTGAACCCAATTGCCAGCTCGCCCAAACCAGTTGAACCCACAGCACACAGAAGTGCGTTGCTAGGCGCAAAAATATGCCCACAATGTGGAGCGGCAGCACTGCATTGTAATGAAGGCTGTGTTAATTGCCATGATTGCGGTTATTCAAAATGTGGGTGAGTGATTCCAAATCAAATTACCAAATAAGCGCAACGACGGGCGCCCGAAATAATATGTTCTTGCCTTTCAATTTTGACATTGCTGCCCAAAACGGATTGAAAAACTTCAAGCTCATTCTTGCAAAGGCGAGTGCATTCCTTGGCAGCAGAACATATTGGGCAATGGTTTTCAATAAATAAGAAACCGCCATCAGTTGGGTCAACTTGCGCCATATAGCCTTCATCAGTTCGGATTTTTGCAAGTGTTATGAGTTTTTCTTGAAGGCTGGATTGCGCTGAAACTTGTGGATTATAATTTGCTAATTGTGCTGCGCCATGCGCACTGATTATTTTCTCAAGCCCTTTTTCGCCAAATTCAGTTTTCATTAAACTTAATAATTGCAGGGCCAAAGTCTGATGTGCGTCGGGAAAATGTTTCTGCGCTGCTTCTGTTAATGCCCAAATTTTTGAAGGTCGTCCGCGCCCCATGTTTTGCGATGAGGATTTTACCAAATTATCTTTTTCTAAATCCGCCAATTGCAAGCGAATTGCCATTGGGGTCAAAGAAAATTGACGCGCAAGAATGTGCGAAGCAACGCCACCGTGCATTTTCAAATAATTTAGTATGGCTTGACGGGTTTTGATTGGCGAATTTTGCATATTGAATAAATAAAGTATTTGCTTTCCTAAATCAAGCCTGATATTAAGAAAGAAAATACTTTATTTAATGGAGGCGAAAATGCCAAGAATTGAACATGTGAATCTAACTGTCCGAGAAATTGAACCCACAAAAAATTTCCTACTTGCGGCATTTCCACAATGGCGAGTGCGCGCGCAAGGCCCCAATGTTTGGCATGGGGTAACTAGGAATTGGATACATATTGGCGATGATGATTTCTATCTCTCACTTTATGATGGGGGAACTGGCCCGATGCGCGACTTATCAAGCGTGACTTGCGGCTTGGCGCACATTGGCCTTGAAGTTGAAAGCATTGAGAATCTGATTGCCAATCTCAAAAATGCTGGCTTTGAAGTTGATCATTTTGGTGATGAACACCCGCATCGCAAAAATGCATATTTTATGGATCCTCAAGGATTGGAGTTTGAGTTTGTAGAATATTTCACCGATATTGGCAGCTTGAAAAACCAATATTGTTAAATCGCGGTGATATCTCATACTAACTGAAATTCAATAAATTTCCTATTTCACAAATTGCGCAAAGCATGTCAGGCTGCAATGGAATTTGAGGAAATAAAATGTTGCTGGTTTCGTTATTTTATTTTGCAGCGATGGCTGATGCGCCGCAAGCGCCAGTTGTGGCAGCGCCGCAGCCAGTTCGGGTTGAGTTTGGCAATTCGCCAAATGACAAATTAATCGCCGATATTTTGGCAAAAGACTTGGCCGATTTTTCAGCGCAAATCAGTGGCACTTGGGATAGTGAGCTGCAATCATTTTTTGAGCCAGAATTGGGTGTTCCCGATGCACTAAGGCATCCGCGTTTGCATGTGACAGTGCGCCCGAGCGCGGCAACGGGTTTTGGCGAGCGCGCATTTTACGTTCAATATCGTGCGGGCGGTGAAAGCGGCGAAATTGTAAAAACTCGGGTGTGGGGGATAAGTGCTTCACAAAGCCAAAAAGCCCTATTGATGATGCGCTTTGATCCAAAAACCGCGATTGCGACTGATACGGCAATTGACGCGATAAAGCCCGAGGATTTTGTCCGCATTATGGGCTGTGACCTAACATTCAAGCGCCGCGCCAACGCATTTCTTGGTGAAACTTCGGCGGGTTCTTGCCACTTGGCTGCGGGCGATGGCCGCAACCTAAATGTCACTGAACGTCACGACATAAGCGCCAATTTATGGGAAGTGTCGGACATTGGGGTTGACGCGCAAGGGCAAAGGGTTTTTGGCAATATTGATGGCAGCCCCACAAAATTGCGGCGCGCCAGCGCATTCACTTGCTGGGCCGGGGTTAGTCAAAATGATGCGCCAATTGTTGTGAATGGGATTTCGCTGCATGATCAAGGCGGTAGTGCGAACGTCGTTCTTGGCAATCAAACTATTCGTCTTCGGCTACGCAATGTTGAATGGCCCATCGGCAATAACCGCCCATCATTGACCCTGTATTTATCGCAAAATAATGATGATTTCGCGCAAATTTATGCCTGGACCGATCCAAATGCCAACCGCATTGCACTTAATTTTAATGCCTTTCAGGCCAGTTGCACGAGAAACGAAATCCGATGAATGACCTTCGCCGCCCCATCGCGCAACGCAATCACGAATGGGCAAAAATAATTGCGTCAAACCTCGCCGAACGCGGCATTAAGCCGAATTGGATTTCCGCTGCAGGCATGGGTTTTGCGGCATTGTCAGGGTTCTTTTTGTTTTTGGCCGGGCAGAATTTCGGCCTTATCCGCGCTATTTGTTTGTTATTTGGCGGCCTTGGCATTTTGGCACGGCTTTTGTGCAATATGTTTGATGGCATGGTCGCGGTTGAAGGCGGCCTTGGCGAAAAAGACGGCCCAATTTGGAATGAAGTGCCAGATAGGTTTGCCGATGTTTTCATTCTCGTAGGCGCAGGTTTTGCCGCCGATGCAACTCAGAGTGGCCCAGTTTATTTGGGTTGGATTTGCGCTATTTTAGCGGTTTTAACAGCCTATATCCGCGAAATTGGCAATAGATTGGGTATGGAAGCCGATTTTTCTGGCCCTTTTGCCAAACCGCAAAGAATGTGGGCGATTGGCGCTGCTTGTGTGATTGGCATTATTGAGAGTTTTTGGAGCGGCCATATGCTTTCAATGCAAATTTCGCTTTGGGTAGTTTTAGTGGGAACCGTTTTCACGATTTTGCGGCGGTTAATGCGGCTTCGCGCTTTTTTGTTTAGTGTTTAGAACCTAAACCTAGTGCTCGAACTTACTCAAAATATGTGGCTTGGAAGTGGCAAAGTTATTGGGCAATCCAATGGGTCAAATTGGCAATTTGAAATAGCTGAAGTTTCATCGCAATCGCGAGTATATAAGCAATACTTGCACCAATTCTTTCGTGAATTCATGCCAATTACGCCTTTGAATGGCGAGTTTGAAGTTGAAATCAAGATTTTCCTAAACCCCAATTTCCCACAAATTGATGTCGATAATGTCGCCAAAGCCGTGCTCGATGGCTTAAAAGGGCATGTTTTCGTGGACGATAGCCAAATCATGCGGCTGGTGGTGGAAAAGCTATATGCGGAACATGAAAAGCTGGAAATATCTGCAATATTGCGTCGCGATTAATCCGACCACTCAATCCAGCGCCCGTGCGGATCAATTTTCGCCAATATTCGGCGGCGCAATGAACCCGCCGCGAAATCATAATCAATCACATCGACGACATGACCAATGCTGGGCCAATGGTCACTTTCGCGACCAATTTTGCCGTCAACATCATATAATACTGCGCTAGGCTCTACCCTTACCCAAGCCAAAGGCGCAATTTCGCTCGATTTGGCAAATTCTGTTACCATCATTTCATGGATAGATTGCCTCGTGGCTTCGGGCGGATATTGGAAAAACACTGAATGAAAAACTATCGTGAGCGCATCTTTGGCGCGGGCCTGTAATTTCTGCGCTAACCACGCCGCAGCATCGGCTTTATCCACTTGTGTTGCTTGCGCTTTTGCCAATCCGATTGCCGCACGGACGCGTTTAAGGCGGGCATTTTGATCCGGCCAAACATAGGCTTCAAGCAGCAATGCATCATTTGCATGATTTGCGTTGAGCGGGTTTTGATCGCAAGCAGCGCGGTTTCTGAATGCCAATAATTTGCCGCCATTCAACCTATTTCCGCGCCATTCATCGACCGTTAGCTCTACACCAAAGCCCGAGGACTTTTTGAATTCTGGCAAATCATAATCAAACATGTCAAGGTTTTGATTAAGGCCGGCGCTTGCACCCAATTCCAATACGTCCAATGCCCCGTCCCAATTTTCGGCGGCGCGGCACATGCCAAGGTAAAGCCCGATTGCGCGGCGCACTTCATTGGTTTGCGGTGGCGATTTAATGAAGTCAGCAAACCATTCTTGCCGCGCAATCAATTCGCTTTCGGCAATTGACCAAATATTTTCAATATTCCATTGTGGATTTGACGCGGGATAATTCGCTTGTAATTGTTGCGACATGCCACTTAGTGCCAAAAAATGCAGCCCACCGCACAGCCTTAAAGCCAAGGCATCGGCAATAATATGGCCTTGCCAATCGCCGACCAATTCAAAAACAATACCGCGCGCGCCGATATTTTCAGCTAATTTTGTAATTAGTTGCGAAGTAAATGGCGAGCCAAATTCAAAACACCAATCGGCTTGCTTTTTGAAGGCGTCAATTATTTCTTCTGATCTCGGCATATTTGCAAATTAGCTATTTCTTCTTGCGAAATGCATCAAGACTAACAACGCCCGCGACTTTTGGGGTTGCGTTGGTTTCTTCAACTTCGGCTTCCAATTCGTCAATTTCGTCAATTTGCTCATCGCCATGGGGCGACAAATCATCAACCACATCGAACGGAAGCGCAAAACGCGCATGGGGGTCATAAAAGCGCGAAATTGCGGCAAATGGAATTACGATACGCTGCGGCACACCGCCAAAATGCAAAGTAATCGCGAATTTGTCGTCCGAAACTTCCAAATTTTCATATTGCAATTGCAAAACAATGGTCATTTCATCGGGGTATTTGGCGGCCAAATAATTGGCAATTTGCACGCCTTTGGCACCAGTTTTGAAGCTAATATAAAAATGGTGATCGCCAGGAAGGCCATTGATAGACATACGCAAAGCATCACGCACCACGCCACGTAGCGCAATTTGGGTCAATTTCGCATAACCAATTAGATCTTGTGACATGATTTTTCCTTACGCTGTATTTCATGACCATAACCAATCGGTAATGGCAAGTGTTATGATTCCATCATTAGTGGCAAAAACTAAAGGCCGCAACATAGTTCGGTAATTTGGCGAGTTGCTTGCAACAATTTGGGGAAGTTGAGGTAATTTAAGAATAGTGAATTGCATCCGCAATCCAGACTGCTGACAAACTCTAACATCTGCTTCCCCAAGTTGGGGAAGCTGGCTCGCGAAGCGAGACTGAAGGGGTTGAAATGTCTGTCAATTAGACACTTCCGCCGTTAACCCCTTCCGACCTTTTTGCGTTGCAAAAAGCCCACCTTCTCCAAAATTGGGGAAGGTGATGGTTCGTCAACAAACTGAATTGCATTCGCAGACCTTTGCTTTAAAAGCGTGTAATAGAGGTAATTTTTTGAAAAAGCCGGGGGAATATTATGCAAAATTCAGAAATATCACAACATGAAAAAACTCGTGACGCTGGGCTTTTGCGTGGGATTGGCACTTGGGGTTTTGCGGCGGCAATTGTTAATTGCGTAATTGGCGCAGGGATTTTTTCTTTGCCAGCAGCGATGGCGCTTTATGCTGGCAAGGATGCGGCATTGGCGTTTTTTGTGTGCGCGATTGCCATGATTGCGGTTGTGATTTGTTTTGCCGAAGCCCTTAGCCGCGTTCCAACTTCGGGCGGCGCTTATGGCGCGGTGGACGCGGCATTTGGGCCAATGTGGGGCGTCGTGACGGCGGTGACAATTTGGCTGTCCAATGTATTGGCGTTGGGCGGCATTGCAGCAGCATTCGCCGATGGGCTTTCGTCCTATGTGCCGCAAATTGCGCCCGAGATTTTACGGCCGATTTTGATAATTTCAATCGTCGGTGGTTTTGGCCTGATTAATGTTGGCGGTGTCGAAAAAACTTCCAAATTTATTAGTTATGGCACGGCTGTTAAGCTTTTGCCTTTGGCGATTTTCATTTTGGTAGGTGGTTTTTTCGTGGTTTCTAATCAGCAAAGCATGCAAGTAACTTTGCCGCAAACTGATTTCGGGCGCGCGGTTATTTTGGCGCTTTTTGCTTTCAGCGGTATGGAAACCATTTTGGCCGCCAGCGGCGAAGTGAAAGAGCCCGCCAAAACCATACCTAAGTCACTATTCATAGCCATGGCCGGGGTTTTGTTTTTCTACGTGAGTATTCAGCTTATTTCACAAAGCTTATTGGGCGATGCGCTGGCGGGCTCGAAAACCCCGCTTGCCGATGGCATTGGTAAATATGTCGCGCCATTGGGCATATTATTGCTTTTTGGCGCTACATTGTCGCGCGTGATGTGGGTTGCGAGTTCGGTTTTGGGGTCGCCAAGAATATTGTTTGCGATGGCGCGTGACGGCAATTTGCCAAAACAATTGGGGGCAGTGCACGCCAAAAATGCGACACCGCATATTGCGATTTGGTTCCATGTAATTGTCGGAATTTTGCTCGCGCTTAGTGGCACATTTGAACAATTGGCGGTGTTATCCGGCCTTGCAACGGCTGGCACTTATATTTTGACATGCGCGGCGGCTTGGCAACTTTCACGCAAAAAAGTCGAAGTTTTGGGGAAGCCATTTACTTTTAAGTATGTGTCAATTGCGGCAATAATCGGCATAATTAGCATGATTTTTATCATATTCATGGGCGCCCGCGATGAAATCATCGGTTTTTTTGGAATGATATTTGTGACGATTGGGTTGTATTGGATGGGAAAGAAATTGGGGAAATCGCCAATATAGTATTAGAGCGTTAGATGTCCAAGTTGCACCGTTTTGCCCCGCCCTTTTGCACCATTTTTGGCAACAAATATTTGGCGAATACCCCAGTATTCACCGCATATTTGCCACCAAAACTGGCACAAAATTGCTGCGGCAAATTCGATTCAACTTGAACATCCAACGCTCTAGTACTCAATTTTTCTTGAGGCTGTATTTTGTTGCCGACCAATCGTCACTTATTGCGCAAATCTTTGTGTCTATGAAGCCATTCGCGCGCATTATTTTGCGAACAATATCACCATTCGGTGCGCTGGTTTTGCCTTTGCCATGAATAGTCCAAATTGGGCATTGGAAGCCCTCGGTTGAATATTCATTTAGCATTTTCTCTATGTCACTTAAATCATTGAACTGCGCGAAAGCCAATCTTGTTTCACTGGCCGAACTAATAATTGACCCCGAAAGCGCCAATAAGATGTTTTCTTCACTTATTTTCCCAAAAACATATTTATTGTCGTTCGGCCTTATCCCAAGTTTCTCGAATAAGGGCTTTGGCGGCGACAATATTTTTTTTGCCCATTTCTCGGCGGATATTTGACCCACTTCCAAACTGAAATTTTTGCCTTCATTCTCGAAAATCAAACGACCATCGTAAACACGGACATTCACTAAATTTTCAAACCGCAACCTCGCTTTATATCCACCGCGCAATGTTAATTCGCCAGTTTCAAGAAGTGCCTTAACTTCAAATTCGTCGCCATTAACAATTAAAAGTGTGTTCGCTTCGAGACCCAAAACTCAATTCCTTTTTCGCAAAAAAGGTGCTAGTTTTCTCTGTTGCCGGGAAAACTAGCAAACCCCGCCTATTACCGTAGTATTAGGACTTAAGCGGATTTAACCGTAGCTGCTTACGCGGCCAAAGCATAATCCTGAGCAAAGTTATCGTTTGCATCTATAAAATTGGGCCTTTAACGTGTCCCATGCGGGCAAAAGCTAACATCTTTACACATCTGTCGATCCTATATCGGCCCCAAAATAAAAAGCGAAAGCCAAAAACTTTTGAAAACGACGCTTTTCAAAAATATTTGTCTGCTTATTCCAACTTGCTAAGTGAGGCACGAAGTGCCGAAGGCGGCAAGTTGAGGCTTTTTGGTGGAGCCGCGGGGAATCGCACCCCGGTCCAGCCTGTTTATTCCATGCGCGTTTATCGCCATAGTCGGGCAAGCCCGACAAAATGAATATAGTATAGGTTTGGTGAAAAAGGAAGTAGCGCGTTTGGATTTGTCACACCCTCGTCACACTGTGTCGATATGTCCAGAAACATGGAAATATCAACCGCATTGACCGCGCTGGGCGCTTTATCACAAGAAACCCGCTTGAAAGCTTTTAAGTTGTTGGTGGAATATGGTCATTCGGGTGCGGCGGCAGGAGATTTAGCTGCGGCGCTTAATGTGCCGCACAATACATTGTCATTTCACTTGGCACATCTTGAACGCGCTGGCCTCGTTCGTTCCAACAAATTGGGGCGATCCGTTATTTATTCGGTCCAGCGCGAAACCATGAATGGCTTGGTTTTGTTTCTGAATGAAAATTGCTGCTCGCGCGAAAATATTGAGTGCTTAAATCTTGCCGAAGCAAAATGTTGAAAATGAAGGATTTTTGGAATGAGCGATAAAAAATACAATATATTATTTCTATGTACTGGTAATTCGGCACGTTCGATTTTGGGCGAAGCTATTACCAATCATTTTTTTGGCAATCGCTTTAACGCCTTTTCGGCAGGTTCAAACCCCGCAGGTGCGGTGAACCCAAATTCATTGGAATTATTGAAGGCATTAAAAATCCCCACCGAATTTGCGCGTTCAAAAAATTGGGATGAATTTGCAAAAGAAGGCGCGCCAGAATTGGATTTTGTCTTTACAGTTTGTGACAATGCCGCCGCCGAAGTCTGTCCATTTTGGCCGGGCCAACCTATGAGTGCGCATTGGGGCCTGCCTGACCCTGCTGCAGTAACTGGCTCAAAAGCCGAAATCGCTGCGGCCTTTAACGAAGCATTTCGGATGTTAAAAAACCGTATTACCGCTTTCGCGAGCCTGCCAATTGCCAGTCTCGATAGGCTTTCGTTACAATCTGACTTAGACAAAATTGGCGACGCAAAAGACTAATCATGACTTTCACAAATTTCCAAAAGCTCGTTGCTGAATTTCTCGGCACTTTGTTATTATTGGCCATAGTTGTTGGCTCTGGCATCATGGGTGAAAGCCTTGCCCAAGGTAATGATGCGATTGCCCTATTGGGCAATACATTGGCGACTGGCGCTGGCTTGGTGGTGTTAATCACAATTTTTGGTCCAATATCGGGCGCACATTTCAACCCAATTGTCACTTTGTGCATGGCATTGCGGCGCGAATTAACGCCGAAATTGGCGACCCTTTATTGCTTGGCGCAGGTTACCGGCGCGATAATTGGGGTTTTTTGCGCTCACGCAATGTTTGGCCAAGAAATTTTGCAGATTTCGAGCAAAGCCCGAGATGGAATGGCGCTCGATTTTGCCGAAATAGTCGCGAGCTTTGGCCTGCTTTTGACAATTTTTGGTTCAGTGAAATTCAAGCCCGAAAGCACGCCAATTATGGTCGGGCTTTATATTACTTCGGCCTATTGGTTCACCGCCTCCACGTCCTTTGCCAATCCAGCCGTTACAATTGCGCGATCACTCAGCGATACATTCGCGGGAATCGCGCCGCACTCAGCGCCGCTATTTATAATCGCACAATTTATTGGTGCGCTGGCAGCGTTGGTGGTCGCGAAAGTGGTGTTTGAGGAAAAATCGGCGTGAAATAATTGCCACTTTTATGAAACGTCTTGCTGGTCTATGTTTGGTTTATGACCTCCGATTCCCACCCCGAC
>ERZ1292633.1052-Hain-H41-02um-R1-1052-length-30294-cov-11_pt1 | contig 30294 bp, 35 predicted proteins | sample MGYA00564406_ERZ1292633 | MGnify/ENA primary metagenome ERZ1292633 (study PRJEB36523, sample SAMEA6512639) | groundwater metagenome | collected 2019-01-08 | study: AquaDiva: Metagenomics assemblies of 32 groundwater samples
ACCCCGGGCATCGTCCACGCCAAAGGCGGGGCTGCCCGGGGAGGACGTCATTGTTAGTAATCTTCTTCAATATGTTGGAGAGCTCTCTGGAAGGGTTCGGGAGTAATATTAAAGTGCCCGATGAAAGGATTATCCAGATCCTCAATCAGTTGAAAAACCATTGCTAATACAAAAGCTAAGGCCCCAACCGTGAAAGCGTGATAGAAAAGATTAGAAAAAGGCATTATTACAAAAGTTAATAGGGCAAAAGCGGAAGCGATGTATAAAAAGGCTTTGAGAAGTTTTGGTAACCTTGCCAAACTTTGATTAATTCTTTCGGTGCGAGTTTCAGAAAGTTTGCCATAATGGTCAACGATGTGATTAAAGATTACCTCATCGTGGTTATCGTCAAATTTAATATCTCTAATAATCCCTGACAGTTTTCTAAAAACAACCCCATTTTCTTTGTTTCTTTCGCCACCTCCTAATTTTTGGAACTTTCCAGCAATTATTAAGTGGGCATAACTTTCGATGGTTTCCTTCATCTGCTTAGTAAGATTAGTATCACGAAAGTAGAGGGTTAAGCGAAACAGCCGTTCCAATCCTTGGGCCTCTTGATCAATTAATTTTGAGGTGTTATTGTGCTGGTTCCAGACCTCAAACACCACAAAGGCTGCCATAATCCCGTAGAGGGTTCCAAAAACGGTAACATAAGCGCTAATACCACCAACATCAACTAGCAAATTATCAACTTTGAGAAAGTACCTAGCCCCAAAGGCTAAGAGTATAGAAATGATAGAAAAAATAAACGACTTTACAATCACGAGAAACATTTTCCTTTCCTTTACAGTTATTATTCTCCGATGAACAAACTAAGTCAACATTTTTAGTCACGAAAAAGAAAACGCGCACAGAAGATAGATTTTCTGTACGCGTTAACGGTCATTTTTCCTGCGTCAACTTTCAAAAGCTAAGAAGCGGAAGGAGCTATTCCAGCTTCGTCCGTAGTCTTCCAGTCGGAGGAAGAGAAGTAGCTTCGAACCGCCACCACGAAGAACAGGAACCCAACGAGTACCGGGGCGACGGCTAAAGTGCCAGTTGTAGATCGACCCAAGAGCAACGATGGGACCTTTAAGTACCTCTTCGGGGTGTTGAATTGCCAAATGCGCAAGTTCGTAAATATCTCCGGCTCGAAAGTTTCTTTGCTTGATTTGAGCAAGTATCTCTGGAGAATACCCGACAGCCGGAAACATAAGCGCATTGAGTTCTGCCACACCACTTTTTTTGGTGGGGAAATTCGCGGAGACGATATCATCATCTATTCCTTCATACCGTCCCAGGACGAGATTTCCGAGCGTCCTGCCATAATCTACCGACAACAAGATACCTTTCATTTTCCCTCCTCCTTTGAGATTAGATTTTTAAGGCCACATTTAGACCTTATGTAACTACCCTTTGAGTATACCACAAACCTATAGGGATTGCAAGAGGTGGAAAAGCGTGCCGCTGGTAGCGATGACCTAGAAGTGGTTTCCAGACGCACTCTCAAAAAAAGTTAGAATTGTGACCCACCAGTCCATTTATTTAATGACGAAGGAGGCGGCTGCGGATGCGGCGATTCCTTCTTCCCCCTTTAAATTTCGCCGCAGCCGCCAACGCCAACTTCCGGAGATTTTTTGGAGAAGCCGCGCCCTGCGCGGCGGCGTTAGACGGATGTGGTAGCGAATTTCAAAATTAGACCAAGACGACGTCAAAGATTTTTAGTAAAATAGGTGCGAGCGGCGTTAAAAATGCGCACCAAAAGAGAGCCTTCTGACATTTTGGAAATATTTTGATGGGCGGCCGCCACGGCCGCCCATTGCTCTGACGGCACAAACCCCGCCGCCGGCCCGACCGTTTTTTCTGACAAATTTTTATCCTTGGCTTTAGGCGTAGCGGCGATTTTTGGTTTGAGAATTCTGTTTCGGTGAGTATTTGTTTGGCCAAAGAAAAAGAAATTTTGGCTCTTGAAATCTTTCGGGAAAAAACAATAATTAACTTGTTCGTATTATCTTTGTAACTATGGAAATGCCCCAAATCTCACCAAAATTCTTTTTGTATGCCCGCAAGTCAACTGACGTGGAAGATAAACAAGTTTTGTCAATTGAAGCCCAAATCACCGAATTGCGCGCTTTTGCCAGGAACGAAGGTCTAAACATAATTGAAGAAATAATCGAGAAAAAGTCGGCTAAAACTCCCGGCCGTCCACTCTTTAACAAAATGCTCGAAAGAATTGAAGCTGGAGAAGCCAATGCCATACTTTCCTGGCATCCTGACCGTTTGGCGCGCAATTCAGTGGATGGGGGGAAAATTATCTACCTGCTAGATTGCGGGCATATCGTGGCCTTAAAGTTTCCTACATACAACATTGATAATACTTCTCAAGGAAAGTTTATGCTCTCCATCGCCTTTGGCCAAAGCAAATACTATATTGACGCCCTTTCGGAAAACACGAAAAGAGGGCTGCGCCAAAAAGTCAGGCGAGGAGAATATCCCGGCCCAGCTCCCACTGGCTACATAAACGACCTGCGGAGCAAAACAATTGTGATAGATAAAAGAAAAGGGCCAATTGTCCGCCGGGCCTTCGAACTCTATGCCCAAGGTAATACATCTTATGAGGGCCTAGCTGACTTTTTGGCGCAAAACGGCCTCGTGAGCCGGGGAAACAAACCGTTACACCGCAACAGAATTTCTTTTATCCTAAACAACCCTTTCTATACTGGGCTCTTTCGCTATAACGGAGAAGTCCACGAAGGGATTCACCAGCCAGTGGTTCCCAAGAAAATTTTTGATCAGGTTCAAGAGGTTTTAAAAGCCCGCAGTAATCCCAGACATTTTCATCCCGACCACCCCCAAGCCTATTGCGGACTTATGAAGTGCGCTACTTGCGGCATGGCCATTACTGCCGAACACAAGGTGAAGCATCAGAAAAATGGCAATACGCACGACTATGTCTATTACCACTGTACCCGTAAAAACAAAATGCTAAAACACATCGCACCTTGTGTCCGACAGGAAAAGCTCGACGAACAATTGTCGTCAATTCTCCAAAAATTTTCTTTGGAACCAGTTTGGGAACAAGGGCTTCTAAAACTTATGTCAGAAGAACAATCTTCTGTCAGTTCCCAAACTAACTCTGCTTTTGTGCAAGAATCAAAACAAGAGATTCTAAAAACTACTCAAAAGCTGGAAGTCCTTTTAGATTCCTACCTTAATCAAGATTTTGAACGTGAAACTTACCTTCGAAAAAAGTCCGAGTTATTAAGTTCCAAAAAATCAATCGAAGAACATTTAGTCTCTCTTGCCCAAAAGCAAACTGGCTGGCTCGAACCGATGACCAAGTGGATAAAAGAAGCAGCAGAGCTGCCAAAAATCGCCACCGGGAACGATCTGGTTTTGAAGAAAAGCGAACTCCTCAAAATCTTCGGCTCGAACCTCTGTTTGTCAGAAAAAGCCGTTGGAGAAAAGGCGGGGTTTGCGGCGTCAGAGCAGTGGGCGGCCGTGGCGGCCGCCCATCAAAATATTTCCAAAATGTCAGAAGGCTCTCTTTTGGTGCCGATGGAGGGATTCGAACCCCCAACCGTCCGCTTCGAAGGCGGGTGCTCTATCCAGTTAAGCTACATCGGCCAATCCGTACTACAGGAAATTATACCAAATCCCTATTGATATTGGTGCCCTTGGCTAACTACACTATTATGGAATGCCACTTCGCTACCATTTAACCTGGTTGGCCAGAAAATTCAAGCTGCTCGGTCCCGGATTCATCACCGGCGCTGCCGACGATGATCCTTCAGGAATTGCCACTTATTCAATCGCCGGCGCTCAGTTCGGATATAAACTCACCTGGTTATGCCTCTTTTTAACGCCATTGATGTTCGCTGTCCAGGAAATGGCTGCTCGGATCGGGATGTGTTCGGGAATGGGCCTTTCGGGCGCAATAAAAAAGTACTATTCACGGAAGATTCTAATCAGCTCCATCCTACTTTTAATAATTGCCAATACGATCAACATCGGCGCCGATCTCGGTTTTATGGCCGCCTCTTTGCGGATGCTTATTCCACTACCTTTTTTCTTTTGGTTAGCGGCTATCACCCTCCTAACCGTCGGGCTGGAAGTTTTTATCCCCTATAGCCGCTACTCCCGTTATTTGAAATGGTTGGGACTCTCTCTTTTAGTTTATATTGTCACCGCGCTTGTCGTTAAACAGGATTGGAAAAGCGTGGCTTTCCAAACCCTAATTCCGCACATCGAATTTAACCTCGGTTATCTGCTAATAATGGTTGGGTTTATTGGGACAACAATCTCGCCGTATTTGTTTTTCTGGCAGGCTTCGGAGGAGGTCGAAGAAGAGATCCGGAAGGGAAGAATTGCTGATTTTAAATCCACTCCTCCGGTAGATAAAGCTGATATTAAAAAGATGCAAAAAGATACGATTATCGGAATGTCCTTTTCCAATATCGTCGCTTTCTTCATTGTTCTAACTACCGCGGCCACGCTTAATTTCAGTGGGATAGTTGATATAGAAACCCCGCAACAGGTGGCTCAGGCGCTGCGGCCCTTAGCTGGGGACTTTGCCTATATCCTTTTTACTTTAGGAATTATTGCCATCGGTCTTCAATCCGTTCCGGTTCTCTCGAGCGGGGTCGCGTACGCCATCGCTGAAGCTTTTAATTTCCGCGAGGGACTTTCAAAGAAATTTTCCGAAGCCAAAGCTTTCTACGGAATTATTGTGGCCTCAATGATTATCGGCGCAACCTTAAATCTGTTGGGAATTAATCCTGTCCGGGCCCTTTACTACGCCGCTATAATTAATGGCGTAACCTCGGTTCCGTTAATCGCCGTGATTATTAAATTATCGAATGATCGAAGAGTGGTCGGAAAACATACCACCAACCGCTACGTGGGCCTTTTAGGGTATATTACCCTCCTATTTCTTTCTCTCGCTTCCGGCATAATGATTTATATGCTTTTTACCCAACCCTAATAGGCCTTTGTAGCGCAGTCTAATCCAAGCTATAATGAGTGTGTTATCAGCCGTGTATGGTGGGTGTAGCTCAAATGGTTAGAGCGTCTGCCTGTGGAGCAGAAGGTTGTGGGTTCAATTCCCATCACCCACCCCAATGGGATTTAGTAGTGGCAAAGTTGGGGTTTTCTGGCGTTATCTCAATAAAATCCTTAGGTTCGATCCAGTTATTTGTTCTAGCTTGCCCCAAACGGGCTTCGATAAAGTTAAACGGCTTCCCGACCTATATTGCAAGGCTTCTGTCTTTCAGAAACATGTTCGATCCGATGACCCGCAGCAGACGCTTCTTACCTTCAAAACCGCTTTTGGCAAACCGCTGCTCGGCGGTCGCCGCATAGTCAAGTACCTTCACTTATATACGCTAGATGTCGCCATTACAAGTAATTACTGGGGTATTGACAGACTACGTAGCTATGCGAGGATAGGTTATATGGGCGAAAAGGCCAACACGTTCTTTCAGTATCTAATAAGGATTCTTGGACCGGGCATGGTAGAAAAATGGCGGAACAAAATCGATATTCAAGACGGTTTTGCGGACATTCACAATGATGGGAAGGATTACGGGTTTTCGTTTGATGATCCAAAAGATGGCGCTAGAAAGATGGCCAAATTCCTGAGAGTTAAACTAATAAAAGCGGGGTAATTATGGAGGAGATGAAATATTTCCTTTACAAATTGCTAGGAGTTTGTTTCGGTACATTTTTAATCTATGGTCTTCTCCATACCCTAGAAGAACCATTACGAAAGTTGTTGAAAGAACCGAAAGAATCTTGGGCTGCAGTTGTAATTCTGATTGTATTGTCATTTATTTTGACGCTTTGTGTGGTATTTTTATATCATTAATCGACTGTCTTGTATGCGTTACTTACTAATCATCCTCGCTGTCGTTGCCGCATATTTAATATATAACTACATAAAACCTCAAGAATGGACGTTGATGGTTTGCGATGGGAAACTTAACGCGTCCGAGTGCTACGACAACTCCTACGAGATTCCCGGATTCAAATCCGCTAAAGAGTGCCTGCTGGAAGGTGCAGACAAGTTCGCTAAAGAGGGATTTGAATGTGGCCGAGACTGCAAAACATCCGACCTGGGATTAAACATCTGTAGCGAGATATGCAACAAGTCTGGTTGCGGTAAATAATTTAGGCTACTTTATAATCATTACTAACGGTATATGGAATCGCACGAAGGTAAAGTATCTGTGGTTGTTATGAGCATTTTGATTTAGCCCAATTTAGAACATTTAAAACGGTTTGCTCGTCAAAGTCTCCATTACTTATTTTATCAGTAAGCCAGTTTGTGATCCGTGTAACATCTCTAACTAAGAATTCAAATTCGATAAAAGTACTCCCTTTTTCAGGGATGTCGATTTGAAAAGCCGAAGTGGTAGAACTGTTGATCTTGGTTAAATATTCCTCGAAAGTGTGGCCTTCCCACTTTGTAAATGCGGCAACTGGCCTTTTCGGCGATATCATATGAGCAAGGGCAACTCTGTAATTCCTCCATAGATCCTTTATATCTTTATCGCTTCCACATAACCCTAGATGATCAGGAAAGTCCCTAACTAGCTTGAGAAACATCCCGTCACCATGCTCTTCGCTTTTAATTAACTTGCAATAAAGTCTAGCCAGAAAGAGAATAGCCGATAATGCACCTAACGCTCCAAGAAAGTTGCCACCGCCAACCGACTCTGTTTTATCAAAATTGTTTACCTCCTGTTTCGCCAGTAAGAATGTATTACAGTCCCCTACCATTGAGTTGATTCGTTCATTGATGATTCCTATCAGATTGTGTTGTTTATCAGTCATATCCCTATTTTACTACTTAATAAGTTTGTGCGGTGTTAAAAGTCAGGCCTCTATTAAGCTCCAACATCTACCAGAAGACATCTTAATTCCAGTATTTCGCTCGGTTCCGCCGTGGTAAAATACTCTAGTACATCGTCCCACAAGGGACTAATAATGAGGACACCGCCCGTTCGTTCAGAGGAGACAGACTGTCGGATTTCTACGGAGAATTGAGCGGGTGGTTGCATCTATTTTATAAGCGCTCTATACTGAATAATGACAACAACTAATTCCTCTCTCATGGATAAAAAAACACGCTTCTATCAAATTTATGCCAATCTACCGCTCGGTGTGCGGGATGAAATTATAGTGGTAATCGACAACGAGCCTTTAACGTGGAGAGCAGCAAAACTTGAGGTTGACAGTAACACCCAAAAAGGAAACGAAATACTAGATAAGTTGGTGCAGTTAGATATATTAAAGTGACTACTATGCAAGGAGCCGGTGAGTCATCCAAATACGTTAATACAGAGATTGAAAAAGAGATACGACAACTCGTAATCGAGAGGATCAGGACTATGCCCGATAATATCAACATCTCTATCGGCGGCGATTCCGATTACACAAAGGAGCAAATTATGAAGAGTGTAGAAATAGGGGATGACGCTGGTCAGCAGTTCATTAGAATGCAAATGGACTTTCTAAGAGCTGTGACCGAGGGGAAAGTTTATCAGGAAAATGAATGAAAAAATGTGTCTTGATAACAAGGCCGAGACACGATTTCACAACAAATTGTTTGTATTACTGGTCGAGCATAGTTATAGAAAAGGCCACGAAGAAAGGATTTACAGTCTTGGACTTAGGAGAGAAAAAGGCTAACAAATTAGATTTTGATAGTTATATTAAAAAGAATACCCCGAAGTTGGTGTTTTTTAATGGACACGGTAACGAAAACACGATTACAGGAAACGACAATGAGGCTCTGGTCAGAACAGATAAAGACGAGGGCTTATTAAGTGGAAAGGTTATCTATGCTAGAAGCTGTAATGCAGCCTCAATTTTTGGTGAGAGTTGCGTTAAAAACGGAACTATCGCTTTTATAGGATACAAAGACAAATTTTCATTTGCTTCGTCTAGTGGAAAGGCAACACGACCCCTACAAGATGGGCTGATCAAGCTATTTCTTGAACCTTCTAATCTTATTCCTATCTCACTTATAAAGGGGAACACTGTTTCTAAAGCCTATCGTAAGTCACAAGAAGGTATGTTGCGTAACCTACGCTCTATGATCTCAAGCCAGTCCTCTCTTGAACAAAGGAGTGTAGCTTTTCTTTTGTGGAAAAACATCCAGAGTCAAGTGCTTATTGGTGATGATCAAGCAGTAGTTTAAACTCAAGCTTTATAATCATTCCAAATATCGGGAGGGTACTAATCTACCAAAAGGCATTTTAACTCCAGTATTTCTTTCGGATCTGCGGTGGTAAAATATTCCTGTACTTCGTCCCACAAGGGACCCCATCGCGTGCGTTTCACCTTTCGGTGAAACAAGCGCGATTATGATAAGAGGGAATCGAATGGCGCAGGAGCGGCGGCGACGAGCCGGGGTCGACGGGGAAACCAGTGGGTTTCAACCGGTGACCGATTCCCAGTCGACCCACCAACAATGAGTAATTGACAGGGTGGGGAAATAAATTGAGAATAAGGTAGGCGTGGTTAAAATATCTGTCCCAAACATAAACAAATCCCTGACCAATAACCTGGTTTTTCTCTCTGCCGTTTTTCTCGCCATTTTCTTCTTAACTGCCTCAATCTTTATCTTTCTTTTGACAGGTCAACCACTCTACCTTTTGGCCATAATCGCCTTATTGCTCCTCACCATAATTATCCTAGGGAAGTATATCAACGATTTGCTTTTGGAAACGGAGCCGGAAAACGGAAATGGGGCAGTAAGCAACGAGATTCTCTCCTTTACCGCGCACGAACTTAACGCCCCGTTGGGAAATATCAAAGGCGCACTAGACTCCGTTGTCCACAGCGGAAAAGAATCCCTCTCCAGCTCGTCCCTCCACCTATTGGAACACTCCCAGGCCTCGGTTGAACAATTGATAAAACTGGTTAACAACCTTCTAACCGCCGCCCATTTCGAACAGGGAAAAATGAAAATATTTATTAAATCTCAAAGTATTAAACCGGTTCTTGGCCAGGTTATCGAAAATTATAAAAAACTGGTCACGGATAAGGGAATCGGTCTTTTCTATCAGCATCCGGAAAATACCCTCCCCGAAGTCCTAATCGACAGCGACCGGATCCGGGAAGTAATTGAAAACCTGATCAGTAATGCAGTGAAATATACCGAGAAGGGGACTGTTACGATTAAGTCCTCCGTGGAAAAAAATAAAGTCATTGTTTCCGTCACGGACAGCGGCATCGGCATCCCGGAGGACAAGTTATCAAAGTTATTTATAAAATATTCCCGGTTAAGTAATACCAAAAGCATCAAAGGCACCGGTTTAGGGCTCTATATAGCCAAATTGATTGTTGAAGCGCATCATGGTAAGATATGGGTGGAGAGCAAGGAAGGCGCCGGCAGCACCTTTTCCTTTAGTGTCCCAGCCAGTTCTGCCACCGGAAATTAAGGAATATGCGAAAAATACTAATTGTTGACGACGACGAATTCGCCTGCGACTTATACTCTGATGCCCTACAGAAGGCCGGTTATTTAGTCTTTACCGCTTCCGACGGAATTAAGGGGCTGTCAAAGGCCACTTCCGAGATCCCGGATTTAATTTTGCTCGATGTCGCAATGCCGGGAATGGACGGGCTGGAGTTCACGAAAAAAGCCGCTTCCGATCCGTTTATCCAAAAGGTTCCGATTGTTCTTTTAACCAATATCCGCAACGACCAGACGATTAAAGAGGCGATGGAGAACGGGGCGCTGGGCTATTTAATCAAACCGGCGTTAACCCCGCTCCAGGTCGCGGATGAAGTAAATAAATTTCTTGGGACCAGTACTGCGACTTCCAATAAACCCGCCTAAGCCGCCTTCGGACAGATTTTCTTTATTTGCCGGTTATTCAGAATTAAATTATGCGCAAATTAAAACGCGAAATTAAGTTTTTAAAAATATTCGAAGGAGTTGATCTCTCGAAAAGACGGACCCCGCTGATGATTCTTAAAAGTCCGAAATCAGGTCCCGTTATCTGGCTGTGCGGGGCGATTCACGGCGATGAAGTCACCGGCATCGAAGTTATTCATCGGGTTTTCGATTTCCTTGAAGCTGGTTCGTTAACCCGGGGAAGCGTTTATGCCATCCCGGTAATGAATCCACTTGGGTTTGAAATGATTTCCCGGGACAACCCTTACGACGAAGAAGACCTCAACCGCCAGTTTATCGGTAACCCGCGGGGAAGCACCGCCGAACGGATGGCGGCCTTAATCTATTCGACGATCGCGAAAACCAAGCCTGATTTCGTCTTAGATCTACATACGGATTCAAGCTTATCCGTTGCTTATACCATCGTTGATAAACTTAAAAAGCCGAAAGATGACGCAATTCTTAAAAAGACTGTGGCCATTACGGAGAAATTGGGGCTACCCTGGGCTTACGACTACGAGGACCACGCCGGCTATCCGCTGGAAAAAAGCCTTTCCGGAGCATTAGTCACAAACGGCATCCCGGCCGTAACTGTTGAGCTCGGTGGACCCTATGTCATCAATCCGTTCTTTGTTGAGAAAGGCGTTCTTATTGTCCGATACCTTCTTAGCCATTTTAATATGGTCCGCTACAGCGTCTTGCCGGTCAGCCCTTTTTTCCGCCCCCACACGCTCCGGAAACCGCTCCGTTTCTTTGAGGAAGTCCGAAGCGAAAAAAGCGGAATTGTTAATTATCGGGTGACCCCGGGCCAGGTCGTCCGAAAGGGTCAAATGATCGCCAAAATAAAAAACGCGTTGGGCCGGACGGTGGAAACGATAAAAAGTCCGCAGCGGGGTTTGGTTCTTTCTCTTTCCGACCAATCGGTCAGTTTCCCGGGCAGCAATCTTATTACTTTAGCGGTTGAAGACCGAATGAAGTAGACAGTAACTTAGTCATCTTCGCCTCAATCGAATAGGCCCTCTTTTTACTATCCGCGAAAATTACATACCCGAAACGTCCGGTTTTAAGTAGGCTAACACCGGAGATAACTAAACCTTCAGTGCTTTCTCCTATCGGATAGAGAACCGGGGCTAAAACACGATACAACCGAGCAAAATCCATCTTTTTTAGCTTGTCGTGGAAAAAAAGATTGTGGGAGAGGCAAAACTTACTATTTAAAAACCCTTTTCCGAATAGGTTGATTCCAAGATCGTAAACGAATGTTCCTCCGGTTTTCCTTAAGTTGCTTTCGGTGCAATAAAGCCCGCCTTTTTTATTAATAACCAAATCGACCTCAAAAGAGCCGCGGTAACCGGCTTTAGCGTACCTTTTACCAATCGAAAAACCGATCTTTTCCAGTTTGCGTTCGAGAGAAAACGGCAAGGCCCTCCGCCCCGCCTCAACTCCTTTAAAAACCCCTTCCGGAGTAACCCGCATTCCGCAAGCGTACAATTTTTCGACCCGCCCCCCGGGCTTAACAATTAACTCGATATTCGGTGAACCCCCGCCGATCTTCCAGTCAACAGGGACCAGTTTTTCTACGACCACCGGTTCTCTCCGCCAGTAACTATCCCGGCCAAAAAGCTTCAGCAATAATTTGGTAATTTTTTCATAATTGCCGGGAAGGGAGCCGGGCGTGAATATTTTGAGCCCCGCTCCGGCGTGGCCGCGGTTTATTTTAATTACAACTCCTTTGTTTTTTAAGTAGATGTCAGCCGCGATTTTGGCCGCCTCGGCTGGGTTTGAAGCCACAAAACCTTCCGGCATCTTTACCAACCGATCGTGGGGAAAATATAGGTTGATAAACTGACGGAAACCGGATTTACTGCCGAAATAATCCCGGGTCCAAACACTGCTTGGCTCTCCTAAATCCGGGGTTATAAACTTCAGGTTGAACTTACGGAGATGATTTACCAGCTCGATAAAGTACGGGGTGGTGGCGTAGCTGATTATTTTTGGCGGCTTTTCGCAGGATCGGACAAGGGCAACTAAATTGCGGAAGAATTTACGGTCTTCACTAATTGCCCGGCATAAATTCGGGTTTTCCGATTTTGGCGACAGATTCGTAATTTGGCGGTGTCCGGTAACACTCCGAACATATCCGATAAATTCGCCACTTACCGGATTCGAGGAAATAATTATCTTATTATTTTTCCCAAGAAAAAATTCGTGGTCGGCTAAACCCAGGTCTTCTTCGATTTCCACCTTCTTTTGGGCCTTATCGGACATTCCAGCCACCAAAGTTTCCGCGTCCTCGGCGAGGTTGTAGATATAGATCAGATTTATCATTGAGTAATTACCCTTTCAAAATAGCTGATTATGGCTTTTTGGAACTCGTCCGGCAGGACGCCGGAGGGCTGGACTCGAAGGTATTTCCTTCTTAATTGGGGTTCCTTTTTCCGAGCTTGAGCATAATATTTCTTTTTAAATTCACTCATTAGGGGACCCCGGGAACCTTTTTGGTAGGCCATTAGAAAAGCCAGCATCTGCTCATCCCGCCCTAATTCGGTCGCATCGTAGCCCTCCTTCCCGTCGGTATCCTCAAAAATTGAATAAAGGGATTTGTACCGTTCCTGAAGAAGATCATCCGTGAAGCCCACCGTTTTCGGGTCAATGCCGTTGGCGAGCAGGAAGATATAATTACGGGCGCATTTACAGCAAGCGGCGCACCAGCGTTTATTTTCCGCTTCCGGCCGGTCGGCAAAACAGGACATCTGGTATTTCCCAATCTCGGGGAATTGGGTATGTAATATTTTGACGATGGCGATTTCGTGCAAGGGTCCGACAATGCTGGCCACTTTAATATCCTGCCCCGATACGGCTTGGGCAATTAAACTTTCTTCCCGGGTCCAGTTTTCCGATTGTTCGTAGACGGGATTAAAGATTATTCCTTCTTCATTCTTAATCGACTCGTTGCAGGAAGCTTCGTTGGAAAACAGAATGTATTTTGCCTTGTCGTAATAAGCGAAGGGCAGGGAAAAAAGAGTGAAAGAAGTTAACAGTAATTCCCAACCGAACCAACCGTTGCCGGCGCTGTCGTCCCGCAGTATCCCCGACGGATTGAGAAAAAAAGTTACGTCCTGGCCAAACTCGGCATTAAATTGTTTTAACATCTCCCGCTTGTGCTTATCGGCGTACAGCTCCTTTGGCTCAATAATAAACATAAGGCGGGGAGAAATACCCAGCTTTATACTCATCGCGTAAGTTAGCAGACTGTCCTTTCCGAAAGTAAAAGGGATGATGGCCTTTTCGCGGTTGAGTTTTATTCGCGCGGGAGGTAAATCAAGTAATTTCCGTTCTTTTCGGAAATGGAAGTCAGTGTTGAGTAAAATCCGGTAGAGATCGGCGCTTTTTTGCTTATTCATATACGCATCAAAAGGAATGGTATAAAAAAGATTCTTAAAATAAGAAGCTTCGACTACCGGCCGGTAACCGTTAAAATTGATTTCCGCGATTTTAGGATTTTGGAAAGGCAGGTGGCACGTCGAAACAAAGCTGAGGTTATCTAGCAGCGCTTTTCTGTTTTGCGCGGGATACATCTCCCAAACCCTCTTCGGATATTCCAAGTTGAAGGGACGATAACTTTTCTGCCCTTCAATCTTGATTTCAAGCCCTTTTTTTAACAGTATTCCATTAACGTAAACCTTCACGCCCGAAGTCCTTTTAAAAAAAGTTTCTTCAATTTCTTCCGGTATTTCGCCGGAGCTAAGTCGAATGTAGTTAAAGAGTAAAAACGCTTTATCAGTTTTTCCGCCCTTGGAGCGATAGTTTTTAAATGGCGTTTTTTAAACAGATCGATTAAGTCGCCCCGGCAGCCATTTTTGTAGGCTAAATAAAAAGAGAGGAGTTCCTCCAGACGGCCGACCTGACTGATTTCGTAAGCGGAATCGTGTGTTTTTTGCTGTCCGAAGGCGGAGTACAATCTTTTAAACTTTCCTTGCATAAGGTTTTCATTAAAACCGACTATTTTCGGGTCGATCTTATTGGCTTTAAGTAAAATGTATATTCGGGCGCATTTCGAACAGCGGCCGCACCACCGGCGGGTTTTTGCCCGGCGGTGCTCGGAAAAGCAGGAGGATTGGTACTTAGCGTACTCCGGGAACAGACCGTAGAGGATTTTAATTATGGCGAGATCGTCAACCGATTCGAGAAGATTCCTGACCTGGACCCTGCCCCCGGTTAGGCCTTCCGCGATTAAGCTCAATTCCCTGGTCCACTCCCGGCTTTGCTCAAAATCGGGGAAAAGTTTAAACCCATTGCGGTCAAAGGTAAAACTGTCGCAACTCTTTTCGTTACTGAAAAAAATGTACCGCGATTTATACGCGTAAGCGAAGGGGATTAAAAGCAGCGCCATTGAAGTCAGTTGCAATTCCCAGCCGAACCAGCCGTCCACCCCGCTTTCCCGAAGTGAGTCGAGAGGACTTTTTAAGAATTCGATTTTATCCTTAAATTCCCGCTCATACCTGGCCCTTAACTTTTTCTTTTGGATAGTTTCAAATAGTTCCTCAGACTCTTCAACAAAAATTAATGTCGGCTTCATTTTTAGAGCTTTACTTAATGCTGTAGTCAGCAAACTATCCTTTCCGAAAGTAAAGGGAACGACTACCCGATTCGAGTAGGATTTAAACACTTTATAATTTAACCGGCTGTCACGATTGGTATAACCCTTGAACTCATACTGGCTGTTCAGAATAATTTTCAGCATTTTCTCAACCGGAACTTTCTTAAGAAAGTTATAAAAAGGGATGGAGAGGGTCATGTTTTTTAAAACCGGTGCTTGGATTTGCGGGTAAGCCGTTGAATACTCTATTTTCATTGGGGTGCCGGCCACGAACGGAAGGTGGTAGGTGGCTAAAAAGGCGACATTATCGAGTAGCAACTGCTTCAGCGGCTTGGGGTAGCGGGCCCAAATGGAGGGGGGATAGGTAATTTTCAGGGATTTAATTTTCCGGCCTTGGTGGATACCGATATAAAAACCGTCTTTCCTAACTTGGCCGGTCACTTCTATTTTTTTTAAGTAATTTTTACTTGCGGGTTCTTCCTCATCGACGGGGGCAACGGGGTGAGTCGGAAACTTAATTTTTTTCTCCATTTTATTTTTATCTGGCTCCCTCGATTTCTCTCGGGATTAATTCGACTGACGAAAAACTCTTCTGAGTTTTTCGCGTCTCATTGAATTTATAGCAAATTGCATCGGGAAGTCAATACAAAAAAGTGGGAATTGGATCTGCGGAAATCAGTGAGTTAAATCAGCGTAAATCTTTTCGACTAGATCAGTTTCTTAAATTCCTCAACCATCGGCACCTGCTCAGATTCGAGACCAAGAGATTGAGAAGTATAAAATGAAACCCAGTCGGCTAAAAGAATTGAATTAAAAATGCGCAGTAAACGGGTATCCCCGTGAAGATTTAGAACAATAACTTTAAGATCGCGGTCTTTATAAAGCTGCTCTAAAACGGCCATCCGACGCCTTATTTTCGGACTGTCCTCGGAATCACTAAGCAGTAAAAAGTAAAAGTGATTTGATAACTCTTTTGTCGCCTCCTTAACGTCAAAACCGTTCATTTCGTTGTGGTTGAGTTCCGGAATTAAATTATAGAATGTCGGAACCTTGCCGGTTTCGTTCATTTTTATTTTCCAATTATAAGCAATTGAGAGATTTTTGTTAGAAGCGTATACGATCGGAACAAAACCCTTTAAAGTTTCTCCGAGTTTTTTTCCTTCCTTTTCTAAAGGAGCCGAATTCAGTGAACGGCTTAATTCGACGACTTCCGGGAATTCTTGCTCCGGAAACATTAATTTTAGAAATGATTTTAAACTGTAACCCAGTGCTGTGCGCGGCTGAATACCGGTTTTCGGAATTAAAACATAGGGAACATTATTTTCTTTTGCAATTTCGATTATTGTTCCGCCGGTGGCGATAACCGCTACGGGAAGATTGTTCTTCAGCGCTTCCTTTAAAGAATCAATTGTTTCCTCAGTAGTTCCGGAATAGGAACTGCAGATCGTCAGATAGTCAGGGGAGGAGGCTTCTACGGGAAGACCGTAGTCTTTGTGGATCACTAGTGTCGTTTCCGGTTTCCATGATTTAATAATCATTGAGGCGTTGTTCGATCCCCCCATTCCGCAAACGACGAACTTATTTTTTACCCTTAAATTAACGGCATTTTCTATCTTTGGCTCGAACTCAAACTGCTTTGGAAAGTCCTTTATCGTGTCGTAGATCATCTGACAACTTAATAATACCCAAAACCAAACAAAACCTCAATTAAGTGTCCCGTTTACGGTATAGGACGATTTTGATAGAATACGGATGGGCCGCGGTGGCGGAACTGGCAGACGCGCAGGACTTAAAATCCTGTGGTGGTTAACCCATCGTGGGAGTTCGATCCTCCCCCGCGGCACCAAAGGATCGAATGCCGCAGGAGCGTCGGCGACGAGGCGGGGTCGAGAGTGAAATCACCAGATTTCAACTCGTGACCGATCCTCCCCCGCGGCACCAAGTCGGGGTATAGCTCAGTTGGCTAGAGCGCACGCTTTGGGAGCGTGAGGTCGCCCGTTCGAGCCGGGCTACCCCGACCAGTTTGTGGCTTAAGCGGGTGTAGTTCAATGGTAGAACGTCAGTTTTCCAAACTGAGAACAGGGGTTCGATTCCCCTCACCCGCTCCACGCCCTCGTAGCTCAGTTGGATAGAGCGGCACCCTTCTAAGGTGAAGATCGCAGGTTCGAGTCCTGCCGAGGGCACCAGTACCTGTAGCATTTGACTTAAACTCCTATTCATATATATAATACAATCGGTTTGTAGCCTTGCCCCTAAACTAAATTAGCCCTATAAATAGCCATTTTCCATAGCGCACAGTGCGCTTTTTATTGTCCTTTGACAACTAAAGCTTTTTACTCCTAACTCCTATTAAGGGAGTAGGTTACACCCATTACGGGTGAAAATAGAAAGGAGGGCGTTTATGCAACATCCTTTAGCACGTGCTAGACAACTGATGGAAAGCCGAGAAGATCGGATGGTCAGTGTAAATTTTGACCCAAAGGGGCCGGGGGTGGCGCGAATTTTTCTTATTCCCCCAAAACCCGGACTCGGGTCGCGCGACAGTTTGTTGCTCATTAACCAATGGACGGTAACCGTCAGTCCGTCTTGGGCGAGACTGCTGCGGATCTTTATCGAGGAACTGAATGAGAAGGCGACAGTTGGGATGGAGATCGCGCCAGACACTCTGGTGGCCATCGTTAAGGCAACAGCCGCGAAGATGGCGGGGTTCTATCCCAAAACGCCGCGCGCAACCTTCGAGAAGGATTTGGACGAACTTGTGTCCATAATTCTGGCCGTGGCGCGCGGGCAAGACGTGCCGCCGACAGTTTTCCAGGGCAAAACCTTGGAGGATTACGCGCAGTACCTGAATGCGCCGTTGCGAATGGACCTCATGGTCAGTTCAATGCGTAATGGTGGGAAGCGTGCTTGTCCACTGCATTGTGGCGCCTGTTACGCGGAAGACCAACCGCTGATGGACGTGGCGCCAATGGATTACAGTTACTGGATCCAGGCAATTCGGATCCTGGGAAGAATAGGGGTGCCTGAGCTGACCTTTACGGGCGGAGAACCGTTGACGCGCGAAGACATTGTTAAGCTCGTTGCCTACGCACAATGGCACTTGACGCGATTGAACACTTCCGGTGTTCTGTTGACGCAGGAACTCGCGTTAGCGCTGTTTAAAGCGAATCTGGACGCAATCCAGATTACCTTGTACAGCGGCCAATCTGGGATTCACGACGGCCTCGTTGGTAAGCCTGGCGCGTGGGGGTTAACTGTGGCCGGGATTGGAAATGCTTTGGCCGCGAATCTTTTGACCAGCGTCAACACGCCGTTGTTGCTGGCGAATCGCGATTACGCGGCGACCCTACGTTTTCTTGCCGGTTTGGGTATCCGTTACGTTAGTTGCAGCGGGCTTATCCCAACCGGCGGCGCGACAAAGCAAACCGCAAACGGCGCGGCCATGAACCAGGAACAGATGTTTCAGGCTCTCGCTGGTGCCTTAGCGGTAGCTCGTGAGCTGGGTATGGAGTTGAACTTCACCAGCCCGGGAATCCTCACCAACCAACAGTTGGTGGAGTTGGGGATGCAAGTTCCAGTTTGTGGGGCCTGCCTGGAGAATATGGCAATTAGCCCGCGCGGTATGGTTGTTCCCTGCCAAAGTTCCCTTCGGAAAGCCGACGTACTTGGAGATTTCTTAGGGGACAAGTGGTCCAGGATCTGGAACAGCGCGAAGTGCAAAGGCACGCGCAAAAGTTCCGCTGGCAAGAACGTTTGCCCGTTGGGAGAGCGAGGTGCCAAATGAGAACCATAAAAAGAATATTCATGTTGGTTTTGGTTCTCGCGGCCAGCGCGCTTTTCGCGCCGGCAAATGCGGTGATCGCGGCCGGTCCGCCGGATACGATCAACAGTTACGTCGTGACAGTCACGCCGCAGTCTGACGGCACACTCGTCATGCAGTACGAGTTCGATTACACCGCGGTGACGGACTTTCCGTCCGGAGGCGCGTACTTGGAGGTTGGCGTCCCGAACAAGGATTTCACGATCCAAGATTTCGGACCCAAACCTTTTGTTAAGACTGCCTTCGCGAAGACCTCGGGTGGGTCGTGGGTGCGGCTGGAATTCGATCACCTGCCAAAGGCCGGTGAGAATTTCAAGCTGAACTTCACGATCAAGCAGGCTTCGATGGCGTACTCGCTTGGTGATGACGCTACATTCGTGTTCATACCTGGCTGGTTTGATTTCGCTGAAATCAAACTGCTACGGATCGTATGGGCTGTTCCCACGGACGCGAGTCTGATCAGCAAGCTTAGTCCGCCGCCGATCAAACAAAGTGAAGGCCAAGTAGTGTGGGAGACGACGAACCTCGCGCCCAACGCGAAGTTCACTGTCACAATCTATGTGGCCAAGAAAGCCTTCGACAATCTGAAGGTGATCGAGGCTCCGCCCCCGTCAGCACCGGGAGCAACACCAACTGCTGATAGTGGTGGTGGGGATAACACCCTGCTCATCATTGTCATCGTCATAGTCGTGATCATCGTCGCGTTCTTCCTTCTGGCAATGTTAGATGAGCTGTCAGGAGGCGGCGGCTACGGTGGTTCAATTGGTGGCTACAGCGGTAGCGGTGGCGGTTCCATCTTTGGTGGTGGTGGTGGTGGAAGTGGAGGTGGTTCCATCTTTGGTGGCGGCGGTGGTGGATTTAGCGGTGGTGGCGGCGGTTCTTCCGGCGGCGGCGGCTGTGCCAGCGGTTGCGCGGGCGGCGGACGAGCCGGCTGCGGAAAACGTCTGGGCTTTGACGTCAGCTTGTTTCTGAAAAACCGGAAACGCCAACGCTTGGGAGAAGGCGAGAATGAAAAGTAAAATTCCGGCGGTTTTGTGTCTGCTGGTTTTGCTTGCCGTCTCATGCGGTGGCACGACGCCGTCTTCGGGAAAACCCGTTAACGACCCAGCAGCTCCTTACGACGCGTCAGTCGTGCCGGAAAAAGGCCAGCCGGCGTTCCCAAAGTTGGGAACAACTTGGGTGGTTGATCCGGACAATGCCTGCCGTTTCAGTGACGAGACGATCAGGTTCGCCAACGATTTGTTTGAAGGTTTGAAGAGAGATCACATTGCCGAGGTTGCCGTCGTTTGTCAAAAGGGCGTTAAGGACAACGGCCCCTACGACAACGGCAAAATCTGGGCGATGCAGTGGGGAAACTACGCTCGTCTCGGTGACAAGAAAGACCGTCGCGGATTGGTTTTCCTGATTATCCCCGACGCACCGGTTGGCAGAGACATTGTCATTGTCGAACGCAGTGTTTGGAACTATACCTACACGGCACTCGACTACTGGGACACAATGGAATCGGCGGCCGGTTACGCCCGCTACGGCCAGTTCAACGAAGCTTTAGAACTACTCGCACGCGAAGCGGACGAAAAATTACGTGAAGTTGTCAAACCTTAGTTCTAAATGGGAAGGGGATTAGATGTTTAATCCTCTTCCCAAATCAAAAATCCCCGAAAGGGAAGAAAGGTGGTTTTTAATGAAAACCCAATTACCGTTAATGAAAGCCATTACGCTGGTTATGCTCATCGTTTTGGTGTTGACGGCAACCGCCTGCAACACAATTACCAACGTTGGTCGGAGTGTGATTGATGAATACCACGCACTGATCACCGCATATCAAAACGGGCAAATGGCGGCGGCGAACGGTCAGTCCTGCATCGTTCTTTCGTTCTCCGCGATGACCAACTCTGCAGTCCTCGCCAACAACTATATGGATGGTGTGGCGAAGCAAACGGAAGCGTACCGCGAACCCTTGCGCCAGTTTGGGTCGAAAATCGCAACGCAAGAAAAGACCCTTGCAGAGCAAGCGGCGGCATACAAAGATTCGGCCGGTAAACCACTGGATCCGACCAAGATTGATTTGGCAGATCTTGTGAATAAGAATGCAACCCCGGCGAATATGGCACTGACACTGCAGGTCTATGCAACGACCTTCAATGAAGCGCCACTGCCCCCGCTTAACCCTCAACCTATCATCAATGCACAGCGACAGGTGAGCGAAAGTACAAATCAGGCGTTCGCGTGTGTGAAGGACTGGAATGAAGCAGTTCGATCGTACAACGTGGAAAGGAATAAGATTCCAGGTGACGCTGTCGGCAGAATTGCGGAATATCTTAAAGTCAAAGAACTGCCGCAATCGCTACCTTATTTCACAATGCCTGGCCCCACGGCCCCTCCTGCCGTTCCAACGCTCGGGAAATAGAGAAGGACCTTATTTTACAAACGCTCTTGGAATTTATTCCGAGGGCGTTTTTTATTTTCGATATTTATCATTTAATTATTAATTAAATGAATCTTGTATTTATAATGTGATCGCGTTAAAAATACAATGATCGAATAATTGATTAACGAAATTGACAAATATAGTTACTGGTATAGAATAAACCTACAAAGTGAGAGATGGAACTTGACTTTCCCGGTTCGGTGGCCGTGGGGCCAAAATATCCCAACTAGGGAAAGAGAGGAGGTGAAGACAAGGTGAAACAGTTGAATAGCAATTCAGCGCTCGTCATCTTGATCTAGACCATCGCGCGGCGAGACAAATTTCGGAAGGGGAGTGTCTTCGGAGTAGAGTGCTTCCATCGCCGGGAAGCTTGACACGGAGATGAAGACATCCGACCGAGAAAGGAGCATGAACCAACCCAGCTGTGACTAAAATGGGTTGAGCTTCTGCCGGGGCCTACTTGCCAATCCTTGGCACCGATCCGGTAAAAAACGAAAAAGTGATGCCCCAAAATCTTTTGTGACTAAGTAGTAGGCTTAGTCACTTTTCTTTTTAGTGATATAATTTCCACGTCTAGTCAATTATATTGGGGGATCGTCTAGCGGTAGGACAACAGCCTTTGGAGCTGTGAACCGTGGTCCGAATCCACGTCCCCCAGCCACCCTTCGCTCTTTGAGCTTCGGGATGGTTTCACCGCTAACCGAAGCGAGATTAGAGAGAAGGTGTGTCCTTCCGTAGCTACCCCACTCCGTAGCATGAGCGAAGGATGGTTAGCGAAGGAGGACAATATAATGTATTACTCCTATATACTTCTAAGTCCAAAGCATCACCTCTTCTATTACGGTTCAACCAATGATCTTAAAAATAGAGTAACTCTACATAACAAAGGGAAAGTATGGTCAACGAGGTCATATCTGCCTTGGCAACTGGTTTGGTACGCAGGGTTTTTAACGGAGAAGGAGGCAAGAGAGTTTGAAGGCTATTTGAAGTCCGGTTCGGGTAAGGCATTCTCCTACAAGAGGCTGGTTTCAGTAGCTTTGGCTAGAGATCTTGTTCTGGGGAGGGGAATTAGTTCGAAAAGAAAAGAGAAACCTGCCCGATCACGTGACGATTTGTTCTGAATGGCGAACACTTAACTGACGCGTGACCGAAATTCACGTTCACCAGCCAGACTCAACATGAAATATATATAGACCGAGGTGCTATATTTAGTTCAATATGAAAAGACTATTTAATAAAATAGATAATACTTTTGAGAGTCTCTTCGACGTTGTTTGTAAAAATCTTAATAAGGAGCAAACGCGGGATTTACTAAGGGATTTTCACTTAAGAGAGTTACCAGACGTCAACAGTGTGAGTGCCGATCTTTTTTTCAGACCAAACATCATCCCAACCAACGTGTTATGCGTTTTCTATCTACCAAATGGCAATGTTGGGAAGGCAACTATAAATATTGGTTACCCAAAATATGTCCCAAAATTTGTTTCTGAATTCCATCGTAAACAGTTGCTTCGAAAATTGGATAAGTTTCTTGATAAAAGGTTCGGACCAGGTATCAACTATACAACGGGGAATTACTGGCAAAGTGGGGATACTATCATAATTAGGAACCTAAAGGAGACAAACACTGTTTTGGCTTCAGGAGGTTTTTATATTGGAAACACTGGTCTGGTTCCCGGGGATCCTTATATTGGAATACAGGCTTTCGACACGAAAGTCTTTTCAAAAGAAAAAGCGCTTGGAAGGATCTAGACCGGACTGAAAGTTCAGCGTTAAAGTAGTAAAATACTATTAGTATGACGAAGCAAATTAGTAATCTTTTAGCTGGAATTTGGGATTTTGTAACAGAGAAATTATTAGTCAAAACCATCGAGAGGCTTGGAATTCCAGGTACAGTAACGTTTATAGGTGCTCTCTACGCTCTTAATGCTCTGAACCAAGTTGATTATAAGATTGAGCCGCAGAAAGGGTACGTATTTATTTTGTCGAGTTTACTACTCCTGCTATTTTCTGGTTGGATCTATCATCTTAATTCGAAGGAGAAGACATCAATAGTGCACGGAGCTTTGAATTCATTAACGCAAGTGTTCCAACGTATCCCGGAACAAGTAGATAAGACGAGAAACGGCGAAGAGATCGAAAAGCTGATGGGAGCGTTAAAAGATTACCCGGATAAAATAATCCAATTAATAAAAGATACGGAGACGAAGACGTAGTTTTTTTATTATCAGGGTGGATACGAATGCCTGACCCTGAGCGAGCGTTGCGAATCGGGGGGGGGGTGACTGGGATCGGGGACGAAACCAGCCGGTTTCTACGCCTAACCGAATCCACGTCTCCAGTCACACTTAACTCTATGCCCCAAGTTATTGTATCCGGAGTATGTCTGCACCGTATCAGCCACGCAAAAATGGAAACGGAAAAATATGTCTTTTAAAATACCAACTTCTGAAGAAATCTTAGAGATTAGCCCAACGTCAAATCTAAAAGTAGTTATCCGAGACAGTAAGTGCTGGTATGTAAAAACTTCTTCAGATATACTAAGACCTTACTTGGGTTACCTTCTTGGCAGAAGCATCTGCAACATAGCTGAAACAAGTCTGTTATCAAATGAAGAAGTAACTGAACTCAAAACGTTACTTTCGCTGCCTATAGATTCTTGCATAACCAATACTTTTCTGGTGCGAATTGCTTCTTCTCATAAACTGGAGGAATTACCTTGTCAGACTATTGAAAAAGCTGTTGCTACTGAATTAGTTTATTCGGTTTGGATTAGAAGAAGAGATACGCACGCGGATAATAGAGAGTACATTACTGCAGGTATTCCCGTATTTTATGATTTTCATATTGCCTTTCTTGCTGAGAATAATTGGATTCACTCGACATTATTCTTTAAAGATAGTCCTGACTATGGTCACCCACCCTCTTGGAGGGTAAAAGAGGTCTCGGAAACAATAACTACTGAACGCGCAAGAAATGTTATTACACCGGGTAATAAAGCCTGGCATTATGTGAATAGCATCGAAAATTTTAGACAAGAGCTCGCATTTGCCGAAGAATCAGTTAAACGATTGGCCGAATCCGATATTTATAGTGTAGTAACCTCTGCAGGTTTCAACAACCAATGGGCTGGAATAATCACTGATTTTTTAAAACGTAACCTAATTACATTAAATTCTGATGTCGAAGAAATGAAGAAAATCATTTTCCAATAAAGTATCTAAAATTATTTGATATGCTTAACAAGGAACAACATCAATTGGCTGGATTACCATATATAAGTTCCAGTAGCTTCCACAGTCACCAGCCACACAGCACAGTACTCTTGCTGTGGCAGCCTTATTACTAGCCACAACTTACTTTTTATTCCCAAAGGCCTATGAAAAATTTCTGGCAAACTATTAAAAGACCATTCTTTGTCCAAGCGCCGATGGACGACGTTACCGACACCGTTTTCCGGCAAATTATTGCTGCCTGCGCTCCGCCCGATGTCTATTTTTCGGAATTTACCTGCGTTGACGCTCTGTACTCCGCCGGAAAGAGTAAGGCCCTTCAAAAACTAAAATTCACTGAAATCGAACGGCCGATTGTCGCGCAAGTTTGGGGTACGGAACCGGAATTATTTTTTAAATCCGCAAAACTTATTGCGGAGTTAGGTTACGACGGAATTGATATTAATTTAGGTTGTCCCGATAAAGCGGTGCTGAAAAAAGGCGCAGGCGGGGCCTTAATAAAAGACCCGGAAAAAGTTTCCGAAATCGTTGCGGCCGTCCGAAAGGGCGCTCCTAGTCTCGGACTAAGTATTAAAACCCGTCTGGGATTTAAGCAGGTGGAAACGGAAGAGTGGCTCGGCTTCCTACTCGGACTCCCGATTGACGCCCTAACGGTCCACCTCCGAACCGTCGCGGAACTGTCTAAAGTGCCGGCCCACTGGGAGGAGATGGGGAAAATAGTTGCGTTGCGGAAACAAATGAAAAGCAAGATTTTGCTTATCGGTAACGGCGATGTAAAAACCCGGGTTGAAGGTCTCGAGAAATGCCGGCAATACGGGATTGACGGGATAATGATCGGACGGGGAATATTGAATAATTACTGGGTTTTCGGTAAAAGTCCGTATGTTCCCGAAATCAACGAAAAGCTGGAACTTTTGGAAAAACACCTAAAATTGTCGGAACAGACGTGGGGAAAAGACAGAAACTTTAATAACCTGAAAAAATTCTATAAGTACTATCTCTCGGGACACCCGGCGGGAAAAGCACTACGGATAAAACTGATGGCCGTTACGACTATTGAGGAAACACTCGCCATCTTAAAACGTGAAAAGTGATTACTGTTCGAGATCGTCAGACCGAGAACTTCTCCCCTCCGAATTGGAGGGTCGAAGGGTAACACTCTAATTTTGACTCAAACCCGTTTTTTCTTGGCCAGAAGGTTAAGAATCTTAGTCACCTCTTTTAAACTGTCCGGATCGTAAATGGAAATCGCTAAAACCCGCGGATTAAGTTCTTTCAGCGCCATAAGCTTACTTTCAACTTCCGCCTGAGTACATAAGTCCTTTTTACTTAAGATTAAATATTCTTCTTTTTCCAAAAGATGTTTATTATATTTTCCGATTTCGTTTCTTACCGTTTCGTAATCCGCCCTCGGGTCAGAAGACTCCGCGCTGATAAAGTGAAACAGGGTTCCGGTGCGCTCTACGTGCCTTAAAAATTTAATCCCTAAGCCTTTCCCTTTTGAAGCTCCCTCGATCAGTCCCGGGATATCGGCTAAAATCAGCTCATAATAAACCCCTAAAGAAGGCTCCAGCGTCGTGAACGGGTAGTTGGCTACCTTGCTTCTGGCGTTGGTTAACCCGTTAAGCAGACTACTCTTACCGACATTCGGCAGCCCGATAAAACCGATATCCGCAATCAGTTTCATCTCCAGCCGGAAGTCATACTGGTCGCCGTGGCGGCCAGGCTGGGACTGCAACGGAGTCGTGTTCGTTGAGGAACGGAAAAAATAATTCCCCTTGCCCCCGATTCCTCCCTTTGCGACTAAGGTTTTCTCACCGACCTTGGTAATTTCGAAGTTTCTTCCCGTCGATAAATTATTAACGACGGTGCCGAGAGGAATTTTAACAATTAAATCTTCGCCCGACGCGCCGTCCATTAATTTCGTCATTCCGTCCTTCCCGTTTTTGGCCGCGAGTTTCTTTTTATAACGGAATTGATTTAGCGCCCCTAAATCGGAGATCCCTTCGAAATAAACATTCCCGCCCCGTCCGCCATTGCCCCCGGTCGGCCCCCGCATCCGGATACTTTTATTGAAAGCCACAACCCCCTTGCCGCCGTTGCCGGCATTAATTTTAATTGTAACTTCGTCAATCAACATAACGGAAAAAGTATAACACCAGCGCCGGAAAGATGCCGACTGGTATAATATGCCTTGGAATGAAAATTATTCTTAGCCTTGGATCCGTAATTCTCCTCAGTGCCCTCGTTTTCAGTCTTTACGTTTTCATCGGGAATACCGGCTATACTTTCCCTGTCTCACCCCAAAGGGAAGCTTCCGTATCCGGTTTAACTATTATTGATGCGGCACCGAGTTCTCCCGAAAGTACTCAACCAGCGATAATTAAAGATAAACAGCCGACCGTCGCAGTATTCTTTCACAACGAAAGCCGGGTCCCGAAGGATACCGACGGCTGCGGGCTGGTTTTTCCGGTTGACCGAATCGCTCCGTGGACAGAGCCGGAAACAGTAGAGGCCACAGCTTCCGCCGATTTCGCGCTAAGACAGCTCTTCTCCGGCCCCTCGACGGAGGAAAAGAGTAGGGGATTTACTTCGCTTTTTTCGGTAAAAACCAAGGACAGTTATCTAGGAATAAAAATTGAAGAGGGCACCGCCTACGTAAACTTAAAGGATATTCGTCGTCTCCTTCCCAGTGTAGGCTCAAGTTGCGGCACCGCGGAGCTTCTTTCCGAAATTAGGGAAACGCTCGGGAGTAATAGACAAATTAATCGGGTGATTTACGCCCTCGACGGTAAACCAAAAACGTTTTACGACTGGATAAGGGTAGGGTGCAGACCCGAGAACAACAACTGCGACCCAACTCCTTTTAGATAAAAAGAAATCGTACTAAAATAAACTTATGGACGAGATATTAAGAAGTAATGATGAGGAATGCCTACATGCAGCCATTAATATAGCGAGAAAAACTTACATTAAAGGCAACTACCCGGTCGGCGCAGTTTTAGCTATAAACGGTCAAATTGTAGACCAAGCCGGAAACGAAATCTCCCAACAAAAATCGTTCGTAAGCCATGCTGAAAATTCTCTAATAATTAGAAATGGAACACAACTTTATGAAGCCTGGGAAAACAAGAAAGAAATCTCCCTTTATTCGACACTGGAACCATGTATCCAGTGCTTAGGGGCCTCAGTAACTAATCATATCAATAAAATATTTTATATACAGAAAGATCCGAATGGTGGAGCTTGTGATTTAAACCACGATAACATAGGGCTGTGGTACAAAAAGACTTGGCCTTTAATTGTCTATTCTCCTATTTCAACAGAACCCCTTGATATGATGCTTAAATATTTTCGAAGTGAGATCGAAAAGGGTAATACAAAGTGGCCTACCAAGATGATTCAACTTCTTGAAATGTAACTTTTAGGATTGGAGCGGGTGAGGAGAATCGGTCACGCGTTCCCGTCTGCTGACGAGCCGCGCGACCCCGCCTCGTCGCCGCCGCTCCTGCGGCATTCGATTCTCTACCTATTCTAATCACGTTTGATTCCGCAACTTAGCGGAATCGCACGTGATGGAGCGGGTGAGGAGAATCGAACTCCCGTCTTTGCCATGGCAAGGCAATGTTCTACCATTGAACCACACCCGCGAACACGCTTATCATACAAATTATCTCCTCTTAACGCAAATTTACTGTATAATAGTAAGGTGGCTAAGGACTGCATTTTCTGCAAAATTGTAAAGGGGGAACTACCGGCCCACCGAATCTACGAAGACAGTAGACACTTGGCTTTCCTGTCAATTTTTCCAAACACTGAAGGCTTTAGCGTCGTAATCACCAAGGAACACTACCCGAGTTACGCCTTTGACCTCCCTGATGAAGTGCTTTCAGATTTGATTGTCGCCGCCAGGAATGTCGCGAAACTCCTTGATAGTAAGCTGAACGACGTCGGACGGACGGGTTTAATTTTCGAGGGCTTCGGCGTCGACCACGTCCATGCCAAGCTATTTCCGATGCACGGAACTAAAGATATGGAAAACTGGCAGCCGATTGAATCCAAAGTTAATAAGTATTTTACGAAATACGAAGGCTATATCTCGTCCCACGACGGTCAAAGAGCTGACGATAAAGAACTGGAAAATATCGCCCACAAAATAAGTTCAAAATGACATCCAATCAAGATGTCATATTGTTACGATAGAAGCTTTGGTAATCTCTTCTTAGTCCTTCCAAAAGAGGGGTAAATCTAATACCCAGCTTTTTAATTTTTTCATTACTAAAGATGGAGTTATCATTCGCAAAAGGAAACTCGGACTCATTGTGATCCACTCCGTCCGTTCTAGGGTTATTTTTAATAACGGGATCAACACCGATAAGATTAGCCATAGATTCGACAAGACCTTTGAGAGTTATTAAGTCGTCGCCGCAACAGTTATATGCTCCGACAACTTGGTTTTCAGCTAAAAGCACTAAAGATCGGGCTACTTCTTCGGCAAAGACGAACTGATTAACCGCTAACCCGTTTCCGGGAAGGATCACCGGCTGTTTATTGGATAATCGCGAATAGATAAAATTCTCGCGATCAACATAGTTTTTCGGTCCAAGGATATAAGTTGGACGAAGGGCCGCGTACGGAATCCGGCTTTTTTGCAGAACCTCTTCGCATTCCCTTTTACCACGACCGTATTCTCCACAAACTTCCCACTCTCCCAAAGGGGAGTTCTCAGCTATCGGGAATATTTCCGCCTTTTGATACGCGGCAACGGTACTGAAATGGACAAGAAAATCAAACTTTAATTCTTTTAAAACTCTAACTGTCTGCTCTCCACGATATGCACACATATCGATAACGACATCAAATCGATCGTTTATACCGGAAAATCCCTCGCCTCGGTCTCCTTTGACGAACTTTACATCGTCCTGACGGGAAAGGGCAAAGTTACCCCGATTAAAAACCGTAAGGTCGTGATTGCTTTCCAGCAAAAGATCGATAACGTAGGGTCCGACGAAGCGTGTGCCGCCAATTAGTAGTATCTTCATTGGTTGAAGTTTAGCATAGTAAGCTCGAATTTCACACTTCGTTAGTCACCTAACGTCATTCTGGTAATCCGCCAACTGGCGGAGCATCCAGAATCGATTCTGGAGTCGCTTCCGCTCCCCAGAATGACGTCACGGTGTTTATGGCGGATACGCAACGTAATAACTTTACACCTTAAAGGTGTAAAGTAATTATAGGTTGCAATAATACAACTTTGATAACCAACCAAACCAGTCAAGGGGCGATTAGACCCTTGAAAATATCCGTGGATGCTGTATAGTTGTGTGTCGGTGAAACATACTTGTTCGGCTCTAGTTTTGTCCTGTATTGACTTCCGGTTTCAGTCCTCAATCCGGAATTTCCTAGTCGGGAGTGGGCTCGAAAATGAATATGATCTGCTATCCCGCCCGGGGAGCAGTAAAGACGCTGACCAAGCTTTAATCGGCAATATTGCTTTATCGCTTCGGCTACACGGAATTAAAAAGGTTATGGTTATCCATCACCAGAACTGCGGGGCTTACGGAGAGAGGCTTATTTCCGGATCCATCGAGGAACTGGAAAAACACAAAGGCGATATGCAAGCAAACATCGAACTTCTTAAAGAGAAATTTCCCGGTTTGGAATTCGAAGCGTACTTCGCCAATCTTTCCGGCGAAATCGTAAAAGTATGAACATCAGCTTAGCGGCAGAAAACATTATTAAAATCGGCGATTTTCACGTTACAAACGCCATCTTTACCAGCTGGCTGGTCAGCGCCTTAATGCTGGTTGGCGCCTACCTCGGTACCCGCCGTGTCAGCCTATTTCCCGGAAAGGTGCAAAACTTTCTCGAAGTTCTGGTCGAAATGTTTTACAACCTTGTGGAAAGCGTTTCTAAGGAAAAAGCGAAGAAGTTTTTTCCTTTGGTAGCTACCTTTTTCTTCTTTATCCTTTTTTCCAACTGGATCGGGCTTCTCCCGGGTTTCGGCAGTTTTGGGGTTTTTGAAGAACACGATGGTCACAGAATTCTTGTTCCGGTTTTCCGCGCCGCCACCTCCGACCTAAACACCACTCTGGCCTTAGCTTTAATCGCGGTTGTCGCGATTCAATATTTCGGAATAAAAGAAATCGGGATTAAAGCCCACTTAGGAAAGTTTTTCGTTAATCCGCTAAAAAAACCGATTGAGGCTTTTGTCGGAATCCTTGAACTTGTTTTGGAATTCGCAAAAATTATTTCCTTTGCTTTCCGGCTTTTCGGTAACGTTTTCGC
>ERZ1292633.1055-Hain-H41-02um-R1-1055-length-30273-cov-4_pt1 | contig 30273 bp, 31 predicted proteins | sample MGYA00564406_ERZ1292633 | MGnify/ENA primary metagenome ERZ1292633 (study PRJEB36523, sample SAMEA6512639) | groundwater metagenome | collected 2019-01-08 | study: AquaDiva: Metagenomics assemblies of 32 groundwater samples
CCCAATTCCTTCATCGCCCCATCCAACCCTGCGAGCGTCATCGGGAACATACGGTGTGGGCCAATTAAGTGCGACATGATTTGGGTTGACCCCGAATGATGCCAATGGGCTTGGTTTATTGGGTTGAGCCAAACCATATGTGGGAACAAATCCACTACGCGCTTCATCCAAATCGCGCCGGCTTCCTCGTTCCAATGTTCAACCGAACCACCGGGTTGGGTTATTTCATAAGGCGACATTGACGCATCGCCGACAAAAATTACTTTGTAATCGGAAGTATATTTGTGAATAATATCATAGGTATTTAGTTTTTCGGCGTGGCGGCGGCGGTTGTCTTTCCAAACATTTTCATAAAGACAATTGTGGAAATAATAATATTCCAAATGCTTAAACTCAGTTTTCGCCGCTGAAAATAATTCTTCGCAAACTTTGATGTATGAATCCATGGATCCGCCAATGTCGAAGAAAAGCACTACTTTGACGTTGTTTCTGCGTTCGGGCCTCATAACAACATCAAGATAACCGTCTTTTGCGGTTTTATTTATGGTTCCGTCCAAATCCAATTCTTCGGGAGCACCAGTGCGCGCCCATTTACGTAAACGCCGCAGCGCGACTTTGATATTGCGAGTGCCAAGTTCGACCCCGTCATCGAGATTGCGATACTCGCGCTTGTCCCAAACTTTTACGGCGCGTCCATGGCGGCCCTTGGTTTGGCCAATGCGAACTCCTTCGGGGTTATAGCCATTATTGCCAAACGGCGATGTGCCGCCCGAACCAATCCATTTTGAACCGCCTTCATGGCGTTCCTTTTGTTCTTCAAGGCGTTGTTTCAGGGTTTCCATCAATTTGTCCCAACCGCCGAGGTCGGCGATTTGCGCCTTTTCTTCATCGGTTAGATATTTCTCATTGATGGCACGCAGCCATTCATCGGGAATTTCAGCACTGATTTCTGCGCTTAGATTTTCAAGGCCCTTGAATGTTTTGCCAAAAACTTGATCGAACCTATCAAGATGGCGCTCATCTTTCACCAAAGTTGTGCGCGATAAATAATAAAAATCCTCGACCAGTGGCGGAATTATTTCCTTATCCATTGCCTCAAGCAGTGTAAGATATTCTTTAAGCGACACTGGAAGTTTGGCTTGGCGCAATTCGGTGAAGAAGTTTTGGAACATGATTTTAGGGTAAAGATTTCTGAAGCAAATTCAATCAAAAAAATTATGCCCGCCCATCAAGAGAATAACCCGAAGCTCTGACAGTTCTTATTAAATCGGGCAGACCTTTAAGGTTGATGGATTTTCGCAAGCGCCCAACATGCACATCGACAGTGCGCAACTCCACATAAACATCCGAACCCCAGACCGCGTCCAATAATTGCTCTCGCGAGAAAACTCGCGTCGGGTGCTGCATTAGGTGGTTGAGCAAGCGAAACTCGGTCGGCCCCAAATGTATTTCGACGTCGCCGCGCTTTACCCGGTGTGACGCCCTGTCAATTTCAAGATCCGAATACTTGCCAATATCTTCTGACAAAGCCGGTCGAATACGGCGTAAAACCGCGCGAATACGGGCTTTTAGTTCCTGAATTGAAAATGGTTTGCTTAAATAATCATCAGCGCCGACATCGAGGCCGCGAATACGATCGCTTTCTTCAGTTCGCGCAGTAAGCATGATTATGGGGATGTTCTTGGTGGTCACTTTCGCACGTAACCTACGGCAAACTTCAATCCCCGGAACCCTAGGTATCATCCAATCGAGAATTATTAAATCAGGTTGGGATTCGGCGACCAGCAACAGTGCTTCCTCCCCATCCTTAGCAACCCGAATTTGATAACCTTCTTTTTCCAAATTATATGCAAGCAGCGCTTCAAGTGCTTCATCGTCTTCAACAATCAGGATTTGACCACTCATGCGTCACCTGGTTTGTTGCCGTTTGGTTTGTCGTGCGGTTCACCTTTCGGACGATCTCCCAAAAGCTCCTCACCAGTTTCGAGATAATGAACCACTTCGGCCATATTGGTGCAATGATCGCCAATGCGTTCAATATTTTTGGCGACAAAAAGCATATGTGTCGCAGGGCCAATTTTGCGCGGGTCTTCCATCATATAAGTAAGTAGCTCACGGAACAGTGATGAATAATGTTCGTCTAATTCTTCATCTTGAAACCAAACTGAAATTGCGGTGCCTATATGGTGCGAATTATAGGCATCGAGAACTTGTTTTAATTGGGCGCAAGCCAATTTGCCCATTCTGTCGATACTTTTGGTAAGCGCAATAGGTTCATATTCCGAAATAGTTTCTGAACGCCGAGCAATATTTTTTGCCATATCACCAATTCGTTCAATGTCTGAGGCGAGCTTTAGGGCGGCAACTGTTTGCCGCAAGTCCTTCGCCATTGGGTGGCGGAGCGCCAATATTCGCATGACCCTAGCTTCGATTTCGCGCTGAATTAAGTCGATGTCCTTATCGCCCGCGACGACAGCTTTGGCCAAGCTTAAATCTCGGCGAGTGATGGCTTTTATCGAATCAATAACTGCTTTTTCCGCCAATCCGCCCATGCGCGAAACCAAGGATACCAATCCGTCGAGTTCTTCGGTGAATGCTTTAACTGTATGGTCTGACATTTTTTGCCTTTCAGAGCACTTCTAAATATTGTTTAATATCGCAATTTTCTAGCCAAAACGACCAGTAATATAGTCTTGAGTTCTTGTGTCGCGTGGATTGGTAAAAATAGTTTCAGTAGGCCCAGCTTCGACCAGTTTACCCATGTGGAAAAATGCAGTTTGCTGCGAAACCCTTGCCGCTTGTGACATTGAATGCGTAACAATAATGATGCAATAATTTTGGCGCAATTCATCAATTAGTTCTTCAATTTTTGCGGTTGCAATTGGATCCAGGGCCGAACATGGCTCGTCCATCAAAATGATTTCCGGGTCAACCGCGATTGCTCTTGCAATTACCAGCCTTTGTTGTTGGCCGCCAGAAAGACTTGTGCCGGGTTGGTCAAGCCTATCTTTCACTTCTTCCCATAATCCAGCTTTGCGTAAACTCGCTTCAACGATGTTATCAAGTTCTGACTTTTTTTGCGCAAGGCCATGAATTCGTGGGCCATAAACTACATTTTCATAAATCGATTTTGGGAAAGGGTTAGGCTTTTGAAACACCATACCGACACTTGCTCGAAGCATAACTGGGTCTATCGATTTTTGATTAACATCAGTACCATCAACAATCATTTTCCCGTCAACGCGGCAAGTATCGATTGTATCATTCATGCGATTGATACAACGCAAAAATGTCGATTTACCGCAACCTGATGGGCCGATAAATGCGGTGACCAATTTGCTTGGCATATCGAGATTTACATCAAACAGAGCCTGTTTTTCGCCATAAAATACATTTATACCTTGCGCTTGCACTTTTGGGACTTCGATGGTTTGAATATTTGTTTTGGAATCTAATTGGGTGGTCAAAACGGCCTCCTCTGAGCCTCTATTTAGTTGCATTGAAGTTGTTGTCATACCTACCACCTTCGTTCGAATCTGCGGCGAACCACAATCGCAATTATATTGATGAATATCATGAACAGCAAAAGAACAATAATTGCTGCCGAAGTTTTGGCTTCCCAAGCCCGCTCTGGCCTGCCTGCCCACATGAAAATTTCAACTGGCAAAACCGTCGAACTATCAACAAGGCTTTGCGGAACATCGGCAATAAATGCCACCATGCCAATCATAAGAAGTGGCGCGGTTTCACCAAGCGCGTGCGCCATTGCCAAAATTGAACCCGTCATTATCCCAGGTGTTGCCAGCGGTAAAACATGGTGAAAAACCGATTGCACTTTTGAAGCCCCAACACCCAAAGCTGCTTCCCGAATTGATGGCGGAACAGCTTTAATCGCTGCACGCGAAGCAATAATTACAACTGGAAGCGCCATCAATGCCAAAACAATGCCGCCAACCAAAGGCGCCGATCTTGGCATTTGGAAAAAGTGGAGAAAGACCGAAAAACCCAAGAGCCCGAAAACAATTGAAGGGACTGCAGCCAGATTATTGATATTCACTTCGACCATATCGGTCCAAAAATTTTTGGGGGCAAATTCTTCAAGATAGACCGCCGCCATTACCCCAATTGGCACAGTAATAACAAATGTCACACAAAGCGTAAGAAACGAGCCAACCATCGCTGACAAAAGACCAGCCATTTCTGGATCATTGGAATCAGCATTGGCAAGTAATGTGAAATTAGGCCGCGCCTTTATCATTCCTTCAGCATGCAAAACCTCACCATAGGCAATCATATTATCGCCAATTGCGCGGCCATCTTCGGGCATTTTTATTGACGCGCTCTTAAAGGCTTGATTATTGGCGGCCAAACCAGTTTTGGGAGGAATTATTTGCGTGGCAGAGAGCCGTCCATTGGCAATTCGCGTAACTTTGAACGCGCCACCATTTGCAAACAACAACAAAGATGGGACTTGCCCGTCAAGCGTAAGGGGTTGGCTTGCTTGCGACAAGCCATCATAGACCAGTTTTTGATTTTCTGATAATTGCAATTCAATTTCGCTTGGCGAAATCACATTCAGATTTGCCGCTTGAAACTGCCCCTCACGGGCTCGGCCAAATCCGCCTTTAAGATAAACATCTAAATCACTATTCAAAGCAAATGAAAATGAAGTGGTTGTTCCAATCAAATTTGGATTGTCCGCAATTTGTTTTGCCATTGGAGTAATCGCAATTGTGCTCACCAATTCGCTCAAAACATCATAGCCGCCATCGGCTTCGGCATTGGGAAAACGGAGCAATAAATTATCCATAACCACGCCCGCAAAATCACCTTGCGAGCGGATATCTTGCGGGTTTCGCATGCCTTTTGGATCCAATTTTTGCGCATCGAGTGGCAAATTCAAAACTAAGCGATTTTCGCTCAAAGCTGGCAAGGATTGGAAAAAAATCGACAAAATCAGCATGAAACAAGCGATTATCGCTACGCCAACCATAGCAAGGCCAAACAGCCGAAATCTAGTTTCAGACTTATTGCGCGCTTCTAGGCGGCTTTGCACTATGGCTTGGTTTCTTTGTCGGTTTTTATCAGTCATATTTTTCTCGATATTTCTGAACGACGCGCAATGCGATAACATTGAGAATTAGGGTTATAGTGAAAAGAACAAATCCAAGGGCAAATGCCGCGTGAGTTTTTGGGCTGTCATATTCTTGGTCGCCCGTAAGCAGGGTCACAATTTGCACAGTAACTGTGGTCATCATGTCCAGCGGATTGAGACTGAGATTGGCGTTTTGACCTGCCGCCATTGCCACAATCATGGTTTCACCCAAGGCCCGCGAAATCGCCAAAAGAATCGAACCGACAATCCCGGGCAATGCAGCGGGCAAAATAACCCGCGAAATGGTTTCCGATTTTGTCGCACCCAAAGCATAAGAACCATCACGCAAAGTTTGCGGAACCGCATTGATAACGTCATCTGATAGAGACGAAACAAAAGGAATAATCATAATGCCCATTACCAAGCCAGCCGCCAATGCACTTTGCGATGACGTCGTAAGGCCAAGTTTTTCGCCGATGTCGCGAACCATTGGAGCTACAGTGAGTAGAGCAAAGAAACCATAAACAACCGTCGGAATTCCTGCCAGCAATTCAAGCCCCGGCTTAACCCAGGTTCGCACTTTATCGGTCGCATATTCAGACAAATATATTGCCGAACCAAGGCCAATTGGCACAGCGACGACAATCGCAATTAACATAATAATGAATGTGCCGAGAAAAAGCGCGACCGCACCAAATGAGCCTGTTTGCCCAACTTGATCGGCACGGATAGCAATTTGCGGCGACCAAAGTGTGCCGAATAGAAAGTCCAAAATAGAGTAAACTTTGAAAAATTTGGCGGTTTCGAAAACCAGGGAAAACACAATACCGAATGTAGTCAGAACCGCCAAAGCTGCCGCCGCGACCATCAAAACCAAAATCGCTGTTTCAACTTTATTGCGCGCCCTGAAATCCACGCTTAATTTGCCTTTGGACCAATAAAAACCGACGGCTGCTAGGGCGATTGCTAAAACTGCGACAACAAGATTCAGCATTCCCGAAGTGCTGGCCATTATATTCGCAATTTCGTGCAATTGTGGCGTGTCGGAACTTGGAATCCCACCAAATGCGATTTTTTGCGCATCGAGAAGAAATAAATCCAATTGATCTTGGGGCAAACTTGATATTTCAGCTGGCAAATTTGATAAAGCAGTTCGTTCGAGCAATAATGGCTTTATTGATGCCCCAAGAACCAAAACGCCAAACCCAGGAATTAAAGTGCAGAGCAGGCGAAACCAACCGTGATACAGTGGCAAAGAATGCGGCCGCATTGGTTTTTGGCCAGCCACGCTATTTGTTCTTAGGTTTCTTGTAAGTGTGTTGCTGGCCTTAAGCGTTTCAAAATAGCCAAACAACGCCATGCCCATAAGCAGTAAAAAAGCAATCATGCTGACTGGCAATTGAGAAAAAACTGGCAAATCCACCCCCGAAACCTTGCAGCATCAACTAGACTTTCAGCGCATCAATTAAATGACAGTTTCATGACGTTTATGTGACAGGACTCTCTAACCTTGAGGCAATATAAAAGAAAATGTGGTGCTATTCCCCAAATCGCTGTCAACCCTCAATCCACCACCATGGCGATTTATGATATGCTTGACAATTGCCAAACCAAGGCCGGTGCCTTGTTTGGAATTTGAGGCTTCGTCGATGCGATAAAACCGTTCGCATAGCCGTGGCATATTGCGTTTTTCAATGCCTTTTCCCTGGTTTTCAACTCGTACACATAAATATTTTCTCTCCGCCGAATACTGCGGCATACATAACCATAGCGAATTTGCACTATCGTTGGCGTCCCGTGCTGCGATTTCATCTTGGCTTATGCTGCTTTTAACTGTCACCTTCACTGTGGATTTTGGGTTTCCATATTTTAGCCCATTGTCAATCAAATTGGTTATGACTTGGCCGATTTCATTCTCATCACAAATAGCATTCAAGGGCACTGACGGGCTATCCAACTCGACTCTTGATTCGTATATTTTGGCGGTAGGCTCTAGCGCCGCCAAACAAAACTGAAAAGTTTCAGTTAGATCGGCGACTTCGCGCGGTTGCACATGTTCATTAAGTTCAATTCGAGAAAGCGATAAGATGTCATTGATAAGCCGACCCATTCTTTCTGCCTGGACATTCATTATATTAAGGAATTTGGCGCGCGCTTTTTCGTCGTCTTTGGCCGTATCTTGCAAGGTTTCGATAAAACCGCGAATGCTCGCCAAAGGTGTTCGAAGCTCATGCCCAGCGTTGGCGAGAAAATCGGCGCGCGTCTGTTCGGCGATGCGCAAAGCGGTTTCGTCGGAAAGCGTGATGGCAATCAAAACGCCGGTTTCAACTTGAAATGCCGTTATATTGACTCGGTCAAAGCGGTGCGATGGTATATGGCTTTCCCAAACTATATCCACTGGCTCAAGATTTAGCGCTATCTTATCTATCGCTTCAAGCAATTGAGGGAACCGAATTAGCGTTTCTAGCCTTATCCCAACATTTGTAAAGTTGAACCTATTTTGCGCTGCGCGGTTTGTAAATACCAAACGCCGCTCGGTATCAATTACTAAAATCGGGTCAGTCAAAGCATCAAGCGCCGATTGTGTGAAATCATGTTGGGTGTTTAAAGCTGGATCCGCAGTAGTGGAATCTTGCGCCGCTTCTGTATCCGGTAATTCAAATGCCTCTATGTCTTCTTCAAATAACTTTCCGAAAAACCAAACTACTATACAGGCTACTAAACTCGCCACACCGACTATTATTATTATCGGCAATTTGACCAAAATGAAAAGCGTTTGCGCAATCACCATTGTTATTGCAACGATGCCAATTACCATCAGCGCATTTTTGATTCTGTCGCGTTTCGTCATGATTTTTACTCTATAGCAATTCAATTGAATTCAAAGAGGGTTTTTGGCTAGAGCGTTGGATGTTCAAGTTGAATCGAATTTGCCGCAGCAATTTTGTGCCAGTTTTGGTGGCAAATATGCGGTGAATACTGGGGTATTCGCCAAATATTTGTTGCCGAAAATGGTGCAAAAGGGCGCGGCAAAACGGTGCAACTTGGACATCTAACGCACTTAAGTTCATAAACTAACAATTCATCTTGGCAAATATTTGAACTTCTTCATTAAATTATCGTAATTCGATAAAAATCTCTTGTTTATCGCTAAGAAAATGATAATTAGGCACAATGATATTGATTGCCACACTCATTGCCAAATCGAAAACACCTAATAGCAGCCCAAACAAAACTGGCAATGTTGTTGCTTTTGTTCCGAAGCCTCGGGCAACTAGAGCCGAGCAAGAATCGAAGTCTGCGTAAAAGTGCTTCAACTTCGCGGACAATTCGTTTAAATCTTAATAATGCCAATAATTCCAAACTTATCCATTTTTATCATCGCCAAAAATGAGGGTGACCGTATTGGCCGAACTTTAATGGCAGTCCAAGATTTAAGCGATGATATTTTGGTCGTTGATTCGGGTTCCAGTGACAATACTATTGAGGTGGCAATAGCGCATGGCGCGCGGGTCATTCATAATGACTGGCCCGGTTACGGAGAGCAAAAGCGATTCGCAGAAGATAATTGCCGCCATGACTGGCTATTTAATTTGGACGCCGATGAAGTTATTACAGACGAGTTGAAAAGCGAAATCATCGCGGCTTTAGGGGACTCTGAATTGTCACCGCAAGCATTTAGCATTCCAATTGCCGAAGTTTTTCCGTTCGAAACCGCCGCGCACAAATATGCCTATGTGCTTGAACCTGTAAGGATATATCATCGGAGTGTTGGTCGCTATAATCCATCAATTGTTCATGATAGGGTCGATTTGATTAAAGGCACGAGAGTAAGCGCTTTCCATGGCCGTGTATTGCATTATTCGGTGCGCTCGCTTGGTGAACAATTGGTCAAGCTTAATGCTTATGCTGATAATCAAGCAATGGACATGGAATTGCGTGGTAAAAAATATTCGATTTTTCGGCTTTTGTTTGAGTTTCCAATCGCTTTCATCAAAGCATATTTCGGGCGACGGCATTTCTTGCGCGGCACTTTTGGCTTTATGAGCGCAATGAATTACGCATTTTATCGTTATTTGCGACTGGCAAAACATTGGGAAAAAAGGCTAGCAGAAAGTCAAAAAGCGCAAAATAGCAATTAATCGGCCCCCTCTTGCGATTTTTCTGTGAATTTTGCGTAACAATGGCTTGACTCGCAAATAGCACATTGGCAAAAGGGAAATGTAGAGTTTACTCTGCGGCGTTTCGGGGAGGAAGCGCCTTCACTCAATGTCTTTTTTGACGAGCCGCGCTTAATTGCTGCGGCTTTTTTTTATCTTGAGCTTCCGAAACGCTTTGTTTGCTCTTCGGCTAATCTGAAAAGTCTGCAACTTTTCAGGCCTCATCGGAAATCGGGGAGGAAGAGCCTTCACTCAATGTCTTTTTTGACGAGCCGCGCTTAATTGCTGCGGCTTTTTTTTCGTCCTTAATAAGGGATCTTCTGATTACTTACCCCAAGCAACCCAAAAACCATCATAATGCGCATCAAATAGTTTTTCCAAATCACCAGCTGAAAATGTGCTATCACCAAATGTCGCAACGATTACAGCTGCACAAGCTATGGGTGACGTGAATAGGCGCGCCAAAGTGAAAGCATCGCCATTCAATTCACCTTTGGCAATTCCCCGCACAAACAGATTTTCAATTTCGATCAAAAGCGGATCTTTAAATCTTGAACAAATCAACTTCGAAATATTTGGAAAAGTCTCGGCCTCAATCAAAGCAATGCGCCATGGCGCCATCATGGTTTGATTGCCAAGCCCATTCAATGATCTTTGCAAAATTGTCTTTGTTACTTCGCGTAGTGGGTGGGCTTCGCCGTTAATAAGGCCTGTTAGTGCGTTTCGCTCTTGCGCCAAAATCAACTCTACCCATTCGGCAAATAGCTCTTCTTTGGAAACATAATAACGATAAATAATTGGCTTAGTCACGCCAATTGCTTTCGCGATATCCGTCATTCGCGTGCCTGAATAACCTTGCCTGCAAAACAATGAAGTTGCAGCCTGCAAAATAGTCGATTTCCTAAGCTTAGCATTTGAGATTTCATCTGAATTGGTCGAAGTCATTTTGTACCTTTTATCAAATATTATCCGCTAAAAATAAACTAGTTTTGATTCACACTAAGTATAGATTGTGAAATCAGCTTCTAGTCTATAGGATTTGGCAGTAACGCTCTGCTTTTTACTTTGGATCATGTGTTTATGGGCTTTCGTGCCGTCCGTTTTAAATCAAAAACAAGACGAAAAAAAGGCCGACATTGCTGCCGGCCTCAATTTATTGCATTGTAGCGATAGCTTAGTTCATGTTGACAAACTGCATTTTATGCGGCGAAAATGGCATATTTTGAGAACCGAAGCGGAGCGTATTTAATATACGTGAGCATCGGAAGCGGCGAAATATGCCATTTGCAGCCTGTAAAATCGGTTTGTCAATATGACCTAGAAGTCCATGCCGCCCATTCCGCCACCTGGCATTGCAGGCATTGGTGAGTCTTTCTTAGGCGCTTCTGTCACCGCAGCTTCGGTAGTGATAATCAATGAAGCAACCGATGCCGCGTCTTGCAATGCGGTGCGAACCACTTTCACCGGGTCAATAATCCCGGCGGTTACCATATCGACATATTCTTCGGTTTGCGCATTGAAACCAAAAGTCGCTGTATTTGCTTCAAGGATTTTTGCAACTACGATAGAACCTTCAACGCCAGCATTTTCGACGATTTGACGAATTGGCGCTTGCAATGCTTTACGAACGATTGCGATACCTGCATCTTCATCATCATTAATGCCTTTGACAGTAATGCCAACCGAAGCGCGAAGCAGAGCAACGCCGCCACCAGGAACAATGCCTTCTTCAACTGCAGCACGAGTTGCGTTCAAAGCATCATCAACGCGGTCTTTACGCTCTTTGACTTCGCTTTCAGTCATGCCGCCAACGCGGATAACTGCAACACCGCCAGCCAATTTGGCCAATCGTTCTTGCAATTTTTCACGATCATAATCCGAAGTTGTATCTTCGATTTGACGTTTAATTTGCGCAACGCGGGCTTCGATATCGGCTTTAGCACCTGCACCATCAACAACAGTTGTATCGTCTTTACGAATTGCAACTTTCTTAGCGCGGCCCAACATATCTAGTGATACATTTTCCAATTTAATGCCAAGGTCTTCGGAAATAACTTGACCACCAGTTAGGATTGCAATGTCTTCCAACATTGCTTTACGGCGATCACCAAAACCCGGAGCTTTTACTGCAACGACTTTTAAGCCGCCACGCAATTTATTGACAACCAAAGTCGCCAAAGCTTCGCCTTCAACGTCTTCAGCAATAATCAAAAGCGGGCGACCGCCTTGAACAACAGCTTCCAAAATTGGCAACATTGGTTGCAAAGATGAAATTTTCTTTTCGAAAATCAAAATCATTGGATCTTCAAGAATTGCTTCCATTTTGTCAGCATTAGTCACGAAATATGGTGACAAATAACCACGATCAAACTGCATGCCTTCAACAACATCTAATTCAGTTTCTGCTGATTTGGCTTCTTCAACAGTGATTACGCCTTCATTGCCAACTTTTGACATCGCATTAGCAATCATTTCACCAATAGCAGCTTCGCCATTTGCCGAAATTGTGCCGACTTGTGAAATTTCCGATGAATCTGAAACTTTTTTCGCCGATTTGCCAAGGCTTGCGACTACTTCAGCTACTGCTTTATCAATACCGCGTTTCAAATCCATTGGGTTACGGCCAGATGATACTGACTTCATGCCTTCACGGACAATTGCTTGCGCCAAAACGGTTGCAGTGGTTGTGCCATCGCCAGCCACATCATTGGTTTTTGATGCAACTTCGCGCAATAATTGTGCGCCAAGATTTTGAAAACGGTCTTCAAGTTCAATTTCTTTAGCAACTGTTACGCCATCTTTTGTTGTGCGTGGTGCGCCAAATGATTTTTCAATTACGACAAAACGGCCTTTTGGACCCAAAGTCACTTTTACTGCGTTCGCAAGAATATCAACACCTTGCAACATTTTTTCACGGGCGTCGGACCCAAAACTTACAACTTTCGCTGCCATGATTATTTCTCCATTTATTTTAATCTGTCATCCCGCACTTGTTGCGGGATCTTTTGCCAATTAGGGCACTTCTCAATTTAACGAGATCCCGCATCAAGTGCGGGATGACAATTTTTGGTTAGCTCAGAACCCCTAAAACGTCGGACTCTTTCATTATCAAAAGATCTTGACCGTCGATTTTCACTTCAGTGCCAGACCATTTGCCAAATAGAATTTTGTCGCCGGCTTTAAGTTCAAGCGCAATTGCTTTGCCATTTTCATCGCGAGTTCCAGGGCCAACAGCAACGACTTCGCCTTCTTGGGGTTTTTCTTTTGCAGTATCGGGAATAATAATCCCGCCGGCAGTTTTAGTTTCTTCTTCAACACGTTTTACCAAAACGCGGTCACCTAATGGACGAAAGCTCATGAAATATGCTCCTATGAGGGTTAAGTTAGAAAATTTGTAGCGGGGTGAGGCAAATTAGCACTCACCGCACCCGACTGCTAACAATGGGGAGATAGGTATGCGCCGGGGGAGAGTCAAGGGTTGGGGCATCAATCACAACAAAAAACGCCGCTCAAATTTCTTGAGCGGCGAAGTAGTTTCACGAAAACATTTTAACTAATGGGCGTCTTTTCGGCATTTGCAATGTCAGTCACCATTTCGTTAAGCATTTCAGTTAGCGCTTTGTGGAACGCCGCATTAATTTTTTCCGCTGGCTGTGTCGATGCCATATAAGTATCGCCTTTAAAATCCGTGCGATTATAGGTCTTGCGCAACAATTCCTTGCCGTCTGGATCGGTAACCACTGCATTAAGGCTTAGGGTAACTTTTGGTGTTATCGCCATACCAAGGTTTTGCATTTGATTATATTGATAAGAAAAATTACTTACTGAAACCACTGCATTATATTTTCCATCTTGCGAACTTAGGGCAATCGCAGCACCATTTTCGAAAGAACGCCCCAAAACTACAAGGCCAACTTCACGCGCAATTTCGCCAATTGGCAAAGTTAAGGTCGTTGCACTGCCAGTAAAAGAGGTTGGGTTACCAGTAAAAACGAAATTTTGCGATTCCTGCGTCATTACCAATGCGGCCGCACCGTTTATTCTAGTTGAAGCCCTTTCATTTGGAATATAAACGGGGTTATATTTTAGCGTTGAAGCGCAGCCTGCACTTAAAAAGGAAAATCCAAGCGCTACCGCGACCAATAATTTTTTCACAGCTAATCCTCGCGTTTAGGTGGATTGCTTATCTGCCGTTGCACGTGCGGGTGTTGCGGTTGTTGCCGCTGGAGTTACAATTGATTCTTGATCCGAGCGGACTGGCGCCAAGGTAACGCTTAGTGGGTTAGGGTAAAGATCATTCATCGCCCCCGAATTTGCATCAACCGTCATGCCAATAAGCCCGCCCACCAGAACATTGCCAGCAAAACCAGCGCCGCCTGCGCCTGCTAATCTATGGGTGACTGTTCCCTCAAAAGGCTTGAAGCCTTCTTTAGTAATAGTGACCCGAAATTCCGACTTGCGAGACATTTGAAAAGTGCAAGGCGTGGATTCGCAAATAAAACCGTTTGAAGTTGAAACCCGGGCCCCGCTTGGCGAAGTTTCAATTTTCATCGCAGTATTTGAACCACGGGTAATTGTCGCGCAGGCTGGCAAAAGCATAAGTAATGGTAAAGCAAGTAAAACGACTCTTTTCATTTTGAACTCCTAGTCTATATCGCAAATAGCTGAGTTACGTTACTTTAAGAATCTGAGCAAGCGATATTTCGTGCTAAAGGTGTAGAATCAATGCTGCAAAAATCAAGCCGATTTTTTATCATCGGATTTCTCAGACATTTTTTCCAAATCATTGGTCGCGAGCCATACGCCCAAAGCTTTATCAATCCGAGTTTGCCAGCCTTTGCCAGTGGCGCGAAATTTTGTCACTGTGTCAGGGCTCAAACGGATAGATACGCGCTTTTTTGTGATTTCGGCGACAGGCCGCCCACGCAGCACGTATGGCTTCGCCTTGGCCCATTTCTCATCACTCCAAATTGGGCAATCTGGGTCAGACATAGCGGCAGCAGTAATAGCTGCATCCTCCTCATCTGTAGGAAGAATTATTTCACGACCAAATTTAGTAATAATTTTTTCCATATAAATATCTCTTAACTTCCTAATTGGATGCGAGCCTTAGGCTAATTATCCGTTTTACGTCGCCCTTGAAAACGAATACTAAATAAAAGATCCTATTTCCAATTGGGAGGATTGCAATTACTTGTTCTTCTTCAAAGTCAGCTTCTAAATCCAACTGGAAAAGAGCTTCTTCCCATTCGGCATACTTTGCCAAACTAAGTTCACACCCATGCTTGCGCAGGTTAGCTTCATTCTTTTTCGGGTCAAACTCAATTTCCACATCTTTATTGTATGCACAATAAATAAAATTGCAAGGAAAATCTACTTGCACTTTTTTCAAATGCCTGTCTCTATAGGCGCATTAAATCAGGGGACGAAAATGGCGATTGATTATCAAAAAGTGATGGCACTTAAACAAACTGGCAAAGAATTTAGTTACCGTGACCGCGAAACCATGCTTTATGCTTTGGGGATTGGTATGGGCAGCGACCCGATGAACCAAGACGAATTGCCGTTTGTTTATGAAAACGGCCTTAAAGCGATGCCGACATTGGCAACTGTGGTGGCTTGGGGCTCTGGCAATGTTGGGGCTTCGGGCATAAATTACGCGATGGTGGTGCATGGTGAGCAACGCCTCAAAATGCACAAGCCAATGCCAACCGAAGCCAGCATTACTTCCGATAGCCATTTTGTTGAGGTTTTGGACAAAGGCGCGGGCAAAGGCGCGGTTTTGATTGAAGAAACCAATATTCGCGATGCAAAATCAGGCGATTTAATTTGCACATTAACTGGCAGCATTTTTGCCCGTGCCGATGGCGGCTTTGGTGGCCCTTCTGAAGGAGGGCCAACGCCGCATAGCATACCAGACCGCCCGTTTGACTTGGAAGTCGATATTGCAACTTCGCCCAATCAAGCCCTCATTTATCGGCTAAGTGGTGACAGAAACCCACTTCATTCGGATCCTAAATTCGCTAAAATGGTTGGCTTCCCGCGCCCAATTCTGCACGGGCTCTGCACTTACGGCATTTGCGCGCGCGCAATTATCCAAAGCCATTGCGGTTTTGATCCAGCCAAACTTAAAGAAATCGACGTGCGTTTTTCTTCACCCGTTTTCCCAGGCGAAACCGTTTCGGTGCAAATGTGGCAAGATGGCGATATTATCAGTTTTGAAGCATCGGTAAAGTCGCGCGATGTAACCGTAATCAAAAATGGACGCGGGGTTATTGCCTAAGTTCAAGTTTTTAGGCTCTTGAAATAGACAAGTACAAAAATTATCGTTATACGATAAGAAAACTCGGCGTTTGGAATTGCTCACGCCTTGGGGAGAATATTATGAACTTCAGTATTTCACGCCGCAAGGCGCTTTTGGGTGCGTCCGCAATTGGTGCAACAACGCTTTTGGCTTCATGCAATTTATTGCAGGGCGATCAAACCGAAACATTGAAAGCCCTTATCGACAAAATATCCAATGATATTTTGAAAGATTCGCCCGAAACTTGCACCACATATGTCATACCACCTGCCCAAGTTGGTGGGCCATATGTGGGTCGCGTGTCAGACAGATCCAAAGCCGCTGAAACCGCAAGAAACACAATGGTTGCAGGGTGGATTGATGAATTAGAGAAAATCAATCCGCGCAATCTTAAAGGCAGCGATGTATTAAGCCATTCAATTGCGCTTACTTCGGCCAAATATTCTCATGATGCAGCAAAATTTGGCTTTGGCGATGCGGGTTATGGTTCACCAAATCCATATATTATTTCGCAATTAACTGGCGCCTATGTCGGCTTCCCCGATTTTATGGCGAGTCAACATGAAATAAAAGACCAAGCTGACGCCGATGGATGGTTGTCGCGGCTCGAAGGTTTTGCGAAGCAATTAAGCGATGAAACATCAAGAATGATTGAAGACACTGGCAAAAACGTAGTGCCGCCGAACTTCATCATTGAAACTGCGCTCAAGCAATTGAGCACATTCAAAAGCACCCCAGTGAATGAAAGCGTTTTGGTAACTTCGCTTATTTCCAAAGCGAACGCGGCCCATCTTGATGGTGCTGTTTTGGGCGCACGTGCTATGGCAATAATGAACGAAAAAATCTTGCCATCATATCGCAACCTCATTGCCGAACTTGAAAAACTGAAAACCTCTGCAACTGCCGACGCTGGCGTTTGGAAATTGCCGCAAGGCGCAGATTATTACAAAACCGCGCTTGCATATTGGACAACAACCGCCAAAACACCTGACGAAATCCACGAATTGGGAAAATCGATTGGCGCTGACATGACTAAGCAAATGGATGAAGGCCTAAAAACTTTGGGCCTTACTGAAGGCAGCGTCGGCACCCGCATGGCCAAATTATCCGAAGACCCACAATATGTTTATCCCAATACTGATGCCGGCAAAGCCACACTCTTGGCGGACATCAATAAATTGGTGGAAGCAATGCAGGCAAAATTGCCGCAAGCGTTCGCAACCTTGCCAAAAGCGCCATTGGAAGTGAAACGTGTGCCAGTCTATACAGAGGCTGGCGCGCCAGGTGGCTATTATCAATCACCAGCGCCCGACGGCTCGCGCCCTGGGGCTTATTATATCAATTTGCGTGACACTGCGGCCTGGCCCAAATGGTCACTGCCGACACTCACCTATCACGAGGGCATTCCCGGCCACCACGACCAAATATCATTGGCGCAAGAAGCAACTGGCTTGCCGTTCCTGCGTTCAAAATTATTGTGGTTTGGCGCCTATGGTGAAGGCTGGGCGCTTTATTCTGAAACATTGGCTGATGAAATGGGTGCATATGCCAATGATGCTGCGGGTCGGCTTGGCTATCTGCAATCAATGGCGTTTCGCGCGGCGCGATTGGTTGTTGATACCGGCCTTCATCACAAGCGTTGGACACGGCAACAAGCCATTGATTATATGGTCGAAGCAACTGGCGATACTATTGATTCAATAACCACTGAAGTTGAGCGTTATTGTGTTTGGCCGGGGCAGGCTTGCAGCTATATGATAGGCCGCGTCGAAATAATGGCATTGCGTGAAAAAGCTAAAACCGAATTGGGTGATAAGTTCGATTTGAAAATTTTCCATGATAAAATATTGCTTGAGGGGCCAATGCCGCTTGCGGTGCTGGCGCAAGTTATTGATGAATGGATTGCGGAAAGAAAAGCAGCATAGCGCTGGTATTTCTAAGTTTTTGCTCGAACTTGCAATAAATACACGCCGCACAAAATCGTCATCAATGCCCAAATTGCGGTGGCTGGAATTGCTTCATGGAAAATCAAAAATCCGACCGCCAAGGCAAAAAATGGCACTAAATTGGACGTATTAGACACCATAACCGGGCCGATTTTACGTGCGGCCCCGACATATAATATGCTCGCGATCGCTGTTGGCCCAATTCCCAACAGAACCGCGCAAATCCATGACGCAATTATGTCGTAATTTCGGGCGAATTCATCAGTTTGGTTCAAGAACAAAAATGGAGTTGATGCGATGGCCGAGCATAAAACAAAGCCAAAGCTAATGCCAATGGGATCCAAACTTGGCGAGGTTAGCCTGACAATAATTAACGCCAAGCCGTAACAAAACGCGCCAATAATCAAAAATGCTTGCGCCCATAGTGGCGAGCTGAAATTTTCTATTTGCATTAAATTGGGCAAAAATAATATTACTATGCCAACCAAACCTAACAGGACACCCAGCGCCCGTATTTTTGTGATTTTTTCATTTGGCACCAAGAAATGCGCCAATGCCGCGACTGCCAATGGCGATGCCGATAAATAAATTGCGGCAACGGCAGAAGGCACATGCACCTGCGCTTTGGCAATTAAAAAGAAAGGCAAAAGTGAGCCAATAATGCCAGTTGCGGCCATTGAGGCCCAAGCGCGAATATTGGAGAGCGGCGGCATTTTGATGCCATTAAACATCACAATTGCGCCCAAAAAGCCAGCGCCTACCCATAATCTGATTGCCGTCACTGCTATTGGTGAGAGATTTGCCACTGCAACTCGGTTGAGGCCATATGCCGAACCCCAAAGCGCAACCAAAAGCGCCAAAAGCGCCCAATCAGTAATTTTGGGTATGGCGTGTTGTTGCTCCATCAATGTAAATCCTGTCTTGCGGTTGAATTGTTCAAAATAATTGTTGCAATTGGGGCGTGCCGACCCTCGGAACTTAATAAAAGCCGCGAGCCATCGTCGCTCAATGCAATCGCCTCCCCTATCATCATTGCTGGGCTTGGGATAGGCGCAAGCGCAACTTCTTCACCACGCCCAACAAGACCCGTGGCATGGTAAATCCGCCGATAATCGCGCAAATAAAAATCCGTGCCGTTTTTGCTATAGGCGGCATCGGTAAAAGGCCCAGTTTGGCCGCCGTCCGAAGTTTGGCTTGCAATTGTTGCCACATGGCGTGCCACAACCCGCGAGTGGCGGCCACGGCCAGTTTGTGGGCCGATCCAATAAACCCGCGCGGCGGCGTCACTGCTTCGGTCCACTTTTTCGATAATCAAAATTGCACCATCGGCCGGGCGCACCAGCATTGCTTCGGCATTAATCGCGCCATTTGGATGCGTCACGAAAACTGTTTTGGCGACATTTATTTGGTGGGCATTTAGGCTTGGTTCGGGGATAAGTTCAATGCGCACTTCGCGCCGATGTTGGCGGTTGTCACCAATATCGGCAATATAAATACATTTTGGAGCGAACGCACAATTGCCATAGCCAAGAGCTTCGGGATCACGATTAGTCATATTGGGAACTCTTACTTGCCCCAAATTCCTCCCGTCAGCAGAGAGGGCATAGATGAAGGGCGTGTTGCCGCTATCATTTACACCCCAATAAACCGCTTCATGCCTTTGCGAAGCCACCAACCCCGACAATTCATCAAGTTCCGCGTTTTGCAAAGTCCCAGCGTGCCAAGCAGTCTGTCCCGATGATGACTGGGGAAGCAGGCAGCAAATGGCGAGGAGGGGGAGGAGTCTATTTAGCACTAGTTTTGCCAATATTGGTTTTGCCACGCCACTGAAAACAGTGCATAACAAAGGGGATAAGACAAAAGCAATATTAAGCCGAATCCAATCCAATTGGCAATTTTTGTTGCTTTCGATATTTGCGGGAGAAAACTTATTATGCAAACCAAAATAAAATCAGCAATCCAAAGCGCTATGTTGATTAACGCCCACCAAACCGTATCAAGATAATGTTGCCCACTGTGGTCAAGTCTGACTGAAATATACAAGTTGTATCCATAACAAAGCAGCAACGCCAACAAATGCAGCCCAATAATAATGGTGTTGGTTTGCTTTTGGGTTCTCAATTAAGCGCTCCAGTCTAGTAAATAAATAAAGCCGAAGCAGGCTGGAAGTGAAAGCAGTAGCGCGAGACCTAGGCCAATCCAATGCGCATATTTGGTGCCTGTTGGGAGCTCTTTTGAAAAGCTGACTAAAAGGACAAACAGCAAATCCACCGCCACAAATATTGCGTTAAAAAAAGCCCAAGCGAAAACGTCGTAACCATTATAGGCATGGCTTTTTGACCAAACAAAGCATGCAATATAGAACCCAATTAACGCTCCAACATGTATCAAGATTATTTTCGTTTTGGTGTCTAATTTCATTTCAAACCTGCCATTGTTTTCGCCTCGTCGTTTTCTATAAGGCGCGTAAAATATTTTGTAACCTAGCAAAAGTGAAGCGTGCATCGAATTAGTATCTCTTAAAGTAGCCTTGTAAGGTCTGAAAGGCCCATACAGACAGGATAAGTGAGTAGTACAGCGAGCCCAAAACCAATCCAGTGTTCGAATTTTGTCATGTCTTCGCGTTTGGATGAGTAGCTCTTCACAATTACGAACACCAAATCAAACAACAAGAATCCGAGGCAAGCAAACACTTGAAAAAATAAATCTTCATATTGACCTGAAGGAAGAAATTTTACCTTAGCAAAAGTGAACACGTTAATTGTTATGAGCGCTCCAACATGCATCAAAATTATTTTCAAATTTAGTTCCATTTTTATTTCAAACCTGCCAACAATTTCGCTTCGTTGGATGGATCGCGGTAAAATAAGTTCATTGTATCAAAAGGAATAATTCGTCCATCTTTATGCACAATATGGACACAAGATTTTTTAACGCCGCGCACGTCAAAATCATAGGCATCATAGAATTTCATTACAATAATTCGAAACAAGTTCGAATAATCTAGCTGCGCGACTTCTATTTTGGGCAAGCAGCACATTATTTCCGCAATTTTCTCGGCGCAATCTTGCGGCGAATTATTTGTTGCGAAAAGCTCAAACAATTTGCTTTGTATTTCGGGAAGCGTTTCAAAATTAATGGTATTTCGTTTCGCACCAAGCAAATCTTCGGGGCTGAAATAGCGTGTAAGCGGCACGATCTCACTTCCTAATTTTAGCGCATAGCCCATCATTATCGCATCTGGGTGGCACGGCACTGGGATCAAATCTTCGGGGGCAAAAACATCGCTTTGCGCCAATATATTTGTGCGGACTTCACTCAAGGTTAAACGGTCTTTGGCTGCGTCAAAATTTTCAAATCTCCCAGCCGCTTGGGTTGGCTGAAATGTCACACCACGAACACAAGGCTGCTTTGCAGCATAATCAATAATTTTGCCTATTTCGCAGTCATTCAGGCCTTTTTGAAGCGTGACAACCAATGTAGTCGAAATGCCTGCCTCATTTAGGTTAGCAATTGCTTTGGAGCGCCATTCGCGAACATCTTCACCGCGCAAACTTATCAGAGCATCCTTCTCAAATGAATCGAATTGCAAATAGATTTCGATTCCCGGCATATATTCTTTGAGCTTTGCAACAAAATTGGGTTCATGCGCAATACGGTAGCCATTAGTATTTATCATCAAATGGCGGATAGGTCTGGCTTTGGCCATATCCATGATTTTGAAAAAATCGGGATGAAGCGTTGGCTCGCCGCCCGATAATTGCACAACATCTGGCGTCCCTTCACTAGCGACAACAATATCGAACATGCGCTCAATTTCTTGCAACGTGCGGTGAGTTCCTGCGGAAGGCGATGATGCTGCATAACAAGTGGGGCAGGTTAAATTGCAGCGATCCGTCAGCTCAATAATCGAAACGCATGAATGTTGTTCATGGTCAGTGCAAAGCCCACAATCATAAGGGCAACCGCGTTCGATTTTTTTGCCAAATTTTAAGGGAATGTCACCGGCTTTGAGAAAATCGCGAGTTTTTTTGTAATATTCAGCGTCACTTGCAATAAGCACTTTTTGCTTGCCATGGGTCAGGCATTGCTTGACCATAAAAACCTGATTATTTTGGATGATGATTTTGGCTTCAAGTTTGGTGAAGCATTCCACGCAAACCGAATTCGTCAATTCATAAAAAATATAATCACGAACTGGCAATTTTGTTCCTCAAGCGCAAAGCAAATATGGCACAATAGTAAAGTATTGTCGCAAGACATACAAATTGAATAATTGACAATGAAAATATGCCGTAACTTGCAACTGGTTTCAAAAATTCGACGAAAAAGCGCCAAAGGCAATAAGAGACCAAAAACAACTTGAACATATCGCCTTCTATGCGTTGCGTTGATTTACGGATTGACCAAAGAGCCAGCGCCATTAAGGCCAAGGCAATTATTTCATATAATGGTGTCGGATGACGCATTACACCGTCACCGCCGTCCATCGCGAATATGAAATCAGTTTGGCTACCCCATGTGCCGTCGCTTACACCTTGCGCGAAACATCCAATGCGACCGATGGCAATGCCCGTTATTAGTGGAAAAACATAAATATCGCCACTTGAACGCGTAATTCGCGATATTGCCTTTGCCAGCTCAACGCCAATAGTTCCACCTACAAGGCCACCAACAATTGACTTCGCGCCAATAATATAGATTGGCGAAGCCAACAGTGATTTCCAAATTTGCGGATGTTCCAAAATACCTACGAGTTTTGAGCCAATTGCAGCACCCATAATTGCCCCGACTAACACAATCATTCGGGCTTCGCTTCCATAATCATCATGCGTGTGTTTTCGCAAATATCCGTAAAAGCGAAAAGCGATCGCATATGCCAATGCTTCAAATAAAAAATGCACTGGTAAAGGCGAAAATAAGGGAAAATTCAATTTATGTTTCCTTCAAAAGGATTAGGGATATTTAGGTCAATTTTTATCGAAGCCTAAGAAGTTCCCAAAAAATATTCTCGTGCATTTTGCGCGTCTATTCCGATTTGCGTCACCAACTCCTCAAGGCTGTCGAATTTTTCTTCGGGCCTTAGAAATTCGTGCACTTCAATCAAAATGTTGCGATTGTATAAATCGCCGTCCCAATCCAATAAATGTGCTTCGAACAATGCATCGCGGATTCCCGTTGTTGGGGTGCGGCCAAAATTCGCGACTGCCATGCGCATAATGCCATCGCCAATATCCACTTTTACCGCATATATGCCAAAACGCGGCGCGACTTGTTCGTATAATTTCAAATTCGCAGTGGGGAAACCAAGTTCGCGCCCCAATTTTTGGCCATGTTCAACAATGCCTTCAATTAACCAAGGATGCCCCAACAAAGCATTTGCTTCCTTCATATTGCCTTGCTGGATAGCCTCACGTATCCGCGTTGACGAAATTCGTTGACCCTCGGCATCTAAAACTGGATCTTGAATTGAAACACTAATATTATGCTTTGCCAATTCTTCTTGGAGATATGCCGCATCGCCCGAACGCCCCTTGCCGAAGCGAAAATCATAGCCGACAACAATATGCGAAGGCGCGATTTCGCCGATAATTACATTATCAATAAAGTCTTTTGCGCTCATATTGGCGAGGTGATCATCAAAATTGACGGTGAAAACCAGTTCGACCCCGATATTATCAGCAAGCCTTTCTGTCACTCTTTCAGTTGCCAATCTTGTGCCGTTGCGATCTTTGGCGAAAAATAACTTCGGGGGTGGCTCAAATAATAATATACCAAGCGGCCGGTTTGCGGCTTCGCTTTTGGCGCGTTGCATAAGTGATTTATGGCCGAGATGAAGGCCATCAAAGGCGCCCATAGCAATTGTCGCGCCTTTTACATCCTGTGGTATTTGCGCTGCGCCCGAAAAAACTTTCATTGTCTAAGCCTTGTCATATTACGCCTTCTCACTCGGAACCATGACAAAGGCTTCGCCTGCCAATACGTTTTTCCCATCAACGCTTGAAGTGGCGGTGCACGTAACCATATTACGGCGCTCGTCCTTATTCTTGATTGAAATCTTAGTTAGAACTTTCGCGCCGATTTTAACGGGTCGCAAAAATCTAAGGTTCAAAGACACAAAAATACACCCTGGCCCTGGCAAATTATTGCCCAACGCAGCGGAGATAAAACTTGCAGTTAAGGCTCCATGTGCGATGCGTTCACCGAAGATTGTGGTCTTCGCAAAGGCCTCGTCAGTGTGAAGGGGGTTATTATCACCAGAAACTTCTGCAAATTTCATCACATCGTCTTCAGTAATAATTCGTTCAAATTCAAAGGCTTGACCGATTTCAAGCTCATCATAGTAAAAGCCACCGACATTATTTGGCATAAATTGCATCCTTTTTCATAATGATTCACTCTTCTTTAGCGGCCTTGTGATTAAATGGCATCTGTTAAATCTTGGGACAAGCGGAAAATCCGTGAATTTATGTGTGGGAGAAAGTAATTATGGCAGTTGATATGAATGCTCCTGTATTAGTGGTTGATGACTATCAAACCATGATACGCATCATTCGCAACTTACTCAAACAATTGGGTTTTGATAATGTTGACGAAGCAGCGGACGGGCGCGAAGCTTTAGGTAAGTTGCAAGCGAAGAAATATGGCTTGGTAATTTCCGATTGGAATATGGAGCCCATGACCGGCTATGAGCTGCTTCGTGAAGTTCGCTCTGACGAAAATTTGAAAGCTACGCCATTCATTATGGTTACTGCCGAATCAAAAACGGAAAACGTCATTGCGGCCAAAAAAGCTGGTGTGAACAATTACATCGTCAAACCGTTTAACGCGCAAACATTGAAAATGAAAATCGCCTCGGTTTTGGGTGATTTCTAATTTAGCGAGAACGCTTAACAATAATAATAACTTGCAAATATTGTAAGTGGAGAAAAAACATGGCTGCTCCTGAAGTAGTATTACGAGTGCGCGAGGCATTAAGTTCGTTAAAAGAAGCCGATATGAAGGATCCACGCTTGGGCGAAGTCCTCAATCTTGCTAGCCAAATGAGCGACGCAATGATGGCATTTTTTGGCTCAATGGATTCGAGCATTGGTGGCGAGCTTCGTTATTTATCGTCATATATCCAACGCACGCGCACTGAAATTGCTGCACTTCGCCCCAATGATATTAAGAATGACGGAATTCCAACAGCTGGCGCCGAGCTTGATGCCATTGTTGCCAATACCGCCGATGCGACGCACAAAATTATGGAAGCCGCTGAAAATGTAATGGCAGCAGATACAAGTGATGCCGCTGCCTATCAATCATTTGTTTGCGACAAGATGATGGAAATTTTTGAAGCCTGTTCGTTCCAAGATATCACCGGGCAAAGAGTCAAAAAGGTTGTTGATACTTTGGCGCACATCGAAAGCCGTATCGACAGATTCGCGCATGTTATGGGTGTTGCAGATGCCGAAGTTCAAATTAGCGATAAAGACAAACGTAAAAAGGATCAACTCTTGAACGGCCCCGCCTTAAACGGCCCAGAAGTTGCACAAGATGCAATCGACGCAATGTTTGATGAAGCGCCCGCAATGAGCCAAGACGCCTTGGACGCATTGTTTGATTGAAGTTTTAGTGATCGCGGCAAAATAGCTGCGGCACAATAGTTTACTGGTCAGAATAACAAAAATATGCCAGTAAAAACCTGCTTAGGTATGGGTAGGGAAACGAACGGCTCTTGCGAGGATACGCAAGAGCCGTTTTGTTTTGCAATTCACCGTCACGAAAAATTAAGTGACAATTGGCAAAATCGTCTTATTTTAGCTATCTTTATGCATTAGTGGTACAAAATGACAACAGAAAACCTTCATTACCCCAATATTTGGGCGCGCCGCGCCGATTTGATTGTCCATATTATCGGGCTGGGATTGGCTTTGTTTTGCGGTGGCATGGCGCTTGGGCTTGCGGTTTCGCATGGCGTAGTTGGGAAAATTGCCGCCACTTCAATTTATGCGGTTGGCCTTATTGGGATGTTGAGTTTTTCACTGGCCTATAATTTTGCTTCGGAGAAATTTCAGCCATTTTTGCGGCGCTTGGATCATGCTGGCATATTTTTAATGATTGCCGCGAGCTATACGCCATTCACAACCCAAGCACTTCACGGCTGGTGGGCAATTGGCATGACTTCGGCGATTTGGACATTTGCTGCACTTGGAATTTTGGGGAAATTGTTTTTGCCGGGTCTTGGGAAATTGATATGGGTAATATTATATCTTGGCCTTGGCTGGGCGGCTGTTATCGCAATTAAACCTATGTCGCAAGGAATGCCATTGGCCGCAACAATATTATTGGCGGCTGGTGGTTTGGTTTATTCAATTGGCACTATTTTTTATATGATGAAGAAACTTAGTTTTCGCCGCGCAATATGGCATGGCCATGTCGTTGCAGCAGCAGCAATGCATTATGCAGCTATAATGGTTGGAGTGGTTGTGGTTGCGAATTAGGTCACAAACTCTTTAAAAAGTGCGAAAATCCGCCAAAATGGCTTCATATTGAGGGCAAATCTTACTCAAAGAGGGGAAAAACCCTCTTTTCGTAATCTTTACCCCCACTATTTTGCCCTTTTGACGGCTTTCTCACCCTTTTTAATGAGTTTGTGACCTAGTCTGCATCTTGCTCATCTGCTTGAACCCCAGCGGCAGGCGCGTGCGGAATAAGCGGTGCAATTTTTGGCATATGTTTCCCGGCCAATGCCGCGTCTAATGCGTCCTTATTCAAGCCATTTTCCCATTTGCCAATAACAATTGTCGCGACTGCATTGCCGATAAAATTGGTGAGTGCACGGCATTCGGACATAAATTTGTCAACCCCCAATATGATTGCCATGCCGGCAATTGGAATGGTTGGCACAACCGACAAAGTCGCGGCAAGTGTTATAAAGCCAGCGCCAGTAACGCCTGCGGCCCCTTTTGAGCTAATAATTGCGACGCTAAATAGTGCCAATTGATCGGCAAGCGTTAAATGAGTGTTTGTGGCTTGGGCGATGAATAATGCCGCCAAAGTCATATAAATATTGGTGCCGTCGAGGTTAAATGAATAACCTGTTGGCACAACAAGGCCGACAATTTCGCGCTTGACTCCCGCTTGCTCCATTTTTTCCATCAGGCTCGGCAAAGCCGATTCGGACGATGATGTGCCAAGAACCAAGAGAATTTCATTTTTAAGATAGGCAATAAGTTTGAAAATTGAAAAACCTGAAAACTTCGCGACCGAACCCAAAACCACGACAATAAATAATGCCGAAGTGATGTAAAAAGTGCCAACCAATGCCGATAATTTCACAATCGAGCTTAGGCCAAATTTTCCAATCACGAACGCAATTGCTCCGAATGCGCCGATCGGTGCTGCCTTCATCAACAAATCCACCAAGCGAAATACCACATGGGAAATGGATTCCAATAAGCTCACAACTGGGCGCGATTTTTCCCCGGCAATCACCAATGAAAGGCCGAAAATTACGGAAATGAACAGCACTTGCAATATATTGCCATCAACAAAAGCGGAAACAAATGTCTTTGGAATTATGTCACTTAGAAACCCAACCAAGGTCAAATCATGGACTTTACCAGCTATTTCATCAACTTTAGCAAGATCGTGCGGCGCAAATTCGGCGTTCATACCGGCACCGGGGGCAAATAAATTGCCAACTATTAGACCCAATATTAAAGCAAAAGTCGAAAAAACAAAGAAATATGCGAAGGCTTTTATCGTAACACTGCCAAAACCCTTGAGATCGCGCATGCCAGAAATGCCGGTGGTTATTGTCAAAAAAATCACTGGCGCAATTATCATTTTGACCAAATTGACAAACGCCTTGCCCAAAGGTTCTAGCGATACCCCAAGCTGGGGCGAAAAAGTGCCGATTAAGCCGCCAAGAATAATTGCCACAATGACTTGCAGCCACAGACTACTGCCTTTTGTCGCTGCACTTTCGCCACTATTATTAAGAATCGCCATTTTTTGCCCCTTCGAAGCAGCCTAAAACACAATTTGAAAATAGCGAAGTGTTTTTGTGACTATTATTAGGATAGAGCCCTAGACGTTCAAATGGAAAGCGGCGTGCCGCAGTAAATTTGTTCGAGATTTGGTGACAATTATGCAGTTTATATCGGGCAAATTAACAAGATAAAGCAATTCCAATTGTGCGGCTAAGGCTCTAGTGGCAATCCTGCAAACCAATCATCAAATACTTGCCAAAATTTGGAGCGGATATCGTCGGTTTCCATCAATATTTCATGCTTGGCATTAGGAAAAGATACAAGTTTGGCGTGTGGCAAAAGTCCGGCTATTCGCGCATGTTGCGCCGGCAATACTACAGTGTCGGCGGCGGCACTTAGAACCAAAATCGGCATATCTAACTTCGCCAAACGATCTGCGGTGATGCTATTCATGGCATCATAAGCAGCCTTAACCCAGCCATTGGTTGCGCCACCGCTTTGAATTTCGGGGTTAGCGAGCAAAATGGCATTATTGCGCGCGAAACGCCGCGAATCGCTGGTCACTTCGCTGGTTTCAAAAATTTCGGGTTTCCAATATTTGTTTTTAGGCTCGGCAGAAACCCCGGACTTGCCAAAAAAAGAGCGAACTCGGCATACCGTTTCAGTATAAAAATGGGTATCAAGCCCCCACATTGGAGCCGAAAATACTGCTGCTTTTATTGAAAGCGCGAAGCTTTGCAGCAACATTTCAAGACCAATTGCCCCACCCATCGAATGGCCGAGCAAAATATGGGGTTTTGGCAGTTGGCTTTCCAACTGGCTTATTGCGTCGGCCAAATGCTTTGCGGCCAAAGTGAAATCATCCATATGGCCATAGCAATATTCGGCACCCAGTCTATCAGACAAACCTTGCCCACGTTGATCCACTGCCAAAACCGCAAAACCGCGCGCAGTAAATTCAGCGATAACTTCGGCATATTTTTCGATATATTCGGTGCGGCCCGGGCTAATTATCAGGCTACCAAGCGGCGCTTTGCCACGCTTTTTTACGGCGGGAACAAAAGCCACACGGATTTTTTTTGGTGAGCCATCAACGCCCGACACCGGGCCATTGACCCAGTGTATTTCAACGTTTTTGAGCTTATTCACCCATTCATCATCAGCGAGTGATTGGAGCATTTTAGCCTAAGATAGTTTGCAATTGCATCGCCACCGACATATCGCCATCGACTTTTAGCTTGCCCGAGAAGAACGCAGTCATAGGCTCAAGGCGGCCCTCTGAAAGTTCAATAAAATCGGCCATTGAAACGCCAATTGTGCAATCAGCAGGGTTATTATCATTGCTGACTTTATTGCCGTCGGCGCCATTAACATAAATGCAGCCGTCTGCGCCAAAATCGAATTTCACTGTTTTACCCAAAGCTGGTGATGAGCCTGATTTAGCTGCCATTGCGGCGGTTAATGCTGATAAGTCCATAATATATCCCCGTTTCAAAAATATTCGTCAAACAAAGTGTTCAATGTTTGCTGCCTTTTCATAGCTGTTAGATTGGTTTATGCAAAGTCTTTTTTTATGTAAATTTGTAACGAATAATGGCAACTCAACCCTTTTTGACATATGCCGCAACGTCAAGCGAAAATTGGCTTATTGCATTGTCGCGCGCAACTGACACCAAACCGTGGGGAAAGCTAATCGCCTCTATCGCGCGGCGGTTGGTTGGCATGACCCATTCTGGCCCGATTGACGTTGAGACTTGGGGCATTAAGATGCGGCTCGACCCAAGCCGCAATGTTGCCGAAAAGCGGCTTTTGTTCGCGCCCTCAAGGTTTGACATTAAAGAACGTGAATTTTTGGCCGCGCATTTGAAGGCGGGCGATGTTTTCGTTGATATTGGGGCAAATATTGGCGGCTATTCAATGTGGGCGGCAAAATGCGTTGGCTCCAGTGGCAAGGTTTTGGCACTTGAACCACAGCCAAGCGTTTTGGAACGGCTTCGCACAAATGCGAGCTTCAACCCTGAACTACCGATTATTATTGTGCCAATGGCAGCAGGCGAGACCCAATCCACCATGCGCATGAGCATTTCTGCCAGCAATGATGGCGAAGGCTCATTGGCGCGCGAAGTCCAAAGTGGCGGCTATATTGAAGTGCAAGTAATGCCATTAACCGATATTTTGGCCGCAAATAACATTACCCGAATTGACGCTCTAAAAATTGATGTCGAAGGTTTTGAAGAAACGGTGCTTTTGCCGTTTTTCGCCAAAGCCGACAAAGCGCTTTGGCCAAAAATGATTGTCCTCGAACGCGGCGATGGCGAATGGAAAACCGACCTTTGCGGCCATTTGCTTGAGCTAGGCTACACCCAAAAAGCCACAACGCGTATGAATTATGTTTTGGAAATAAATTGAAGCTTAACCTATAAATTTATTCATAATCAACCAAAACATTCCAATTAAAGTTGGGAAAACTGTTAATGTCATCCCAAAAGTCCGTGCCATTGGATTGACCAAATACCCCACCCAAAACGTCACTCTACCAACGGCAAATAATGCCGCCAAAATGGGTATTATAACCAATTTCGCAAATGGCAATTCGATGGCTAAACCAGCCCAAACAATTACGGCAATAAGAGCTTGTTCAACAGTATTTTGATTATAGCGCAAATTAATTTCAAGGCTATGGCTTTTGGGGCTTCGCGTGCCTTCAATTGCGTCACCATAAAAACCGCGCCTTGAAGCGCCAAAAACGCCAGCTAGTAAAATTGCAGCAGGAATAATCATCCAAGAT
>ERZ1292633.105-Hain-H41-02um-R1-105-length-115865-cov-7_pt2 | contig 30262 bp, 13 predicted proteins | sample MGYA00564406_ERZ1292633 | MGnify/ENA primary metagenome ERZ1292633 (study PRJEB36523, sample SAMEA6512639) | groundwater metagenome | collected 2019-01-08 | study: AquaDiva: Metagenomics assemblies of 32 groundwater samples
CGAGCTGCGCTGCGCGTGTTTCCCGAGGGTGCAACGTGACGAGCTCCGATGCGACTTGCCTGCACACGCTGGCATCCAGATCAAGCAGGCTCAAATGTTTGTTCAATGCCGCGTAGGGTCCAATGAGAGGAACGAATAGCCGCTCTTGGAACGTTTGCAGCATCGCTCGAAAGCCGAGTGGTCCTCCCCTTTGCAGAAGCCATTGTTCCAACAACCGATCGAAACCCGGTGAATCCAAGTCCGCGCAAATGGAGCGGGATAGCGAAGGCAGCTCCACGGCGATCTTTTCCGGAAACAACGGCGTCGGCGACTCGAGGTCCGCCACCTCCAGCGCCGTATCATCGTCGTCGTCATCGACATCGTCCTGCGCGGTCGTCGTCACCTTGCGCGAGAAGGCACCACTCGCACCGGATTCACCGAGGCCACTGGCTTCCGCATCTAGCAGTTGCTTGTTCGCCGGTACGTTGTTGTTGCAAACGACCCATGTGTCGCCTCCTCCGCCGGTGGTGTCGCCGGTTCGAGACTTGCCACCACCAGCCCCGGCAGCGGCAGAGGGCACTCTCTCTTCGTATTCCGAAGGGTCGGCTTCCTGGGCGATGATCGCCTTCCACTGATCGTACATCGACTGACTGGCAAAGCGCATGTAATGAATATCCGAGCGTTCGGTATCATCGATTTGAATTCGGAGTTTCGCATCGTTAAATCGCACCGTCGCGCCGCGGAGCGGCACGAGTTTGAAGGCGTCATCCGCATCGCTTTTGTATTTGCTGTACAGTAATCCCACGCCCGTGTGGACCTCACACCATCGCGCGTTGTAGTTCGAAATGCCGCTTCGGCGGAGGACGAATCCCTCGACGAGGGGCGTTGACGTGCGAAAGCTCAGACGAGAAGCAGTCGGGCTCGAAATGTCGTGGGATCTTAGAGCATCGGCGGCATCCGTTGACGCCGCGAGGTTATTGTTCAATGCGATGCGTGGGGCGACACCGGCACCGAGATGAGACTGAATGACCTGCTGCAGCCGATCGATCCATAGCTGCTTCTCATCGACGGAGTTCAACTTGAACTTGGTCTTTTTTTCCCCGTCTTCGGTGTAGATGGAAAAGCCACTTGGCGAATCGCTATTTTGAGCAATGCTGGCACCCCCAGCCAGGGAGAGAAAACTGTACGGGGCGGTCATGCCATCCAGATAGCAGTACACCCCTTCGGGATGCAACGCAATCGTCCGGCTCGCGTACCGCTGAAGCGGGCCACAAGTTTTTTGACCTCGAATCTGCAAGAGGGCTTCCGTCGTCGGTGGAGGCAGCAATCGTTTCGCCTCCATGGAAACAGGAAAGGAGGGGTTGGCTTGAAAAAAACGGTCGAAGTTAACAACGATCGCATGACAATGTCAAAATGGCATGTGCCATTCACGCACCGATTGGAGCGAAAAGGGGTTGGACAGATGCCCCCCACTCACGGCTTTGGCGCGATGGGAACCCCCCCGCTTCCTTGGATGACTTCAAAACGCGTCCGCAATCCGAAATGATCGCTTGGGAACAAATATTCCGGACAGGTCGTGATGCCCAGCTCCTCACGCACGGACTTCGTTCCGATGAGTGACGCGTCGACAGCCTTGAGATGTTGCGACTTATACAGCATGCGGTCCGCGCGGCCAAAAAACTCGGGTTCAATGATGAGCGCCGTGTATTTGGAACGGCGGCCGTTAATCGTGTAGCCGTTGTCACCGTCGTTAGTTCCATGCACCTGGGCCCACGCGTCGACGAAGTTGCCCATCGGTGCGGGCATGACGAAGAAGTTCGACGGATGGTCGTTGAAGTCGCCCATCACGATGACGTCCTCACCGACCAGCTTCGGGCTCAGTCGCTTCATCAGCACGTCCAACTGCGTGACCCGAACATTGACGTTCGATTGCGTGTAGGGTGCTAACAAGTGCACGGAGTTGATTGTTAATGTCTTCCCTGCCGTCAACTGAATCGTGCACGTCGGCATCACGCTGGTGTGGCCGGTGTAGCCGGGAACGTTCGCCGCGGACATGCTCGTCACTGGTAAGCGCTTGTTGACGAGCATGAGTTGGCCCCAGGGCGTGATGGCATCGCCGCGCATGTTGCAACTAAACATGTACTGCTTCTGCACCCAGGCTTGCTTACTGAGAAAGTCCCACCAGGTCGGCTCCGTTTCCTGCATGGCGATGATGTCCGCGTCCGTCTGTTCGAGAACCTTCGCGAGCGCGACGTAGCGTTGCCGGCTGCACCACTCAATGCCCGGCTTCCCGAGGGGCGTCGTCTGGCCGGAAAACCGGTCGAATTGCACATTCCAGGTGACCACGTTGAGAAAGTCACGGCGTGAGTTACCGGGGATCGCGGTGTCGATCTCCGTCCACGTGGTGCCGGCCACAAATCCGACGAGGGCGTGCTTTTTCTTCACATCGCTGGCAATGACGACCGAACTGGCCTCCAAATTGCGTTTGGCTCGAGTGTGCGACCCGCGGCTCTTGTTGCCTAGGTTCACACTGTAGTAGGCCCAGCCTGATGGAGGGCCCTTCTCCCCAGCACGACGGATGAAATAATGGGACGGGGAGTGGATAAGGCCCCTGTGAGGCAACAACGGCGGCGTCGCGGCTGACTCCGACGAATCGAGTGTTGCATCCTGCGGAGATACCTTCCCTGCCACCACGGCGGAGAGAATTTCCCGGGCTTTGATCGCGCACTCCGATGCCTCGGTGATTTTGATGAGCGCATCCGACATTCCTGGCAACAGACCATGACCCCCCGTGAACGCGGGCAGGGTCTGATCAATCCAGGCTGCCTCCGGGGCGCAGGTGAGCAAAAACTCGGCAGATGTAAGCGCAAACTCGCCAGTGGCGCCGGTTGTGGAAAGAGGAGGAGTCGCGAGCGTTTCTGACGGTTTGGGAACACTGCCGGGTTTGCTGGGCACAAATGCAGGCTGCGTCGGAGCGAATGACGTGGATGACGAGCACCTGACCTTGGCACCGTTCAGCGATAACACGTGCCCGAGGAAGGCATCCGGGCGTAACGGTTGCGTTTGAGCGACTAATGGCTCTCGAGTGGCAAATCCGTAATTGAAAATATGGCCGAGACATAACATGCTATGAGTTTGAAGGCAGAGCTCCAACGCATCCGCGGACATGATTTCTGGCCTTGCGGCGGGCGTCTTCTTCAACACATGCGCGAGCAGCTCCCCCAGTACCTTGGTGTTCAGCAGAAGCGTGGATTCGGATTGGAGGGCACTGCTGCTGCTGCGGCTCGAGCCGGCATCCGTGGGCGGCGGCGTTTCTTCGAAGAGCCATTTATCCTTCGGAACAAAATTCGTCAAGTAGACTTCGAGACAATCCTTCGCTTGCACGTTGGGAAGCGAGGGACAGTCCGTCACGGACAAGCCCTGCGTCAGCAGCATAATGAACGTCACATCGGTGCGGATTCGTGCCATCCGGGTGTTACTGTTCTCCGAGCGGTAAATTTCGCCCACGGCAAGCCAGTCGATCGTCTCCAGTAGTGAGAGGCCTTTGAACTCTTGCCGGTCGAGCTGCATGGCCGTGATGTTGGTGAACGGGGTCATGGCGAGCGCGTTCAAGTATAGTTCCTTTGCGCCGATGAGACAAAACGAATCCGTGCGGGTGATCGCACAGGTGGCCGCGAAGGGCACTGTCGTCGCGGGCGATCCGACGGTGTTGCCCACCCCGACGTGGCTGGCCAAATCAAGCATCCACGCGGCCATCTTACTTTCCGCTGGACCCGCGGTTCCTGGGCCGCTGATCAGCACTTCGTTCGGCACGGTGTTCACCGCCTCCAAACAGTGTTTGTACATTTTGTCTTCGATGGTGAACGACATCGGCGACGCTGCCGAGCGGTGGAAACGACCTTCGCTCTTCTTCGACGGGAATTTGCGGGCGCGGCGAATCTTCCACAAAGGGTCGCTGCCGTCGAAGAATAGCGCAAGGCTTTTGTTCACCCGGATTCGCTTCGTAATGAGCGATACCACATTGCGCGTGAGAAATCGAGAGACCTCCAGGTCGCGCTCTGGCCCACTGAGATCCCGGCAAAGCCGTAACGCCGTGGCGGCGAACTGTCCCACGTCAATTGCGACGTGGTCGTAGGACAAATTATTGCGCTGCAACACGACGGACGGCAAGTCGCCGATCGAGGGCTGCGTGCGAAAATCCCACCGGAAACGCGATCGGCGGAACATTTTTGCGGTGGGCGATGAATGGAGGAGAGGGGAAAACCCGGGGGGAAAGGGGGACCTACCCACCTACTGTGTACTTCACACCTGTACCGGTATACTGTGTACTTCAGCCGGAAACCTGTGCTTTCGTAGGCAACAAATGTGGGACGGGCGACTGTGACTACCTCATACCAAAAAAAAGTGGTTCGTACGAACGAACGCGACACACGAGGCTACACACAGATCACCGAAACGAAAAGACAAATTAACGAACGTAAATGAACAACGTCGATGTCGTCCCACCTGGTGCGCTGGCGGTTAGCTGCATCAACGAGGGACTCTGCACAATGTCACCATCCGGCGTCACGTCGATGGACACGACACAACTGCCGTTGACGGGCGAGCGCATGCTGCCTCCTCCACCGCCACTATCCAACATCCAGTGCACCGGACCCACGAGTATGCCAGACGACGAGTCCCGCGACGCGTGCTGCGGCAGGGAGGGGACCGCACCGGGAGGCGAACCGAACGGCGACCCGAAGGCCACATGCTGCTGCTGCTGCTGTTGCGTGGCAGTGACCATGGTCTCCAGATGCTTGAACGTCTGATGCAGCACCGCGTTGGTGACGCCTTCATCCTTGGGCATGAACCCGAATATGGACGGACTGAGGAACCAGCCGATGCTACCGTCGACTTGCAAGCCTTGGTGGTTCGCGCCGCCTCCGCTCCCTCCGGCGTTGCCACGGTCGAACGAACCCGCGTGGGTGCGTCCGCGCAGGGCAACCTCGATGTGGCCGATGGCCATGCGTGTGATGCGGTCGCTGCCTGGCGTTTTCCGTTGGGCGTTGTTCGCAGCCGACGCCGCCAACGCCGCAGGATTCGCGACGCCCGCACTGCCTGTCCAGTTGATCGTGCCGCCTTGGCGAACGCCAACGGCAATGTAAGACGCCCACTTTGGCAACTTGACAATCGTCGTGTGCGAAAGCAGCGTGCCGGCTGGGGCTTCAACGACCTTGCGCCAGCCACCCCTAGGTAGCAAGTAGGTGGCATCCACGTCATAAACGACCTGGCAAACGTGGCTCGGAATTCGGGATGCGAATGGATAGGAATAAAACGAGGCCGCGGCGACTTTGATTGAGGGTGCATGAGGGGAAGCGGAGTCGGCTGTCCCACCACCCACCACCACGCTGGCCGAGTCGCCCACGACCGCGTAAGTAGCAGCTGCAACTTGCGAATGCGACCGCGGCGTCGACGTCGCCGTCGCGAGAAGCGGCGAGCACAAGGTGACATCGCGAGGCACGCCCGCAGCGAACGCGCGTGGCTGCAACTTGAATTCCAGGGCTTCAGCGTATGCATCAAACAGCAATGTTGCGACCGTGCCGAGGCCGAGTGAAGGATGCGATGCCAAGAGCATCGTCGCTACACTTCGACTCACGTGCTGAGCTTGGAGCGTGACTGCATTGCGGGACGAAGTGGTGAAGACGGAAGCTGACCCCGCCAGGTGATCGCGTGCGGACGCGCGGCACGCACGAAGGACCTCGGTGGCAATCGCGATTGCGTCCGGGGTCACGGAAATGGCGGTGTGAGGAGTAGGATGCGGCGCATCCTTGCCGAGGAGCTCACCCATCTGCAGTGTGACCAACGCTTCGACGACGGGGCCTAGAAGCGCGAGCTTTTCGGATGCAGTCGCGGCGTCGGCGACCTGCTGCTCCACGCTGTTTCCGGATACCTCGTCACCGGGGGCGCCACCATAGTCGTCCTGGTACCCAGAACCGTCATGCGCTGTGGTGTTGACGGATTTGAATTCGAACGTAGCATCGGGCAGTTCGCCTTGATCCTTCGCACCTACAGCGGCATCCTCCGGAGAGGTGTCGCGCGATGGATCCAATGGCGCGACACCGGTCAAGGATACATTGGTGAGAGTCGCCGAATGTGCTTGCGCCAGCTGACGCAGCCAGCTCACGATCGTTTTGACGCTGTGAACGAGTCGGTCATTGGAGAGCTGCGGGAAGCGAATTTTCGGCAGCAGCGAGAGGAAGAGCATGAACCGTTGAGCGCCCGCCGCCGTAGGTCTCAACGGGCTCCCCCCTCCTCCTAACTTGTTGGAGGGCGTGCGATCGGCAGCCGCCGTCACCACCGGAGCTGGCTGCCGCTCCACCCAGCGCATCAATCGCTGCAACAGCCAGTCCTCACTGCAATCAAGGACCTCGAGCGACAGCACGCGCTCCACGGCGGTCATCGACACATTGCACCACGTTTCGTCGTCGGCGATGGCGTCACACAAGTTGCGGCTCAAATAGCGCAACGCGCTGAGCTCAATGTCGGCTTCGCCCATACGCAAGGCGGCGTCGAGCAACGTGAGACAGTTTCGCGCGTCAATAAAATCGATAGCGAGCGAGCGGCAGTGCAACTCCAGATCATCGTACGCGTAGAAACGCGCAATGCGAAGGACGCCGAGCACGTCTCTCGCGGTCATGCGTGCCTGACCCGTGTACGCCCACTCCAGCGTCGTGTAGAAATGACCCGCATCAAACTCTGGAATGCAAATCTCACGGTCGCTTGTTTCTTTGAAGCCGCCATATAGCATGCGCCGAAACACATCGCTGCGTGCTGCGAGAATGCTACGATGGGCATGGAAGGACTGCTTTTCGGCTCCCACGATGAACGTTACGTCGCTGAAGTCAGGCTTGTTGAGAGCCGCGGCGAAGCTAGCAATGGCGGACGTCCCGTCACCAACGGTGCGGCGTGTCGGACCGGGTGTCTGCATGATGTTTTCAAGTGCACAAAGGGGGGGAAACCCTGTCAGACAAAGCCCATCGCCATAAAATGACATGAGATGCCAACGAAACACGACTCCCCATCCATCATCGTGTGCGGCATTCATTCATCCTGCGTCGACTTCACTTCAACAGACCGAGGTCCCGCCTCATGGCCTCCACCTTATGGCGCGTCGCCTCCGCTTCCTTCGGCGAGCCGATGCTACGTTGGAACGCTTCCATGACCTTGAGAAGGTCCAGCACCTCCTCGGAGCCCCGCCCGTAGTTGCTTTCCACGACGCGCATGGCGCTGTTAAACAGGCCGCTGCAGTGCAAATAGTCGCGCGCCTCCGCGTACACCAAGGCCATGGTCGCCAGGTGCATCGCGCTCTTCAAATTGTCCCGACGGTCGGGAAATATCACGCGGTTGATTTTCAACGCTCGTTCACTCATCGTTTGGGCCGTTCCAAGCGTGCGGCGTGCTGTACATGTGACCTTCGACGTGGAGTAGCGGGTCGTGAACGGATCGCTAAGCGGAAGCATGGGCATCGAGAGGGCGGGCGCGTACTGATGAAACACCCACGGCGGCAACACTTGATTGACGCGGGAGAACGACAAATAGAAATTGGAGTACGCGTCGAGCACCGATGCGTAGGCGTCCCGAAAGCCATCCGTGTCCGGCTGTCGCGGCATTTGAAGACATTGCTCGGGCAACTCAAAGTCGAACTTCGTATGAAACGTCGCCAGGGCACGGTCAAAATGATGCGTGATTTCCTCGTCGAAGGCGTCGACGCCCCATATCCCACCCACCGCGCGCTGCACGACGTTGGCACGCAAGACGGTCAAGAGGCCTTGATCGCTGCGGTCGATGGACGATAACAACGCTTGCGAGTTGGCGAGCATTTCAACGGCTTGCACGAGGTCGCCGGTTTCGTGCACTTCAGCTAGCGCTCTCAGATTGTTGAGCCGGCACAATTGCGGGGTCAGAAGTTCCAAGTACGCTGACATTTTGCCTCGATTCGATTGGGATTCGTCGTCGCTCCTCGTAGAGCCCTCTTCCGCGGGGCTGCTCGCCATCTCGGTGACGGCGACAATCACCGCCTCGCGCATACGGCAACCCATGTCAATCAAATGCGATAATAGTCGACAGAGGGTGCCTGGTGGAAGGGTGGCCACTGGCGTGGAAACGATGAAGTCTGCACAGGTCGACCAGGTTGAACACGCCGGATGTACGTGCGCGAGGCCGGGGGTACCGTAAGGTGAGGCGAGCTCATCGGTGCCATAGGCTTTTGCAGCGGCTGCCGCGGCGAGGTCGCGTGTGGTGACCGGTGCTTTGGCCGCTTTCTGCTGCTTCTCCTTCGCGGCTTGAAGTTCTTCTTGCACCGCTACTGCCATCGCATCCGCGGTAAGCGGCATCGGAATTCGAAATCCGTACGTTTTCCCCTCCGTGGACGAATTCGCCGAGGGTGCAAGCTCCGTGAAAACGAGGCCATACCTGGAATTCAAACGGCACAACACCGCTACGTATTCCGACGCAAGCAGGCACGCACTGTCGAAAACATGCCGGTCCAGCTTGGGCACGACGAGGTCCAGCAGATCGTTATGGCCGCCGGACGCCAGCACATCGTCGTCACTCTTGCTGTTCCCTGTTTTGCTGCTCGCATCCGACGTCGGGGGGATGACGAATGCCGTGTCGGCCCACCCGCGAATGGCCGCCTCGGCCGCCGAAAACACTTCCAAATCGCGCCGAAGAGTCTGGCCACCAGCGACGGCGCGAGTCTGATTAATCTTGGCCAGCGCCGCCGCCATCCGCAGTCTCTCAATGACGACCGGCGACGATGGCGGCAGGCCGTTGAACACGTCAATGGAGCGCACAAGATTATCCACGATTTCACTCTGATGGTGCGCGGGGTTGTCCAAGTAGAGTTGCTTCACTCGCAGCAGCTCGGGCATGGCGTCTCCCAGGTGAGTGTGCAAAAAGAAGGATGGCACGGCGAAGGAGGCCTCCGCGGCGTGACGATACGTGCCCGCCGGCAGCAGGGTCAGCGGCGGTTTGTTATTGGACGCTGACTGCGAGAGGAAGCGGCAAGAGCGGCGAATCATGACCGAGGGTGACTGAGGGTGTGGGTGGGGTCACCCTTTCGTGTGTGAGTGGGGTCTCAAGGCATCACACGACGTGAGTATTCAAAAAAGGGGGAAAACCACACACAGACATACGCAGGATCGACGTTATACTCCTGACGTCTCTGGCGCGCTGGCAGCTTCCTGCTGCTGATTGCTGTTGCGATCCGCAGGAGGAACGGGTGTCAGGATGGATCCTGAGAGTGTTCTGTAGAGTCGCTTGTTGTTGCCCACGGTATTGAGCTGCGCCTTTCGGATGAGATCAACACGCCGCCAGAAGAATTGCTCTTCGTCTGCCATTTCCTCGCGCCGTTGACTAGCCTGAATGGTGGGCACGTCGATGGCCGTCAGCAGCGCGACGGGGAGCATGTGGCGTTCCGTACCCCGAAAACTCGTGGCACGGCATGCCTCGACGAGTGGATTGCTACTTGGCTTCCCTGGTGTAGAGGCTGCCATCGAGCCATCATTCTCAAACAACAAAGGGGAATCCCGCAACGATTCGAAGGGCAACGGGCGCAGAGACGTTCCCGTCTCAGCGTGCCATCGCTCAAAGTAGTCGGCGTCACGCACGAAGTCTGCGCGAAGGTGCGTCAAAGCGCTGTGGTATGCGTCTTCCTTGCGACTTCGAAGCGCGAGGTTTGCTTCGAAACACGCAGTTTTGATGGCAGTGGCCAGTCCATCCAGGTTCATGGGTTTCTTGGAGACGGCGTCTTCGTATAGGTGACGCGACGACGGATCCACGGCAAGGGACAATAGTCGACCGTAGCAATCTGTGCACGCAACGATGCCGTTACAAGAACCCGTGAAGGTCGCCGGCAAGACGTGTTGGCGCAACGTCGCATCAACGAGCAATCGCAGCTTGATCCGCGGCACCAACCGATTGGTGTAGCGAAAAGACATTTTTGGCGACCGCTAGCCAGAAAAGGGGAAGAAGGAAGAAAAAGTAACGCTGCGCCGCTTCGGACCCGGAAAAGTACAACACGAGACAGATTTCGATCGATATCAGATTCGATCATACCGTTGTGCAAATGAAAAGGCTCGGTCGATTTCCTCTCTCGGACAGTTGGCAACTAAAGAGATTGATACAGGGAAACAACCCCCAAAAAAAACCACGGGGATTCCCTTGCAACGAACGACAACGCTGGTCATACCGCGAGAAAGTCGGTTTCACTGAGGCGTCTGACACGTTCTGGTGGGAAGAACTCCGTGCGGGATCGCACCCCCCCACTTGTTCGCAAGTCGTCCAGGAGCTCGGCGTACCTAGCCGCCTCTGTCGTGGTAATAGTAGTCGCCGGCGGTCGGGTCGGTGGCGGACGAAAATTCGGTGAGGCTGCGTTACCCCTCGCATCGTGTAAGAACACTGGTAGCGCATCGCGATCTGTCCGTCGTGACCCACCATCTCCTTCTTGAAAGAAAGGCAACAGCGGTCGAGGTTCGCCGGTCGGTAGTGCAGCGGTGGGAACTCTCTTTGGCGGAGAGCGATGCGCGGCGACGGCTGCTGCTCGGCGCGCCTTCACTTTTCGAAGCCGCACCATGCCACGGAGGGTGTGCAAGAATGTCGGGTGATATTCATCCACGGCTTGACCGTCCGAGTCGAAGTCCTCGTCCGGAGTCGGGAGGTCCAAGTCGAAAGCGTCGGCTTTGCGAATCAAACGAGCCTCGACAGTGTCGACAACAGCCGTGTCGACGACACGAGGAGGGGGGTTGGTCGGTGCGACGACCTCCGGTTCGAGCACCGGCATGGGAGCCGTAAACAGCGCCGCGTGGAAGTCGTCGTGGACCCCATCGTCCCCACCGGCATCGGAGGCGGACGGAGCGCTGCCACCGGGGCGTCCTTTGTGGTGGGTCATCGCGCCTCCGCGCTGCAAACGACGTTGTTCTTTTGCGGCCGCACGTTGTTTTCGCTTCAGTTCTAACCAGGCCTTTTGGGCCGGGGACAGCGCCTCGTCCACAATGCGGCCTTCGTCGTCGCGACGGCCTATTCCGAAAACACGACCGGTGTCGTCGTCGTCGTCGGACGCGGAATCATCGTTTGACTCGTTCACCGCCGCCGTCTCGGACACCGTGCCGCGTTTGTACCGCCGGTGGTGGCGCCGATGTTCTCGGAGACTGCGCAAAAGCTCCGCATCTTCTGGATGAGCCGGATCCAGATCCAGCAGCAAATTCCACGAATCAGACTGAGTGTCGGGAAGCTCGTCATCCGCGTCCGTCGCGAGGCTGATGCTCGATGATGAGACCCTTCCTCGGTGCTGGTCGATTCCGCCGGGGGCATATCGCCCAAAGCGACTGTTTCGGAGTTCGAGATTAAACTCTGATCGAGAAGGAATGGGCCACGGCACCCCTTCCAGGCCGGCGCGATGCTCTTCGCTCTCTAAAAATGCTCTGCGCCGTTCGCACAACCGGCGGCGCAGGCCAGCTTCCATCTTTGCACAGGCGGTCGGGTCTCGCACCATGGTGGTCTGCATGGCGACCTTCATTTCGCGATCCTGCGTCAACTCAAAGTCGAGCAAGCGGAGGTGGCTACGAATATTGTAGAGCCGAATTTCCTCTTGAGTTTTCGGAGCTGGTGGAGCGCGATCGAAGGCCTCTGTCAAAGGAATCGCCAGCGCCGCCGTCACTTCATCGATTGCAAATGCTTTTTCCTCCCGGAGCGCTTGTTGGCAGCGCACCACGGAACGAACGATGGAGAGCACGCAGTCGACCGTGACGGCGACGCTCGCGATCAGCAACGCGAGATGCTGCATGAAACTCGTAGCCGGTAGCAACTCTTTGCGAGTGCTTCCCACCGCGAGCGCCAAAGTTGCCACGAGCTCACACGCGTACACGATCATGAGCAACGCGCTGCTGTAGCGCGAGATGAGCGGCTTCAGCAGAACGAGCAACACGATCACCGCAAGCTTGAGCGAGAAGGTCAGGATAAATTGATAAAAGGCGAGAAACGTCGTGTAGTTGTCAAATAAGGTGAGCAACGACGTCCCGAGCATGTCGCACATTTCGATAATCGACCAGTAACGTCCCCGTGGCGTAAGGTGCTCGAAGACGATGCCATGGCGGAGTACGAACGTCTTGTAATCATCCGTACAGCGCCAGTAGCCTTTCCGGTCATTTTTGAAGTCCAGCGTTAGGGAAGACAAAATGGTGTTGTGCACCTTGGCGTTGGTCGCGACGTCCGGAGACAAGGGATTCAAACCCGGCTGAGCGTCGGCGACGAACTCAGCATCGAATGGAATTTGCGACGAGACGGACGACCGGTGCACCACGAGCGCCGAGAGCAGCCAGGCAACGAGGCACGTCGCCGCCACCACATAGGAAACCAACGTCGTCCAGCCGAACACACGTCCCACGGCGTAAATGGATTGCGCGAACAAGTGAAGGTGAAACGCGCCAACGAATCTCGGCGACTTGCACGCAGATTGGGCTGCCGTGTCGGTATAGCCCGCGAAGCGCGTCAGGCATACGATGCCCAATCCCGTGGCGACGTGAAAGAAGACCACCAACCCCGTGTTGGCCACCGTCGCTCCGAGGAGGTAGCGATACTTCGTGTCGCCAAGAGCGAGTTGCGTGGGGTTGATGGCGAGGGGTAGTTTGCCGCCATCTTCCTGTGCGAAATGTAGCTCCGCGAGAACCGCGATCATGCCTGCGTGAACCGACGTCGGGATCACCTCCATCGTCGCACCAGCAATCCCCAGTCCCATGGCGACCAAGCATAGAACCTGCGTGACGCTGGCCAAGGCGCTCATCTGCCACGCGGTGACCTGTACCACAATGGGCGTCCGGGCCGCGCAACCCGTCGGCACGCTCGCGTTGGACCGCAAACCAATAAACCAGAACTCATCGCGCGCGAGCCGATAGGTCGGGATCGGCGCGATGGCGAAGGTAAATCGGCGCGCATATCGCTCTACCTTGGCCCCGGCGAAAGTGACCAGCGCACGGATGAGCTGAGCACCGTCATCCATATTGCTACGCGCGAGCAGGGACGACGATGGCGACCCCGTTCGCTCCTTCAACAGGAAACGATTGAGTCCGTGGCTCTCGTCGCTTTCCAGGTCGGCACGTTCCTCAAGCGACAGACGAGGGCCCAAGGCTGCGATCTTGGAGTCTTCCGGGAAGCCGTTGAACGCTAGAGTTGACTTGACACTCAGCGTGATCATGCTCTCAGGTGGGCCGTTCAAGAAAAACACGCCGCCCTCGTTGAGCACAACATTGGCGGTGAATCCGACAGAGGCCACATCCAGTGCCGACACCGAGTAGAAGCGAAGGCTGGTGCCGAATGCCCGATCCGGAGCCCCCTGCACCTTTTGTAAGAGAACGTTTTCAACCGTCATTGGCAGCACGGATATGGTCGCGTCGCAAGGGCCCGGATCTAGCGTGTACGTCTCGGTGAAAGTGTACGGGACGGTGCGCGTTGGCGTCAGCGGCACGCTGCGCGTGGGGCTTGACGTGTCGGAAGGCGTTTCGGTACGCGTCGGAGGGGGCGTGATGCTGGTCGAACGAGTCCAAGATTGACTAATGGACTTAGACTTCGTCCGGGCGTCCACAAACAACATCATTGCCTCTCGCCGACGACCCAAGAAAACGACTCGAGGCCCGCACTCCTTCCCGCATCCGCCGCCTAGGCCAATCGCCAACGCGGTGACCGCCACCCACAGCGCCAAGTGCAGCAACATCTTGGTCTCGGTCGGGCGAGGTGTCATGTTCGCCTCCCCCCCGAGATACAACTGTGTTCCTTTCCACTCACTTCCACCAAACAAGCAACCTGTTTTGAGGGTGCGCCAAGAAAAATGCGTAAAAATCGAGGCGTGAGGGGCCCAAGCAGACAACGATAGAAACGCGTCCGCTGAAATATAGCAAGCAGGAGGAGCCTTGGCGTCAGCCGTCCACACTGCACACCACGTGCCAGGACCGCCAAGACGGCACACCCAGCGTGCTTGCCAGGCGATTCACGCATTGCTGCCGATTGTCTTTCATTTTCGCCTCCCGGTGCATGGCGTTGCCAGTGTGGGATTCTGGATACACCTCATACTTCGCCTTGACATAGACGATGTTCGCTGGGGGTGACGAAACCCAACCGTCGTGGCTCGGTGTTCCCCTCTTGTTGTCCGCAATGCCACTCGTTGTGGTCCGCACCACGTCTCCCTCGCCCCTTTGCCACCGACGGCGAGATGCGTTCGCGGCGACAAAGTTGAAGGCAATGTCGTCGCAGCGGAGCTTGTCGACGATGTCCCGTACTTGCGTCCGCGCATCGTGGAAAGCCGTGCTGTAGTCATCCAGCGACTGAGCGTGTACCAGCATCGCTCGCGGGAGCACGACGCTGTACTTTTTGAATCCGAAGCTGAGGTCCCTGGCCTTGGACGCGTAGCCAAAGCGCACATCGGTCGGCCCTGCATTTCGAAGGTCAGTCTCAAATCGCTTCGATTCCAATGCGGCCGAGCCGCGAGGAGACCCCTGCTGTTTAGGGGCACCGACGACGTAGTGACTGCGAACATCGAGGCCGACCAGGTGCCCTGGCTGCCGAAGTGACGACCAGACGTCCCACATGCAAATCGCACCGTCCAAGGACAAGTTGATGTCATCATCCATAACCAGAACCGCATCCGTCGTGATATTCGCGGCGATGCGCCAGCGATTGTCAACGCGATTCGCGATTTGAGGCAGCACTCGCACCTTACTGGGGTCGGGTACGCCCGCGATGGCTTTAATGAGCAGCTGAGGTAACGCTTCGAGGTTCCCATTCCACACCAGGACGACGCCGCCGCGCGCCACCGCGAGCCACTCCGGTGAGGCGACCTTGGCCAAAATGTCGACGAGCCGGTGAAGTCGATCGCTCCCCGGATACGACATGAGGACGACTGTGAGGCCCTTATCACCGGGCTCAATAGTTGCGGATCGCGGTGATGCTCTCGCGGCCGGCCGTGGCGCACCAGTCGTGGTTTCCGAGAACGAATCCTTGCCGCGTACTTTCACCGCATTTATCGTCGAAATGTTGTTGTGTCGCCCCACAAGGGCAAGTGGCGGACGAGGCATTCGACTGCTGCTCAGTGCGAATGGGACCGCGGAGGTGACCACGCGACGGGGGTCCAGGCCACGGCCGAAGATGCCGGTCGCATGCGCGAGCAACGCGAATGCGAGAAGTGCTGCGAGCAGCGTTACGAGAGCGTTGAGCCGCATGAATGTGTCAGCGCATCGCACGCGCCACAAAAAAAAACTGTGATAATCAGGTTGGTACAGAACTGTATTGTTCATCGTCAGACGCCACGGCACTGCGGTTCCTGACCACCACAACAAGGGAGCGACGTACTCTGTCGCACAAGGTGTCGTAGCAATACATCCGCAATCTGGTGTGAAAAACAAACCGCTAAAGGTTGTCAAGCGACATGAATCATATTTCCTTGAACATTTTTTATGTCTCGGACTCGCAAAGATTTTGATTCCGACCATGGTGCTTTGTCCCCACTCGATGGAATGGAACACTGTACTGACTGATTCTTCTTTCACGGCGTTTCATCGCGACAAGGTCGTGTCGACTGGGGACAAGCCTTGAGCGTCACCCTGGCCGGCGCCAAGCAACGACATATGCGACGACGCCTCCGCCATGCCGCTGCCGAGGTCCGATGAGTGCGCGACGACTCGGGCGCTGCCCATCGTGGACGGATTCAACTGAGGGTAGCGAACCATCATCACCCGTTCGACCTTGACGCCGAGCGCCCCGATGTTACAACTGATGTCACGTTCCACATCGTGTGCTTGTTTCGACGCGGACAAGCGTATCCAAGGTAGACGCCAACTGCTGACGAGCTTCTTCGCTGCCTTCAATCGCTCCTCGGTGTTGGGCTCCACGGACAACAACGTCTCCAGGAACTGTGCGCTGACGGTCACGGGGCGAACGGAGGTCGCAGAGGAATGAGGCCCAGCTCGACTGCTACCGCCGTCATCAGACTCGCTGGACCCTGGTGTCGGCGGCACGCCAGTCACGAGCGCGACTGCTTCGACTTCCGCTTCCAGCGGAGCACGCAGTAGCGGAAACGAGCGACGCGCAAGTGGCGAGGAGGAAATTTGAACCAGCTCGAGCGGGTCGGGCAGTCCCCTCAGCTCCACGCGACCCAACGGACGGAAAACGACAGGGTCGTTGCTGATTGGGTGCACGTACGCGGGCGCTGCAGCGACGAGCGCATCCCGGACAGGCGCGGTGATGGCAATCTGACCGCCGTGCGCTGCGGATTCCACCCGAGAGGCGGTGTTCACGACGGTGCCAAAGTAGTCATACCCTTTTGAAACGTCGTCGTATTTCACGTCGCCGTGGCCGAAGTGGACGCCGATGCGCACGCGAAGCCCACTCCACAGCGGTCCGTCCTTTCCTTGGGGGTGCCCCTCCGCCGCGGCCTTTTGCCGATAAAAGTCGTCGATCACACCAGAACCCCATTGACATTCGAGGAGTCGGGTTTGCACCGTAAGCGCCATTCCCACCGCGTCGACGGCGTTGGTGAACACCACCATGAAGCTGTCACCGATGGTTTTCACCTCATAGCCGTTGTAGGATGCGATCGCCTGCCGGATCACGGAATTGTGCGTTTCCAGTGCGGTTCCCATCTCCTGGGGTACCGCGGCCCACAACCGCGTGCTCGACTCAATGTCGGTGAACACGACCGCAAACGGCTTGCTTGGGTCCTTCGGCGCCGTGTCGTTGTTGCGTTGACGTTTGGCAGCTTTCTCTTGTTCGACGAAAAATGCGAGTCGAATGGTGACAATTAAGATGCCGGCTACCGTGTACGTACCGAGGCCCACCAACGACGTGAGGAACAACTCCGCCTGTGACGCGATCACAGGCCGGATGGTGGTTTCTTTTGGCCACGCCGTTTTTACTGCGGAGTAAATCATCCCTACAGCACCGACCGCAAACACGATCAGTCCGCCTCCGAGCTTGCCCGTCGAAGCGGCCAGACACAGAACAAGAACGTATGTGGGCGTTGCGGGAAGCCAAGACACCACTCCAACGAGAAGGCAGACAAACTGGCCCCCGACCGTGAGTGCAATGATGGACGCATCGTCGACCGATCTCATCTTGCGCATGCGCCAATACATCCAACCACCTATGATATTGAAGTAGATGGTAAAAAAAAGTGACAGAAGCGCCTGCGGGCTGAGCGGATCGCGGAGCACGGCCGCAGAGTACCAAATCCAGTACCCCGACAGCGGGACGTTCACCACAAGGCTGCACGCCGCGATGGACGTCACCGTCACTTTACGGAGCGTTTCGATGAAGCTGTCGTCCTCCTCGAGGGCAACCGCCAACTTGATCGCGCTGACCACAGCGTCCGGAATCATCTTTGTTGATGTATACGATGTGTCGGAACCCCCCAAAAACTATTGAGCCCCCAGAAATCAAAATAGCAGAGGGAGTTTTCAGGCGGAAAAGTTAACCCTTCCAGACAAGGGAGAAGCAACACAAGCGATTTGGCGCAACAAAAAGCGAGAACGCCAGCCCCGTCGAAAGCTTCACTTGCTCACGTCGCTCGTGGGTGCTGTTGAATGTAGATGACCGTGACGATCAACGACGTGACGCAGCCAACAATTCCCAGGAACATCATGGCGACCGCGAGACAACGTTGGACGCTGACGGCTAGAGGATCGTCCCACCAAGCCATCAGCCCGGAAGTGGTGTCAAAGTAGAGACGCGGTCTGGATGCTGATGGGGATTCTTCGATGTCGCTCGATGACGGCATGTCGTCATAGCTACTTCGGGGACTGCCCAGCGCTCGACCCGCCGACGGCTCCGTGGATCGCCGTGTCGGTTGCGTCGTCGTGACTCGACCACCGCGATTGACACGGCGCATTCGGCGGTGGCGGGCGATGTCACGGCGTGCCGCGGCGGCGCTCGATGGCGATGCCACCAGCATTTGAACGGTCCCTCCCGCCGCCCTTTGCGTGGCCGCTGCGTCGTCCTCCGCAGTGGTCACCTCGGCACCCACTAGTATGGAAGCGTCGCTGTCAGCCCCAGCATAGGCGTCGCCGAGGGGCGCCGCGTCGGCAGAAACCCCCGCCTCCTCACCGTACGTCTCGGAGTACTCGTCGGACCATACCAGTGACTCACTCGTCGTCACCGAGTCGTCGTCGCTACTCGAAGCATGTTGTTGTTGCGCGGGGTGGAACCGCGGCTCTGTATCCATGGTTTGCCCAGACAGCGCGACCCGAAATCCTCCCATGTCGTCGTCGCTCCTCGAGTACGCCGGTGGTGGTGGCACCCCTCGGTGCGCAGCGGCGCCAACGGTGGCTTTGCGGCCGACGACAACGCTGGCCGACGGTCCTACAGATAGTGCGTCGGTGACGGAGAACTCACCCACGGATTCCCGTTGCGACAACGGCGAGGACACCACCGCTGGAAGCAAGCCAGTGGCTTCTCCGCGCCGGTCTATTTGCTTCAGCGAAGAGGACCCATGCTCGACTTCGTACATCGGCTTAGCCGCACGCCGAAAGCTCGAATTTCGCGATTGCACGGCGGCTGCCCTCGCCAATGCGGCAGTTCGTTGCCGCGTCACTTCCTCCTTCCGCCACCGTCCTTTGTTCGCCAAGGCAAAGGGTAATCGCCAGTAGAACCACGCCGGAAAGACGAGCACAATGGGAAGGCCACAAACCGCGCCAAAGACCCGGATCACGTTATCCAGTTGTAAGCCGAACCGTGCAAGAATACTGACGAGCGCGACAATGACGAAACCCTCGACGACCGCGAACCACGGCCGCACGAGACGGGGCCGCCGGTGGAGAAAGGCAAGGTGGCTTTCCATCGCCGCCGGGAAGGAAGGGGTCTCATCCGTGGCTCGGGTCGCGCAGATGCTGGGATCAAACGAGGCGTTGCGCGACGAAGGTGCCCGGGCGCTCGCAGCTTCGTCGTCCGTGGCGACGTACGATACGCGCGCGAAGAGCGTCGGAAATGCGGCATCCAAGAGACCATTCAAGCCCCGTCGACAGGCAATCCCAACGATGGGAAATACGCACGCAAAATGGAAGAACATCAGCGCGCGGCCGACCACGAACAGCCAGTCACTGTCCCGGTAGCTGTCGATCACATCCCCTCGGATTGAACTTCCAAAGGTGAGAAAGGCAGGAATGCTAATGGTCGCGTACAAGAGGAGAATAAACGACACCGACGCCACGACGACTCGCGTGAAGTTGATGGAGGTGAGTCGGTTGCCCATTTCAGATGCCACGACCGGAAGGTTGTAATGACAGCTGAACGCCACGGACATAATGGGCAACGCCAGCGGTAAGTTGGCATCGACGACGGCCCATCGAAATGTTATCGGAACCGCTGATGACGGTTCATCGTACGTGCCATCCAGCCATCGAGTCACCACGATGGCACCAATGTAGATGATCGTCAACACGCCGAGAAAACTCCATACCCGCAGCTCTTTGAGATGCTGCAAAGACGTCAGTGGCCAAAAAAACACCGCCGCCGCGACGATCCAAAACGTTTCGCGCGTGTAAACGGGATCGCTGGCGCCACACTGGGAGAACGGGGGAGAAGGCGACGCCTGCGCGGCCACTGCCCAGTGCCAAGCAGACAACCCGCCTGCCAGTTGGGAGGAGGCTGATAGTGACGATGCGTTGATCGGACCTGGCGCCACGCTGCTGGCGGAGGTCGTTGACCGACGGTAGAGGGAACAGGACAACGACACCATGCATTCTTTGACGATCACGGCAAAGGCGTTCAAGATCCCAAACGTATAGAGAAACTGTACGCCATGGAACGCCCACATCGCCCAGCGTCGCCCGGTCGTCAGGTAAAAGAACTCACCGTAGGAAAAATAGCGCAACTTCATGGTGACCTGACCGATGAATATCATCGACGTGGCCGAAAGGAGTGCGAAGAGTAGCAAGAGCGCTATGCCGGGCCCCAGGGAGGCGTTGCTGATCGCGGTGGGCAACGCCAGCACGCCGCCGCCCACCACATTGCAGCACACGGTGAGTATGGCGGTAAGGATGGCGACCTTCGACGTCGTTGGCTTTTTCGAGGCAGTCGATGCAAGCGTGGTCGGCATCTACTGTTAGCCCCAGAGGACTCTCCTTTCGCGATCTTCTTGTTAACCGATGTGCAAAACTAACAGTCGACATATTTGTACGACGACTGTCCGGACGCGTGAGCGCGACCCGTCCGCGGCACAAATTGCGATTCAACCGTGCGCATATACCACACGAGTGAGGGGGGGAGGTACTGGTTGTGTACAAAATGAAAGATCAAAACGGGGACAAGTCGGCAAACCCCACCGTCGTCGGCCTCGATGATGTCAGCGAATACTTCCGCGGCGACGCGTTGACTCCCGTGGCGGACGGCCGCCTCGGCGCAACCGTGAGATCTGTCGGAGTCGGATCCACACGATTGCCATCATCGTCAGGGCGAACCGCTGGACTCGTTGAAATTCGCTTCTCGGGAGATATTAGCTGCATTCCTCCAGTTGACGCCGGCGGGGATGGCATGGTTTCGACGAGGAACGCGGCGGAGGCCTCGCGGCCGAGCAATTGTTGGACCGGAGCTGTCTGGCAGAGTAAGGCGGCTTGCCGCGCGGTGGCCACGCGGCCGACCACAGCGCCGATGGCAGCCCGCACCTCAGCTTTTTCGTGCATGAGATCCTGGAGCTGATGACGGGCCGACACGAGTTGCTGTCCGAGCGACCGCTGCTGCGACTCGCTGTCCGCCAACTGCTTTCTAACGCCTTCGGTGACAGCTTGCTGTTCCCGCAAGCGCTTTTCCAGCAGTGCGACGGCCTCTGCTCGCTCTTCCAGGACGGCGTTCAGACGCGTCCTTTCTTCCTGTCGCGCAACGTCAATCGAGACGTGCAGCGACGCGCGCACGAAGCCGTTGCTGCGCTCCGCGTCGGCAAGACGGCGTTCCAGTTCACGCACGGAAGAGTCAAACTGATGCTGCAATTCGGTCAAGCGGCATTCGTACGAGTCCCTCTCGATGCAGATCCGGTCGGCAAAGCCTTCCTCGATGAGATCATGGATGGAGAGTGCACTCAAGGCGCTGGTGATTTGACCCAACTGAGGCATGACCGCGGGCGCGGGTAGCATCATGCAAGCGGCGGCCGACGCGGCCGTGGGGCTGCGAGCCGCAGGTTGGGACGCATGATCCGCCGACTCGCTCGCCGTCCACTTCGCTCGCTCCTTCGCGAAGTTTTGCGAAAACGTGGGAGAGGCGCTCGCCGAAGGGCTACTGGGCGATGGAGCAGTCGTCCGGGTGCGTACGACGGTGCTGGTTCCTCCTGCAGCCGCTTGCGTTGCCGCTGCTCTCAAGGCAACTTCCTGTCGCTGCACGTGGAGCAGCAAGACGTTTATTTCGCGGAGGAATGCAGCAGTGTCGACTCGGTGTTGACTACAGAGACGCATGTAGGCGGCGCGGGGCACGGTACCACCCGACTCGTCGGAAGACACGCCTTGTGGACGGACGGTCGAAGCCGCGGCTTGTGGGTCCACTTGAATCTCTGAGTTCGGGCTATCGTCTGGGTCGGCCACCAGCTGCTGGCCGGCAGCCTCGGGTGATCGGCCCTCGGCGGTGAACACCGCTGAACCATGCAAAGGCGGCGGAGGCCGTGTTTTCCGCCTTACTGGAAGCGTTGCCGGTCCGATCATTCTTTTTTTTTTCCCCCCCGCCCTCCACTACTTTCTCACAAGTTTCATGGCGCAACAAGTAGGATACGTCCCCGAGACAATCAAAGCAAGACGGCTGCGAGCCTCAACAAGTGTAAACAGCACCAACGAGGGTGGCCGACCCTCGGCTTGGGTGGCTATACAAAATATTCAAATCGGCAACGGAAGAGCAGCATGACGACAGTGCGGTTGACGAGCGGTGGACACGCAAGGGACTCCCGATGCGTCGCCCGCATCATCGCCGCGAGGTGAGCGTTCAACGCGGCGCCATTTTCCAACGAGGACTCTGCCTTTTGACAAATCACGACCCACTCGGCCAAGGTGGAGGATGGAACGACCAGCGGAACGGCGGAACTATGCAACTTGGTTTCGTCGTCGTCGCCCGAAAAGCAGAACGTCGCCGATGCCAATATCTTCGTTCGGTCACTCTTGCTGTGAAGCGTGATACTGATGGGTCGGTCAGACGTGTCGAGGGAGAGCGGCGTCACCGCATGGGGCCACAACCGTAGTCCATAGTAGCCCTCCTCGTTCGTCGACGCCGCTGGTCCGACTACCGCTGTCGACGTGGATGTGACACTAGCCGACATGGCCGCCTGACCCGTTCCTAGGACGATCTCCGCGGAGTCAAACCACCGATGAATCGCGGCTTGCAAGGCGGCCGGCAACGGACTCGGCTGATCGGACGAGACGCTCACCCAGATCGCCGGCGAGACCAATTGTATGGGACCCTCAATGAATCCAACTCCACAGTTGCGCGCCATCGTGCCGCCACCGTCTGTTCCACACAGCTCGCGAATGAGGCGCACGTCAATATCCTTCGCAGTCAGCGTCGGGGAGAGCACCGTGGTGGAAGGGTTCATCACAGCCCACACCGCGGGATCCCATACGACCCCTAGACGATTCCCCACGCTAAGGGGGATCCCCTTGCTAACGAGCGAGGGGTCCGAAGCGGCCGACGCGGAGTACTTTTTCAAGATAAATTCCTCACGCAAACTTGGTGCGGAGCGGTTTCCGAACGGCTTCCTCAGCGGTACAGCATCATCCGACGAAGGCGCCGCCGCTGCTGGACCATCCTGGACTGGGACCCCCACCGCCGCTGCTGGACCATCGCATTCTAATTCAGCGTTGACGATGCGATTGCCCCTAAGGGTCATGAAATCGATATCTTCCTGTGGCCATGCGTCGAGTTGTGCTTCACGGCAGCGTGACGACCAAAGCTTCCGATGGATCCCAACACAATCAATGCACACAAAGACGCCAAATGGCTGTAAGACGCACCATGTGGGACACAGAGCAGCACAATCCGCACACACGTCGTTTCCTTTCGGCGTCCGCAAGTAGGCCTTCGACGGAGGGGAGGCTTGCTCCGGGATCAGCCCAGCAGCTCCTTCCGGCGAGATCAAATCGCAAACGTGAGCGAGGGGACTGCGACCTAAACGCTCCCGCGTTCGACCCAGTGCCCCCGAATCGGACAAATCCGGGTCATGACATGTGCCTCGGATGTCCCCCAGCAACGCTGCGCTCGCGAGGCGCAGCAACGATAGCCGCAAACGCGGGTACGATCCCGTCATGATCATCATCGCCGTGACCCACTTGCCGAAGGCCCGCTGCGCTGACTGATCGGTGGCGTCCCCGTCCGGGGCCAGCTGATACTCCTTCGGCTGCGGAGGGGGAACGCCTGCGAACACCGATCCTTCTGCTCGACTACCGCTGGCGACGGCAACGTCGCGTTTGTCCTGCGCATTTTCGCCGCCCACAATCGATACGCTCCAGGGAACGCCGGCGTTGGCTCGGTCCACAATGCAGCTTCCCATCAACGACAAGGCACCTTTCCCCCCTCCGGACGCTGCGGTGGGCGAAGAGGTTTGACTTTTGGCTTCCTTTTCGCTGCCGAACCACCGCAGTTCACCGGTTGACCGGAGCTCGAAATAGCGGCGCTGCCACTGGCTGTGACGAAATCCTCCAAGTTTACACAGGTAGCCCTGAAGCAACAGGTCGCCGCCGGTAGTTGCCTGCGGATTAAGCGGCGTTGAGCTCGATGTCATTTTTTTGACGTCCAGTCGTGTGACCGGAGCGAAACGCAAATGCTTCTTTTGCAGCAGGGAAGGGATTGCTGCTGCAATCGAAAGCGTTGATGTTTCAGTGACCCCTGCTGCCTTTTTCACCCGATCACGAAATCTTTTTGTCATTGTGATTCGATCGATCACTGAATCATCTGTCTGATCACCAATAGGTAGCGAGCGTGAGAGTGCTTTGTTATGCATTCATTTTCACTGCTCCGCACAAGAAAAAACCTTGTCCATCAGCGGGGTGACACGCGACGTCTTGTCGGTACGAATTTTTGTCTCCTGTTGTCCAATTACTAAAAACAGCCCGTCCAACGCTTTCGTGGTGACGTGGTTGCCAACGTCGAGCGTTGGGCGACGGCCCACGATGGGAACCTTCCCCATGGCGTCGGCGATTTCATCAAAGACCCGCACTACTCCGCAGTCTTGCATCTTTTGCACAACGATAGGCAAGAAGAGTGCGTAAAGGGATGGTCGGCACGAGGCATCGAAGTGCTGCGTGGCCGCGGTCGGCGTTTTCGAAACAAGCAGCTCCTTCGCCTTCTGGAGCGTCAAGTCGCGGATGGCGATCAAGAAAATGGGCACCGCCGCTGCCGCCGCCATCTCGGCCGCACGATTCATTGCGAGCAGAAATTCGTCCACCTTGCCCGAGATGCCAGGAATCTTGCCCAAAATGGACGTTGCTCGGGCGATGTCATCCGGCATGGGCACGCGAATGGACGGGTTACCCATGAAACCATCCACGGCTGAGACGCACGCGACGGCCCGTTCGGCCGCGGCGTTCAACGCCTCCTTCAACGCTGCCACGATTTCTTCGACGGACAAGCTATCGACCGCCTTGCTCACGCCACCATGAACGGCGCCGGCTGCGGCCGTGGCGGTATTTTTCACACCACCCACGGCGGACGCCAATGAGGACAGCATGAACAACGGGGTGAAAAAGGGGAGCTGGATGGATGTGCGCTTGCCAAGCCTTGGCAATAAATCGGGTAATACTTACAGCAAGTCTGCCTCACTCATAGCGGGCCGCGTCGGTGTGTATCCCTAACGGGCCACGTGAGTCACTGGTGGTACTTGGTCGTTCGCACGAAAAACTGACTGGTGTACAAGCGAAACATTGTTACGGGCGAAAAAAAAGCGCACTGTGCGCGTCACGTCACATCGAGAGAGAAGCCGCATGACGCAACCGAGCCTTTATTTGCATAGGACGAGGCAACGTGTGGTTCGGCAACGCCGGTATAATTGGGGCCGCAACGCTCTTCGGGCTCCCTCCAGCGAGCTTTCCGCTCCTTTCTGGAGTTGAAACGGACATGAACTTCTTTTGAGGCTGGTAGCGTGTAGCCGAGAGATGAGGTGGCTGACTGTTTTTCACCAGCTCTGACCGCGTCGTTCGCGAGGGTGTAGCAGCTGCAGCGGCCACGAAGTGACGCAGCGACTCAACAAGCGGCGACGAAGCTGCAACCGGGGACCGGGGTGGCCTCGTCACCGCAGTATCCGCTGTTGTGGTGTCACGGAGGTCATCGCGCGGTGACATCAAGCTCAGCAACGCACGCACGTACGACGGCGGGCGGTACGCCGTTTGAAACTTGTCCACACTTTGGCCAAAGCCAGCCGAGGTACCCCTTGGCGCTCCGCCGCGGTGAGCACTGCCTCCTGTTTTCATTGCCCCCGGTCCTATGCCCGGTCCATGACGACCTTCAGCACCATCGCCGCCGCTGCCGATGCCGTCCTCCAGGTTTTGTCGCAAATGGGAGGACCGGCGGAGCAAGTACAACGACGCACTGAAGGGTCGAAGCGGGACCAGATCACCAGGGATGGTCACGTCCTTCCACTCGTTCGCCACTCCGTAGATGTCCGCCTCGGCGGCATCATCCCGTCGAGTGCCAGAAGGTGCGTGGGCTCGCGGCGACATGAATGGCATGGCGTCCAAGGCAGCCCGGCGGACGCTGACATGCGAACGGGTGGACACAGCGACGTTCGGTCGGATAAATCTCCCTCCTTTTCTGTCCGATTCCGGCTGCGGCGCTGCGCCGCGTGGAGATCCGATGATGAGTTCAGGGGGATGAGGGGCCGAGGCCGCGAGTGACGGCTCGCTGGGGAGCGAAAGAAGGCAGCCCACGACGGCGTTGCGAATATGCCGCGTCGCAGAAGTCGCGTCTTCGCTCCCTCCTGATCGGAGCTGATCGAGCCACGCAGTCGCACAGTCAGCGCTCCAACAGAAAGACCGAGCCTCTGAACCATCTGCGGAAATGCATGCGACAGGGGGAATCACACACGCCAGCGCGCATTGCAATGCAAAGTATTGAAACAGTGGGCGATTTCCGACAGAGCGTTCCTCCGCTGCGTCCACGCCCAGTCTCATCCACCAGCGGTATGCCTCATGATGTTCGCGGGGATGACCGCCATCCCCACCGTCCGAGGCCGCCGCGGGGGGCGTGACTGGCCAATTTGAACTGTCGCTAATGTCATCCAGCACATGTCGACATGCGTCATGTACCAGGGGCGTGACCAGTTCGACAATGCGTTGAAAAACGTCCATTGTCGAATGCGGAGCATCGAGGGAAGTGGCTCCCAATCGCGACAATACACTCTCCACCGCGAATTGAGTCGTGCAGGAGGTTCCTGCTGCATCGTCCAAGGTGGCGTTTTCACGCCGCTCGGACACTTCGGGGAGGGCAAAGCAGGACCCGAGCGTCAAGATGCCGGCGCACACCACCACCACCTCTGCGATTCCGGTTGGTCGCTTCTTCTCACTACCTCTAGCGGTGACTCCTGCCACGACATCGCACAGTGGCATGAAGGACGATTCAAACCAAGAATCCAAGTTCATCGTTGAGACGGCGGTGGCGGTGCTCGTCGTCGACGTATTGATCGAGGCGATGGCCACCGCCTCGATCAATTTTTGGCATTGCCACCTCGACACGTCTTCACTGTCGAAGCAACTTGAAGAAATTGTCTTCGTCTTCGCCGAAATGATTTTCTCCACGGCACGCAGAATGCGCTTCGACTGCCGATCCAAAATATCGCCGATGGAAATGGGTGGCCCAGAGGCATGCCCGTGCAACTTCCACGCTATGTCGACAAATCGCTGAGTTGAGGAGGAAGAGTCGGTCATTGCGTGATGATCGAGAATGCACCCAAATCGAAAGGATCACGGGAAAAAATGACGCTCTCACGACGAGGTCATCACAGACGATACAAAGCGCAACATCTCGAGCAATGACACCCGGCAGTGTCCCTTCCCCCCAGGCATTCAGACTATTCCCTCAACTGTGACGGTGGTATTATCTTCTAGCTCCATGTTCGATCAACCCTCTTTCTAAGCTGGTCGTTCAGCGAGAACACCGGAAAACGCATGGCGTTCCTCTATCGGCTCCCGATTCGAACAAATTGTCGCAAGCCATGCGTTGCGACCGCCTCTATAAAGCGGTTCGCGTGACCTCCAACGAACCCAACGCCACGGGGAGCCGTTAATTTACTTACGATCGCAGCATCTGACACACGGCGACGGCACACGTACCACCACGTCTGCATAACGTCGTGACATGTCGCGGCTACGAGCATATCAGTCACCCGATCAGTGGCACCAGCGGGCACGAGCAAGCTCGCCGCGACGCTGGAAACGCTCACGGCGGATACGGCACGATTGACCGCACTGCCCGATGCCGCCGAAATGCCCGCTGCATGTGGTTTATGTGTCGAACCACCGGTGGCTTGGTCTGCTGGTCGCCCGTCCTCGTCAGCCTTCTTTGCCTCCTCCTCGCCGCCCTCCTCTCGGTCATCATCCTTCCCCTTCCGTCGATTCGCTGCATTTTGCAAAAAGCGCTGCGCCTCGCGAAGAAAATGCGCGCACCCGTCAACGGTATTCAGCGCTACTCCGTGCTTTCGGCTGCGTCGCACCGCGGCCGCGATTCCGGCATTACCAATCCACGTCTTCATCCAGCTGGATTCTAGCGCTATTGCGTAGGACGTGGACAACGCCGCCTCCACCCGGTTCACGGCAGACGCTTCGTGCGTCGCGAGGGTCAGGTCTAACTTTTGGAGGTCTGCGAGCCACATCGATTCCGGCGTCGCCGCTTCAGCTTCCCGCAGTTTGACCAGCTGATTGCGGTATTTTTCGCTCGTTGACGAGACAGTGAGCTCTGAAAGCGCTGATAATGGTAGGCGGAGAATATACTGGTAGCCCCTTTGCTTCCCGGTGCCGTCATCAGCAGTGCTGCTTTCATCGCCGCCCATCTGTGGAACGCCTAACTTGCGCAGACGAGTGCCAAGGGCGACTGGATCCCCTGTTAAATCGGCGACGGTTACCTTCCGTGCTGCCAGGAGCTCGGTGAATAGCTTCAGCCCCTTTGCCCGATTTACCGCGGCTCGTAGCTGACTGATGGCACACTCTCGTCTTTCGCGGTACAGTGCCAACCGCAGGGTGCGGTGGGCGTCGATGACCGCATCGACACGATCAACAACGCCGGGTGTCTCCGAAGAGACGGATAAGTCTTGCAAGGTGCGATGCGGCGTCACGAATGCCCAGCGCTCGGTAATCTTAGCATCGCACTTGACAGGAATACTGTCCGAGAAAGCACCGAGCACGGCGAGACCACGTTCACATGGCTCAGAAGGGGTTGACTTTGACTTCTGCGAGCAAATTTCCGCAGCGTTTTTTAACAGGTCGATGCCCACCGTGCTAGTCCCGGAAAAGCTTTTTGCAAGCCTGTTGAAAAAAGCGTCGGTATTGAGCGCAATGAACACGTCAGGAGCTTCGCCGGTCGAGCAGTCCGAGAAGTCGCGTAACAGGACGTTTTCCTTTGCTTGCATGGCTTCGGTGACCGAAGCACGAAGCTGCTCGATGGTGACTTGCGGCGGCAAATCAACGATACGAAGAACGGTGTACTGCTGAGACATTCCCACGAACTCCACTCGGCCGTTAGCCCAATAAACGGCGTGAGGTCCGCTGGCCGCCTTCGAGACCAGCGACGACTGTCCGACAGAGTACACCGATCCTCGGAATCCGGCATACCAGGGAAGTAGTTCGGATGACGGCTTACAGCCGACCTGATCGGTAAGATTCGTACCCACGCGAGAATGCTTGGGTAGCGACTCATTTAGCCGTTTTGCCACGCGCCGCAAAATTTCTCGTGGGTTTCGAGCCTCGATAAACAGGCGAAATCCAACCGAGATGCAATCCGAACGACGAGTTAACGAAAGAGGAATCAACGGTACCAGCGACGCAGGCTCCGTGACTTCCCCATCCTCTCGCAGTTGTGGCAGATGCAGCATGTGAGAAGGCGGAAAGAGTTGCAGTGCGAGCGGCGACAACGTCGAGTAGATGTAGCGCGAGGCCGCGTGGTCACTGCCGTTGTGCAGCCTCGTCCCGAATTGCCCCTCCGAGGTCAGGAGAGGGGTATTGCCAAACGCGGCACCCACAAAGGTTTGAGCCAAATGAATGCAGACACCGACCATCGAGGCCTCGCCGTGGTGATAGTACATGTTCTTCGCCACCATGCCAACGAGTTGCGAGACGCGAAGGCTGGTCGGGGCGCCGCCGGACGACGTTGCCTGCTGCAAGAGAGCGTACACGACCTTTCTCGACGCCGGTGTCAGGCCGTCGATGGCACATGGCAGATGCCGCGACAAGTCGTAAAAGGCAAAGCGACGCATGTCGCGGAACACAAGTTCCTTTTCGGTCATGGGGTCAGGAGACGTGCGCACAGAGGGGTGGTCCGGCGCCGGCGGTGTCGAGTCGCTTGCCGGAGTTGTGGGCAGCGCGGTAATGGGCTCGGTAGGCATGAGACCAGCATCGGCGAAGAGCTCCTCGGGAAGCAGCTCTTTGATCGTGATGTTGGAAGCCAGGGACCGCTGTGGCGAGTGTTTCACAACCGTTCTGGCCGTCACCGTAGCGGACTGGTCTGCTACCCACAACCGGCGCAGATGAACCCACTCCTTTCCGAACGCGAACATGAAGGATGCCAAGCCCAGCGGCAGGTTCGCAAGCTCACGCGGAACTTTCGCGGTTCCCGTCCTCAGGAATGGCGGCAAATAGGAAGCACCCCCCGATCTCCCGTCGTTCATTTTGGCCTGTGAAAGGTGAACGGGCCGAACCAGAACGTCGGCGCGAGCAAAGTACTCGGCTCCCTCCTTCGATGTACTCGTTCCGAGGCCCTTGTAGTAGCGTACTGGAGAGCGAAACGTGTGCGAGTGCCCTTTCGCGAGATAGTGCTGTAATGCTGCGGTGTCGAGGAACCATAAGTCCGGCTTCCCCTGTGGGAACGCTTTGGCGATCGGAGTGGCAAAAATCTTGATGAAGCTGTTGGTGTCGGGCCCCTGCAGAAGCAGCTGAGGAAAGATCACGGCGAACAAGTTCACGAGCAGGCTGCGAATGTGATAGCCATCCACATCTTGGTCGCTCATGATCCACAGTTCCTGATAGCGCAGCTGGTCGACGGACTTAAGAGGGGAGGGAATTTTGGGTTTTGGCCCCTAATAGACCCCTAATAGTGC
>ERZ1292633.1058-Hain-H41-02um-R1-1058-length-30250-cov-7_pt1 | contig 30250 bp, 22 predicted proteins | sample MGYA00564406_ERZ1292633 | MGnify/ENA primary metagenome ERZ1292633 (study PRJEB36523, sample SAMEA6512639) | groundwater metagenome | collected 2019-01-08 | study: AquaDiva: Metagenomics assemblies of 32 groundwater samples
TCCGTCCTCCGGCGGCGGGTTGTAGTACGCCACCGGCGACGCCGCCGCCCGAAACGCCTCGATCTCCTTCATCACGCAGTCCGCTTTCGGCAACCGCCCGAATAGCTTGGGCAACTGCGATTTCGCCCGCATGAGGTGCGCCCCGGCAGCTTCCAACAGTTCATCCCGCGACGAAAAACGAAACTTCTTGTCGCTTCGCATCTGCTCCAGGAACGCATCCAACGACCCCTCGAACGCAACCTCTTTCTGAATCTTAGCCATTTCGCCGCGTATGCGTTCGACTTCGGCCAGTCCAAGCTGATGCACGTCCGCCGGATTGACTCGAACCGTCGCGTTCAGCGCGGCCAGCTTCTCGTAAATCTCCCGCCCGCCGGGAACCACGCCGATCCCGACCGTATCTCGCGTCTTCGGCAGGTATTCCTTCTCCACGAACTCCAGCAATCTTCGGTACGCGGGAATGACGTCCGCCTCGATCGCTTTCGCCATGTCAATCTTGAGGTGCTCGCGATCGAATTCGCCGACAATTTCGATCTTGTCCGCCGGTTCGTAGAAGACGCTCTTCTTCGGATCATCCACAATCTGCCCGCGAAGCTGCGGAACGATCTTCTCGATGATGACACGCGGTGACACTATGCCAAGCTTCATCCCCTCATGAAGATTATCAATGATGTCGCCCACCTGCTTCGGAAACGAGCGCAACCGCGCGATGTAGGCCCTGAAATCCTCGGCGTTGCGGAAGGGTTGCGACACCAGAATCAGCGGAAATCGGAGCTGCGGGCCGTCCAACGGCTCCAGCGCAAGCAACCGCTGCAACGAATCAACGCGAAGCTGGTCGTCGAGAACCGCGCGCTCGAGCAGATCGCGCGTCAAACGGTCCTCACTCGACAACCCCGCCGAATCGATCTTGCGAAGATCGCCCAGCAGCGACTTCAGCGTCTGCGCCCAGTCCTTCTCCGCGTCGGCGCTCAGGTCGTCCAGCTTGTCGTCGAAACGATAGTCCCCGATCGACGTCGCCCGCGTCGGCGAACGGCGCAACGCGGCCTCCCAATAACGATCGCACGCCGCCTTCAGCGGCTCATTCGTTTGCCCCATCGCCGGCACGCACGCCAAACCCGACAACAAAGCAACCGCCCAAACCGACGCCAAAAGTCTCGTCCTCACCAAAGCCTTCTCCGCATTCCAGCTACAGGTTTCCGCGCCTATTTCGACGTGTCCAGAGCAATAATGCACCGTTCCGGCCCGGTCAATCTCGCGGCCCACCATCCAGGCCTCGACTTGCGGATCATGACCGAGCGATGAATCCCGTCCCTGTGGACAACATCGGCAGCTACGTTAGATATTCAATTTACCCGTTAAATAACTTGGCATGATCGCCGTTTCTACCGAAAACAGCGCGCGCCTCACATGTTATTATTGTAGTGTTGACGTGCCAGGTGGACACCCCGATAATCAGGGTAATCTGGCCCGTTCTTAGAAGGAGAATCGGAACGCGGTCCAAAAGGGTCGCCGAGTGAGCAATGGCGCACTGACTCGGCCTTACAATCCGCAATGCTTGCCTAGGTTGAAAACGCCGACCTGCCGGGGCATTCCTCGAGCGCGATAATGTTTGAGCTGTAAGCTTTTGTAAAGAATGTGCCAATAGATACGGCACCGAGAAACTCGATTGTTATCGGAATACGTCTTGTTATCAGTTTCTCGGACCAAGAAATAGTTCGAACATCGTTTGGTTTTCGCGCATGGATATCGAACGTTCAACCTTGGAGGATCGGGGGTTTGGGGAAAGTAGCCTGTCTGTTCTGGGGGGAAAGCAATGAACACCAGCAAGTTTCGCGCGGCAACTTTGTTTTCGATGTTCGTCGTAATTATTTCGGCGCTCTTCTTCGGCTGCGGAACGAATCCGCAACAAGACGGAGGCGATGGCAGCACCGCCATCGGCCCGGCTAACGCAACCGGCACACTTTTTTCAACTGTCGAAGATCCGCAGTTCGGCACTTACGAGCTTGTCGCACAGGGCGAGAACCAGCAAAGCGGCAAGTGGAATTTCCTCGTGCGGGCGACACGCGGAGGCACAAAGGGACAACTCCGTTTTGTCTGGGACTTCGGCAACGGACCTGAGGCCGAAGGGACCCAGCAGACCTACAGCTTCACCTCAAGCGGAACCTACGTAATCAAGGTCTCGGCCTTGCAGGCGGATAACAGCGTTGCGTTCGTCCTCACGCTGACGATCGAGGTCTTGGTCGATCCCAACCAAGGCCCGGTTGCCGTGGCGGGCGCCGACCAGGCGGTATACGAAAACGACCTCGTCTTCCTCTACGGCGGCGACAGCACCGATCCGAACGGCGACCCGATCACGTACGCTTGGGCGCAAACCTTCGGTCCGACTGTTGGAATCCTGCATGCCGCCGATCCGAGCGCGAGCTTTGTCGCCCCGCTTGTGGACGCGGACACCGATCTGGTCTTTCGCCTTACGGTGAGCGACGGAGAGTTGGTCGGGCGGGACGACGCCATTGTGCATGTAAAGAAACTTCTCGACCCGGCGGGGATTGACTTGCAGGCCAATGCCGGCGCCGACCAGCAGGTCGGTCCCGGTACGACGGTGACATTGAGCGGAAGCGCGGCTCCCGCGGATTCGGCGACCACATTTGTGTGGACCCAGGTTCAAGGTCCAAGCGTCACCCTTTCGGGCGCGGACCGCGCAACGGCGACGTTCGTTACCCCGGCTGTCGCTTCGGGATCGAGCGCGACGCTGATATTTGAGTTCGTCGCGACGCTGCAGAACGCATCGGCGGTGGACGAGGCCAATGTGACAGTCATTGCAGACGCGCCGCCGACCGGCGGCGGAGGCGGCGGCACGGATCCGTGCACGGTCGATACGGACCGCGACGGCAGATACGACTGCGTCGCCGGATGTCCGGCTACGAGCTGCGATCAATGCCCGAATGATCCGCGAAAGGGCGCCCCTCAGCAGTGTGGGTGCGGCGTCCCGGACACGGACAGTAACGGCAACGGAACGGCCGATTGCCTCGAGACGCAGGACTGTGTTACGATTACAACGAGCTGGACGGCGTCCTCTTTCTTACCCCAGTCGAGCGTCTTTACGGCTCAGTTCGATGCAACCCCTAGCGTGAGCTCGATGGACGGGGTGATCGGCCTATCGCAGGGTGCGGGCTTGACGTTTAACAGCTTTGCCGCACTCGTGCGGTTCAACCCAAGCGGGACGATCGATGTTCGCAACGGCGGAGCATACGGAGCCGACACTTCGGTTCCATACATCGCAGGCCAGCGGTTCCACTTCCGGCTCGTTGTGAATGTCCCGGCGCGCACGTATGACATTTACGCGACTCCTCAGGGCAGCGCGGAAGTGCGACTGGGAAGCGGATACGCATTCCGGACGGAACAGAACACCGTCACCTCGCTGGACAACTGGGGAGCGTGGGCCGACGTTGGTACCGCCGTCCAGGTTTGCGGATTTGCGATTTCCGGGGCCAGCGGGGCGGTGCTCTCGGCGAATGCCGGGGCGGATGTGACGATCGCGACGGGCGGAAGCACGCCACTGAGCGGAAGCGCTACGGGCGGAGCGCCTCCGTACACGTATAGCTGGTCGCCGAGCACCAATCTTTCGCCCAGCGCGACGATTCCGAATCCGACGGCGAATCCGGCTGTCACGACGACTTATACCCTGACGGTAAAGGACTCCCTCAACGCCACGGCCAATGACACGGTCACGGTGACGGTGCAGGCCGCTTCGGCGCTGGTCGCCAACGCGGGACCGGATCGGCAGATCGCACCGGGCGGCTCGGTCGTTCTGTCGGGCAGCGCGACCGGGGGCACGGCGCCGTATACCTATAGCTGGTCGCCGACGACGGGCATCGTCGGCAGTGCCACCGTGCAGTCACCCACGGTTTCGTCCAGCGCCACCACGACGTACACGCTGACGGTCAGGGATAATCAGTCGCGGACGGCCGGCGACAGCGCCATGGTCACGGTGACGACGGCCACGATTGGGAACACCTATTATGTGGCGACGAACGCGACGAATGCGAGCGATGCGAATCCGGGCACCGAGGCCTCGCCGTGGAAGACGCTGACCAAGTCCGGAAACACCGCCCGCGCGGGCGACACGGTGTATGTAAAGGCGGGGATGTATACGGAAACACTGCAGCCGCTGAACTCCGGCGTGGCGGGTAGCCTAATCACGTTCAAGGCGTATCCGGGGCAGGAATGCCAGGGTGCGTTTGGGGGAACGAAGTCCAACTGTCAGGTGATCATCGACGGACAGGTCACGCGGGGTACCGGCGCAGACTTTTCGCGTCCGAACAAGTACGTGCGCCTCGAAGGGTTCGAAATACGTAACCACACAGACAGCGGCGTGTATTTTCAGGCCTGGGGCGATCGCGGAGTCGAAGGCGTCGAAGTCGCCAACAACTACATTCACAATAACATAAGCGATGGAGTCTGGGCCCGCAATTCGATCAAGTCCCTGGTCGAGAACAACGACATTTACGCGAACGATGAGACCGCGATAGGTATCGGCGGTCTTTACGGCTCAGATCAACTTTTCATTCGGAAGAACCAGATTCACTACAACGGAAAGGACGGGATTCAGGGAACGAGTTCAAACTCCGTCTTCGAATACAACGTAATGTACGACCAGTTCCACACTGACAAGCATCAGGACGGATTCGACCTGCTTTCGGCGCGGAATGTAATTATCCGGTACAACACGGTCTTTGACTTCACCCAGCTCATCTACTTCCCGCTCAAGGACGAAGCGAACCTGTATCTGGACGGCGCCCAGATATACGGCAACGTTTTGTACACGAACCGCTACTGGACGGTGAACGGTGGCGAAGCGCCCGGGATTTTCATTGACGCGCGACGGAGCGGGGCCATTGTGCGAAACGTGGACGTCCATTCGAACACGGTCGGCTGGTGCGGTTACGGCGCCATCTGGATCATGGACGACGGGCTTGGGATGGGCGCCGGGCAGATCAGCGGCATCAAGATCCGCAACAACATCTTTTATCAATCGAACGTAGACGTAAGCGGTCCGTCGACGGAAGTAACCTTTGATTACAATGCCCTCTATCAGAGCACACTCAGTGTGAACGCGGGGCCGAACAACAAATATGTCGATCCGCAGTTCGTGAACTACTCACGGTACCAGTCCTGGGATTTCCATTTGAAGTCCACCAGCCCGGCCATCAATACGGGAGCCGACCTGGGAGTGACGTTCCTGGATATCGACGGCCAGACGAGGCCGCTAGGGGGCCGCTTGGACATCGGGGCGTTTGAGCGCCAATAGTGACACCCTTCGTAGGCGTCGCTATTCGAACAAAGACCGGGGCCATGAGCTCCGGTCTTTTCATAGGGTGTCTCGGACGATTCGGCGGTTATTCATCGGAGATGGAAGTGCCGCAATTGTACGACGGGGCTAAGAGGCGGGACGGCTGGAGATCAACTGACCGCTCAGATCGCGGCGGCGGGTCCGACGGCGAGGAGCGTTTCGGGATAGAACGTGATGCGGAGAGGAATGACCCGGGATCGGGGAAAGAGGCGACGCAGCTCGCGCGCGGTCAGCAGGCGGATTTCGTCGGTGCGCAGGCCGCTCATGTAGCGGTGATGAACGTGGTTGTAACAGACGACGCGCGTCACTCTGTGCATCAAAGGCGCGGGCAGCCAGCTGACGAACGGCAGACGGGCATGGAACTCGTACGGGTACCATCGGTTCGGCGTGGCGAGGAACCACCGCTTGCAGACGCGCTGGATTTCAGCGGCCATTTGCTGTTGATTCCGGCGAGTATAGAGGTGCTCGATGACAGCGTTGGAGAAGCCGATATCGAAGGATTTGTCGGGAAACGGAAGGCGGCATGCATCTGCCAGCAGGACATCGGAATCCGGGTACGTTTGTCGCACACGTTTCATGGCCTCCAGATCAATGTTTGCGACCGTGACACGATTCTTCCATGGATAGTTATCCGAAAGTTGCACGCTCGGGCCGGCGGGATCGCATTCGCCTCCGACGTCCAGGACACGATCATCCTGGTTCGGACGCAGCAGGTCGAAGAACAGTTGCAGTTTGCGTGAGCGAGATTTGGCGGAAAGGGCGTTGAACATTATGTTGATTCCTTGCCATTCGGCGTGCGGGTGTGCAGCAGGAGTCGGTGCCGCATTCCTGCGAACATGGCGCTCATACTGACTATCCGTTCATAGAAGACACCCGCGAGGAATGCGAGTGCGTTTTTCATCAGATACACCGGGGGGCCTTCGGTGAATTCTATTTGCACCACACCCAGTCCTGCTTGTCGGCAGATATGAAGAAGCGAGCCTCGCGAGTTGGCGCGATAAACGGTGGGGAAAGGATCGTATTCGCCGCGTCGCCACCAGCGATGGAACCAGTGGGGCGTGAGCCAAGCGCCCAAGGTTGCGTAGTGATAGATGTTGGGCGTGAGGGCGATGAAATGACCACCGGGCTTGAGCACGCGCGCGAATTCGCGGAAGACGGCGAGTGGATCGGAGAGATGCTCTAGCACCCATCGGCAGTGGATCAAGTCGAACGTCGCGTCTTGGAAAGGCAGCTTGGCCAAATCCGAGACGGCCTTGTCGTTACAGAACGGGTTGCGGGCGACGTCGGGCGTGCAGTCGACGCCGACGATGTACATTTGCCGCCATGGCGCATCGCGCGAGCATCCCCGATCGCCTCCGCATCCCGCGTCCAGGATATTCATGCCCGGTTTCGCCAGTTTGCAGAACAGAGCGTCGAGATGGTCCGTCCGTGGATGCGGGTAATAGCGGCGCATCAGCCGCTGGACCTTCGTCGGTTTTGGCGGTACTTCCATAGCTTCGGAACTCATGGCTGACCGCCGCCAACGGACAGAAGGCGCGCCGTCGAACTCCCACCTCGCACGCCAACCCTGCCGGCGGCGCGGAAAGACGGCGCCATCAATATCTGTCCCGCACCGAGCATGGCGTACACGGGGATTTCAAAGTTCCCGAATACATCGACGGACATCACCGCGAAGAAAAACGCTACAGTCGTCATGATCCAGCTCTTGATTTCGTTCGATACGGCCGGGAAGCGCCTGGGCGTCATCCCCATACGGTACCATGAATAGCCTAGACAGCCGAGGAGGGTGAATACAGCGAAGACGCCGGACCGGACGAAAAGTACGGCGTAGAAACAGTCGATGGAGTTCCATTTGTACCATTCGACGCTTCGAGGCCAGTCGTTACCCCAACCCCAACCGAGCGACCAGTAGTCGGGGACCAGGGCCCAGACGCATTCCAGCATGGCCATCCGAATATAGCCGCTTTCCGGGTTGAGCGTAAGGTAGTTCACGATCAATTTGACGGGACCGCGATTAGAGATCATACCGAGGACAAGCCAGACGCCAATCGCCCCGACGATGAGAAGCGACCAGCGGTTCCGTTCGGTTCGGAGGAACCAGTCGTAAGCCATCATGCATAATAGGAGTGTGAGCGCGAGCCACGGTGCGCTCGAAAGCGACGAAAACAGTCCCAGCAGCGAGAGCACCATGCAGGTCATGTAAACGCCTCCTCGCATTCCGAGACGCTTCGCACCGATGTTAACGGCGAGACCGAATGCCAACATGCAATAAAGGCCGAAAAGGATGTCGGCGGGGAATGTAGCGGTAGCACGGTAAAGGGAAAGACGCTGGTTCTCCAAGTAAACATACGGCACGTGGGGAAACAGCGGGGCGAACAGGCCACGGATGAGCGAATAGCCGGACACCATTTCGATGGCACCGAAGACGCCGCTGATCGCGGCCACAATCAGCGCTGCACGCACGAAATAGTGGTAAGAGGCGAGATCGCGGACTGCTACGCGCGCCACGAAGTAGGCAAGTCCCATATCAATCGTCGAGGCGATGGCGTTCTCCAGGCCTTCGTCGAGTCCGCCGTGGACAAAAGCGCTGAGGACGATGACGCCGATGTGAAGCCCCATCAGCCAGTCCGCGGGCGTGACCGTGAGGCGAATCGTGCGACTCAGCACCTTGAACAGAGCGCCAAGGCCGAACCAGGTGAGAATCAGGCGTAACGGGTTGATCATGATCGTGCCAAGTTGTTGCTCCACGCCGCGAGGCAGAAGTAGAGCCGCAAAGACGAGCATGATTGCCAGGCGGGACCAGCGCGCTGAGGGTGACACGCCGATCGACCTTGAAGCCGAGGCGGCGACGACCGGAACGTGTCGAAGGTGCGTCAGTTGCATGGAACGATGGTACGTATGAGCCGCGCCGGGTTGCCGGCGACGACGCTGCAGGGCGGGACGTCGCGGGTGACGACGGTGTTTGCCCCGATGATCGAGTCGTGGCCGATGGTGACGCCTTTGAGGATTACGGCGTTCTGGCCGATCCAGCAATTGTCCTCAATCCGAACCGGCCGCGTGATGAACTTTCCGTTGCGGGTGACGGGCACGCCGCCGGGTTCGACGACGTGGTCCGAATCGGTGATGAGGACGTTGGAGGCGAAGAGGACGTTTTTCCCTATGGTCACGGATTGCGCCGCGTTGCACTGGAAGCGAAACAGGATGGTGACGCCGTCACCAATGACGATCTTCGGGTACTCGCCGACACCGGGTGCGAGGTCCGCGAGAACGAATCCGGCACAGATGGTGACGTGGGATCCGACGGCGACGGCACGGGGGTTGGGCACCATCAGGCTGCGGCTGAGAACGGACCTCCCGCCCAGTGAGTAAAGCCGCGAACCCCAGAGAAGCCGGGTTCTCGCGATATCCCACGCCCGGCTAATCCGTTTGAAGGGGCTCTGGTGCGTCGGGCGCCTCGCGTCGGAGCGTGGCGCCGCGTCCAGGGGCCGAGGCTCTGGCACAACCTTTGCGGCGGCCTCCGATTCAAACTGACCGGATGAGATACTCACTTGCCTCCAACGCAACGAATCGGCGGCTCGAGGAAATCTACGGTCGCCTCCTGCACATTGCGAACAGCGTTTTGCATGTATCCGCGGTGGCGGGCCAGAAGTGTTTTACGTAAAACCGAAATACTCTTTCGAGAGATCGCCTGTGCGACAGGATAAAAACCGGGTTGCAGATCAGTCGATCCAGAAACCACTGCCACCTGGATATTCGATGCAGAAAGGCGATCTCTTCCACCAGGAAGAAAGGGTCCAGTACGAGTCGTAGCAAAGGTCCATCAAAATGCCGGTAATGCTTCTGTGGGACGGCGACATTGGCGGAGGGGACAGTCAGGAGAAGACGTCCATCCGGGGGAAGCAGCTTTCGTGCCGCCTCAAGCAACCTTGGCGCCTCATCCGGGTCGATGTGTTCGAGCACCTCCATCATCACCACGAGGTCGACTTTGGCGGGGATACCCCTCGCATCCCGAATGTCGCCGCACACGAACTGAGCACGCGGAGCGAATGCCCTCGCGAACGCGATCGCGCGGTCGGAAATATCAATGCCGGTCACTTCGGCCTGGGGGAATCGTGCGCAAAGCTCTGCGGTCAGTCTTCCATCGCCGCATCCCAGGTCCAATATCGATGTGAACTCCAACCGGGAGAGACGATCCATAAAAAACCGAAAGCAAGCCGCGTACTCGTGCGCCGCGGGCAAGACCCGAAAAGGGCGAAAATTGTCGCCGCCCCACTGCGGAACATGGTGGTAAGGGAAGCCGTACTGTTCTTCCTGCGATCGCTGTTGGGGCGAATGCAACGAGGGTTGTCGTTCAGCTTCCGCCAAAACGGAATCATTCGTCATTTGCGTTTTCGAGCTTCCTTCTTGCTGCACGATCCAATTCCCCCATTGCCAAGGACACGTGTAATTTACGAGGACAAGGCGTCCTCTGCAAACGCCTGCGGTTCGATCCGGACCAATCGCGGCTTGCGGGCTTGGACCAGAATCTACCATCGCGACCCGGAAGTTGCGACGGTCTCTACGCCGTAGCGTTCGCCTCAGACGGAACGGATGGGATACTCACTTGTCTTTTCACGGGCGGCTCGAACCACCGTGTCAGCGCCTGGCACAGAATCGGAGCGTTTGACGCGTCGCGCAGGCACAAAGCCTATGGTCGTACCAAGGGCCGCGCAGATCGCCTGCCAGCGACGGCCACGCACCAGGTAGTCGCGGTCAACGATGACAACGGCGCCGGCAATCAGGACGATGAGCGCCAGTACGGTCGCGGCGGCACTAATGCGGACGGCAAGACCGGAAGGGAATGCGCGGCGTGCGATCAGGACGGCCAGGAGGTATCCGACCAAAGCGGTCACTGCCATCACGGCGGCGACTAGTAATTGTAGCCGCCAAGTGTGATGGGCATACCAGTCGTCGGGCCGATAAGGCGACGGCTGCGGAGCGAGAAACGCGGAAACTCCCGGCAAATCGGCGAGAATTGCCCTGGCATGATCCCACGCGACGGCGTCGTGAAAACGTCTATTTGAGTCGGCGGGCGTGGCGGCCGGAAGGTCTTCGAACCCGACGGCCTTCCAATCTTGCGAATCGTTCACGAAGCGAAGGAGCTGTTCCAGATCGTTGAAGTAGGTCTTGCCGGTACTGAACTCCGCTCCCTCACGGTCGCGGCTCTGATTGAAGTCAAACGGATGGGTTACGAGGACCAAGACGGCGCCGGGCGCGGTCAACTTCGGGTCGCGCATCCAAGCCAACGCCTCGGCCGGGTTTGCGGTGCATTGAGGCACCACGCGGATCGCGTCCGGCGGAAGTTCTGCGTGGTGCAAATCAGGGCTGAGCCAGGTGAAATTGAGTGCCGCCAGCACCTTGGCGGTGTTCGCGTCCCAGGCGTTCCACGGCGGGACGAAGACGCGCACGGGCCCGCCGATTGCAGAGGAAAGCGCATCGCGTCCGAGGGTGATGGCCGCACGTTGCCACTCGAAGGACTGGTTGCGGAATTCACCGGGGCGATGTCCAAGGGCGGAACGGCGGCGATGCTCGAAGCCGTGGAGGGCCGGTTCGACGACGCCGCGATCGACGTACTCGCGCAAGAGGCGGACCCACGGATTGTCCGGTTCGGCGAGCCAACTGTCGGATGGCTTGAGAGTCGCGGGGTTTTGCCGCGGTGCATCTGGTCCGGCAACGGGAAATGGAATGACGCCGACGCTGAGTCGGACGTGATGCCGGGCGACCATGTCGAATAGGCGCTGCTCGATTTCGATGCCGTTTGAGCCGCGGTCGTATGGAGTGATGGGTGCGTAGTCGTCGTAACGAATGACGAGGAAGCGCGTCGGATCGGCCATTGCGTTCAACGAGGCTCCGGCGAACGCAATCCCGATGACCGCGAAAGGGACCGGCCAGCGCGACGCCTGGCGACGACGAACCTGGTTTCGGGCTGATCTGTTTTCGACAACAATCACAGAGATGTCGCATGATGATCGGGTCGCGGAGTCGGCGAGGCCGAACCGTCGGCAATCGCCGCGAGTGCGTGCTCAAAGGCGTCGATCGCGCGGGGCCAGGTGAAATTTTCGAGCTTTTCAGACGAAGCGGCGACGAAGCGTTTGCGCAGCGCGGCATCGTCAAGCAGACGAAGGATTGACTGAACCATGGCGTCGGCGTCGCCGACCGGGACAACGAGGCCGCTTCGGCCATGCTCGATGATATCCGCCGCACCGCCGCAGTCGGTACTGACGAGCGCACAGCCGCAGGCCATTCCTTCCAGAAGCGGGTTGGGCAAGCCTTCGTTGCGACTGGCGAGGAACCAAACAAGGGAACGCGAATACAGTTCACGAGCGGCGGCGAGCGATGGGAAACGAACGAAAGTTGCGTTGGCGGGGAGTCGCCGCGGTCTTGGAAACGTACTGAATAGGTATTGCGGCAACGAAGGACGCAATCGCGAGAGTTTCACCAGAGCGGAGAGGATCAGTTCCGGATCCTTGACATCGCCGCCGTGGTACACCGTGCCGACGCCGACACGATCGGACTCCGGAACGGATGGAAAATAGTCGGCGCGATCGACGCCATTGGGAGCGACGAAGATGGGATCGTCGCTGCCGGCGTCGCGCATCAACGGAACCAGATGCGAAGCGACGACAATGCGGGGCATGGGAATCGCCCAGGCACGAGTCATGTCGTCGCTCCGCCACGGCTCGACGCCCCGGGAATTGTGAACCTTGATGCCGCAATGAGGCGGCAGGTCGGCGATTGCGAGGACGCAGGAGACGCCGACGCCGACAATCAAATCGTTCGATCCGACCAGTTTCGGAGTGAGCGATTCATAGGGCAGAGCTTCGCCCGGAAACGAACGCAGCCACGCATGACCGCGGCGGTAGCGGACGGCGAGATACATTTGCCGCACGCGGTCGCGGAGATCAGGCGGTTGGTGCCGGTAGAGAATGCGAACCGAGCAGCCATGCCCGATCAGACCTGTGGCGATGCGGACGACGCTACGCACGCCGCCGCCGCCGCTGCCGGGAATAACGAATGCGATACGCATGGGTTCAGGGTTCCGGCGGTTGCGTGCGTTTCAGGATCGCCTTCAAACTACCCTTCGCAATCGGCACGAAGCGCGCTGTACAGACCGCATAGAGAATCGCGGCAATCCCCAGGCGTAGGGAAAGACGCCAGGGTCCGGGGATTATAGACGAGGCCGCAGCCAATTGAATGATTGTCGCGGCGACGGCGCACCCGATGGTGCAGAGCGCCGGGGCAAGGAGCGTGACGAAGACGTCGGAAAGGCGCATGTTGCACCCGCGAAAGCAAAATGCATAACTCGGCCCCAATCCGAGGCAGTTGACGATCGCGTAGGCCGTAGCAACGCCGAGCGCGCCGTACGGCAGACCGATCACGAAGGAAAGAACGACGAAAGGCGTCCACATCAATTGCCAGGCGAGCATTCGCTTGGGCCGGCCGCTGGCGACGTAGACCCAGCCCGTCGGCACCATCAACATCCTCGCCAGCCCGGCCAGGAAAAGCCACGGGACAATCGCCGTAGCGTCCATCCATTTGGGGCCGAGCAGCGTTCGAACAATGTCATCGGGCCAGATCACGCCGACGACGAACATGGGCAAACCAAGGACACATGAAACCGCAAACATCCGACGGAATGCGGACGGGAGTTCGTCGGGCTTTACCGCGGCGCGGGAGAGCGAGGGGATCGCGGCTTCACCGACGCCGTAGCCGGCGAGTGAAATCGGCCGCATCATCAGGTTGTACGAGGTCGCGTACAGGCCGAGGATTGCATCGCCCCAGAAGCGACCGATCAGAATGTTGTCCAAGTTGTTGGCGAAGTAACCGATCATGCCGTGAGCGGTGAGTGCGCCGCCGAAACCAAGCATGCCGCGTAGGCCTTCGCACCGGGCGGGTCTTTTCGGCGCCCAGCAAACGGCCAACCAGAACATGATCGTTGCGGAAACGGCGAGCGCGAGCGGTTGGATCACCAGCGCCCAATAGCCCCACCCCAGGAGGGCGGCGGTGATTCCTGCGGCGGCACTCACCACGGACGAGAGCAGGCGAACCGACGCGAGACGGCGGAACTTCATGTTGCGTTTGAGCAGGGCCTCGTGTTGTGTTCCGAGCGCGGCCACGGGGAAGACGAGCGCGAGGGCCAGCGCCACGGACAACAAGCGGGCGTCGCCGTAGAACCAAACGAGAGCCGGGCCGAGCGAAGCCGCCAGCAGGCCCAGCAATAATCCGAAGCCGACGTTGATCCAAAAAAGCGTCGAGAGTTGCTTTTCGGAAATGTGCGGGCGCTGAACCGTGACGAGAGACAGGCCGAAATCGGCGAAGACGGCAAAGAGGGCGGTGGCGCTGGCGACCATCGCGACGAGTCCGTAGTCGGCCGGCGAAAGAATTCTGGCCACGATCGCGAGCGAAACGAACGCCACGGTGAAGTTGGCGATCTTGCCGGAGATAATGACGGCGGCGCCGCTCACCGGGCCGTCGCCGAAGCGACCACGCCGGCGCGCGGAGCCGTCGGACAAGGGTGACTTCGCGACGACATCCGGCATGGCCGCGGAACGTTCGTCGGCGGCGGTCGACAGCCCAACGCCGACGGTGCGCGAAGGGTCGGACGGTCCCGCGCCGGTGCCTGGGGTTCGGACGGCCCCGCGCTGGCGCTTGGGGTTCGGACGGTCGGCCGCGTGCCTGCTCAACAGTTCGCGGAGGGCAAGCCCTAGAAAGATCGTGTTGGTTATGAGGTAGCGCTTCCACATGCGGCGCGGTTCCTGGAGCACGCGGAAAGACCATTCAAGGCCGCAGCGTTGCATCCATCGCGGGGCGCGGCGTGTGACGCCGGCCATGATGTCGAAGCTGCCGCCGACGCCGTGGCAGACGGGTGCGTGGAAAAAGGCCGCCCAGCGTTTCATGAAGACTTCCTTCTTGGGCGAACTCATGGCGACGAGCAGGATGTGCGGGCGGGCGTCACGAATGTCGCGCGCAACCTCTTCTTCCTGGGGCTGAGTGAAATAGCCGTCGCAACAACCGGCGATGATCATCCGCGGGTAGTCGCGGCGCGCGATCTCCACAACCCGGTTCAATGTTTCGCGTCTTGCGCCGAGCAGATAGACGCGAAGCGCCTGCTCGTCGGCAAGCTCGAAAAGCTCGAACATCAGGTCGATGCCGGCGACGCGTTCGGGAAGCGGCGTGCCCTTACACCGACTCAGCCACACGAGCGGCGCGCCATCGGCCAGCACGATGTCGCTCGACTCGACGCTTTCGCGCAGAAGCGGATCGGTGCGCATATTGACGAGCTTCGCGACGTTGACGATTCCGACGGCGAGCCTGCCGCCGCTCTTGATCGTGTCGTGGACGCGATCGACGGTTTGCCGCATGGTCAACGCATCAATAGACACGCCGCAGAGGACGACGCGAGCGGCGGCCGGAGGTATTTCGTCGGAGTGCTTGCGCGGCGATGTTTCCCGGCCGGGGCCGATTGAACAGCCGGAATCGGGCGAATCGCATACGGCAGGTCGCAATCGGTCACTCACTGGGTCGGTCCGCAACATTGATTTCGATGGATCGCCCGGAAAATGCGTCCAGGACGAAGCGCGAGCGGATGTGCCGCCGCGACATCCCGGCGTAGAGAAACCGCGGGCTCTTTTCTGAAAGGCGTCTGCGAAGGAATGGCGCCAGCTTGGAGAACCACATTCGGAAATAGACCAGATGGATCATGGCCGTGATCGCACGGAAGACGCCGACCCGGATCCGCGACGACCATCGCCGGTGAACCGCGGTGACACACTTGAGACGCAAAAAATCCGCACCGAGGCGGCGTTTGTATTCGTAGAAGCCGCTCATGGCGTCGACCTGCGACAAGCGCTCGTCGATCGCTGTGCGCATCGCCGCGCAATGAAGCAGGCGTCCGGGACTGAATCTATCCCACTGAACATCGGGCGCGCGAACCGATTGGAACAAATGAAGACGTCCGCCAAAGCGTTGAGAGTAGATGTAACCGATCGTTTGCTCGCCGGCGCGCAGGCGGAGGAGCCTGAGTCGTCCCGCGTCGGCCTGCGCGGCGGCGATATCAGCATGGAACGCGTGCGCGCCGGGCCATTTATCGATAAAGCCGAGTTCACCGCGCGCCTGCCAGTGGTCGCGATGCCAACGGCACAGTTCCTCGAACGCGAACGGGAGATCTTCACGCGAAACGCAAAAGGTCCGCAGAGCGACGGATTCCGTGAGGCGGCGTTCTGACTTGCGGATGTTTTTCCGCTCATTACCCGATAGTCGCGACAAGAAGGACTCGAAATCATCGGGCACCTCGAAGACGGCATGGGGGCAGTAGCCGTCGCGGAGGTAGACACGATGACACTTTGCGGCGCGTTGCAGAGCCGCCGCGAATTCCCGGGCGTGCATGAAATAGCCGGGAAGATCGCCGATGTGAAAGACGTCCCAAACCCCGTCACGGTTCAACGCTTCAAACAAAGCCGTCGCGAGTTCGTCGCATATTGCCGGGTCGAACAGCGGGCAACAACGTGTGCCGGCGTGGTCCGTTCCGACGACGCGCACCACGTGGATGCTCACCGGGCCCCAGCGGATCGCCTCGCGGAACACGGGGATGACGGCGACGAGTTCCCGGTCACGTCGCGCGGTGTAGATTCTTAGCGTGCGACCGGACGAGAAGTGCCTCCACCAGACGGCGCACCAATCAAAGGTAGCAAAGACGTCGCCCCCAATCCGTTCGGCGAAGCGGTCCCATTCGTCGCGAATCGTCCGTGCCGCTTCGAAGGAATCGAACTCCGTGAGCACCAGACGGGGCGGACATTCGGTCCGCGCAAGCCCGGGGATGGGAATCAAGCGGCGGGAGTTGTCAATCAGTCCAAGCAAATTGGGGTTTAAACCATCCCGGACCGCTTCGTGATCCGCAGATCGTATCGAAGTCGCTCATACGGCCGCCCCGCGACCTCCTGTCGCAGAAACTCCACCGCACACGAACGATCCTGAAGCGCCCGGTGAAAGAACTTTCGACTGTACGCGCGGCGAAAAAGACCGTCGCCCCCCCCGCGAAGCCGCTGCTTCAAGCGCCAGAACGGGGCGAAAGGCGACAGCAGACCGTCGGCCATTGCTCGGGACAGGCCCAGACCTTCCAGAAACCGAGCCTGTTTCTCCATGTCGCCGTGAAGGTCGCCGATCATGATGACGCCACCCGGTTTGCAAACGCGTAACATTTCATCCAAGACGCGGCGCGCATAGTCTTCACTGGGAAAGCACTGAAACACGCTGTATGAAAAGACCCTATCCACCGTCTCAGTGCAAACGGGGAGTCGGGAGGCGTCGGCGACGCCCAGGTGAAGGCGGGCACGATCCACGCCGAAATCCGCCGCACGATGGATCAGCGCCTCGCACTGATCCAACCCGACGCCACACTGGCCGTCCTCGAGAACAAGTGCAAGCACCGCCCCGGAACCGCAGCCGACCTCCAGAACGAAGTCGCCGGGACGCGAGCGGAGCTTCGCCCGAACGTCCTCGGCGGCCTCGCGCGGACGGTCAACCTCGTGCCAGCGGTGCGCCGTGACCCAGTCCGAGGCCTTGGCCGCCTCGCCGTACACATTACGCCAGGTGCGAAGCGCATTCAACTCCGTCGCATCGGACAACGGAGCGTTTGCACTGTTGGAAGGCGTGCGCTCGGGCTCACCCGCTTCAATTCGATTGGCCGGTTGGCTCATGAACCGATTCCGTTTTGTCAGAGGTCTGTTGCAGGTCCGTAACGGCCGACTCGATCCGGTCGGAGGGCGCCTGCTTTACCGCCTGGTGAAGCAAGGCCGCGGCGTAGAGAATCCAACCCAGGTGGTAGGGACGACACTCACGATTCACGACGAATTGTGCTTCCGCCTGACCGGCGTCGGCACGACCTCGCCAACCGAGGCACCATGCCGTTCCGCGGATCATGCGTCGGGTCCGACCCGCGCCGGCGCGGTGAATGTCGCGAAGCACCAGACCTTCATCGCGCTGCACGAGATTCTCTCGGAGTTCGTTTTCACCGAAAACCCAGGACAGGCCTTTTTCGATTTCGCGCGCATAGGACCTCCCGCCCGCGACCGTCGTTTCCAGCAGGGCCATCGGCGCCATACCGTCCTGATGAACGGAAAAGACCGGGTATCCGTCAACTACCGGTCCGCGCTTGGCGTCGTACAACCACCACCACTGTCCAAGCGACCCCTGAAGTCGACATAGGTTGTTCGCCGCGTCGCGTCCAACCGACGCCGATTTTTCGCAACCGGTCCGACGGGCGTGGACGGCGAGGGCCGTCACGGGGTAAATCTGATTCGCAAAGCACGCGATGCGGCGCGAGACGCCCGCGAACGGTCCGCCGCGACGATGACGGTAGAACAGCTTCGATTCAGGATTGTACAACGACAAAAGTGCGCGCTTGGTTTCTGCCGCTAGTTGCTCGCCGTGGCCGTCGTCAACGCCGTTCAGCAGCGCGTGGTCCGCGCCGAGCAGGAGCCATGCGAGATCAACGGAGTCGCATGAGCGGTTTCGTTCACGGAAAACTTTGTGAGCGCGTTCCGCGGAAAAGAGCGGATGGCCGCGGCCGTGCAGCGCCCGCGCCCAAAGCCCCAATCCGAGATCGCCGGGCGAATGACTAACGGTCGAATCGTTGTGAGCCACACGCGCCCAGAGGCTCGTGGTGAAGTCATCGTCCATTTCGAGGATGTCGCGAGCCTTGGCCAGGCCCAATAACGAGATCAATGCGTACCTCGCGTTGTGCCCCTCGGGAGCGGCCCGACGGCCGTCCCAGCGCATGGTGTGCGGGAGCAACGTGGAATCGCGTCCATAGGTGTCGCGAAGTCCGCGTAGTGCGAGCTCGGCCAGAGCCTGCCACGTTTGAGTGTCGCGGCCGGTGGGATCCAAAACGTGCGGATCAGACATAGAATTCGATCCCGCGCGCCTTCAACAGTTCGACGACTTGACGGAACTTAGCGTCCCAGGTGTTCTGTGCGGCCCAAGCTCGGCGTTTTTCGCGGCAGGTCTCGTTGTCCTCTTGCAAAGCCCGGTCGATGGCGACGGCGAACGCCTCGGCGCCGACGGCCTCGATGCAGAGGGAATCGGCGCGGCGCAATTCGGGAAACGGCGTGGACACCACCGGCTTGCCCAGCGCGAGATACTCCTTGAGCTTGACCGGATTGCAATGTTCGATCCACTCGTTTTGCAGCCAGGGCATGATACAGACGTCGAAGGTCGCGCCGAATTGCGCCACGCGCTGGTACGGTTGACGCGGAATCGCCACGACGTTGGCAAGCTGCTTGAGCGCGTCGAACTCGTGCGTCATGGATCCGACGAGTACGAATCGGTACTGCGGTCGGAGGCGGATGACCTCGTCGAGCAGCACCCGATCGACGGTGTTGCCATCGATGTTGCCGAAGAATCCGACGATGGGGTGCGGCACTGCGGTGAGTTCCGGCGGGAGGCTCCGTGCGCGAGCGGCGGCGTCGAACAGGTCGAAATCGACGCCGTGATCGACATATTCGCCCTTTCCGTAGAGTTTCCGGGCGCGTTCGACAAGCTTCTCGCTGGAGCAGACGACCAGATCGGCTCGATTGGCGACGCGATGTTCCATTTGCGTCGCGGCGGCGGCCGGTCCGCCCTGCAACGCACCGTAACAATCACTCAATTGGTGTACGACGCCCACGCCCGGCAGGCGGTCGAGGACGCAGGCGGCCGTCGGGCACGCAACCCAAATGAGCGGTCGGCGCATTCGCAGCCAGCGAAGGACCGAGACGAGTTGCCACCGCAGCGCCGTTCGCACGACGGCGCCGGTCGGCCCGTCGAAGATCGGTGCAAACAGCGGACTCAACACGTCGAATCCCTCGCCGCCGTCGCGACAGAAGCGGGCGAGGCTGCCGAGCTTACGCGTCACGCGGCGGAAAAACATGCGTCCTTCCGAGACCGAAGGAGATCGCACGCCGAGCGAGTTGACATAGAGCACGCGACACCGCTTCGCGAAGCGGCGCATGAACTGCATGTCGGCGTGGCCGCGGTTGTGATACCACCAGTCCGAGTCGCCAAAGCACAGGATGGAATCAAACCGCCGAACGGCGACGGGCGCGGATTTCGATTCCGACCGGACGCCCAATGGAACGCTCCGCTCCGATCCTCCCGCAATTCGCGTATACAACGAGCTATTCATTGCGATTGATGTAGACCGGCAGAGCCTTCAAATGCGCGAACGAATCCAGCGTCGCCACAGCGGGCGGCGGAGAAAAGGCACTCGCGGCGCGACGCGCCCGAACCAGATGCGGTAGTACAACAGATGCAGCATTCGGGCGGCGGATCGCGCCCATCGCACACGAGCACCCGAAAATACGCCTCGACGCACGATCGCGATCGATTGCAGCTTGAGCAGCGTCCCGCCGAGTTGCAGCTTGTAGTCGTACATGCCGCGCATAGCGTCGATCTGCGTCACGCCCTCCGCGATCGCACGTTCAACCGTAGCGCAGTGCAGGCGGCGACCCAGGCTGTACTGGTCCCAGTACGAATCGTGATCACGCGATCCGAGCACCCAATGAATACGCGGGCCGAACTGGTAGTTGTACTGAAAACCGGCCGCGTTTCCGTCAACGTCCAGGCACAGCAGCCTGAGGCGGCCCAGCTCGGCCATGGTCGTCGCCGCCTCGCGATGGAACGCTTCGGATCCGGGCCAGTCGCGGAAGTGTCCGAGTTTGTTCTCGACATGCCACTGCCGTTGGTGTTGCGGCACGAAACTGTCGAACCAGGCGGAAACATCATCGGTTGACGCCGTTGATTCGAACACAGAATGACTCTTTTCGAGCTTCCGCTTTCGAGAACGAATGTTGTTGCGCTCGCGAGGGGTCAATTTTGATAGATACGCCTCGTAGGTGGCGGGGAGATCGAAAACGATGTGCGGCCCGTCGTCCGCGCTCGAAAGCACCCGACCAGCCGCCGGGTGATCCGCAAAAGCTCTTGCGACACACTCACGCCCGCAAAAGTAACCCGGCAACGGACCAAGATGAATCATGTCCCAGGTCGGTCCCTGCGATATCCGGTCCATCAGTTTCGCCACGATTTGCGACATCCGCTCGGAATCGACGGCGAATCCGCAGGTGGTGACCGAGTGGTCGCAGCCGACAAGGCGAATCAGTTGGACACCGACGAATCCGAACCGAAGCGTCTCCCGAAAGCAGGGGAAGACGCCGACCAGACGGCCGCCTTCTCGAAACAAATGAATCTCTAATCGCCGACCGTGTCCGTAATATCGCCACCAGATGCGGCACCAGTCAAAGGTCGAAAACAAATCGCCGCCGCAGTCCTCGACGAACCGGTCCCATTCCGGTTGGTGTTTGGTGATCTCGTCGAAGCTCGCGTGGACCGAGTGCGCAAGCGTGCTCTCATCCGGCGCGACGGCGGCGGCGCGTTCGGCATGCTCCGGCGTTGGTCGCTGCGACCAATCGCCCGGACTCACCATCGGGACGGTTCTTGTCATTGATCTTCGCCTGACGGAGCGGACTCGGCGGTCGAGTCGTGACGACCGGCCACGAGGAAGCGGGCTCGCAGGAATCGTTTCCACAAGCCGGCCCGGAGCATCGGCAGTCGCAGTTTGGGGAATTTCGCACGCAGCCACGGCGCGAAATGCCAATACCAAAGCCGATGGTAAACGAGCGACGCAATCCGCGTGATGCCCCGCACGATCGCGAGCCGCATTCGCCCTCGCCCGATTCGCGGGAGTACGATGATGGTCTTTACGCCCAGCGTCTTCGCACCAAGCCGACGCTTGTAGTCATACGAACCCGGCAGTGCATCGATCACCGTCGCGCCGTCGCGGATCGCATTTCGCATCAACGCGCAGAAGCCGATCCGGCTGGTCACTTCCGCGCATCGACCGCCGATGATCCAATGCACGCGCCGCCCGAATCGCCCGGCGAATTCCGAGGCAAGCACACGCCCCTCGACGCGAACCTCGGCGAACGCCTGCCGCCCGCACGCCGACAGCGCGCACGCGACCTCACGGTGGAAATTCTCCACGCCCGGCCAGTCGTCGAAATGGCCGAGTCGTCCGCGCGCGGTCCACTGCACCCGATGCAGCGCGATAAGATCGTCGAAGGCACGGCGGAGTTCCTTGTCGTCGCGGGGTTCGAGGCGCGCCGCACTCTCTTTCTGTTCGAGTTGTCGCTCGTCGCGGCGGACGTTACGCCGCTCCTTGGTCGAGAGTCCCGCGAGGTACGATTCGTAGTCGCCCGGAACGTCGAACACATTGTGCGGATACTCATTCTCGCCGAAGATCACGCGGTCGGCCTGCGGGCATTTCCGCAAGGCTTCGGCAAGCAAGGGCGCGTTGTCCGCGTAACCCGGCATCTCGCCGACATGCAGCAAATCCCACGGCCCGCTCGTTTCCAACGTCTCCATCAGCATGCGCGCCGTCGCTTCGATCCATTCCGCTTCGACTGCGACGTTGCATGTCGTCACGCCGTGGTCGCACCCGACGACGCGCACGACGCGCAATCCCACCGGCCCCCACCGAATCGTCTCGCGGAAAAGCGGCAGCACCGCAACAAGATCGTCGCCCCGCCAGGCCGCGTGCAATTCCAGTCGCCGACCGTGACCGAAGTGCTTCCACCAGATCGCGCACCAATCGAAACTGGAGAAGAGATCGCCGCCGACTCGCTCGACCAGCGCGTCCCATCGTTCGCGCAGCGGTTCGGCGTCCCCAAACGAATCGAACCGTTGGAGGCGAACGCCGAGAGCGGCGGCTGACCGATCCCCGTCCAATTCATTCGACAACGCGGCACGCAGATCGACAGACGGCTTGGAAAGTACGGTCAACTGCGTCATGGAAAGATGAACACTACGCCCGCGTCGGCGGGGTCGTCGTCGATGACGAACGACTACAGATAACCAAGCTCTTCGAGGCGGCGCGTCACTTCCATCTGCTCCGCCTCGGTGTAGGCCGTTTCTCCGCGACTCACATAGACCGGGTCGGTTTCGCATTCGCGTTGCGGGCGGCGATCTAGCAGCTCAGGCCGCAACGCGCCGCGCATCACCTCGCCGTCCATGTATCCCGGAATCGGTAAGTCCATCAGGTAGAGCACGGTCGGGGCGATATCGAGTATCGAAGCGTCGAGATGCTCGACGTGCTGAAACGCCGGGCCGAAACCGATAAACACGCCTTCGGGCCGGTGGTAGCCGGAGATATTCCAGCCCGGTCGCAGCGGCCTCAGAAATCGGCCGCGAAGCAGCCCCGGCGGCAGAATCGCGTTCGAGGTCATGTAACCCGGTGCGAGTTCGTAGATGACATCGGGCGCGTTTTCGGAGTAGGGGCCGCTGTAAAGCTCTTCGCGCGGCCAAACGCCTTCGAAGACGTGTTCTCCGGTTTCCGGATCGATCGCTTCGGCAAGCACGCGAACAACATCGCGTTTGACGCGCTCGTACTCTTCGCCTGGTTCGACGATGCCGTCGGGGCATCGGCCCTGCACGTTTATGTAGACGGCGTGCTCGAGCTGCGGGCCGGCGAACGCCCGCGAACGCGCGTAGTCGATCAGCGGAGTACGGCACGGATCCTGTCGGTGCCACGCTTCACTCTGCTCAAGGCCGAATCGCCGGCGAACCTCGACCGACATGTCAAACCACCGCGCAATCGCGTCGGCCCACGTCCTGAAATTCTTCAGCCGCGTCAGCCGCTGCTGCTCGAGAAGATTGTTGATGTAGACCCAGCGCGTAACGCCGTCGAAGCCGTGGTCGCTGACGACCAGGAGATTCGTGTCATCGCCAAGTCGCTCGACCAGCCGGGCGATGGAGTCGTCCAGTGCGCGGTGCCCTTCGTGCAACAACTCGAGCGCACGGCGGTTTTCCGGCGAACGGTGCGCCGGGTATTCCGGATCGAGGATGTGGTAGAACAAGTGGTGAACCCGATCCGTATATTCGTGCACAAGAAAGCAAAAGTCCGCGGAGTTCTCCTCGACGAGATGCTCGAACTCTCGCGCCCGAAGCGCCATGAGGTCGTTGATCGCGGCGATGTGGGCTTCGCGTTTGTCGCATTCGGCCGGTCGATAGCCGAGCACGGACCAATTCAGCGACAAATCGTCGAACTTTGCACGCAGCCGCGTTGCGAGATCCGCCGGGTGCGTGATATGCGGTGAGTCGTCGGGTGAGACGAAACCCGTGAGCATCACGCCGTTGAGCCGCTCGGCGGGAAACGTAATCGGTACGTTGAGAATCGTGGATCGTCTGCCCGCGTCGCCGAGAATGTCCCAGAGCTTGGGAGCGCGGACGTCGCCGCTGGCGGCCGTGCGCACCCGACCCGTCTTCGGATCGCGGTGCGAAAAGCTGAATACACCGTGTTTGCCCGGGTTGACGCCGGTGAACATCGTCGGCCACGCCGGGCACGTCACCGGCGGTCGCGTCGTACGCAGCGTCCCCCACGCTCCTTCGCGCATGAAACGCCCAATGGTCGGCATGACGCCTGCGTCGACCAGCGGACGCAGCACGCGAAATGTCGCGCCGTCCAATCCGATGATTGCGACTTTTCCGTTGTCAGACATCATGACCTCGCGCGCCGACGCTCCGTCGAAGCGGCGCCAGCGCCCGATAGGCCCGTTCCGCCAGCGGCACGAGGTACCGCGCCGACCCGCGTCCCTTGGCGGTGAACTGTCCTGCAAAGGTCGTGTCCCCCCCGCCTAGCCCGGCTTTGAAGTGGTAGACGCCGGGGTTGCCTTGCGGATCGATTCCGCCCAGATCATACCATTTCGCGCCGGCATTTTTGGCCGCCTCCAGCGCACGCCACTGCAAAACGTAGGACGCCTTGTATTCGCGTCCGAGATCGTTGGACGCGCCGAGCAGGTAGATGCAGGCTTCGCCCAGCGTACTGGAGACGTGTCCGGCGGTGAGTTCGTCGCCCACGTAGGCAAGCAGGATCGTCTGCTTTTCACGGGTCGCAAGTGATTCCTGCAATCGTCGAAAGGACGAGACCGATACGCCCGCCTCGAAGCGCTTCTTCGTCCACATCGCGTCGTAGAGCGATTCGAATCGCTCCATCGCGGCGTCATCGGAATGCGCCTCGACGCGCACGCCGCGCTTTTCACCTTGATTCAACCCGTTTCGCCACTTCTGCGCGAGCTGCCTGCGAAGCGCCTCCAACGACGGCGAGAGATCGAGAATCAGCGTCCGATAGGCGTCGCCGGTCGCATCGGCGGAATATCCGGCGCCCGCGATCGCCCGCATCACGGCCTCATCCGCAATCGACCCGGGCAGGTTCGGCACGACCCGAACCTCCAGCCCGCGTCGATCCCCGTATTCCCCGCGCAGACAGTCGAGAACATCGCGCAGGTCGCCTGCATCGGCGCCGTCACGCCGCCAGAGAGGCCCGAAGTACACGTACGCCAGTCCCGCATTCAGCAACGGCAATCGTTTGATTCGAAGCTGTGCCGCCCCGATCACTGCATCGCCGCGGCGCACGACGATGCGGCTAACCTGTGAACGGGTGTCGTCCGCGCTGATTTCGCCGAATGCCCACGTCTGATAGATGTTGAAATCGGCGAACGTCGCCGCGAGCGAACTCCAATCCGCCGGCAAAACCTGATCGACCGCGCACTCGACTTTCATCCGCGCGAAGCCCCCTCGGTCGCCGTGCCCGATGCCGCTTTGCCCGAAGCCAGGGCGATCGCCGTCGCCTCGGCCCCAACACTCACACCCCGCAGGTTCCGCCATAGCCGACGCCACCGATAAGCCCCGACGACCTTCAGTCGAAACTCCAGCATCGAGTCGTCCGGGGTCACCTTGAAGCGCCCCGCGCCGATCAGCGAATCGCCGGGCCGAACGGTTCGCGGCTCGCAGGTCACCACCGCGCGATATCCGGCCTCGGCCGCCAGCGTGAACGTCTCCGCGTGGCACTCGCCGAAGGGCACGGCGAACGAGGCGACAGGTCGATCAAGCATTTCTTCCAGCATACGCTTCGACACAGCCAATTCCCGCCGCACCTCAACCGCCGCAAGCTTCCGCAGGTTCGGATGCGTCATCGTGTGCGACCCGATCTCGATCAATTCCGGCGGAAACTCGCGCAACTGCTCCGCCGAACTCAGGACCTCATCGCGCTCCGAACTGTTCGCCGGAATCGACCACGCGGGTCTGCGTCCGAGATTCCCGGCAACCACAAAAACCGTCGCCGGCAGGCGCAACTCTCGCAAAACCGGAAGCGCATTACGCCGCACACTATCCAGGCCGTCGTCGAAGGTAATGCACGTTCGAAGCCCGTTTCCGGCCTCCGCAGCACGCGAGAGCGGAATGACGGTTGTATGGGCGGCGAGCCACTTCATCTGTTGTCGAAAACGCTCAACCTGTTGATCCGAAGCCCCGTGGTAATACAGCACCACACATTCGTCGCGACACCCACGACCCAGCAAACCGCGCAGACCGTCGGCGACCCTCATCCACGCCCGGCACACGAGACTGATGGCCAACGATATAAGCCGCCGAATCATTCACAGTCACTACCGGCGAAGCTATCGAATGGACGCCCGCTCCGGCCCCGGCAGTCGCCCCAGAAAATGAAACCGCAGCGCCGCCAACGAAAGCGCCCACTGCTGCCTTGCCGACTCGGCTGCCCGACCGCCGACGAGCCGCTGAACACCCACGACCGCCAGTCGGGCCATCGACGCGACACAAAACATCAGGTTCGCGACCCACCGCGCGAGCTTTCCCGATTTTTTTTCGAGAAACATCAGCAGACTCCGCCGTTCGAGCAGGTGCATCTCCGCCGCCGCCTGGGAGGAGCTGCACCGGCCCAGATGCCGAATCGTCGCGTCGGGCGCGTACATGACCTTCCAACCCGCCCGGTGAAACCGCCAACACCAGTCGGTGTCCTCGGAGTACATGAAGTAATCCTCGCACATCGGCCCGACCTGATCGATCGCCGTCTTCCGCGCGAGCATGAAACACCCCGCGACCGCATCAACCTCGCGAACGCTCTCATAATCCCACCATCCGAAGCGCGATCGTCCGAAAAAGCGATGGTGCCAGAACAGCGTTTGCAGCCGCGTCAGAGACAAGGCGAGGTTCAAAAGGCTCGGGAAGAGATAGCAGTTGTATTGCAGGTTGCCCGTCGGACCGCGCGTGTGACAACCCACAATGGCCGCTCTCGGATGAGCATCCGCGAATCGAACCGCCGCGGCGATTGCGCCGTCGAGTACGACCGTATCCGAATTCAGCAGCAACACGTAGCGACCCCGCGCGACGACGATCCCCTGATTGTTGCCCGCGGCAAATCCGAGATTCTCGGCATTGCGGATCAGTCGAACATCGGGAAACTCCGCGGCCGCCATGTCGGCCGATCCATCCGCGGAATTGTTGTCGACCAGAATGATCTCGAAGGCGACGCGCCCGGCCGATTCGCGGATTGAGCGCAGACAATCCCGCAGGATGTCTCGCGTGTTCCAGCTCACAATGACGATCGAAACGTCGATCATCTCGCTATCGCAGATGGTCATGGCGCGGCGTCCACTCCCGCCGGTTCGTCCGTGGCGGCGCCGGCACGCGTCGCCAGCGGTGTGAGCGGCAGAAGGACCTCGACCTCATCCGTGACCTTCGCCGCGAATTGCTTGGCCGTTTCCTCCACGCGCTCGAACAGTGACTCGAGCATCACCGAGCTGACGATCTGCACCTGGGCTACGTAAAAACGCGGATCGCCCGACAGATTCTGACCCCGCCAGCTAGGCCCCCAGAAGTCCGTCCATTCCGTCGTATACTTCCCCTGCAAAACGTAGTAGTTCAGGACGACCAAACCTTGGTTCTGAGCGGTGCCGCGGGTGAATTCATGGATGAGACACTTCTGCGTCGATCCATCCGATCGCGTGAAGGCATCCTGCTTTGTTTCCACGAGTCGCCAACCCACGGCCGGATAACACACGTCCGGTCGATGACCCAGCATCGTCACGGGCGACGCGGTGTAGGCAAGAAAGAAATCGACAAACCGGTTCGACTCCGCGTCCACATAGCGGCGGTTCACGTAGTCGTCGTTGGCGGCGCGTTCCTCGACCCGCGCATCCAGCGGAATCTCCACGCCTTCCCATGAGCCGATTCGCAACGGCAGGGTCGATAATGGCCTGTCCAGCGTGATGGGCTTCGCCGCCGCGGTGTCCAACGAACGCCGCAGCCACCGTTGCCCCGCGCCCACGCAAAGCAGGACGACCATCCAAAACGCCATGACCGCGTATGTATTCGATTTTTTGGAAGCGGCTCTCACGGGATTTCAACCGGACAGAACGCAGTACCGGCGATCGACGCTCAGCTTGTCTGCAACGGTTGCGTCGCTTCGTTCACTTCACGCCGGACCATGTATTCAGCCAACGCCTCACGCCAGGAACGAGGAGCGTGGTTGGTCAACTTCTGATAGTTCGAAAGATCAAGCACGGAATACGCCGGTCGCTTGGCTGGACGATCAAGCTCGCCGCTTGAAATGGCGGCAACGGAAGTGTTCAGTCCGGCCAGTTCGACAATCGCCTTCGCGAACACATTCCAGGAACACTCGCCGTCGTTGGCGAAATGAACCACCCCTTCCGCTCCGACATCGAGAAGGCGAACCAGAGCGTCGCTCAAATCCACAGTGAACGTCGGCCGCCCCACTTGATCGTCCACCACGCGAAGCGACTCTCCCGTCTTCGCCTTTTGAAGGATCGCCTCGACGAAATTGCGACCGTGCACGCCATACAGCCACGATGTCCGAACGATCAAGGATCGACACCCGCTCGCATGGACCGCTTCCTCGCCTTCCCACTTCGATCGACCGTACACCGAAAGCGGGTTGGCCGCATCGTCCGGGCGGTATGGCCGACGGCTTCGCCCGTCGAAAATGAAATCCGTGCTGATGTGTACGAGCAAAGCGCCGACACTCCGACAGGCCTCACCGAGAAGCGCGGGTGCAACGGCGTTGATCGCCATGGCTTCATCGACGTTGCTCTCGCACCCATCAACGTTCGTGTAGGCCGCGCAGTTGATGACGACGCCCGGCGCGATTCGCCCCAGCGTCTCCACTATGGCGCCGGAGCAGGTCATATCGAGTTCGTCCTTGTCCCATGCGACCACACGATCTCCCGCGGCATCATCCAGCCGTTCACGCAATAGCGAAACGAGATCGCGTCCCAGCATCCCCTTTGCGCCCAGTACGACGACCGGGCGATCGGCCCAAACGGGTGCGCTCACGCGTCAACCCCCACGACGCCGCCGCGGCCGTACTGTTTTTCGTAATAGTGCAGGTAGTCGCCCGTCTTGATCCGCCGCCACCAGCCTTCGTTGGCCACGTACCAATCGATCGTCTCGCCGATTCCGCGATCGAACGGAATCCTCGGTCGCCAGCCCAGGTCGCGGGTGATGTGCGTGATGTCCATTGCGTATCGCCGATCGTGCCCGGGGCGGTCCTTGACGTATTGAATGGACGACTCGTCGCGCCTCAGGTGCGCGATGATCCGCCGCGTGATTTCGATGTTGGGCAGTTCGCACTCCCCGCCGATGTTGTAGACCGTTCCCGGTTCGGCCCGTTCCAAGACCGTCAGGATCGCCTCGCAGTGATCCTCGACGTGAATCCAGTCGCGGACGTTCATTCCGTCGCCGTAGACCGGCACCTTCTGTCCCGCGAGCAGATTGGTCACGAAGAGCGGGATGAGCTTTTCCGGAAACTGGTACGGCCCGTAGTTGTTGGAGCAGCGGGTGATGAGCGTCGGCACGCCGAACGTGTGGTGATAGGCGTGGACGAGCATGTCGGCACCCGCCTTTGATGCGCTGTACGGACTGCTCGGCGCGATGGGCGTGGTCTCGCTGAACTTGCCCGTGGGGCCCAGTGACCCGTAAACCTCGTCCGTCGAAACCTGAAGGAAGCGCCGCGCCGGATGCTTCCGCGCCAGGTCGAGCAACACCTGCACGCCCACGATGTTCGTTCGAATAAACTTTTGCGCGCCGTGGATGCTGCGATCGACGTGACTCTCGGCGGCGAAGTTCACCACCGCGTCCAAGCCGCCGGCGAAGATCGGTTCGAGCGCCGCCGCGTCGCAGATGTCGTCGCGAACGAAGCGATAATTCGTTCCTTCCGCCAGCCCCGCGAGGTTTTCAAGATTTCCCGCGTAGGTCAGGGCGTCGTAGGCGATAACACGCACATCGGGCCGCTCACGTCGCAACAGGCGGACGAAGTTGCTCCCGATGAACCCCGCCGCACCGGTAACCAGAATGGTTGACATCTATTTCGACTTCGCGCCCGCAAGCGCCGGCTGGGCGGGCTCGGGCCGCCGCAACCCAATCGTGTTTGCGTTTCGACGACGGGTATCGGCGGGTAAAACCCGCCCTACCCCGTAGGCGTATCGACGTGATTCGCTCCGCCTTCGGCCACCATGATTCCCGCGCGGTGCAGCGACTCGAACGTCCCCGCGTCGGTCCACCATCCATCGAGGATGTCGTAGGTCAGCGTGCCTTGCTCGATGTAGGCGTTGTTGACGTCCGTGATCTCGAACTCGCCGCGGCCGGACGGTTTGAGCGTGCGGATGTAATCGAACACCTGCCGGTCGTACATGTAGATGCCGATCACCGCTAGGTTCGTCTTGGGCTTTTTCGGCTTTTCCTCGATGCCGACAATCCGCCCATCCTTGATCTCCGCGACGCCGAACCGCTCCGGATCGGGAACCTCCTTGAGCAGGATCTTCGCACCCTTTCCCTGGGCAAAAAACTCGCCGACCGCACGCCGGATGTTGCCCTCGATGATGTTGTCGCCGAGCGCAACAACGATCTTGTCGCCGTCGGCGAAGTGTTCGGCCAGGCGCAGCGCGTCGGCGATCCCGCCCTCGCCCACCTGATACGTGTAGTGTAGGTCGCGTAGCCCGAACTCGCTGCCGTTACCGAGCA
>ERZ1292633.1060-Hain-H41-02um-R1-1060-length-30235-cov-5_pt1 | contig 30235 bp, 22 predicted proteins | sample MGYA00564406_ERZ1292633 | MGnify/ENA primary metagenome ERZ1292633 (study PRJEB36523, sample SAMEA6512639) | groundwater metagenome | collected 2019-01-08 | study: AquaDiva: Metagenomics assemblies of 32 groundwater samples
GAGGTGGGCGACGCCGAGCTTGCGGATGCCGATCAGGAGGCTGCCGCCAGCGGCGTCGATCTTGATCGCGACGTAGGTCCGCTCGGCGTCGAGCAGCCGGAAGATCCGGCTGTGCGCGGCCTCCTGTTCGAAACGCGACACGAAGTCGAGGGTCGCGACGATCCCTTCGTTGACCATCGAGCCGTTCGGATTGATGTAGGCGTAAAAGCCACGCGCCTCCTCGCTCTTGTTGATGACGTCGACGTTGCGCCGCAAAAGCGGCGCGAAGAACCGGTTCACGGTCGCTTCGGGGTAGCCTTGCGTGATCAGCAGGTTGCGGATCTCGTCGATTTCTCGCGATGCTTTGCCAGTGGTCAGCCGGGACAGCTCCACCACGCCGTGGCCGAAGAACTCGTAGCGGTCGCCGCCCTCGTCGCGTCCGCCGATCTGGATCGGCAGCAGGCGGTACTGGCCGTGATTGAGCGCGATGCGCAGCCCGGTGCAGAACGGGAAGCCCTTGGCGAGGGCCTCGCGGTAGGCGCGCTGGATCTGGATCGCCAGGATCAAGAGGTGGTGCGCTTCGCGGCTGGAGAAGAAGGCGCCGTCTCCGAGGTACTTCTCGAGCTTGGCGCGGTTCTGCGACGCGAGGCGGTTCACCCGGCGTTGGAAGCGGAACATCATGCGGAAGGAGCGATCCTGTTCGAGCGCTCCGGAGCGCCGCAGGAGTGAGACCGTCTCGGTGAAATCGGAGATGTCGTAGATCAGGCCGAAGCGCGCCACCAGCGGGTCGACGACCCAGGGCGCCATGAAGTCGAGAGGCCGCGTGCTCGCCGAGATCTGGAGGGGAGTTCCGGCGCCGCCGACGCGCGCCGAATAGCGCTCGCGTCCCAGCAGATGGTCGTCGTCGCGATCGACCAGGACGACGCTCTTGCGGAGAGCGTGGAAGAGTTCGAACTCCTTGAGCTTGACGAGCAGACTTTCCCAGATCTGGGTCCAGGACGGGGGCAGCAGGCGGTCGGCGTCGTAGGTCGGCCGTCCGGAGAGGAAGGTGAGATAGCCCGTTCGATTGAGGTGCAGTCGAGGATCCTCGCTCGCTTCGGAGCCGAGGAGCCGGGCTACCTGCGCGAGCTCGTGGTCGCTCCGGAGAAGCTCCGAGTACCATTCCGTGACGCGCATCAGGCGCGTGCGGAACTCGCGCCCGTCGAGGCGCAGGCAGCCTGAGAAGTAGCTGCCGAGCTCGGCGAGGTTGGGGCTCACATGGTCCTCGGTGAAGATGAGGACGTTGTCTTTCATCCGGGTGAGGAGGTTCGGAAAGAGCTGCTGTTCGAGCTCCTCGGTATCGTTGGAGAGGCGGGTCACCTGGTCGTACACCAGGTTCGACAGGCGGTCCAAGACCTTGTGGTAAACGCGATAACGGAACTCGTCGCCGTGCTGCCTCGCCCAGGCGAGGTCGCGCCTCAGCGTTCGCCTGGTGGTCTCCTTGAATCCGCGCGCGATGACGCCGGAATGATGCAACCAGAACACCGCCGGAAAACTCCTGCCGTAGCTCGCCGTGATGACATTCTCGGTGGCGCGAGTGAGCAGGATCCGGTAGCGCTCCCAGGCGCCACCGAAGGCCGAGCTGTCGAACGAGGTGCGCTGGATGGTCGCGAACTCGACCTCCTCCTCCTGCGCCAGGTAACTCTCGAACGCCCTTTCCAACGCGCCGAGCTCGACAGAGGAGAGGATCGGAAAGCCGAGCAGGGGGGTCGCGTGCTCGTCTTCGAGATAGATGCGCAACGGCACGGGCAGAATCCGGTCGGCGTCCGGGAGGACGCGACGCAACTCCTCGGGCCCGCGGCCGAGGAAGTTGAATGGACCGGCAAGCAGCTGCGCGATCGGGTTCATGAGCGAGGTTGCTACAATATCGCGGTGTCCAGCTCAGGTCGCCGTTCATGACTCCCCCCCTGCCGGCGCTGGCCGATCCGGCCGCCGCGACGGTGCCGGCACGGGTCGCCGCGGGCGCGACTTCCCGCGCGCTCGATCTCTCCGTGGTGGTGCCCGTGCTGGACGAAGCCGGCAGCGTCGAGGAGCTGGCTCGCCGAATCGTCGAAACCCTCTTGCCGGCCGGGCTCTCCTTCGAGATCGTTTTCGTCGATGACGGCTCTCGTGACGGCACCAGCGAGCGGATCCGCGCCGCGCGGCGCCAGGACGCCCGGATCAAACTGGTCCGCCTGCGGCGCAACTTCGGCAAGGCGGCGGCGCTGACCGCCGGCTTCGACCATTGCTCCGGCGAGCTCGTCGTCACCATGGACGGCGACCTTCAGGACGAGCCGGAAGAGATTCCGCGCCTGCTGGCGCGGCTGCGCGAGGGTCCTTTCGATCTCGTCTCGGGCTGGAAGCAGGAGCGCCGGGATCCGATCTCGAAGACCGTGCCCTCGAAGCTGTTCAACTGGGTGACTCGCTCTCTCGCGCAGGTTGATCTCCATGACTTCAACTGCGGCTTCAAGGTCTATCGGCGCGAAGTGCTCGAGCAGGTTCCGATCTACGGGGAGCTGCATCGCTATATTCCCGTGCTGGCCAGCCGTCGCGGATTCGCCGTGGGCGAGCTCGCGGTGCGGCACCATCCGCGCAGGAGCGGAGTCAGCAAGTACGGTTGGGATCGTTTTTACAAGGGACTCCTGGACCTGCTGACGGTGCTCTTCATCACCAAGTACACGCGGCGACCGCTGCACCTGTTCGGCGCCATCGGGCTGGTCGGCCTCTTCTCGGGGTTTCTGATCAACCTTTATCTCGCGCTACGCTGGTTCCAGGGCGTGCCGCTGTCGAATCGGCCGCTGCTCCTCCTGGGCTCGCTGCTGATGCTGATCGGCCTTCAGGTGCTGATGACCGGACTGCTCGCCGAGATGATGACCCACCGCAGCTTCCGCCGCACCGACAGCTACTCGGTCAAGGAGTGGCTGGATTCGCCGGATGCCTGATTCCAGGGACGAAGGCGCGCCGCTCCGCGTCCTCTTCCTGACCCAGACCTTTCCCCGCCGCGCCGATGACGGCGCCGGTCCGTTCATCCGCGACCTGGCGCGCGGCCTGGTTCGCGGCGGTGACCGGGTCCGCGTGCTCGCCCCGCACACGGCCGGGCTCGCCGGTTCGTGGAGCGCGGACGGGGTCGAGGTGGTGACCTTCCGCTACGCGCCGGAGCGCCTCGAGCTCCTGGGCTACGGCCGCTCGCTGCGCGCCGATGAGAGGAGCTCAGCGGCGGCGATGGCGGTGGCGCCGCTCTACCTTCTCGGAGCCCGCCGGGCCATCCGGCGCGCTTTGCGCGCGGGCTCCTGGGACGTTCTGCAGGCGCACTGGCTGGTGCCCAACCTGCTCGCCGCGACTCCTTTCGCGACCCGGCTGCCGCTCGTGGTCGGGCTCCACGGCAGCGATGTCTTCATGGCCGAGAAGCGCGCCCTGCGGGCGCTGGTTCGGCGCTCGCTCGCCGGCACGCGCGCCTTGACGAGCTGCTCGCCGGAGCTGGCGCGTCGGGTGGAGGCGATCGGATTCCCGCCGGAGCGTTCGACCGTGATTCCGTACGGCGTCGACGCGGAGCTCTTCCGACCTGACGCCACGCGTCGTCTCATCTGGCGTCAGAGGCTGGGGATTCCCGAGCATGCGCCGCTGCTTCTCGGTGTCGGTCGGATGGCCACGAAAAAGGGTTTTCATGACCTTCTGGAGGCGTTCTCCGCGATCGCGATGCGCTTTCCGGAGAGCCACCTGGTGCTCGCTGGCGGCGGCGATCGCCTCGAGGAGTATCGCGCCTGGCCGACTTCGCCGCCGGGGCGCGTGCATTTTCCGGGCGCGGTGCTCCACGACGCGCTGCCGGATCTCTATCGCGCCGCCGAGCTTTTCGTTCTGCCCGCGGTGCACGACGCGCGGGGCAACGTCGACGGACTTCCCAACGTCATCCTGGAAGCTATGGCGAGCGCTCTCCCGGTCGTGGCGACGCGCGTTTCCGGCCTGCCGCTCGCGGTCGAGCCGGGTACCAACGGTTGGCTGGTCGAGGAGGGCGACAGGCAGGGCCTGGCGCGGGCGCTCACCGCGGCGCTCGAGAATCCGATCCACGCCCGCGACCTCGGCGGGCGTGGCCGCGCGCGCGCCCTCGCCGAGTTCGACTGGGACTCCGTCGCCGCGCGCTACCGCGAGGTTTACTGCGAGGCGATCCGGGCGAGCTAATCCAGTTGGAGCACCAGCTCGACGGGCTTGCCGGCGCGGAGGAGGGAGAGCTGGAGGCTCTTGGCCGCCGGGTTTCGCACCATGGCGAGGAGGGTCGGAACCTGAGTCAGCGGCTGGCCGTTGGCGCGCAGGATCAAGTCGTCGGGTAGGAGGCCGGCGCGCGCCGCCATGCCGCGCGCAGTGACTTCGCTGACCAGCAAGCCGCGGATGCCGAGCGGCTGATAGTCGACCGGCGCGACGCTGGCGCCGAGTTCGCGCGGTTTGGCGGCGGCGACGCGAGGCCGGCTCGCCGGCCTGGCCGGCGCGGGCGACGCTTTGGAGTCCTTGCCGTCACTGCTTCGCGCCGCCTGGAGGCGCGCCAGCGCCGCCGCCGATTCGCTCGCCGCCGGGTCGATCGCCAGCGCGCGGCGGAAGCTCGCTTCCGCCTCCGCGAGTCGCCGTTGTCCCAGAAAAACCGTGCCGAGATTGTGGGCGATGTCGGCGCGGGAGGGGGCGAGCGCCGCGGCCCTTTCGAGACTCGTCGCGGCGGCGGCGAGGTTACCCTCGCCCTGGCGGGCGAGGCCGAGGATCGCCCAGGCCGTGGCGTCTTGCGGCGTGAGTCGCGTGGCGAATTCTGCATCGTTTGCGGCGGCGGCGAACTGCTTCTTCGCGAGGGCGGCTTCGGCCAGGAACAGTGCGGCGGGAGCCGCTACGCCCTTCGTTCCGTCGGCGTCGAGCTCGATGGCCTTGCGCAGGCTCGCCGTCGTCCCTTCCTGATTTCCGAGTCCGCGCTGGGATCGTCCGAGCTCGAGCCAGAGGGCCGCGCCTTCGGGATGAGCATTCGTCGCTTCCAGAAGCAGGGCCACCGACTCGACCCAGCTTCCGGCGTCCTGATAGACCCGCGCCAGGCGGAGTGAGATCTCGGCGTCGCGCCGGTCGAGCTCGTGCGCCCGGCGCAGCGCGTCGAGAGCGTCGATCCTGCGGCCGAGGGCGAGGCGCGCGAGCCCCAGGTTGAACCAGGAGCGCGCGTCGCGCGGGACGAGGCGCACCGCTTTCTCGAGTGCTTCCGCGGCATCCGCGTCCTGGTTGCGCCCGATGTAGATCACGCCGACGTTGTTGAGCGTCTGCGCCTTGAGCTCGGGGGACAGGGGCTGCGCCGCGCCGCGTTCGAGCGCCAGGATTCTCTCGAATCCGGAGAGCGCCTCGTCGGTCCGGCCTTCGGCGAGGTCGATCGCCGCGATGGTGTAGAGGGCGCGCGGCTGCTCGGGCTGCAGAGCAAGGCTCTCCTCGACCAGGCGACGGGCGAGCTCATGATCGGCGGACTTGAAGGCCGCGACCCCGGCCTGCAGCTTCAGGCCCGCCGCGCGAAGGCGCGCTTCCGCGGCCTCCACCTGGGCGTCCTGGAAGAGCGCGAGGAATTCGCCGCTGTACAGGTTTGAATCGACTTTCAGGTCGGGCGTCTCGAACAGAATCTGCCGCAGCTCCAGCCCGGCGGCGGAGCGGTCACCCTGTTCGAAGAGGAGCCAGGCGGCGGTGACGCGGAAGCGCACCCGTTCGGCGGCGATGGCGTGAGTCGCGCCGAGCTCCCGGTAAATGGTGATGGCGCGCAGCAGGTCGCCGTCGGCATAGGCCCGCGCTGCCTCGGCTTGCGCATCGACCTCAGGCGCGTCTGGAAGGGAGCTTCCGGCGGTCGCTGCCGGATCGAGCAGATCTTCGGAATCGACGCCGCCGGTCGGCGCCTGCGCGAACGCCAGCGAGCACGCGACGCTGGCGAGAATCCATGCCAGGACCGGAGCGATCAGGGATGGGCGCGGGCGAAGCATGGAGCGCAATCTAGCAAAGAGCGCCCGACGAGCCGATCCGCCGCCGCGAGCTCGCGCTCGCCGGCGGTCAGTTCGGAACGATCGACCGCGCCGCGATCTTCCGTTCGAGCTTGCCCTCGAGGTCGAAGGTCAGGATCGCTTCGCGGTCCGAGGCGATCTCAACCGTCTCGCGCAGCAGCACCGGTGCCCCCGGCTCGGGATTGGCGGCGATCTCAACGACGTGCGGGCCGGGGGGGAGCCATCGGCCGCGCAGCGGCGTCGAGCCGACCGCGGAGCCATCGAGTCGGACGACGCCCTGGCGAGTGTTGAGGTGGGGCTGGACGGTCAGTCGCCCGGGTCGCTCGATCGGTGGCGCGATGCGCACGGCGTCGCCGCTGCGCAGTCGAACGGTCTTCTCCTCGGAGTGGGAATAGGCCGCCGTCTCAAGCGCGAAATACAGCTTGTAGGCTCCGGGCTCGAGCTCGAAGCGGCGCTCCCGATCGAGCGGCCAGCTCTTCTTTCCGAGGCGGACCGTCATCGTACCGTCCCAGCCCGGGGCGACCACGAGCGTCGCTGGCTGGATCGCCGGAGCGGGCTCGGGTTCGACGGTCGCCGGAGCGATCGTCGTGGGTGACGTCGTGGCGGATGCAGCCGGAGGGGTGGGGGCCGGAACTTCGGCCAGCGCCGCGGCGGGCCGTTCCGAGGACTGCGGCGCTCCAGGCGGGACCGCGGGCGTGGCGGGACCGGTGTCGCTCGGAGCGCCTTTCGGCGCGGGCGCTGGCGTCGCCCGCTGGGCAGCGGCAGGCGTCGCCCGGGAGGGCTGAGCCGCGGCGCGCGGTGGGCCCCCGAGCTCCTCGCGGAGGCGCCATAGCGCCCAGCCTCCGGCGGCCACCAACAGCAGCAGGCCGAGCGCCATGAGGGCGGCGCGAAAACGCCGCGGCGGGGAGTGAAAGGCCATGGTGTTGAGGCCCTCGCTGGCCGCTCCCGGTGTGGCGGTCCGGGAGTCGAGCTCGATTTCTCCCAGGCTCAGCGAGCGCTGGCGCGCGGGCGCCGTCGTGGCGGCGCCGAAGAGCGCCGCAGGGCCTGAAGCGTCGGCGGAGGCAGGGCTCGCGGGTCGAGTCGCGGAGCTCGCCGTGAGCGCCGCCGATCCCGTGCGACCAAGCGCGTTCTCCGCCGGAGGTTTGCGCGCCAGCTCCTCGAGATCGCGCAGCAGTAAGTCGGAGCTCGCGTAGCGCTTCTCGAACGTCTTCTCGAGGCAGCGCATGATGATGCGGGCGATCTCGGGCGGGCAATCGGGAGCGCATTCGGTGAGCGGCGTCGGTGTTTCGTTGAGGATCTTGTAGAAGATCGCCGAGATCTCGGCGCCCGGGAAGGGACGTTCGAACGAGATCAGCTCGTAGGCGAGCGCCCCGAAGGAAAAGATGTCGGTGCGCGGATCCGAGGGCTCACCGCGGATCTGCTCCGGCGCCAGATAGGCCGCGGTGCCGAGCGTGATTCCAGCCTGGGTGAGCGATTGTTGTTGCTGCGCGAGCTTGGCGATGCCGAAATCCATGATCTTCGCGGTGTCGTCCTCGAGGATTCGGATGTTCGCCGGCTTGATGTCGCGATGAATCACGCCGCGGGCGTGGGCGTACTGCAGGCCGCGCGCGATCTGCACGAGGTAAAGGATCTTCTCGGGCAGGGTGATGTAGTCGCGCCGTTTGATCTTGCGGTCGAGATCCTCGCCGCTCAGGTACTCCTGGACGAGGAAAGGGGTCTCCTCCTCGTAGCCGAATTCGTAGACCGTGACGATGTTGCGATGGTGAAGATTGCCGGCGATCTCGGCTTCACGGAGAAACCGGTCGCGGGTTTCGGGGTCCGCCGTGGTGCAGGTCTTGATGGCGACGAATCGTTTGATGAAGGGGTCGGTCGCCTTGTAGACAACGCCGAATCCGCCGACGCCGATCTTCTCGAGAACCTGATACTTGTGGAGCTTCTGCATCCCGATTCCGCAGTCATGGTAGCACGCGACCTGGCCGCTCCGACTCGCGGCGCGAGGTGCCGAGGTGGCCAGCGAGGAAGCGCCAGAGGGCGAGATCGTCGCGCGATTCGCGGAGCACCGAGAGCAGCGGTATCGGCGTCGGCGGGCCCGTCGCATCCGCGGCGGCGCCGGCGGCACTGGCGGCGCTGGCTTCGAAGGTCGCGATCAGCCGCGCGCGCGCGGGCTCGCCCGGCTTCCCGAGTCGCTCCGTCCACCAGCTCCTCGCTGGCTCGGTCAGGCTCTCGAGCCCCGAGTAGCGACGCAGCGGCTCGAGATCGGCTCAGATGGCGATCACCGCGGAGAACGGCGCCGCGGACGCGATCTTCGTGGCGCCGCGAGCGAGCGCCGTGGCGACGGCGCCGGGCCAGAGTCCGATGCCGATGAGGGCGATCCGGTCGCGAGGCACGCCGCGCTCGGCGAGAAGATCGACCGTACTCGCCAGGTCCTCGAGCGCCGCGTCAAGGAGACGGCCGTCCGCGGCGTGGCGATAGCCGCGCCCGAAACCGTCGCTGCCGCGGAACCGTAGCCTCGCCACGGCGATGCCGTTCGTCGCCAGGAACTGGAAGAGTGGATCGAATTCGTTCCAGTTTGGCGGGGCGACATCGGATTCGACCCAGACGGCGCCGCTTGAGGCGCCGGAGTCGACCTCCTCGCCGGAGGCGGGCAGCCAGAGCTCCACCAGCTGTTGCTGCTGCGCCGCACGGGTCAGCGCCACCGTGCGCGCCTCGATCAGCGTCCGCGGGTCGAGGCCTGGCGAGAGCCCCCAGGTCAGCGGCCGCGGGACCTCGTGCCCGGCGCTCGGCGAGCCGCTCGCTGCGCTCCGGGTGACGAGCAGGTCGCGCGGGGTTCGAGAGCTCGCGAAAGTGGAGAGCTCGGGCCCGGCCTCGCCGTTCGAGAGCACGGCCACTCTTACCGTGCCCATTGGAGTGGGTCCCGGCGCGAGCTGCGAATCGGTGGCTGCATCGAGCAGGAGAGCTTCGCGGGAGCCATCGCAGACGATCTCGGCGGCGATGTGGCGCCCGTCCGGCGACAGCGACGCGTTCACCGCTTCACAAGCGTCGCTCTCCGATCGTCCGTCGCGAAGCGGCCGCCGGGTCGAGCTCTTGAGATCCAGCCATTCGAGCCGCAGCCTCGCGTGGCCCTCGTCGGAGAGCAGCAGCAGCGCCGCGGAGTCCGCGGAGAAGGCGATCGGCCGGAATCGCGCATCCGCGCCATCGGGAAGGAGCAACCGCATCTCGCCCTGTTCGCGGTCGTCGAGGTAGAGCTCGTCGGCTTCCGGATGCAGCGCGCGACGGAGCACCACCCGCCGCGCGTCCCGGGAGACCGCCGAGATCTCGAACTCCGTCGGGTAGCGCGCCAGGAGTCGGGGAGTGAATGTCGAAGACGAAAGCTCGAAGAGCGCCGCGCGGCGCTCCGCATCGGTGACGGACACCAGAAAGGAGGCCAGATCCGCGCTCCAGCCGAGGAAGCGAGGCTCGCCTTCGGGGAGCGGCACAGGCGAGCGTCGGCCTGTCAGATCGATACGGAGCAGTCGACTCGATACGCTCGCTGTCGTCGCGTGCTCCACGGCCAGGATCTGCTCGCCCCGCGGCAGGAGAGCGACCGGCTGCAAAGCGGCATCCCTCAGCAGCTCGATCGGAACGGTTGCCGGTGGTCGGTAGAGCAGTGCCCCCCCGTCGCTGGACGCGACGAGAGCTCGTCCGCCATCGGCGCTCCACTCGATCGCCGTAAACGAGCGCGAGGCGAGCAGCTCTTCGAAGCGCTGGGGTCGGGGGCGGTGGGCGGCGGCGGGAGGGTCGTGGAGGTGCGACTCTTCCGCCGAGCATCCCGCAAGGAGCAGCGCGAGGCCCGTGACGAGCATTGAAAAGCGCTCGCGAACCCGGGTACCCCGTTGGTAGAGTAGCGGCATGTCCGACCGCAAGTACAAACAGCGCGGATACATGAGCTCGGAGGGGGAGAAGCGCCACGGCCCCCGGACCGAAGGGCCGCGCCCGCCGCGCGATCCGCGCGACGCGCCGCGCGGGAGAGGACTCGGTTCGCCCACCGTCAGCGCTTTTCGCTGCGCGCGCTGCGGTGAGCTCTCGTCGGTCGGACTCGCCGCCGCGCTCGAAGCGCGCTGCGGCAAGTGCGGCGCCGACCTCCACACCTGCACGCATTGCTCCCATTTCGATCCCGCGGCACCGCTCCAGTGCCGACAGCCGATCGGCGAGCGAGTGGCGAAGAAAGACCAGGCGAATCGCTGCGAGCGCTTCGACCCGCGCCTGAGGCAGGAGTTCGAGGCCGAAAAGCCGCCCGCCGGAACGGGTTCGCCGGGGTCCGGGAGCGCGAAAGATTCGCGCGCGGCGTTCGACGCCCTGTTCAAGCTCTGATCGGTTCCGCCGGAGATCAGGAAGTCGGACCGATCGGGCCCGGCCGCCGCAGTCGCTCGAGCGCGCTCCTGGCCTCCTCGGAGAGCGACAACCAGACGAGCTCGACTCGCGACGGACTGTCTTCGGCGTTTCTCTCGCGCCGGCTCTCCACGACCCGCGCTCGTCCGGCGATCGGTGGATCCAGGAGGCGAAGGTCGACCGCGGCTCCCGGCTTGGGCTCGACGGCCAGTGATGTCTCAACGACAAGTCCTGACTCGGAGAGCTCGAGGACGCGGAACTCGGACTCGGATCTGACGTCGACGCTGCCCTCTTCCGGCACCCGGAAGCGGCCGAAGAGACGCGTCTCCGGCGAGATGATGGCGTGCGCGGCGAGGAAGTCGGCCAGGGTCTGGGCCTGCGGTTGCAAGACGTTCTCGAACTGAATGCCGGCGCGATAGAGCGGACGGCTCTCGCCGTCCGCGGCGGTCGACGTGCCTTGCAAGAAGCACCAGACCACGCGCCCGGCGATCGTCACCTCACCCCTGGGGTGGTGGAGGTGAAGCGTGATGAACCCTCGCGGCGCCAGCCGGGAGGGTGTCTCGATCGCCATGCCCGAGATGCTGATGTCGAGCACGGTGCCGTCGAGCGAGATTTCGAGCGCGCCGTCGCGACGCGGCACGGGGACGCGGCGCGACTTTCTGCGGTCGGCGGAAGAGGGGCTCACGGGATTCTTGCTCAGCCGCCAATATACGACATCTCGGAGCGCGGCAGCGCCGCGGTGGCGGCCGAGCGGATCTCGGAGTAGCGATCGTCGCGCGCCTGCCAGCGCCGCCGGATCATCTCCTGGAGAAGGACATCGGTCGCGCCGGAGCGCAGCGGCGCGCGCAGGTCGAGCGCCAGCTCGCCGAACAGGCAGGTGAAGAGCTTGCCGTCGGCGGAGAGGCGAAGTCGCGTGCAGTCGCCGCAGAAAGGCTGGCTGACCGAAGCGATGAGCCCGATCTCGCCGCCGCCATCGCGGAAGCGGTAGCGCTTCGCGACCTCGCCGCGGTAGGACGCGGAAACCGGCTCAAGCGGATGACGAGCCGCGATCGTCGCGAGTATCTCGGCGGCGGAAACGACCTCCGCCAGGCGCCAGCCGTTGGTATGGCCGACATCCATGAACTCGATGAAGCGCAGGATCGAGCTACTCCCGCGGAACTGCTCGACCAGATCCAGGATGCCGTCCTCGTTCACCCCCCGGCGGATCACGGCGTTGATCTTGATGCGCTCGAAGCCGGCGCGCTGGGCGGCGGCGATTCCGGCGAGGACTTCCTGCGGACCCGACGCGGTGTCATTGATCTTCCGGAAAGTCGCCGGATCGAGGCTGTCGAGGCTCACGGTGAGCCGTTCGAGTCCGGCGGCGTAGAGCGCCGCCGCCTGGTCGCGAAGCAGCGTACCGTTCGTGGTGAGCGCCAGGTCGCAGCCCAGCTTCGCCAGGCGGCGAATGAGCTCCGGCAAGTCGCGGCGCAAGAGCGGCTCGCCGCCGGTCAGGCGGATCTTGCGCACGCCGAGCCCGACCAGGAGGCCTGTCAGGCGCTCGATCTCTTCGAACGAAAGGATGAGGGAGCGCTCCAGAAACGGATGCGCGGCCCCGAAGAGCTCGCGCGGCATGCAATAGGTGCAGCGAAAGTTGCAGCGATCGGTGACCGAGACGCGAAGATCGGCGAGCCGCCGGCCGAAGCGATCGACCACGACGCCGCCCTCGGTTCGGGGATCGAGAATCGTCAGGCTCACCCTCCGATTGTAGCGCCGGGCCGGCCCGCCGCCCGGTTCAGCCGGCCCAGAGGTTGCCGGTCTGACGCGCGTAGAGCCAGAGCTGCAACAGGAGCGCGAGCCCGGCGGAGAGCCAGGCCAAGGTCCGACGGAGCCGGCCGGGCGCCTGGATCGCTTCCGCGAGGATCCAGAATGCCGGCAGCACGACGAGCGCGAAGCGGGTGAACGCCATGAAGCGCAGGGTCGCCGCGGGAACCAGCGTCATCGGCAGCGCGTACCAGAAGGCGACGCGATCGCGGTGCCAGAGCCGCGGCAGAGTGGCGGCGATGAGCACGAAGACGATGCGGTCGAGCAGGGAGCCACGGATCGAATGCCACGAATCGACCGCGAAGAAACTGGCGACGAAGCCGATCGGGTCGAGCAGGCGGCCGAGCGACTGCCCGCTGATGAAGACGCCTTCGATGCCGAAGGCGCCGCGCGGATCGCCGGTGAGGGCGAGGTGCACGAGAGCATAGGAGGCGGCGCCGAGGAGAGGCGAGAGCGCCAGAAAGGTGCGCGCACTCCGGGAGGTCGTGCCGTCGCGCTCGCGCCGCAACCAGGCGACGATCGGCAGCAGGACGAAGAACCCGACCGGTCGAGAAAGCGTCATGGCGAGCGCGGCGCAGGCGGCGAGCGCCGGGCGGCGGGCATCGAGCGCCAGGAGAAAGGCCGCGGCGAGGGCGATGAAGAGGGCCTCGGAATAGGGCAACCCGAGGAAGAAAGCGGAGGGAAAGACGAGCAGCGCCACCAGGGCGGCGGTGGAAACGCCGGCCGTGGAGCGCCGTTCGACCCAGCGCGCGAAGAGAATCGCGCCGAGGATCGCCAGCAGGTTCGCGGCGACCAGCGCGGCCGCGAGGTACGAGCCGCCGGTGAGCGGAGCGAGCAGCCGAATCGTCGCCGGCCAGAGCGGCCAGAAGGCGGTGGCGACGCTGCCCGCCGCGTAGCCGTGCTCGGCGATCTCGAGGTAGTGCTGGCCGTCCCAGGTCGCCCAGCGCGTGCCGAGATGAGGAGGCGCGTCCGCGGCGCGATGAAAGTTTGACTCGAACGCTGAACGCGAGAACGGGAGCTCGAGGACGGAGGCGAAAACCAGCGGCAGCGCGAGCCAGACCAGTCGCCATCCGAGAAGGCTCGCAATCCAGGGGCGCGACACGGCAGCCGATTTTAGCCCGCCGGGCGTGGCGCGCCATCGGGCGACACGGCGGGCATCGGCGGCGGCGGAAGTCTCGCTGTCGCCGCCACGAGCTCGCGCAGGCGGGCCGGGAGAGTGCCCGGGACGTCGCCGTGAAGCGCGCGCCAAGTCCAGTTTCCGCTCGCGCGGGCCGGGAGATTCATCCGCGCCTCGCTGCCGAGGTCGAGGAGGTCTTGAAGCGGTACCAGCGCGAGGGCGGCGACTGACGCGAGCGCGGCTCGAACCATCGACCAGGAGATCGATTCCGGCGCCGCGCCGAGGTAGGTGAGCGCCCGATTCCGCTCGTCCTCGCCGGCGCTCGCGAGCCAACCGCGGGTGGTGTCGTTGTCGTGCGTGCCGGTGTAAACCGCGGCGTCGGCTTCGTGCCGGTGCGGGGCGTGCAGGCTGTCCTCGGCCGCGAACGCGAACTGCAGCACATGCATCCCGGGAAGTCCGAGCTTCCGGCGCAACCGGCGCACGGGCTCGTCGATGTCGCCCAGATCCTCGGCGAGGAAGGGGAGACCTCCCAGCCGCCGTCGCGCGGTCGCGAAGAACTTCTCTCCCGGCCCCTTCACCCAGCGCCCGCGCCGCGCGGTCTTCTCCTTCGCGGCGACCCGCCAGTAGGCGACGAAGCCACGGAAGTGGTCGAGGCGGACGAGGTCGGCGCGCTCGAGCTCATGGGCGAGGCGATCCATCCACCAGCCGTACCCGGTGCGCTCCATCTCCTGCCACCGGTAGAGAGGGTTGCCCCAGCGCTGGCCGTCGACGCTGAAGTAGTCCGGCGGCACGCCGGCCACCGCGCTCGGGCGACCGTCCGGTTCGAGCTCGAACAGCTCGCGATGCGCCCAGACGTCCGCGCTGTCGAGCGCGACGTAGATCGGCACGTCGCCGAGGATGCGGATCCCGTGAGCGCTCGCCGCGCGGCGCAGGGACCGCCACTGGCGGAAGAAAATGAACTGTTGGAAGTGCTGAAACGCGATCGGCTCGGCGAGCTCGAGGCGCGCCGCCTCGAGCGCTCGCGGCTCGCGATCGCGCAGCGCCGCCGGCCAGTCGATCCAGCTGCGCTCACCATGGCGCTCGCGAAGGGCGGCGAAGAGCGACCAGTCGTCGAGCCAGAGCCGCCTTCGCCCGGCTGTCGCGAAGGCCGCGAGCTCTCGCCCGAGGGATCCATCCGGAGCGCGGCGATGAGTCTCGAAAGCGGCGCGGAGGACCCGGTTCTTGTACCGCGCGGCGTCCGTGAAGTCGACGGTGGCGGCGGGCGGGCTGTCGCCATCGGCGAGGAGCCGTGGGTCGAGGAGCTGGTCCGTCACGAGCGCTTCGGGAGAGATCAGCAGGGGATTCCCGGCAAAGGCCGAAAGGGAGTTGTAAGGCGAGTGCCCGAGGCCCGTCGGCCCCAGAGGCAGGATCTGCCAGATCGAGAGCCCGGCCTCGAGCATCCACTCGAGCATCGCGGTGGCGCCGGGACCGAGGTCGCCGATCGCGAAGCGGCCGGGCAGGCTCGTCGGATGCAGGAGAAGTCCGGCGGCGCGCGGCGCGCGATCGGTCGGGGCGCGCCGAGCCTTCGCCCCGGCGCTCACTCGCGCTCGAGGTAGGTATAGCCGGAGAGCCCCTGCTCGTAGACTCGAAGAAGGTTGCGCGACTCCTCGAGCGTGATCCGCTTGGCGCGCACGGCGATCTCGGAGAACCGCCGCACGTTCGCCACCAGGTCCTGGTGGTCGTAGCTCACGTACTTGAGCACGTCCGCCACGGTATCCCCCGCCTGCACGTGGTCGATGTGGTAGCCGCCGTCCTCGGAGAGCGAGACGTGCAGGGTATTCGTGTCGCCGAACAGGTTGTGCAGGTCGCCGAGGATCTCCTGATAGGCGCCGACCAGGAAGACGCCGAGGTAGTAGACCTCATCGCCGACCGGGTGAAGCTCCAGTACGTGCTTGACGTCGCGGCGGTCGATGAAGTGATCGATCTTGCCGTCCGAATCGCAAGTGATGTCGGCGAGCACGCCGCGGCGCGTCGGCTCCTCATGAAGGCGATGAATCGGCAGCACCGGAAACAGCTGGTCGATCGCCCAGGAGTCCGGCAGCGACTGGAATACCGAGAAGTTGCAGAAGTAGATGTCGGCGAGCGCGCGCTCGAGGCCTTCGAGCTCCTCGGGAACTTCTGCCATCTCGCGCACCAGGCGCAGGATCTTGAGCGCCAGCGCCCAGAAGATGTCATCGGCGAGCACTCGCTGGGCGAGCGAGACGTGGTTCAGGCTGTAGAGCGAAAGGACCTCCTCGCGATATCCGACGGCGTCGTGGTAGGCCTCGAGGAGGTTGCGGCGCGAGACCTCGCGGTGGGTGTCGAGGAGATTACGGATCGGGGCCGGCACCGGCGGCGGCAGGGAGTCGGGCAGGTTTCCGACCGTGAACTCCCCGACGCCTAGGACATCGACGATCAGCACCGCGTGGTGCGCGACGAGCGCGCGCCCGGACTCGGAAACCAACGTCGGGTGCGGCACGCCGTCGGCGTCGCAGAGCTCCATCATGCCGAAGACGATGTCGTTGGCGTATTCCTGCAGCGTGTAGTTCATCGACGACGAGAAGTTGGTCTGCGAACCGTCGTAATCGATGCCGAGGCCGCCGCCGACGTCGAGGTAGCCCAGCGGAGCGCCGAGCTTCGACAGCTCAACGTAGGTTCGTCCCGCCTCGCGGAGCGCCTCCTTGACGTTGCGGATCGAGGAGATCTGGCTGCCGAGGTGAAAGTGCAGAAGCTCGAGGCAGTCGAGAAGGCCGTTGTCGCGCAGGTAGCTCACCGCCTGGAAGAGGCCGCGCGCTCCGAGCCCGAACTTCGAGCGGTCACCAGCCGAGGCCTCCCAGTGCCCGGCGCCACGCGCCGAGAGGCGGGCGCGGACGCCGATCGAGGGCCGCACGCCGGTGCGCGCCGCGACCCGGGCGATGAGCTCGAGCTCGGAGAACTTCTCGACCACTAGAATGATGTGGCGCCCGAGCTTCGAGCCGAGGAGCGCCGTCTCGACGTACTCCTCGTCCTTGTAGCCGTTGCAGATCACCAGCGCCTCCTCGTCCTCGAGCATTCCGAGGACGGCGAGGAGCTCGGGCTTGGATCCCGCCTCGAGTCCGAAGTGATACGGGCGACCCGCCTCGAGCAGGCGCTCGACGACATAGCGTTCCTGATTCACCTTGATCGGGAACACTCCGCGGTAGGTGCTCTGATATCCGTATTCGGCGATGGCCGTGCGGAAAGCCTCATTGAGCTCGACGACGCGAGCCTTCAGGATCTGCGAGAACCGGATGAGGAGCGGCGAACCGATACCGCGCAGCCGCACTTCATCGACGAGGTCTTTGAGGTCGACGGCTGGCGTGCCCGGACCGGCCGGCTGCACGGCGAGATTGCCGCGTTCGTTGGCGGAGAAGTAGCCGTTTCCCCACTGGCGGATGTTCCACAGTTCGAGGGAATCCTCGACCGTCCATTTGCGGTGCGTGAGCGTGGTCAACGCGGCGGGTCCGCGCGCCGCGAGTTGCGGGCGATGGCGATCACGCGGCGGACTTTAGCATCGGGCCATGCGGTCGCAAGCCGCCTTGAGGCGCCGCGCGGCGCTCTCAAGGTGCCGCGACGAGGCAGGAGATCTGTTCGCCGTGACCGGCGAACACCAGACCGGCGGCGAAACGGACGCCGGAGGAGACGAAGCTGGCGCGGAGTGGCTCGGCGAGAACCGCCAGACCGCGAAACAGATCGTCGAGATCACGTTGCCGGGAACCGCCCGCGGGGAGCGCGAAGACGCTGGAACCGACATAGCCGTCGACCGCGTCGAACAGGTCGAGGCGCACCGAGCCGGGCGCATCGTCGAGGTTGGTCACGTGAATCGTCGCGGATTCGTCGTTCAGCGGCGCGATACCGGAGATCTCCTGCGGTGCGGCGGTCCACGAGCTCTCCGGGATCTCCGCGGTCTGACAGCCGCTGGCTCCGGCCGGATCGGCGGGGGCGCGAACGAGGGCGACGGTCGAGAGCTCAGCCGGGCCTTCCGCCGCGATCAGCTCGACGATCAGTCCCCCGCGTCCGCCAGGGAGGCCGAAGGCGTCGGCGACGATCTCGGGGCTCGAAAGCGTTTCGCCGGGATTCAGCATGAAACGCACCGGAGTGGGGGGGGCGTCGTAGACGATGTCGGGCAGGAAAGTCGCTTCGAAGAGGCCAAAGGAGGCGCTCTCGTTGCTGAGGATCAGGTCGGTGGTGACGAGGCCGTCGCTGGCGCTTTGCAGCTCCGGCAGCGCCACGAATCGCGATTCCCAGGCCAGTGGCGGGCCGGTGACCACGAACGATTCGGCGTCGGTGCCCGCGGCGCCCGTCGCCGTGATGCCGCGCACCGAGGCCGTGAAGCTGCCGGCTTCGCGGAAGATGTAGAACAGGTCGAACGGGTCCGGCAGCTCCCGGATGGCGATGCCGCCATCGCCGAAATTCCACTCCACGCGCTCGATGGACTCGTCGGCGACGACCTGAAACGACTGCAGCGTTCCGGCCGGCACGTCTTCATCGATCGGGACGATCAGGATCTGCGGACCGTCGAGCACGGGCAGAAGCGTCTCGAGGAAAACGCCGCCGAGCTCGATATAGCCGGCGGTGTTGGGGTGTCCGACCGGATCCTCCACTTCGGGATCGTAGTAGTAGTAATTCTCGAAAACGTCCGGCAGGCCTTCGAAGACGGTGAAGACGTCGGCGACGGGTCGGAAGCCCGTCTCGCCCAGATCGCGGATCCCCGCCGCGAGCGCGAACGTTTTCGCGTTGTTGCCGTCGACCGGCGCTTCGGGGATGCGAGGAATCACGGAGGCATGCACCGGGCTGATCCCGAGGTTCTCGGCGCGGCTCGCCATGGTGTCGAGGTTGAAGAGGATCGTCTCGACGCCGACGTGTTGTGAGATGTCGTTGGTGCCCTCCATGAGCAGCAGGTAGTCGCCGCCTCCCGCCAGCACGCCGTCGATCCGCGACAGTCCCTGGGCCGTGGTTTCACCGCCGACGCCGAACGAGTCGACCCGAGCGTCGTAGCCGTACGACCCGAGCCAGTTCTGGAGGCGTCTCGTGTAGCCGCCACCGAGCGCCGAAGTGTCGCCGTAACCGTCGGTGATGCTGTCCCCGAACGCCAGGAAGACGATCTCCTGCGCTTCGAGCGCGCTCGCCGACCGCAAGGCGAGGGCCAGTGCGGCGTACCGGATCAAGAGGGAGGATTTCGTCATGGCGGCCGAATGCGCGAATCGCATGAGTCTAGAAAGCGCTTGGAAGGGTGTCAAACCGGGAGCTCCCGTCGGCGCGCTGTAAACTGCGCCACGGGTCGCGAAGGAGAGCCGCCTTGAAGAATTTGCTTCAGCCGATGGAGGCGGAGTCGATCCGTGCCGCGGTCGCGGAGGCCGAAGCGCGCAGCGCGGGCGAAATCGTGCCCGTGCTCCTGTCGGCGGCGGACAGTTACGAGGTCGGTTACTGGAAAGCCGCCGCGTTGGGCGCTCTCGCGGCGCAACTCCTCGCCCTGGTCTGGGCCCGAGGCTCCGCGGTCTGGGGTTCGCCGCTGCCCTGGGTGATCATTTCGGGCCTCGCCGGGGGGCTGGCGTCGGCCCTCGCGGTGCTGCTCGTCCCGCGGCTACGGCCGTGGCTCGCAGGTCGCGAGAAGGTCGCCGAGCGCACCGCGCAGCGAGCCCGCGAAGCATTTCTCGCCTACGAACTCTTCAAGACCCGGGACCGTTCCGGGATCCTGATCTGCGTGTTTCGGCTGGAGCGGCGTGTCGAGGTTCTCGCCGACGAAGGGATCCACCGCGTTGCTCCGACCGGCACCTGGGCGTCGCTCGCCGTCGCGACCGCGAGCACGATGCGCGGCGACGGCACCGCCGCCGCGCTGCTCGCGGCGGTCCGACGCTGCGGCGAGATCCTGGCGGAGAGCGGCCTCGGTCGCCGAGCGGACGACAGCAACGAGCTTAGCGACGATGTGCGCGGCGAGTTCCGTTGAGTCCCGATTCCCGCCTTGACGCATGTTAGGCTTGTCGCCTTCGATCGATTAGGAGTTTCCCAAGGATGAGCGAACCGATCCCATCGAACGCCCCGAAGAAGGGGCTGTCCACCCTCGTCAAGGTTCTGCTGGGTTGCGGCGTGCTGCTTCTGCTCGGGGTCGGCAGCTGTTTCGTCGTCTCGGGCTACTTCCTCAAGAAAGGGGTCAACAAGCTCGAGTCGTTCGCCAAGGAGATGGAGTCGAATCCGGACGCCGCCGCGGTGCGGGCCGCCGAGCTTGCATTGCGGTTGAATCCGGAGCTCGACATCGTGTCGTCGAGCCCCGAGGCGGGCACGATCACGGTGCGCGAGAAGGCGACGGGCAAGGAGGTCACCTTCAACCTCGAAGACATCAGGTCGGGCAGGTTTTCGATCAAGTCGGGCGATCAGGAGACGCACGTGGACATCGACGCGTCCGCCGAAAACGGCGGCTCGATGAAAGTCACCAGCGACCAGGGGACGGCGACCTTCGGCGCCGGATCGGGCGCCGCGCCAGACTGGATTCCTTCCTATCCCGGCGCCCGCACCGACGGACTCGCGACCATCGAATCACGAGGGGAAAGATCCGGCTCGTTCACGGTCAGCACATCCGACGCGCCGGACCTCCTCCTCGCCTACTTCGAGGAGAAGCTCAAAGCGGGTGGTTTCGAAGTGCAGCGCGCCACGCTTTCGGTCGACGGAGCGGCGAGCGGAACGCTCTCGGCGACGTCGGAAAAGCGCAACCTGTCGATCACCGCGGCGGCGCAGGAGGGCACCACTCAGGCGCTCGTCGCGTACACCGAAAAGCCCTGAGCCCCTGAGTTTCCTCGCCCGACAAACCAGTGGATCGATCGTCTGCGTCTCGTGCGGACGCCTGGTAGGTGTGCGCGATGATCGGTGTTTTCATTGCGGACGCCGGAATCCGGGGCTGTTCGGTTTCGCTCACCTGTTGCGCCGACTCGGCGGCGATCTCGGCTTCGTCAAGCTGCTGATCGGCGCCTGCGCGACGCTCTACGCCGTCTCTCTCCTGATGACGCCCGGGGCTTTCCAGATGACCGGACTGTTGCGCCTCTTCTCACCGGGCGAACGAGCCATCCTGCTCCTCGGCGGCAGCGGCGCCCTGCCGGTCTGGGGCCTGGGCCACTGGTGGACGGTCTTGAGCGCGTCGCTTCTCCACGGCGGGATCCTGCACATCCTCTTCAACATGATGTGGGTCCGGGACCTGGGGCCTGCGGTCGCGAATCTCTTCGGCGCCGGGCGCATGGTGCTGATCTGGACGGCGGCGTCCGCGGTCGGCTTCGGCGCGAGCTCGACGGCGCAGGCCTTTCTGCCGCCATTTCCGTTGCTCGGTGGCGGCGGGCGCTACACGCTCGGCGCCTCGGCTGCAATATTCGGACTCCTCGGCGCGTTGGTCTGCTACGGGAGGCGAAGCGGACAGAGTGCGATGCGTCAGCAGGTCTGGACCTGGGCGGTGGTCATGTTCCTCTTCGGTCTGGTGATGCCTGGGGTGGACAACTGGGCCCATGCGGGAGGCTTCGCCGGGGGCTACGGCGCGGCGCTCGGCCTCGACCCGCTCAAGCCAGAACGGCTCCAACACCTTTTGTTGGCGCTCCTCTGCCTCGTGCTCACCGCTTTCTCGGTCGTCGCGTCTTACGTGCTCGGAAGCCGGATTCTCACGCAGATCAGTTCGGGATGAGCGGCAAGAGACCGAAAGTTCGCTGGAGCGCCGCGCTCCAGGAGGCTAGGGCGCTGGTCTGGACGCAGCGCAAGCGCCTCCTTTTCGCGCTCGCGCTGATGATCATCGGGCGCCTCGCGGGTCTCGTGCTGCCGGCTTCGTCGAAGTTCCTGATTGACGACGTCGTCGGTCGCGGCAAGCATGAGCTGCTGCTGCCGCTCGCGCTGGCGGCGGGTGTGGCGACACTCTTTCAGGCCGCTACCGGCTGGGCCCTCGCTCAACTCCTCGGAATCGCCGCGCAGGGACAGATCGCCGAGATGCGCAAGCGTCTCCATCGGCATGTGATGCGGCTGCCGACGAGCTTCTTCGACAGCACGAAGAGCGGCGAGCTGATCTCGCGGGTCATGAGCGACGCGGAAGGGATCCGCAATCTCGTCGGCACAGGCCTGGTGCAGCTCCTGGGAGGCCTTGTCACCGCGGTCCTGGCGCTCGGCGTGTTGTTCTGGCTCAACTGGGAGCTTACCGCCGGGATTCTCGTCGTGCTGCTGGCCTTCGGTGGCACCCTGGCCTTCGCCTTCCGGCGGCTGCGGCCGATCTTCCGCGAGCGCAGCAAGATCCAGGCGGAGATCACCGGGCGCCTGGGAGAGTCGCTGGGCGGCGTGCGCGTCGTCAAGGCCTACACGGCGGAGAAGTTCGAGGAAGGCGTCTTCGCCATCGGCATCGACCGGCTGTTCCAGAACATCCGCGGCACGATGACCGGCATCGCCGGTGTCACCAGCCTCTCGACGGCGCTCCTCGGCGTCGTCGGGGTCATCATGATGGTGGCCGGCGGTCGGTCGATTCTGGCGGGCGAGATGACGCTGGGCGACTTCATCATGTACATCTTCTTCAGCGGGCTCCTGGTCGCGCCGGTGGCCGAGATCGCGTCGATCGGAACGCAGTTGACGGAGGCATTCGCCGGGCTCGACCGGATTCGAGAGATCTTCGGACGCACCACTGAGGACGACGAGGATGCCGGGCGCCAGGCGGTCGCCGGCCTGGAGGGCGAGGTCGAGTTTCAGGATGTCACCTTCGAGTACGAGGCCGGCGCGCCCGTCCTGCGCGGCGTCTCCTTCCGCGCTCCGGCGGGCTCGACCACCGCGCTCGTCGGCTCTTCCGGATCGGGGAAGAGCACCCTGATCGGTCTGGTGATGGCCTTTCACCGGCCTGCCGGAGGACGGATCCTCATCGACGGCCGCGATCTCTCCTCGTTGCGGCTGCGCGAATACCGCGCGCACCTCGGCGCGGTCTTTCAGGACAACTTCCTGTTCGACGGCACGATCGCCGAAAACATCGCTTACTCGCGCCCCGCGTCGGCACGCGAAGCGATCGTTGGAGCGGCACGAGTCGCGCACTGCGACGAGTTCGTCACCGCTTTCGAGAACGGCTACGAAACGATCGTCGGGGAACGCGGCGTGAAGCTGTCCGGCGGGCAGAAGCAGCGGGTGGCGATCGCGCGGGCGATTCTCGCGGACCCGACGATCCTGATCCTCGACGAAGCGACTTCGAGCCTTGACAGCGAGAGCGAAGCGATGATCCAGGATGGCCTTGCCAGGCTCCGCGCCGGGAGAACCACCTTTGTCATCGCGCACCGGTTGTCAACGATTCGCAGCGCCGACCAGATCCTCGTGCTCGAGGGCGGCGAGATCGTCGAACGAGGAACCCATACCGAGCTCCTGGCGCGCGATGGACGGTACCGGCAGCTGCACGATCGCCAGTACCGCCTCGAGTCCGACCGTTTCATCAATCCGGGCGAGGACTTCACGCCGCAGGTACCCGGCGTCGGGTCCGGCGCCTCGTCCGTCACTTCGACCACTCGTCTCTAAAGCGCTCTCCATCGCGGCGCAAGCCGGTGTAGGATCGATGAGCTCCCATGCTCGGCCCCAGGCACTCGCGCGCGCTCCATCGCTTAGGTTTGATCGCACTGATTGTCGCCGCTTCGCCGGTTTTCCCCGTGCTGGCTCAGGAGTGGCGAGGTCCCGTCGCGATCGAGGTGACCGTCGAGGACGCCCGCGGGCGGGATGTCGCGGGCGCCGAAGTACGATTGATCTTTCTCGATCCGGCGGGCTCTGGAGCGCTGCCGTCCCGGCTCACCGACGCGAACGGCCGCGCCGATATCGCGGGACTGGCCGCGGGCCGCTGGACGCTCGAAGTGCGGCACGCGGGCCACATGACGTACCGGGCGGAGGTTTCGCTCGCCGCGGACCGCAAGCCGATCGTGGAGTCCGCGGCTCAGGAGATGGCCCCGGGCGCGACCTCGACGATGAGGGTGAAGCTGAACCGTGGCCGCTCCGGCGCGCCTCCTCTTGCGCTGGGTCAAACTGCCCAGACGCCGCGGCCGCCGATCGCGGCGGCTCCAGCGCCGCCTCCGCCGCCTGTGCCTGCGCCGGAAGAAGCGCCGGTCAAGCAGGCGATCCCGGCGCCGGCGACGGCGCCCCGACCGGCTGAGCCAGCTGCGGTCCCAACCCAGCCGGCATCACCGGCGACCCAGCTTTCGACAGCGCCGGTGCCGCCGACAGCCCCCTCGCCGAAATCGACCTCACCGCCACCGATCCCGCCGCCGGTGCAGCCGCCCGCTGTCGTGGTGCAGACGCCGGCGCCGGCTCCCATGGTTCCAATCGCTCCAGTCGCTCCGATGGCTCCAATCGCCCCGGTGACTCAGGCAGCGATCTCGGCGACCCCGCCGCCGCAGGTCGTACCCCCGGCGGCGGCGCCTGCTCCGGCCGCGCCGCTCAGGCCGGCGGCGGCGGCAGTTGCGCCGCGACAGCGCCTTTGTGTCGAGTGCTCGCCGGGAGAGAGCGCCGCTTGGGGCGAGGCGGCGGTCGAAGGTGGCGCGACGAGCGGATGCCCGGCCGATCTCGCGGCGCGTCTGCGGAGTCTCGATCTCGGCGAAGCTATCTCGGTGAGCGCGCTGGGGGACGGCTGTCGCGTGATCCGAGTCGATCTTCCGGCGGGAGCGCGCTACACCGGTTTCCGCTACGAGGCCCGGAGCGCCGGCGTCACCGCCGACTGCCTGCCAAACAGGGAATGCCCGGCCGGAAATGCGCGCTTCCCGTTCGAGCCGGTGGTGCGGAAGGAAAGCCAGCGCACAACCCTGCTGGTGGCGTTCGAGAGCACGGCTCCGGATCGCCGGAACGCGCTCGTCGCCGGTTACTCGACCTACAACAAGAAATAGAAGGCCGCCTCAGGCGGGGCGGACTTCGACGCGCGCGTCGTTGAAACAGGCGCCGCCGCCGAGGTCGGTGAGCGTGTCGGGGGCGAGCGAGCAGGCTGTGGCGCCGTTCTCGGTGTTGTGCCGCCAGAGACCCTTCGGCAGGTCGACCACGCCGCGCCGCATCTCCGGCGCGACGCGGACCCGGCAGACGACGATACCGAAGCGATTCGATACCCGGACGCGATCGCCAGAGCTGAGGCCGCGCGCGGCAGCGTCGTCCGGGTTCATTTCCAACGGCACCGGTCCCTTGCGCAGCTGGCCCAGGGTCGAGCTGATGGTCCGGTTCGTGGCCGGGGAGATCAGCGCGAGCGGCTCTCCGGCGGTCGCGGGATCGGCGCGGAAGGCGTAAAGCCCCTCCGGCGCCTCGGCGTCGAGCGCCTCGGGCACCAGGTGAATCCGGCGGTCGGCGGTCTTCGGAAAAACATCGACGAACTGGACCGGGTGCTCGCCGAAAGGGGGATGAGCCACGCCGCGCTCGTCGAGCTGGCGGCGCAGCTCCTCGCCGCGTCCGGTGGCACCGAGCATCGTCGCGACGGCCTGCTCCGCGCTCGGGATCTCGTCGCCGCGGGCGACTCCGGTGCGCACCGCGAGCTCGCCGAACACCTCGTAGTTGGAGCGCGCCTCCCCGGCCGGAGCGACCACGGCGGGGGTGTCGTGGAGGACGAACGCGCCGTAGCCGCGCGACAGCTCGCGATGCTCGAGGAAGGTCGTCGCCGGCAGGATGAGGTCGGCGAATCGCGCCGTGTCGGTCATCACCTGATCGAACACGACGGTGAACAGGTCTTCGCGCGCCAGTCCGCGCTCGACCAGCGACGCGTTCGGCGTCGTCACCAGCGCGTTGGAGTTGTAAATGAACAGCAGTCGGACCGGCGACGAGGCGTCCGCCGCGAGCGCCTCGCCCAGCCGGTTCATGTTGATGACGCGCGTCGAGCGCTCGGGCCCGGCGATCGCCGAGGCATCGAGCTTCCAGGCGCCGGAGTTCGACAGCGTGTAGCCGCCGCCGCGCACGCCGAACTTTCCGGCGACGGCGGGCAGGGCGAGCACCGCGGCGACCGCCGAACCGCCGTTGCGGTTGCGTTCGAGACCCCAGCCGCAGCGAATCACCGCCGGCGAGATCGTGGAATAGAGCGCCACGAAGCGGGCGAGATCGCCAGCCTCGATACCGGCGACATCGGCGGCGCGCTCGAGAGTCCACGGCTCGGACCGCCGCCGCAACTCGTCGACGCCGGTCGCGTGCTCGGCGAGAAACGCGACGTCGGCGGCGCCGCGCGCGAAGAGCTCGCGGATCACCGCGAGAGCCACGACGACGTCGGTGCCCGGGCGGAGGGCCAGGTGAAGGTCGGCTTGCTTGGCGAGTGGCGTGGCTCGGGGATCGACCACGACGAGGCGAGCGCCGGCGGCGCGCGCCGCGCCGATCGCCGGCACGAGGTGGATCCCGGTCGCCGACGGATTCGCTCCCCAGACGACGATCAGTCGTGAATGGCGATAGTCGGCGAGGGCGACGCCTTCCATCTTGCCGTAGAGGCCGGTCGCCGCGCGCCCGGTAGCGGCGGCGCAGACGGTACGCGCCAGGCGTGAGGCGCCGAGGCGGCGGAACAGAAGCGCGTCCGTCGTGTCCTGCGACAGCGCGCCGTTGGATCCGCCATACGAGAACGGCAGGATCGCCTCGCCGCCGAAGCGGTCGCGCGTCGCGCGCAACTTGTCCGCCGCCAGGTCGAGCGCCGCGTCCCAGGAGAGCCGTTCGAAGCGAGCTTCGCCCTTCGGTCCGACGCGGCCGAGCGGCGCTTGCAGGCGCTCGGGACCGTAGAGGTGTTGCGGCAGCCGGCGCACCTTGGCGCAGATGTAGCCTTCGGTGAGCCCGTTGCGATCCTGGGCGCCGTCGATCTTCAGTACGCGGCCGTCCGCGACGGTCACTTCCAGACTGCAGGCGTCGGGGCAGTCGAGCGGGCAGGCCGAAGCGAGCCGGACGAGCGCGCCGGTGGCGTCAGATTCGGCTCGGAGCGCCTCGTTCATGACTGAATCCTACTCCCGCTTCAGACAAAGAGATCCTGAATCAACGGCTGCCCCGGCTCCACGGCGTAGCGGTCAAGGTCGGTCACGCCGGCCTCTCGGAGGACGTCATCGTCGAGGAAGAAGTTGCCGCTGCAGGCGCGCGAAGGGCGAGTGAGGATCCAGTGCGCGGCGTCCGCGAGGATCTCGGGCTTGCGGGTGTTGGCGGGTGAGATCAGCCCGCCGAGCATGACGAGAGCCGCGGTGTCGATCGCCGTCCGCGGCCAGAGAGCGTTGACGGCGATCCCCTGGGGTCGGAGCTCCTCCGCCATGCCGAGAACGCACATGCTCATGCCGAACTTGGCCATCGCGTAGGCGACGTTGCCGGCGAACCAACGCGCCTCCATGTTGAGCGGCGGCGAGAGGTTGAGAATGTGCGGGTTCGGGGCCTTCGCGAGATGAGGGATCGCGGCTTGCGAGCACAGGAAAGTTCCGCGGACGTTGACGCCGAACATCAGGTCGAACCGCTTCATCGGCGTGGCGAGCGTTCCCGTGAGGCTGATCGCGGAGGCGTTGTTCACCAGGATGTCGATGCCGCCGAAGCGCTCGACGGTGGCGGCCACCGCGGCGAGCACCTGCTCCTCGGCGCGGATGTCGGTGGCGAGCGGGAGCGCCCTGCCGCCCTCCGCCTCGACCTCCTCCGCGGCACTGAAGATCGTTCCGGGTAGTCTTGGGTGAGGCTCGGTGGTCTTGGCGAGGATCGCGATGTTGGCGCCGTCGCGGGCGGCGCGCCTGGCGATCGCGAGGCCGATGCCGCGCGAAGCGCCGGTGATGAGGATCGTCTTGTCCTTCAGAGTCATCTTGTTCTCTCCGGAAGCAGGGCAGGGGGCTATTCTACGGCCAGCGACTTGGTAGTCTTGAAGACGAAAGGAAGCGAACCTCATGACCTATCGCAAAGCAGTGCTCCTTCTTCTGGCGATCGGAGTCGCGCTTGGCGCGGCGCCGGCGTTCGCGGGCGAACATCGATTCGGCGCGGGCGTCCACTACTGGAAGAACCTCGAGGAGATCGGGAACGACCTCCCCGATTTCAATGTCGATGAGGACGGCCTGACGGGCGTTCTGTCGTATCAGTACGTCGCCGGGCTGATGCGCTTCGAGCTCGCCGCGGAGTACTTCGAAGCGGGCTTCCAGGGCGCCGAGGACTGGGCGGTCTCGCCGCAGGCGTACGTGCTGATCGGGCGCGGCATCTACGGCGGCGTCGGTGTCGGGGTCACCTACGCCGACTTCGCGGGGGACGACTGGTCGGACCCTTATTTCATCGCCAAGGCGGGTTTCGACATGCTCCTGCTGCCCAAGATTCATCTCGACATCAACGCCGACTACCGCTTCGCGAACTGGGAAGAGATCGATAACTACGACACCGAAACCATCACGCTGGGCGCCACCGTGCGCTTCAGCTTCTAGGAGGGAAGCATGGCGGTTCGCAAAGCGGAGGCCGTCTGGACGGGCGCGTTGCAGGATGGCGACGGGCGTGTGCGGCTGGGGAGCGGAGCGTTTGAGGGCCGCTACTCCTTCTCTTCCCGCTTCGAGGACGGCGGCGGCACCAATCCCGAGGAGCTCCTGGGCGCGGCCCATGCGGCCTGCTTCGCGATGGCGCTTGCCGCGGGTCTCGGCAAGGCGGGATTCCATCCGCGGCGGATCTCCGCTTCGGCGGCCGTTCATCTGACGAAGAACGAGGGCGGCTTAGCGATCTCGCGAATCGACCTCACCTGCGAAGGCGAAGTCCAGGAAATCGACGCTGTTGCCTTCGCCGAGCTGGCCGAGGCGACCAAGAAAGGCTGCATCGTGTCGCGCGCGTTGTCGGCGGTGCCGATCCATCTGGAGGCGCATCTCGTCTGAGCGCCGCGCCAAGCTCACGCGACTCCTGATCGTCGGCGCGCTGGTCGCCGGCGCTGTCGCAGCCGTGCGCTGGTGGGCGAGCGACGAGCGCGCCATCCTGCGGACTTTCGAGGCGCTTCTCGAGTCGGTGGCGAAGGCGGGCGAGGAGACCGAGCTCGAACGCTTCGCGAAGACGCGGCAGTTCTGCGCGCATTTCGCAACGACGTTCGTGGTCTCCGCGCATCCGTACGAGGGAACGATCAGCGACCGTCAGGGGCTGGCGGCCGTGCTCGACGGCTATCGCTCTTCGGTAGCAATGGTCTCGGCCTCCGCCGCGGCGCGCGAACTGTCGCTGCGTGGCAACGGGACCGCCGATCTTTTCGCGACGATCAACCTGGACTCGTCCGGCGGCAGGGGAGCCGGGCGCGAGCGCTTCCGCATCCGGATTGCCTGGTTGCGCGAGGAGTCCGGCTGGAAGATCCGCGAAGCGGAGATTCTGGAGCGGCTCGAGAGCTCAGGTCTCTTTTAGATTCAGCCGCCAACCGCGTCGGCCGGAGAGCAAGTCGGGTGGAGGAACTTCGCGGTGAGCTCGTTCATTCCGGGAGCAGGGCTCGGCGAAACGCTCGCGGCGAAGAGCAGAACCTTCGGCTGCAGCGGCAGCTCCACCCAGTCACCGGTCGGGTCGAGAGCGAGGTCGATCCCGAAAAGGAGGACCGGACGGCAAGCATCGATTCTACCGGCGGGGTCGAGACGGTGCGGAATCTCGAGGCGGACGGCGGCGCGATCGAGAAAGCCGGCGCGAACCCGCAGGGCCCCGAGGAGCGGCACTCTGCGGTGCAGCTCGTCGAAACGGCCGAGCGGCGCGAAGCCGTCACGAACGATGGCGCGCAGCTCTCGCGAAGAGGTGCGAAAGGTCGCCTCGACGGGGCCCGCGAAGGCGGCGAGCAGGAGCGCGAGCCGCCGCATGCCGCGCGGAGTCGCCAGGCGCTGACCTTCGGCGCGGGCCGCCGTGGCGGCGCCGGCGCGATGCAGCGGCGAGAGATCGAAATCGATTCCAGCGGAGCGAATCTTCGGCGGCAGCAGATGCCGCGGGAGCCGGAAGCCGTGACCGTCGAGCCCACCGTCCACCGCCCGGCTGCCGCGCTCACCCACCACGAACAGGGTGCGCGCATACGGCATTGCGCTGTCCGGGATCGCCGCGTCGCGAGCCGGCTGGCGCGAAACCGTGAGGCGCTGGCTCATGAGAGCGAAGGCGCCGAGCGCTGGTACCGGGCGATCTGGGCTCGGCGGCGTCAAGGGGCGCTCGCAGCCGTCGACCGCCGCGGCGCGGCGAAACGGCGGGGAAAGCTCGAGGGCCAGGGGGCGCGCCGCGCCGGAGAGTTCGCGCAGGCGGAGGATGACGCCGTCGCCGTCCTCCGCGGGCTTGAGCGCCTGGAGTAGCACCGCCGGATCGCGCAGCGAAATCGGCGCCCAGGCAGCACGCTCGGCAACCGCGGCGGGTCGGCTCACGGCGAAGAGTCGCAACGGCTGGCGAAAACGCGCTCCCATGGCGGCGAGCGTCGCGAGCGCGTCTTCGCCGGTGTAGCCGGCGATGGCGAAGCGAAAGCGATGAGCGCCAAAGTCCTGCCGGCGTTGGTAGGTGAAACGCCGGCCGAGGCTTGGGGTATGCAGGAGTGTCAGTCGCAATCGTCGCTTGTCCGGATGGTCCCAGCCCTGTTTGCAGTCGGAGAGCACCGCGGCCCCGCCCCCCCCAGGGCGCGGCGCGGCGGCCCACTGCTGGGCCGGGACTTCGTAGAGTGTCGCTGTGGCGACGCCCCGGCGCGCCACGCCGATCCCGAGGTCGAAGAGGGCTTCAGAGAACTCCCAGGCGAACGGAAAGCTCGCCTTGAGCAGCGTGCCGTCGGTCCGCCAGTCGATCCCGACCTCGACCTCGAGCTGGCCGCCGGCCGCCAGGGAGTACCGCCTCTGAAAGCGCGAGCCGGCGGCGAGCTGAACGACCTCACAGGTCGAGCGCAGCGGACCGCGCTCGACCCAGACCGGTTCACACGGCGCCTCGAGATAGGCGCGCGGCGCACGATGGCAGTCCTCGTAACGGATCTCCCAAGACGGAAAGCGCTCGGAACGATTGTCCAGGAGCTCGAAGCGGACCGGGCCGGAAAGAA
>ERZ1292633.1061-Hain-H41-02um-R1-1061-length-30232-cov-7_pt1 | contig 30232 bp, 25 predicted proteins | sample MGYA00564406_ERZ1292633 | MGnify/ENA primary metagenome ERZ1292633 (study PRJEB36523, sample SAMEA6512639) | groundwater metagenome | collected 2019-01-08 | study: AquaDiva: Metagenomics assemblies of 32 groundwater samples
TTCTTGCTTGCAGGCCAAGCTGCCAAGGGGCAGAAGCTCTGATGGCTCTCTGGTGTGCGTGCTGTGTTTTTCGTACCTACGCAGGTAGATAGGCTGAGGGGGTTCAGGCCGAAGGTGCGACCCAGGCATTCAGGCTGAAGGCTGTTAGGCTGAAGGTAGGTTTGTCTGGTTTGTTTTGTTGATTTGGTTCATCTGGTTTGTTTAGTTAATCGAATTGGCCCGGTTCAACCAAATGAACGAAACAAACCAAACAAACGAGACAGTCCCGGAACCTTCAGCCTGAATTCCTTCAGTCTGTACCCCTAGTCTTCATCCTGTTCCCGGACCTCACCTCTCGCCAGCAGGATCGGGTCGCAGCCGCAGTGCTGAAGTCCGTTGCCGTTATTTCTGGTTGATTTTGTTTGTTTGGTTTATTTGGTCTGTTTGGTTTTTGGGTTGAACGAAACTAACCAGATGAACCAAATCAACCAAACAAACCAAATAAACGAGGCCAACCAAACAAACAAGCTCCGCTGGCTGATTGTTCTCAGCATCCTGTTAGTGCTACTGACAACAACGACAGTCCTAGTCAACATGCCGCCGCTCACCGACTGTCGTTCAGAAGCGCCGGTTGAAGCCGGGCAACACTGGTTTAGTGCAACACAGACAATGGTTCAACCTTGGCGGGGTCAACATCACGTGTACGGGATCTTTAAGATTCCGGAGCAATACAAGTTCGACCATCTCTACACAGCCAAGTTGACGATTCAAGGGATCCCCTCGGAGCTTCAGGCAGGTAGTCCGGAGGATGAGGACATTTTCAGTGTTCGGGCCGAGTCCGGACATTACATCAAGCGCGTGTATGTTTCGACTCGAACTGCGCTATGGTTTCTGCTGACAGGACGATTCGGCGACCTCAGGACGTCTTGTCACTGGTTGCTGGTGATCGCGGATCGGGCGCGGTGATCGGCAATTCATGATGAGAGGAGTGATGGCATGAGCAAAACTGGAAAGGTCATGGTTATTGGGTTAGGAGAAATAGGGAAACCTCTCCTTGAGGTTCTATCGAGGACCCATGAGACTATCGGAGTCGATGTTACACCTCCAGCCGAACTGCCAGGTGAAATAGATATCATGCACGTCTGTTACCCGTTTAAGATCAATGATTTTATCGGCCAGACGGCGCGGTATATCAAGCAATACAATCCAAATATTACGGTGATCCACAGCACTGCGGCAGTCGGGACGACGCGTGCAGTCGCAGAGCGAACTGGTGCAACTGTTGTTAATAGTCCAGTTCGCGGAAAACACACTCGTATGGCAGCAGATCTTCTTCACTATGACAAGTTTGTGGGAGGGGCTGATGCTGCAGCCGTAGCGAGAGCTGCACGACATTTCGAATCAGTCGGCATGAAAACGAGAGTCTTATCCTCGCCCGAAGCCACTGAACTCGCGAAATTAACGGAGACGACCTACTTCGGATTGATTATCGCATGGGCGCAGGAGGTTGAACGCTACTGCGACCAGCTTGAACTGAATTATGATGAAATCGTATCAATTTATGAAGAAATTCAATTTTTCCCTCCCGTAAAGTACTTCCCGGGCCTTATAGGAGGCCATTGTGTCATGAGTAACATCGAGATTCTCCGCCAAGTGAACCATACGGATATTTTGAAGGCAATTGAATCATCCAATAAGCAAAAAGGTGATCGCGAGGCAGGCAAAGGGAAATAGGCGAGACCTAACCCAATGTGTTTAGGATGGTGGAAAGGGGAGCTCTTGTTGGGCCTCAAAGACATCAAGTTGGGAATTGCTGATGATATTAAGTGATGCCTATTATTTTACCAAGCCCGCCATCCCGTTGAAGGTTCGATTGGCGCTTCGGAGTATTCTGGCCAAGCACCTTAGCAAGACAAATGCCGGTGTCTGGCCTATCAATGAGGCCGCGGGTAAAGTGCCGGCAAAGTGGGAAGGTTGGCCTGAGGGTAAAAGGTTTGCCTTTGTTCTAACGCATGATGTTGAAGGTAAGAAGGGACTGGATCGCTCTCGCGAGTTGGCCGATTTAGAAATCGAGATGGGGTTCCGTTCCACATTTAACTTTGTACCAGAGGGAGAGTATCGAGTTCCGGAGTCTCTGCGCAAATTTTTGACGGAGAATGGGTTCGAGGTAGGGGTTCATGATTTACACCATGACGGAAGTTTGTATCGTTCCTGGGGAAGTTTTCGGAATGGGTCAAAGAAGATCAATCAGTATGTAGCACAGTGGGGTGCGCTAGGTTTTAGATCAGCGTTTATGCGGCACAACCTTACATGGCTTAACGAAGTGAATGTTCTCTATGACAGTTCCACCTTTGACGTGGATCCATTTGAGCCTCAGCCTGATGGGGTAGAAACAATTTTTCCGTTCTGGGTATCGCAAGGTGGGCAGGAAGGGTATGTCGAGATTCCCTATACGCTGCCGCAAGATTCCACATTGTTTTTGTTGCTGAAAGAGAAATCGATCGACATATGGAAACGTAAGCTCGATTGGGTAGCCCAAAAGGGTGGATTAGCATTGGTGATTGTCCATCCAGACTATATAAGTTTCAACGGTAAGAAGCAGGTAGGTGAATACAGCGTTCAGATGTATCGTGAACTGCTTGAGTATGTTGCCAATCGCTATGCTAGCCAGTGTTGGTTTGCATTGCCCAAAGAAGTCGCTCACTATTTCTATGCGAATATGATACCTGGCTCAGGTGTGAATAGATGTTTGGTCGCCCAAGGAATGAATGTATTGTCTAATCCGAAGGCTCAGGATGTCTTGCCCGAGAGTCCAGTCATTCCTCAGACAGTAGATGGCCTGAAGGCTCAGAGTCCTGGGATTTCCTGTTTGCAAGGAAAACGCATGGCAGTAATATCGTTTTCGCCTTTTCCAGGTGACCCACGGCCTCGTAGGGCAGCAGAAGCTTTTGTGCATGCTGGCATGAAAGTCGAGGTGATATGCCTCATGGAGGAGGGGAGCCAGAAGCGTGACATATTCAAGGGGATTGAGATCGATCGGATCGGTATCAAGAAAATCCGCAATTCTAAGATATGGTACGTCTTTCAGTATTGCCTGTTTATCCTGATTGCTTTTGCCAAACTCACTGCTCGCTCCCTGACACAGCGTTATCATGTAGTGCACGTCCATAATATGCCGGACGTTCTTGTTCTCGCAGCATTGGTTCCCAAGTTGTTTGGCGCCAAAGTGATATTGGATCTGCACGATCCAATGCCGGAGTTGATGATGACCATCTTCAATTTACGGAGGGAGAGTTTGGAAGTCAGGCTGATGGCCTGGTTTGAGAAGTGGAGCATTGCCAGAGCTGATGTGGTCCTCACTGTGAACCGTGCTTGCGAAAGGCTGTTTGTTTCGCGCAGTTGCGCGGCATCAAAAGTCTCTGTCGTTATGAATTCACCGGACGAGCAAATTTTTAAGTATTCCCCGGCGCAAATCAGAAACAGGCAGTCAGACGACGTTAACGCGCCCTTCGTCATCATGTATCACGGTACGTTAGTCGAGCGGAATGGTGTAGATCTAGCGACGGAGGCGCTGGTAAAGCTGCGCCAGTTTGTCCCTGCTGCAGAATTGAGGATTTACGGTCCTCTGACGCCATTCTTGGAACAGGTTATGTTGAATGTGTCTGATAAAGGCCTGGAGAAAGCTGTTCATTATCTTGGGCCGAGGCGGCTAGAGCAGCTCACTGAAGCGATAATGGAATGCGATGTAGGAGTCGTTCCCAATAAGCGTAGTATCTTCACGGAAATTAACACGCCGACTCGCATTTTTGAGTACCTGGCATTGGGCAAGCCGGTGGTGGCACCTCGTGCCCCCGGTATTCAGGACTACTTTAGTGAGGACTCACTGGTATTCTTCAATCTTGGAGAGGCTGATGATCTTGCGCTGAAACTCATATGGGTTGCATTGAACCAGAAAGAGGCCCTTGAGATAGCAAATCGTGGACAAGCAGTCTATCGGTCTCATGCATGGCAAGAGGAAAAGACGAAATTAGTCAATGCAGTGGTGAAGGTTCTCCTTCCGGAGCCTGTTCCGAACGGAATGTCGAGGTAGGTTCCAACAAGATTGCAGTAGGTGGGATGACAGCATGGGGCAACATGGTGCGCACTTGTCATATGTCCTCATTACTCCAGCTCGCAATGAAGAACAGTTCATCGAAAAGACTATTCAATCGATGATTCAGCAAACAGTCTTGCCGATAAAATGGATTATTGTGAATGATGGATCGACAGATGCGACGGGTGACATCGTGAAGCGATATCTCGCGGGACATCATTGGATGGAAATGGTGGAGGTTCCACAACGGCAGGACCGAAGTTTTGCTAAGAAAGTCCATTCTTTTAATGCGGGATTTGAGATGGTGAAGGGTCTTGAATACGAAGTCATTGGCAATGTGGATGCCGATATTTCATTCGATAAGGATCACCTTGAGTTTCTCTTAAACAAATTTAAAGACGACGCGACATTGGGAGTTGCAGGAACCGTATTCAGGGAAGAAGGAGGGTATAGCTCAGAAAGCGACAGTTTCGAAGGCCATACTCACGTATCTGGTCAGTGTCAGTTGTTCCGGCGTGAATGCTTCAGGGAGATAGGTGGATACGTACCGCATAAGGAAGGCGGAATTGACTGGATTGCAGTTGCCACGGCCAGGATGCGGGGCTGGAAGACGAGATCGTTTCGCGAGAAGTGGTTCTTTCATCACAGACACCTCGGAACCGCTGAGCGGGGTGTCCTTGCCTCTCTCTTTTCATATGGAGAGAAGGATTATTATTTGGGTGGACATCCAGCCTGGGAAATTTTCAGAGTTGCCTATAGGATGACAAAAAGGCCTTATCTGATCGGAGGACTTGTCTTGGGTTTGGGATACGTATGGGCCTTCTTGATCCGAGTCAAAAGGCCAGTGTCTGATGAACTCATGAAGTTTCATAGAAACGAACAACTACTGAAGTTAAAGACTATCCTGAAATCCATCCTAGGGCTCCGGCGAGTAGATAGTTTCAAAGTCATGTCCGACAAGTAGTATTTTGAGGAATCCAAGAGATGTATCCGCTCGAATCCCCATCAAATGATACGATCCAATTGGCAGCCCTTCGGTTTAACGACTGGTTAGATCAGTATGGAGAAGTTTCCTACGATCATCAGAGCTTTTTTGCAAGTACCACTGGGCGATGGGCAAAGGCAGTGTATTACAAGCATCGACTGATAGGCACAGCAGTTGTAGGTCCAATGATTCTGTGTGAAGCATTCGTGCCCTCAGTCCGCACAATCTTTTGGAAACCCCAGAGATTCCCAATCGCAGACGCACACTATGCGATGGGCTTCGCATTTCTCGCACAGACCCTTAGCGAAGAGCGGTATTACAAAAGGGCGGTCCAGTTTCTTGAGGTACTTGAACAAACCCGATGCCCAGCGTATGTGGATTTCTGCTGGGGATATCCTTTCGACTGGGAAACAAGAGGGGGGACAATTAAGTGTGGCACCCCGCTCATAACGACAATTCCATACGTATATGAGGCCTTCTCCCAAGTGTATGAAATCGACAAAAGCCAGCGGTGGCTTCGAGTGATGCACTCGATCGCAGAGCATGCGTTTCGGTGTTATAGGGATACTAAAACCGGCTCAGATGCTGCTACCTGTGCCTATACACCTGCGGCTGACGACAATGGCGGCGTGGTTAACGCGAGCGCCTATCGAGCGTTTCTTCTGACAAAAGCAGCTCTAGATTTTTCCCAAGATCATTACCAAGAGATCGCGAAGAGGAATCTCAATTTTGTTCTATCGTCTCAAAACTCAGATGGCTCCTGGCTTTATTCTGTCGACGGGAAGAGAGATTTTGTCGATCACTTTCACACGTGTTTTGTTCTGAAAGCACTAGCGAAGATCGAGAAGCTTACAGGAGACGCTGGCTGTGCAGGGGCGATTGAACGAGGAGTGGATTATTACGTGAAGTTTTTGTTTGATGAACAGGGATTGCCGAAGCCATTTTCTAAAGCTCCCCGGCTCACCGTGTATCGTCGGGAGCTATACGATTATGCCGAGTGTATCAACCTCGCGACGTTATTGAGAGGCCGGTTTAAAGCGCTCGATCGGTGTGCAGAGTCAGTGCTCGCAGATCTGTTTCTGCGATGGCGAAAAACCGATGGCTCCTTCCGCGCACGCGAGTTGCTCTATGGCTGGGACAATGTTCCCATGCATCGCTGGGCCCAATCGCAAGTATTCAGAAGCCTCTGCTTTCTTCTTCATGAGAACTCCGGGACTCATCCTGTCTTCGCACACAGCTGATGAACTTGTGAATTTCTTTAGCTGTGATCTGGTAAGTACTTAGTATATATAAAGTACGTAACAACGGCAATTCTTTTCAGCGACCTGTAAGGTGTGACGATACATGTGTGGAATCTGCGGGCAATTCAATTTTGTAACCTCAGCGCCTGTCCTTCGTCAAGACATACAAGAGATGACGAAGACTCTTACACATCGCGGCCCTGACGATGATGGGTACTATGTCCAAGGCCCGCTCGGACTTGGTTTTCGGCGGCTCTCGATAATCGATCTCGCCGGTGGACACCAACCGATGTCGGATCGGGAGGAGTCCGTTTGGATTGTTTTCAATGGAGAGATCTACAATTTTCGAGAGTTGAGGAAAGAGCTTCAGGCGTTTGGCCATGTATTCAGGACCGAATCTGATACAGAGGTTATTCTGCACGGCTACAAACAGTGGGGCGATGATGTCTTCAATCACTTGAACGGGATGTTTGGTCTGGCAATCTGGGACGTTCGGAAAAGACGGCTGATCCTGGCCAGAGATCCATTCGGTATAAAGCTGCTCTATTACAGAATAGAGAAAGGCCGCGTATCTTTTGGTTCAGAGATTCGGTCTGTCCTTGCTGCCTCGCGTGACAGGTGCGAAGTAGATCCCGATGCAATGAACCTATTCTTGCGTTTTCGTTATACGCCGTCCCCTTATACTTTGTACAAGGGCGTGAAAAAGCTTGCCCCGGGGACCATGTTGATATTCGAGAACGGCTCTTACCAACTCAGCCGATGGTACCAGAATAGGCCTACACCATTCATTCCGATGAAATCGGACCAGGAGGCGCAAGAAGCGCTGCTAGCCCTCTATCAGAAGTCCGTCCAGAGGCACCTTATCAGTGACGTTCCCGTCGGCTTGCTCCTCAGCGGTGGGATTGACTCCGGTCTCTTGCTTGCCCTGATGAACCTGTTCGGTAGGTCTTGGCCGACCTTTACAGTGGGATATGGCTCGCAATTTGCTGATGATGAACTGGTGGATGCCGCGGAAACGGCGCGTGTGTTGTCGTCGGTGCATACTCCTGTGACATTGACACGATCCGCATTTGAAAAGGCGCTTCCAATGATCGTGGCCTGTCTGGAAGAACCTGTTGCGACGTCCTCTATCGTTCCCATGTATTTTGTTTGTGAGCGAGCCAGACAGGACGTCAAAGTCGCCCTAATCGGGCAGGGTCCGGACGAGTTGTTCGGCGGCTATCGCCGGCATCTCGGCGTCCGTTATGGCGCCCTGTGGGGCAATCTGCCAAAGTGGGCACGAACCGTAACTGCTTCGGCCATACGTGCGCTGCCGAGAAATGAGATGCTGAAGCGAGGGTTGTATTCACTGGATGTTCCTCAGCGCATGCGACGATATCAGCAAGTGTTGTCCATACTGCCAGGACAGAGAATCGATGGTCTTTTTCGAGAGGGGCAGGTTCCGCAAGATGCAGGCGATAAGATACTGGAGTGCTGGGAAGGCCTGGACAAACTGATGGACGAAACAGACGAACTTGGAGGTTTGCAGTTTTTGGAACTGCGGTCAACTCTACCAGACGAACTTCTTATGTATGCCGATAAACTTTCGATGGCTCATGGGCTCGAGCTTCGCGTCCCGTATCTGGATAAAGAAGTTGTCCAATTTGTTGAGCGGCTTCCGGCTCAGTTCAAGGTGAGAGGCTGCTCTCAGAAATGGGTGCATCGGCGAGTTTGTCAGTCGTATCTTCCTCCTTCTTTCCTTAAAAGGAAGAAGCGAGGATTTGCCGTGAATGTGGTGGACGAGTGGTTCCGTGCGGAAAAGAGCAATAAGATGGGTGAGATGCTGCTGGATGGTGAATCGCGAATGTATCAGTACTTACGCCGCGAAGCCGTCCAAGAGTTATTCGAGGAACATGCTTCAGGTCGGAACGACAATCACAAGATCTTGTTCAGTCTGGTCGTATTGGAAGAATGGCTCAGGGTCCATGCTGTCTCACAATGAACAATTTGATAGTGAGGGTTCGAATTAAGGGCACCGAGAAGGCTCAGTAATCACGAACAATCATGATAGGGGTTATTGCAAATACGAGTGATTGCCAAGTGGTCTATGAGTTTTTCGAGCTATTCAAAACACCCTGGGAATTCTACTGCGCTGATAGACATTATGACGTCCTGATTGTCTCCGAGGGAGCGGATCTTCCCAGTGTTTCAGTCAAACTTCTTATTCATTATTCTGGTTCGAGGACAAAGTCTGATGCGGATGGAGAGACCGGTCCCCAGCAGAAAGGCAGGAATCTTTTATACAAGGGAAGACGAATCCCGATCTATGGAGACAGCATTACCTTTCGAAACGAGCAAATCGCTTTTCTGGAGGAGGAACGCTCTCATAGTTCAGTCGGATACCAAAGTTTGCTTAACAGTGCGATCTATATTCGAGTCGGTTACGATCTTTTTCGGGAAATTAAGGTTCTGCTCACAATAGGACAGCCGCCGGAAAACGCTGGTATCCCCACATTGGAGATGCACATTGCTCTTCTGCGCGATCTGATTGTCGGAACGGGTATCTTCTTGATTGAAATCCCACCGATTCCAGAAGGGTATACATTTCTGGCTTGCCTAACCCATGATGTCGATCACCCCTCAATTCGACGGCATAAATGGGATCACGCCACGCTTGGATTCTTGTACCGGGCAGTGATTGGTTCAATCATTCGGGTGCTGCAAGGGAGGATGCCATTTCGTCATCTTGTTACAAACTGGTGGGCAGCTGCAAAGTTGCCTTTTGTTCATTTAGGTCTTGCAAGTGATTTTTGGTATGAGTTTGATCGGTATCTGGAGATAGAAAAAGACTTAGACTCCACCTTCTTTGTGTTGCCATTTAAGGGCAATGCGGGCATGACAACGTCAGGGCCGGCGCCACGAATCCGAGCCTCGAGCTATGGGGCCACAGACATTGCAGAGCGACTCAAGAAACTCGTTTCTGCCGGCAGGGAGATCAGTCTCCATGGTATTGACGCATGGATAGACAGCGCAAAAGGTCAGGAAGAAATGGCGCAGCTTACGAACATTACGGGCACGAAGAACATCGGAGTACGAATGCATTGGCTGTATTTCGATGACAGCTCACCTATTGCTCTGGAGAAAGCAGGTTTCTCCTACGATTCAACCGTTGGGTATAATCAGACGATCGGGTATCGAGCAGGAACCACTCAAGTCTATAAACTGTTGCAAGCACATCATCTTCTCGAACTCCCATTGCACGTTATGGACACAGCATTGTTCTATCCGGACTATCTCAATCTTACCTTCGAGGAAGCTGATAGACGGATTGGCGAAATTGTTGACTACGCGTGTCAATTCGGAGGTGCCGTAACATTCAACTGGCATGATCGAAGTATTGCGCCTGAGCGAATGTGGGGAGAGTTCTACGCCAGCTTGATTAGTGGACTCAAACGGAAAGGTGCCTGGTGTAGTAGCGCAGGCAGTGTGGTGTCCTGGTTTCAGAAGCGCCGGTCGGTTGTGTTTAAGCGAGATGGCGATGGATTAGAGGTCGCTCGGACAAAATTGGATATGGCCTCCGGCAAGAATTTCCCTGGGCTCAGGCTACGGGTCTACAACCTAGGAAAGGCCTGCGAAAATTCTTCCCAACGCTATGTCGATTCGGCGCTAAGCGGTGACAGGATATTACGTCTTGATAGCAGTAGTCTCGTAACCCACAACTGAGATCGTAAGTCCTATTTGTATTGTACAGCGCCTCCCTCTTCCTTGCCAGGCGATTGAAGAGTCAAAAGGCTTTCCACGATTTTCCATGGAACCAACAAAATAAGATTTACGGAGCCAAACATGGATACTGACAGCTCTGACACGTTCTTCAAGGAGTACACCTCGCAGGATGCGATAGTGAAATACACCAGAGCTACAGCTGGTTTTGGGATCAGTTATCTGCTCGATCACGATTACATGGCAGTCTATGCTCAAGCGCTCGCGCTATTGCCACAGGAGATCAGGCAGCGAGGTATTAGCATGCTGGAATTCGGATGCGGGGGAGGAATGAATCTTCTTCACTTGGTCTCGGTGCTGGATCGGGGCTTGATCCGCGTTGAAAAGGCCATTGGAACCGACTTCTCTCCAGTTTTAACCGAAGCGGCAAAGCGTGAGGCCAAGAATTATCTTCAAGAGGAGGAACGGGGCAGAGTCGAATTCTACGTCGCTAAGAACGAGAGCTTGATCCATGACCTTTCGGTGGCTACTGGGACAGGGAGATCGAAGTTGAATAACTCGGTGCACTTCATTGTTGGTGTAAACACAGTTCGGTATTGCCATCGTGCGAAGAAGGAATTGGAATGTGCGAGAGACATTGCCGATCTGCTCGTTCCTGGCGGGGTATGTGTGGTGATAGACATGAATGACAGATTTCTCTTTTTCCGAAGCGCACTAAAAAACCGCTTTCTCAGAGAGGTGCAGGAGGAGGAGTGCCGTCTTCCCACTCTGGAGGAATACACGGCACCCTTTAGGCTAGTGGGTTTAGATGTTGTGCGGAGCGAACATTTCTGCTGGATCCCTCACTCTTCGGGGGAATTCATGTGCTATCTTCTTGGCGGGTTGTCGCCCATTCTGAACGTATTTGCAAGGTCCCGCGCGATGAGGTCACTAGTTGTTTTTAGGAAGCCCGTCAATGCGAGAAGCATCTAACTTGGACGGCCTCCAAACATGGAAGCTCTAGTGGTGAAAGAGACAGCACTGATATTGACTGACACTGGCGAGTTGTCCGATGACGACCACATCACCAAAGTGCTTCGGTTTTTTGGAATATCGTCCCGTGTTATGAACACGTCAAATTTCTTCACTGGTGATCACGCGATCATTCCCAGATCCTCAAAGGTCAGACTCTTTTGCTCTTCAGACTCCTTGTGCAAGTTAATAGAAGAGTTGGATCGCAATCCCGGGGCCGTTCGGCTCTGGGGCGAGCATGTCCATTCGGCCTTCGTTTACGCAGGGAATGATGTTGCTGTGTTGCAGAAGGTTGCAAGGCGCATCATGAGCAGTGAGCATACGTCGCTTATCCAGATGGATCGTGGTCTCGGCGAATGGACCGTGTCGGATACATTGCCTCAATTTTGTGGCCCGATGAGTGGGTTGCGAATACCTGTTGGCAAGACAGCTTCTGCAGCCGGTCTCGTTCGCGATGGTGGAGGAGAAAATGCTCCTGGGACTACTTTGGATGGACGCAGCACGGTTTTCTTCAAGGCGGATTATCAGGCAGTGCCTGTCTTTCTATCAACGACTTCTAAGATCGTCGACGTCGATGCTGAGATAGGTGCGGGAAATTTCGATATTAAGGATCACTTTCTTTCAGCAACGCCGATTGTCATGTTTGTTAAATGGGCCTTTGCTGATCTGTGCTGGAAATCTCCGGAAGTCAGTGCCTGCCTTGTGATTGATGATCCTTTGCTGAGCCCGCAATATGGGTTTTTGAATTATCAAGATCTCCTGAATCAAATGGAACGTCACAACTTCGCTACAAACATTGCGTTCATCCCTTGGAACTGGCGGAGAAGCTCCTCGAAAGTAGCGGAGCTCTTTAAAAACAATCCGACAAGATATTCATTGTCCATGCACGGCTGTGATCATACTGGCGGCGAGTTTGGGACGCAGGACATGGAATCACTTGTTTGGAAGTCACACCAGGCGATCGATCGTATGTCTTGTCATGAGTCGAAAACCGGACTTCGTCATGATCGGGTCATGGTGTTCCCGCAGGGCGTCTTTTCCTCAGCCGCAATGAGAGTGCTAAAGCATACACAGTATACAGCCGCAGTCAACACGGAGGTTCTTAGCACGGACCCACGCCGGCCAACGATCAGGACCTCCGATGTATGGGACGTTGCTGTCATGAACTACAGCAGTTTCCCGATCTTCACTCGGCGATATCCTTCACAGGGAGTCGAGAACTTCGCCTTCGATATTCTTTTGGGAAAGCCGTGCATTGTCGTGATTCATCACGATTCTTGCCGCGATCAAAGCGCGCACCTCGTAGAATTTGTCAACCGCCTGAATGGGCTCAATTGCCGGCTGTCCTGGCGCAGCCTAGGCGAGGTTGTTAGGCGCAGCTGCCGTCAACGCGAAATATCGCCCAGCCTGGTGGAAACGGAGATGTACGGAAGCGAGTTGCGATTGGAGAATCGTTCCGAGCAGCAAAGACGTTTCTGCATTACAAAACGTGAGTTGGACGCCTCTGCTGTAAAGGAAGTTTACGACGGATCCCGGCCGATACCCTGGACGTTCTCGGAGGGTCGCATCTGTTTTGAAATCAAGTTGGCTGCCGGCCGGAGCACAACAATCGGCATAACATTCCATGATTACTCTGGGGCTGTGCGGTGCCAGGAGAATCTCAGTTACAAGCTGAAAACAATGCTTCGTCGTTACCTTTCCGAGACGAGAGATAATTATGTCGCGGCAAAACAGAATTTGTTCCCCTGGGCTATGCGCAATTCGTTGCGAACTAGAAAATCGATCACATGAACACAGAAATGCTGACGCCTCAGAGTGGGAAAGGTTTATACAGAGGGAAATTTGATACAGAGGGAAAGTTGATACAAGTCTTTGGCATAGATGTCGCAATCACGGGAACGATACTCCGAATTGCTCACCTTGAAACGGACAGTTATGAGTCGTTGGATGATCCACAAGCAATGATAGACGGTCTACGGAAGTCCGGAATTAGTATCGACCTATTCACGTTCATGCAGATCATGCCTGAAACCGCACCGAAGTATCACTACCCAATGGAGTGGGACAATCTGGCAGTGCTGCCGGTATCCACGTTCGATCATTGGTGGACGCGGCAGATCGACGGAAAGACTCGAAACATGGTTCGGCGTGCCGAGAAAAAAGGCGTGGTGGTTCAGGAGGCAGATTTTAATGACGTGCTCGTTCAGGGAATCTCGGAGATTTATAACGAGTGCCCTGTCCGGCAGGGAAGGCCGTTCCATCATTATGGGAAGGACATCGAGACTGTGCGGAAGGAGACAGCGACCTTCCGCACCACCAGCATTTTTATCGGGGCGTTTCTCAATAGTAAGCTGATAGGTTTTGCCAAGTTGACAACCGACCAAACCCGAACGCATGCAGGCGTCATGCATATCATTTCCATGATCCAGCACAGGGACAAGGCCCCGACGAATGCCCTAATCGCGCAAGCGGTTCGTTCCTGCGTTGATCGCGGAATTCCATTTCTCTTTTATACGAAATTTGCTTTTGGGAACAAGCAACGGGACAGTCTTGCCGACTTCAAGCATAACAATGGCTTCAGGCGAGTAGACTTGCCTCGGTACTATGTGCCATTGACTCGTATGGGCTCTTTGGCATTTCGTTTCGGACTGCACCACAATGTTCTCGACTATGTTCCGGAACCCGTACTGACTAAGTACCGCGAACTCCGGAGCGCGTGGTACAACCGGAAAATATAATCCCTTCCGGCACATTCATGGAAGAAATGGTCTGCAGAGCCTCGGTCTCATTAGCATTAGTGCCTCGAGATCATATTTAGATGATGGCGATCCACAACGTGCTGATACCAGAAGACTCTCTGGACCAGAAATGACTCAGAGCCTCCTCTTGGTGATGCTCTTGGAGAGACGATAGATGCCTCCTGCAATTGCCAGTGTCGTTTTTGCGCTCGTGATTTTTTGGCTTTTCTGGCTTGAGAGGGAGCAGGGGCGGCGTACCTCGCGGGCTCTTTGGATTCCCATAGTCTGGTTCTTGCTCAGCGGTTCACGATCAGTGGGTCAATGGCTCTCAATTGGCTCGCCGACGCAGTTTACGGACAATGTCGAAATAGCCAACCAGTTGCTGGAGGGGAGTCCGATCGATCGCCTAGTATACGCATTCCTCTCGATCTTAGGGGTAATCGTGCTTGCCACCAGGAAACGAGAGGCTGTAAAGATTTTACGGGCGAATGGGCCAATCACTTTATTCTTTGTCTACTGCGCGGTGAGCATTCTCTGGTCAGACTATCCCGATGTGGCATTCAAGCGTTGGACTAAGGCGTTGGCTGACGTTATTATGGTTCTAGTCGTCTTGACCGACCGTGAGCCCTGCATCGCGGTCAAGCGACTCTTCGTGTGGATGAGTTGTCTGTTAGTGCCCCTTTCCATCTTGTTCAGTAAGTATTACCCCGCAATAGGACGAACTTATGGAGAGTGGCTGGGGGAAGTACATTACACAGGCGTCACACTTGCTAAGAATAACCTTGGGGCAGTTTGCCTGTTGGTGGGGTTGGCATCGGTGTGGCGCTTGGTCAATGTCTTCCAGGACAGGAGCGACACTGCCCGCACCAGACGCCTGTTGGCTCTTGGTGTCATTCTGGCGATGGTGCTGTGGTTGTTTTGGAAGGTCAATTCGATGACCGCTTTGGTAAGCTTTCTACTAGGAATAGTCTTACTGTTGTCGGGGAACGTTCGTATGGTTGTCAAAAAGCCAGTGGCAATCCATCTTATCGTAGCGTTAATTTTATCTGTAACGATCTCTGTCCTGTTCTTCAACGTCAGCCCCGGCGCTTTTCAAACACTGGGAAGGGACCCCACACTCACTGATCGAACTGCGATCTGGGCTATGCTCATCAGCATGAGCATAAACGACTTGGTCGGAACCGGTTACGAAAGTTTCTGGCTTGGACCGCGACTTCTCAAAATCTGGAACGTGTACGGGTTGCGGCTGAATCAGGCTCATAGTGGCTATCTTGAGATCTTCTTGAACTTAGGGTGGGTGGGAGTGGCTTTGCTCGCCGTGGTTATGGCGACAGGGTATCGGAGAGTCATCGCTGCGTTCCGCCGCAACCCCCAGATAGGTAGTCTCATGCTGGCGTATTTCACGGTCGGGGTGATCTACAACTGCACCGAGGCGGCATTCTTCAGGATGATGACACCTGTATGGATGTTCCTGCTTTTGGCGATAACCGGAGCCCTTGTACTTGCCAACCACAGTATCCGAGCACCAGTTGCTGGACTTCCAGATCATGAAATGCCTTCGTCCGTATGGTGGGAAAGTGGATTTCATCGTGCCCCTGAGAAACACCCCAATGCTTGATTAAGGTAGAGGTAGAGCTAATCAACAATCTAGTTCACGCGATGCAGCATATGAAAATTCCGTTGGTTGTTCCGAAGGACCAGAAAGTGCGAGTCCCCAGGAAAGGCATACTCTGTAAATGATTAAGCAGTCTGTCCAATCGCTACTTAAGCGAGTTGGCCTCTATAATCGTCTGAAGGCGTCGTGTCTCTACAGCCTCTATTGGAGAATGGTCGATAGCAGAATCGTTACTGCGAGATCTAGAGAGGTAATTTTCTACCGCGATCTTTTAGAAGGGTTTCAGGATGGCGACTTGATTTTCGATATTGGGGCAAATCACGGATACAAGACGGATATTTTTCTAAGATTAGGTGCTAGAGTTTTAGCAGTTGACCCTGATGAGGTGAACCAAAAGACGCTAAAGGATAAATTCTTGAGGCACAGATGGGTGAGAAAGCCTGTGATCATTGTAGGGAAGGCAGTGAGCGACAAGAGTGGGATTCATGAGATGTGGATTGAGGAGCCTGGATCTGCAAAAAACACACTGAGTAAGAAGTGGGTAGATACGTTGAGACATGATAAAGCGCGGTTTGGTCACCCTCTGGAATTTGTTCAGCAGAAAGAGGTAAAGACGACTTCGTTGGAGGAACTCATTGAAACGTATGGGCCACCTTTTTTTGTAAAAATCGATGTTGAAGGATATGAGCCGTATGTCTTGCGGGGTCTGAGGAGGGCCGTGCCATATCTCTCATTTGAAGTAAATTTGCCGGAGTTCAAACAGGAAGGGCTCGAATGTGTTGAGCAATTAGCGAATATTGCCGCTGCTGGTCGATTTAACTATGTGAGCGACTGCGGACAGGGGCTAGTACTGGACAAATGGCTATCACTACGCGAGTTCAAGCAAGTTTTCGACTCATGTACAGAGCCAAGTCTTGAGGTGTTCTGGAGGACTGCCAAACCTTCATAATGGAAAAGACGGCCGACTGATAGGTTGAGCTGTTCGTCGCAAGGGTATACACCGTATCAAAGAAAGACTCAGACAAGCTATGACGAAACATAATCCATTAGATGAGAAGCCATTCATAGAATCAGAGGAGCCATCACGAGAAATCGCCCTCGATTGTCGATTCTTTGTAGGGGATCGACCATGCGTATGGCATAAAGCAACAGGCGTGCTATGCACCTGTGACCATTATCAAAAGATCGAAGAACGTGTTCTTATCATCAAGCTCGATGCGATAGGCGATGTGTTGAGAACTACGGCGATTCTCCCTGCGTTGGCGGAAGTTCATCCGAGAGCTTCGATTACCTGGATTACCAGACGGGAAGCGCGACCATTGCTAGAGTGTAATTCATACATTACGGAGATTCTCGATTATGGGGAGGATGCTCTCCTGCAACTTCGTGTACGAGCCTTCGATCGGGTTATCAATTTAGATGCCGGGAAAACTAGCGCGGCCCTTGCAAGTGCAGCCAATGCTACCAAGAAAGACGGGTTCATCCTTGATCCGCTCGGGTGGGTGCAGCCGACCAACGCCGCCGCGAGAACGTGGCTGGAGATGGGAGTGTTCGACGATCTCAAACGTCAGGGGACAAGGACCTACCAAGACATCATGGCGGACATCGTTGGTCTCTCAGGTTGTCCCCACCGGTACGTCCTGGAGTTGACCGATGAGGAACGCGTGCGCGGTAGGGCCCATTTACAGAAACTCGGTATCGACTTTTCTCTGCCTATCATTGGTCTCAACACCGGAGCAGGGCGCCGATGGAAGCTGAAACAGTGGCGCGAAGAAGGATATCTCGACCTAATCGAACGCATCGCAAAAAAACAATCTACACAGTTTGTGCTGCTAGGTGGACCGGAAGAGAAGGAGCGACACAAGCGTCTTACTTCTCAATCTACAGTCCCGCTAATCGACGCCGGCTGCGACAATCCTGTTAGGCACTTTGCATCCATAGTTGGAGAATGTCATTTGATTATTACAGGTGATACGTTGGCCATGCATTTGTCGTTAGCGTTGGGTCGACGCACCATCGTTTTGTTCGGTCCCACCAGCGCTGCGGAGATTGAAATGTATGGGCTAGGGGAGAAAGTTGTTCCGCAGATGGAGTGTTTGTCCTGCTATAAACCAATGTGCGACTTTGTGCCGAATTGCATGGATTTGATCACAACGGAGATGGTTGAAGCAGCCGTGGAACGTCAGTGGCCCAAGGTCGCCACGAACTCCAAACCTTCCCCGATGGGGAAATCGGTGTAACCCGATGGGAACAGAGGAGGGAACGCCCGGGCTCAATGTCGCCTTGCTCACCGGTGGTGGAGACCGGCCGTATGCTTTCGGTCTGGCTACCGCGTTTCTTTCAAAAGGGCTCCGCCTTGATCTCATTGCTGGTGATGGATTGGATAGCCCTGAATGGCATGGCACATCCCAAGTGAACTTTCTGAATCTCCGAGGGGATCAGCGGCCAGACGCGAGTTGGGCGAGAAAAATTTCAAGGGTATTAAATTATTACATCCGACTTATAAAATACGCCGCTATTTCGAAGCCGATGATTTTCCATATACTTTGGAATAACAAATTTGAAATATTCGATAGAATTCTGCTCATGCTCTACTACAAACTCCTGAGGAAAAAGATCGTCCTGACAGTTCACAACGTGAACGCGAAGAAGAGGGACTCGAACGATACGATGCTTAATCGGTTTAGTCTGAAATTTCAGTATCGACATGCTGATCATCTGTTTGTTCATACGGAGAAAATGAAACGCGAACTCACAGAAGAATTCCGTGTTTCTGCATCAGCCATCACCGTCATCCCCTTTGGGATCAATAACTCGGTTCCGAACACAAGCCTCACGTCTAGTGAAGCAAGACGACGACTTGGAATTGCAGAAAAGGATCGAGTTCTCCTATTCTTTGGGAACATCGCACCATATAAAGGGCTAGAATATTTGGTCGATGCATTCCAGAAGGTCTTGGCCGAAAATGGAAATTATCGTTTGATCATTGCGGGCAACTTAAAAAATTGTGAAAATTATTGGAATGGTATTCAAGGAATGATCACGCGTGATGTGAATGGGGGACAAATACTCCTGAAGATCGAGTACATTCCAGATGATGAAACGGAAGTGTACTTTAAAACGGCCGATCTGTTAGTGCTTCCCTATAGGCACATTTACCAAAGCGGGGTACTGTTTTTGGCGTATAGTTTCGGCCTACCTGTAGTCGCAACAGACGTGGGGGCTTTAAGAGAAGAGATCATCGAGGGAAGAACGGGGTTTGTGTGTAGGCCGGAGGATTCAGTCGACCTGGCAAGAGCCATCGAAACATATTTCTCAAGCGACCTCTACGAGGATTTGGCCAACCGTCGGCAAGGGATACGACAGTATGCGCTTGAACGGTACTCATGGGACGTGATTTCTGAGTCAACCTTGAACGTATATAGGGAGTTGCTGGGCGAGCAGTTTTCAGACAAACCTTGCGCGATGTCGTCAAGATGCTCGTAAGTCTCTATAAAAGCAATCGGCAGCAGCTCACACGCTAGGTTAATCATGAGAATCGCTTACATAGCCCCGTATCAGGGTCCGACTTTATTGAATCGTCGTCCGATCAACTGCAATCTCAGTCTTGGCGGCAAGGCAAAGGTAGAGCTGATTGCAGAACTACTTCAAAAAGCTTCTCACACTGTGGAGATTTTGTCACAAGGCGAGGTTGTCGTAGGACCGTTAAAAGTCTATCCGGCTTTCCCTGAAGAGGAGTTATTTAACAGCAGTATCCCTATCTTTTACTCTTCTGCTTTCCCAGTGAGATTCTTGAATGGGTTCTTCTCCAGTCTGAGTACTCTTCGTCTCTTTAAGGCCCGGCATCGGATTGCTCCATACGATTTGGTGATCATTTATAATCTTAAGCCAGCCCAGGTTACCAGCGCAAACTATGCGCTCAGGCATCTGAAGTTGCCGGTCATTCTTGAGTATGAAGACGACGCATTTCTTGAGATATTCAAACCGAATGGTACGCAGTTCACATCGAGATTGCGACTCTTGACAGTCAAACGCCTCCTGGCTGCCGTATCAGGATGCCTGGCTGGCTCACCCTTTCTGCTGTCGCAGGTACCTGACAACGTCCCGAAGTTGCTTCTCCCCGGCGTTGTGGCCGCAGTGACCTCCATGACTGCCTGGCGAACAACAATCCAGAGGGATAATTGGGTGGTGTTTTCGGGGACTCACTCACGGTTCCAAGGGCTAGAACAGTTGATCAAAGCCTGGAAAATTGGAAACTTTCAAGGATGGCAACTCCATATTGCGGGGCAAGGCGAGATTACAGGCGTACTTCATAACCTCGCGCAAGATGACCCGAGCATTGTATTTCATGGAATTCTAAGCCGTGAAGAGAATGCCGAGCTATTGAGCCATGGCAAGATCACAGTCGTTGCTTATGATGTTAGCAAGACGCGCGGGTTCTCCTTCAAAACGCTGGAGTGTCTTGGCGCCGGCATGCATGTTATTACAACACGATTGAGCGCGCTTGAGGGACTCGAACCAGAACTCATGAGCGGATTAACCTATCTCGACGACAACGAGCCAGAAACGATTGTGGCGTGTTTGAAGAAGGTGATAGCTGAGAGGATCTATGAACGGACTGCACAGCAAGCAACACTAGAGAGATACGGCCCTTCAGCCATTTCACGATTGCTTGAAGCGTTTCTGAATCAGGTTGTTGAATCTACAAGTTCATTGAAGACTCATGACGATAAATTAAAGGCGGCCGCTTTTTAAGTTCGCGGAAGAGGGTAAATCACCGGTTGACCAGGAGGATGGAGGTAGCGGGGTGGATGCGCAGCTTCTGTTTGCAAAAACGTTCCGCAGGTTGCGTGAGGTTGGAGTCCTTGCAACAATCCGGGAAGCGCTTGGGATCCTGAGATCTAACGAGTCAAATATTGCCACGCATGGCTTCATCGACGAGTTCGACATAAAAAGCGGTACCGATACAGGTCGTTCGGTGCGCTTGTGGAAACTGAAGATATCATCGCCGAATGCGCGCTATGGCAGGTTCTACCAAACTTCAGGTGAAGAAGAGCTTAGGGAAACCATAAGCTACCTGGGAGAGAGTCCACAGACTTTTACCTTTATTGATCTTGGTTGCGGAAAGGGAAAGACTCTTCTAGTGGCTTCGAGTCTAGGTTTCAAACAGGTGATTGGGGTGGAGTTTGCTGGGGAGCTTGCCGCGGTAGCACAAGAAAACATCAGGAAGCTCGGGATCAATAATGCTGTTGCCATTTTGGGGGATGCGGCTGATTTTCACTTTCCAACTGATGACATCGTGCTTTATCTTTACAATCCATTCTCAGAGGAGGTTATGCACAAGGTCATTGCGAATTTGAAGGCAGCAAACTGCCGAAAGATGTACGTGATCTACAAGAAGGGGGACTGCGATGAGCTATTCGACCGGTGTGGTTTTCTTAACCGCTTAAGTTCAGCCCCAGGAAGGGCGACCATTAAGATCTGGCACGGTGCTAAGGACAATGCGAAATAAGCTATCGGATTTCCATAGGGAAGAGCCTCTCGGGCTTGCTAGGTTTTGATTGTGAAATTCGGAAATGAAATCCAGTGAAGAATCACGACGACGAACCATGTCGATCGAGTTTTTGCACGATCGGCAAATTTGAGGTTTTATGCAAATTAAGAGCTTGAAAGATGCCACGATATTGATTACGGGTGGAACCGGGTCATTTGGGAACCGTGTGGCTACACATCTACTTAGATATGGGCCAGGAGAAATTCGCATTTATAGCCGGGATGAAAAAAAGCAATGGGAAATGCAAAGGGTTTTCCCTCAGCTTCGGTACATCATTGGCGATGTCCGTGATTCGGAGCGGCTCAATCAAGCTATGCGTGGGGTAGATCTTGTCTTTCATGCAGCAGCCTTAAAGCAGGTGCCATCCTGTGAGACGTACCCTTTTGAGGCGGTCAAGACTAATGTGCTGGGTTCTCAGAATGCGTGCGAGGTTGCCCTGGCGAACGGTGTAAAAACCTTTGTCGCTTTAAGTACAGACAAGGCCGTCAAGCCGGTTAATGCTATGGGTATCAGCAAGGCGATGATGGAAAAGATCGTCTGCAGCATGAATGAGATGGGTGGGAAGACCGTGTTTTGCTGCGTCCGCTACGGCAATGTGATGGGAAGCCGGGGCTCCGTTATTCCTGTGTTTCGAAAACAAATCGAGGATCGCCAACCCATAACACTGACAGTCCCAGAAATGACCCGATTTCTTCTTACTTTGGATCAATCAGTTGGTTTGGTGCTGCATGCAATGACGCACGCCCATGGAGGCGAGGTTTTTGTTCGCAAAGCCCCGGCTTGCACTGTGCAGGATCTGGCCGAGGCCATGCGGTTGAAATATAGCCAGCAGGGAGCCAGGCATCCGATTAAAATAACCGGCATCCGCCCGGGGGAGAAGATCCACGAAATCCTGGTCAACGAATACGAAATGAGGCGGAGCGTGGAAACGAATGACTTTTTTTCCATCCATCCAGAATACAGATTGCCTAAGCAGCCGGCTCACAAAGTTTTGGGAGAAGAATACACCTCTGCCAACACACAGCAACTCACTTCACCCGAAAAAATCGGCAAGTTGCTTAATGCCATGGGTCAAGTGGAATACTTCATATAAAAGTTTTCGTGACAGGTCATCGAGGGATGCTCGGACATGTCGTGGCTCGTTACTTATCTGAAAACGGGTGCCGTGTCGTAACCTCCGAGCAGCGTTATCAAGCGTTGCCCCGCGATCCTCTAGTGGAAGAAATTCGAGCTTCGGAATGCAGTTGGGTCGTCAATGTCCTTGGCAAAATCAAGCAGAAATGCCATGAGCCCGCGGCGTTGTTTCAAGCGAACAGTCTATTCCCTATGCAATTGAAGAAGCGCATTCGTTACGATCAGCGGCTGATTCAGGCGAGTACCGATTGTGTGTTTTCAGGCCGTACGGGAAATTACAGCATCGACTCCGAGCCTGATCCTGAGGATGAACGATTGAGGCCGTTAATGCTCCTGCTAGCGTCGACCGATCTTTGAAGCCCACTTGGCTACGACACGCTCTTCCTGAGCAACTTCTTGAGTTGAAACAGTGGTACTTGAACAACTGTGATTCCTCAGACACCCGCTGAGATCGTCAACCTGACCAACTGACCCCCGAACATTTGATATGAATAGGCTTAATCAAAGATGGGGCAAAGCTGCAACCTACCTTGGCGATTAACGTTCTTCCTTGACCATTCACTCCACTTAGAACAGTCCTATGGCACGCGCCCATTCCGACATACACTTCGCGACCGATCACCTACAGAAAGGTCTCAAGACACGCACAGTTTCAAGCGGAATTGTCACGAGCCTGCTCCAAGTCGCGCAGCTCATGATGAATTTGGGATCGGTGATTGTGTTGGCTCGTCTGCTTACTCCGCAGGATTTTGGACTTCTGGCAATGGTCTTAGCGGTTATGGGCTTTTTTCGAGTGTTCAACGAAGCCGGCCTTTCTACGGCCACGGTTCAGAAAGAAGGAATAACGCACGTACAAGTATCCAACCTTTTCTGGACGAACGTTGCCTTGGGAGGAATGATCACTCTGGCCCTGGCGGTCTCTGCGCCAGCCGTTGCCTGGTTTTACCGTGAGCCACAGCTCGTTGCCGTCACGCTAGCACTCTCCGTGACTTTCATCTTGACCGGTTTAACAGTTCAGCACCTGGCGTTGCTCAAACGCCAAATGCGTTTCAAAGCGGTCGCGCTCATTCAGATCGTCTCTGCTGCGATCGGGGTTTCCGTCGGCATAGCCATGGCTTGGCTCGATTGTGGTTACTGGAGCCTGGTCGGAATGCAACTCTCCACACCGGTAGTCGCACTCCTCATGACATGGTTGACCTGTCGCTGGCGTCCCAAGTTTCCCACGAGGGATAGTGGAACACGGTCCTTGCTAAGCTTTGGTGCTAACCTCACTGCAAGCGGTTTTTTGTGGTCTCTCGCTAGAGGGGTAGATGGTCTTTTGATCGGCAGATTCTTTGGATCGGAGGCCCTCGGTCTCTATTCGAGGGCTGGGGCTTTAATTAACCGCCCAATGGAGCAAGCGATGACGCCTCTGGAGGCGGTCTTCGTGCCGACATTCTCGCGCCTGCAATCTCAGCCGGAGCGCTACCGTCGAATCGCACTACAGGTTTATGACATAGTTGCAGTATCAAGCTTTCTATTCTCAAGCATATTGTTCGCCTTGTCACATCCCCTCACGCTTGTTGTGTTGGGCCCGAAATGGGAAAGTGCAGCCCCCATTTTTTCCGCCTTCACCTTGATCGCCTTGTATATCCCGCTCGCAAGTGCTGCCGGTTGGATGCTTGCCTCCCAAGGTCGCGGAAAAGATTTTTTGAAGTTGAGCTCGATTGCCTCTGTAGTTACAGCCGGGTTTTTCGTGGCGGGTCTTCGCTTTGGTCCGGTCGGTGTAGCTCTGAGCTACTCGCTCTCATGTCTCCTAATTAATTTGCCAGTGACCTTTTATATCGTTGGCAGAAAGCATTTGGTGACCACGAAAGATCTATGGGCGAGATTTTTTGCGCACTTGCCGCTCTGGGGTGTAGTCTATTGCACAACTAGACTGGTTCAACCCTTAGTCGTCAACTCTGATCCTTTATCGCAGGTAGGCATCCTTGGTTTCATTGGTTTTGTGACGGGCGCTGCCTTTGTTTGCTTATATCCTCCTTGCCGCCATGCAGTACTGAATCTATTTGGTGTCATCCGGGAGTGGGGGAAAAGCCGTAGCACCATTCATGGTGAGCCGTGATATGAGGCTGACAAGAATTGTGAAGATATAGTGGACTTGCTTGAGGGGCGATTTACCGTACGGAAAAGTCGTCAATTGTTCCCAGGGAGCAGAACGCTGTTGTGCCCGACCGACCGGTCGAAGCCGGTGGTTATGGTGCCAGTATCGTTTGCCACAGAATGCAAGCTGTATCCAGGGGGCACAAGCTCGGCGACCTCCTTGTCCGTGAGGTAGAGATGCTCGAAAAAAATGATGGGGTGATGGAGTGCTATTGTGTCAGCGAGCCCCTTGAGAACAGCGACTTCGTGCCCCTCTACATCAATTTTTAGCACGTGCGGGGCCGGCACTTTCAGCTCGCCGTCAATCAGCGAGTCGCCTTTGACCGCACGAGCCTCGACTTGGACCACGTCGTCTAAGGTTAGACTACTGGTCTGTAAAACGTAATCGAGGCCCCTAATCGACGCCCCAACGCTTTTGGCCTTCGGAATCGTTAGGAGCACATTGCCATCCTGATTCGACAAGGCAAACGGAAAGATCCTAATGTTTGTGTGACCGTCAAAAAATGCTTCGAGGGATTGAAAAAGGAATGGATTCGGCTCGAATGCAAAGATTTGCGTTTGCGGAAACGCTCTCGTGATAGCAGCCGTAACCATCCCTACGCTCGCTCCGACATCCCAGAACACCTCTCCATCTTTCATTATGTTGGCAACGGCCCGGCAGAGCGAGTCTTCGAGATCGAACGCTGCAAGCCTATCGCCGATGAGATGTTGTACCCACAGTCGGCCTGCATAGTCTCGTAAGTCAACCGTTATGGTACCAACACCTGGGACCCGAATCGGAAAGCGCTGGAGTCCACCTACGTATCGGCTGGCATGTCGCAGCAGAAACCCCGCTCCCTTGAGTCGGCAACGGCCATGCCAGAAGCGATAAAACGCGATAATACTCTCGGCGAGGAACCCGTTCTTCATCACGCGGTAAGTCTAAACCACGTAAGCGTTGCGAGACAAGCTTCCTCCGTGCCGGTGTCGTTACTACGTAATTTGTCGCATGAGTTAATAGGTGATCTGTCCGCTTTAGGCGGTAAAGGCAAAATTGGTACAAGACCGGATCGGAGTATCTGGGTGAATGGAGGAACAGGGCGATGACAAATGTTGGCATAACGGGTGGATGGGGCTTCGTCGGTTCTCATTTCCGTTTCTTTTTGCATGAGCATAAAAATGATTACACCCCGGTCTTAATAGACAAAGAAGATTTCTCGAATGACGAAAGGTTGTCAAGAAAATTAAGCATTTGCAATGCCGTCGTTCATTTGGCCGGTTTAAACAGAGGGAATGAAGAAGAAATATATGAGACCAATATTGGACTCACGAAACAAATTCTCTCTACCCTTGGGCAAATTGGCAAAAAAGAGACAAGAATTGTTTTTCTGTCCTCCACTCACAACTTGAGAGACACGGCATACGGCAGATCAAAACGTGATTGCCAAAAGATCATCTCTAATTGGGGCAAAACAAATAAAGCAAAGACTGTCGTCATTGTCGCTCCGAATATTTATGGTGAGTTCGTAAAGCCGTATTACAATTCGGCCGTGGCCACCTTTTGCCACGAGCTTTCGGAAAAGAAAGAATCAGCGGTCAATGATTCGGCCAAGGTTGAGCTTATTTATGTCAGGAAGATTTGTTCTTTGATATTTGATTCCCTGGCAGCCGAGAATTCCCTCTGTACGCATTTTGTTCGCGGCAGGGAAATGAAAGTATCCGATGTTTACAATTTGCTGAAAAAGCAGAGGGACGAATATCTTACTGGCATCATTCCTTTTTTTTCCGATGACTTTGAACTACGCATGTTCAACACCTTCCGTTCTTATTTGTATCCGAAATATTTTCCCGTTCCGCATGAGGCCAAGACAGACAACCGCGGTTCTTTCGTGGAAATTGCCAAGGCAAGGATTGGTGGCCAATCATCGTTTTCGACCACGCACCCAGGGATTGTTCGTGGGAATCATTACCATACGAGAAAGATCGAACGCTTTTCCGTTATCCGAGGGGAGGCAATAATACGGCTCAGACGATTATGTTCTGAGGAAGTAATGGAATACAAAGTGTCGGGGGAGAACCCTGCATATATTGATATGCCCACGTATTACACTCATTCGATTGAAAACATTGGAAAGAGTGATTTGTTAACGATGTTCTGGATAAACGAGATTTTTGATCCAAATGATCCAGATACGTTTGCCGAGCCGGTCATGCTCTAAGCCATCCCGCCTTTACAGACGGGGGACCTCGGAAGGATCTATATTTAAACCAGTACTCTTTCGCCTGACCATGGCCGGTTTCTTGATGGCACTGGCGCACAGTATTGAACCCTTGCATATTGTCTGGAGAATTGGGCTTTCTGCCCTCACAGGCGATTTCGTGTATTTGGGGCTGTGGATGGTTTATTCAAGTGGCAGGGAACGTCTCGTTGATGATGCTTCCTCTTTGCTTTCAGCCTTCAAGACAGCTGGAAGTGTCTCTAAGTAGGCGCGCATTAATAGAATGTCTTTGGCTCTTCCTATCACTTAACAGTGAGATTTTGCGGGCGGGCGGGAAGGAAGAGGATTCGTTGCCCCTGAGGAAATGATCAATGGATGGGGATAGGAATGGGGTATCCCAGTTTGGCCGAGTTCTGGGACTGCCGATTGACCGTCTTCAAATGGGCAATCCGATACATCAATAATCGCAATCTATCGACAGTGTTATTCCAAACATAGGCAGGTTCGAATATTAGATGTGGTAACTCAACTGATAGCATCCGTATCAGTCGAGCTGATTGGAAGCCTCCCGTCGGCGTTAGCTTATTCGAAGGTCTGAAGAACCGCCACGACCGCTGGGAGAAATTAATGGATAGAAAAAACTACATAATTGACTATGATGACGTCATACTCATAACAGGCGCCACTGGTTTCATCGGGTCCAAGGTGGTTGAGAAGCTAGTCGATTACGGCTTCAGAAACTTGCGATGTTTCATGCGCTCCGCGAGCGTCTCCGGTCCGTTAAAGAAGACCATCGAATCTTCACATAATGCCAACATCATGATAGTAAGAGGGAACCTACTTTCACTAGAGGATTGTGAAAGGGCGGTAGATGGGGTCAAAGTGGTTTATCATCTGGCGGCCTCAACCCAGGAAAAATCATTCCACGATGCCTATACGAATTCCGTCGACACGACGAGGAACTTGCTTGACGCGGCATTGAAGAAAACCAAGGTGGAACGTTTTGTCAATGTAAGCTCTTTCTCGGTGTATTCCAACATGCAATTACCAGTTGGTGCATTGCTGGATGAATCGTGTCCGATAGAGGCGGAACCGGAGTTAAGAGGTGAAGCGTACAGCTACGCGAAGATCAAGCAAGAGGAGCTCCTGCGGGAATATGGCAAGAAATACAACATTCCTTACGTTATTGTGCGGCCCGGCGCTGTGTATGGCCCTGGAAGCACAGAAATAACTGGCAGAGTAGGCATTCCCAGGCCCGGATTGTTATTGCATTTGGGGGGGGCGAACATCATTCCCTTCACCTATGTCGATAACTGCGCCGAGGCAATCCTCCTGGCCGGATTAAAGAAGGGCATCGAGGGTGAAGCTATCAATGTCGTTGATGACGGTGTGTTGTCAAGCAGGGAATTTCTGAAGATGTATAAGAGAAACGTCGGGAATATGAGGTCTGTCTATCTACCAAAGGCGGTCAGTTACTCAGTGTTTTGTCTGTTTGGGACCTTGTCGAGGATTCTAAGAGGAGGCTCCCCATCTAGATACAACCACAGAAGGTGGTCCGCCTATTGGAAAGGCAATACATATACTAATGAAAAGTTGAAGAGATTGCTAGGCTGGGTGCCGAACGTTTCTATGGAAGAGGGGATGAACCGGTACTATGCGTATTGCAAAAGAACGGGAGAGCATGATGCATAGAGTCGGCACTGCCATTGTCGGGTGCGGGAACATCGCTTCCTTCTATTTCAGCACCCTCCCTCAGCACCCGATACTCAACGTGATCGGCGTCATGGACCGGGACGAGGTGCGCTCTACGAAATACGCTCAGTACTATTCGGTCCAGAAATACCCTGCGTTCGATGCTGTTCTTTCCGACCAGCGAGTGGAACTGGTCATCAATCTGACGAACCCGAGAAGCCACTATGCTGTCTCCAGGGCCTGCCTGGAGGCAGGGAAGCATGTTTACTCGGAGAAACCTCTCGCAATGGTTTTTTCTGAAGGCGAGCAGTTAGTGCAATTGGCCGAACGGAAGTGTCTCTTGATCGCTTCAGCACCCTCCCGCATCCTCGGGGAAACGGCGCAGACGATGTGGAAGGCTCTTCGGGAAAATGCCATCGGAGCAGTTCATGCGGTGTACGCGGAAATGGATGGCGGGTTGATCTATCGGTCGGGATATAAGGAATGGAAGAACGAGCTTGACATGCCCTGGCCCTATAGAGATGAATTTGAAGTTGGGTGCACGATAGAGCATGCGGGATATCCTGTGTCCTGGCTGACCGCCTATTTCGGGCAGGTCGACACCGTTACGGCGTTTGCAACCTGCCAGATTCCGGATATGCAGACCGATATTCCCCTCGAAGTCAATCCGCCGGACCTGACCGTAGCCTGCCTAAGGTTCAAGTCAGGTTTGGTGGTACGGCTGACCTCGAGTTGGATAGCACCCTCTGACCATTCCATCCGCATCTTTGGTGATACAGGTGTCCTCAGCACAGACGATGGCTGGGAGCCACGTTCTCCGGTTTACATCACTCGGGCCAAGAACATTCGTATCGGGCCGAAGTCCATAGCTGTCCCTTGGAGAAAAATATATCCCATGGCAGTCCCGCCAAGTTTACCATTTACGACCAGAGTCGTCCGAACGATTGCTCGTCCGCCACGAGATATCGTTCGTGCTTTCCATGCCCGTATCCGTCATCTGAGGAAGAGGGTCGATTTTTGCCTCGGGCCCGCCGATGTCGCGGCATCCATACGTGAACAGAGACCCTGCCGTCTCTCTGCGAGATATTGTCTTCACAATACCGAAGTCGTCCTCGCAATCCACAACGCGATCGATGCGAGTCCTATCTACAAAGTCAAAACTTCCTTTGAACCCATGAGGCCGATGCCCTGGGCGTTACCATAGATCGACTATCCGAAAATAATTACTATTTGATCTTTTCCGCCGGTCACTCAACTCTCACCTACCGCTCGCCCACCGAGCTGGACATTGCCGCGAGGACTCTTAACTCAGTGCTCACGAAACCGAAGGAAAATCATGTCATATCTCATGTGCTGAGAGGCCGGGATGAAATGATCAATTTACGGCTAGTGTCCTGTCTCTGAAGTCCGTTGACAAAATCGGGCCACGCTGGTCAGGATTTCATCGGCGGTCTTGGTCCAGGTGAATGGTTTGGGCTGTGTGTTGGTCACGGTAATGTATTGCCGGATGGCGGCCTTCAGGGCCTGGACGCATGGGGGCACGCTGCACCGCACACGGCTGACCGATGTCCAGTTGCTAGCGCTGATTCAGGCCATCCACGCAGAACTGAAAGGGGCCTACGGCAGTCCATGGATGAGGAAAGAATTGCGCGGACGAGGATTCTCTGCTGGCAAGGCGCGCGTGGAACGGTTGATGCGCGAGCACCGCATCTATGCACGACACAAGCGTCGCTACAAAGCGACGACGGACTCACGGCACACGTGGCCTGTGGCAAAAAACCTACTGGATCGCCATTTCACTCCGGCAGCACCCAATCAGGTGTGGACGGCGGACATCACCTATCTATGGACGGATGAAGGCTGGCTCTATCTGGCGATCGTGCTCGACCTGTTTAACCGCGAAGTGGTGGGCTGGTCAATCCAGTCGAGGATGACGGCGGATATTGTTGCGGATGCGCTCACCATGGCGTGGTTCCGTAGGAGGCCGGCACTGGGATTGATGCATCACTTGGACCGGGGCAGCCAGTACGCCAGTGGTGTCTTTCAGGACCAGTTGAAGGAGTACGGCATGATTTGCTTCATGAGTCGCAAGGGGAACTGAAGTTACCCCCGTTTTTTGGACAGGTCGTGACGCCAAGATTGTGGTAGAAC
>ERZ1292633.1062-Hain-H41-02um-R1-1062-length-30205-cov-7_pt1 | contig 30205 bp, 28 predicted proteins | sample MGYA00564406_ERZ1292633 | MGnify/ENA primary metagenome ERZ1292633 (study PRJEB36523, sample SAMEA6512639) | groundwater metagenome | collected 2019-01-08 | study: AquaDiva: Metagenomics assemblies of 32 groundwater samples
TTGAGATTGCTTTTGAGAACTTTGGAACAAAATTTAACGTAATCTTTTATGCCTAAAGTTCTTGGAATTGATTTGGGAACAACGAACTCGTGTATGGCGGTCATGGAAGGTGGCCAGCCTAAGGTTATTGAAAATAAGGAGGGCATGCGCACTACTCCTTCGATGGTGGCGATGAGTAAGACGGGGGAGCGTGTGGTGGGTATGCCGGCGAAGCGTCAGGCAGTTACCAATCCTAAGAACACTTTGTATTCAATTAAGCGTTTGATTGGACGCCGTTTTCAGGATGAAGAGGTACAGCGCGACATTAAGCTCATGCCCTACGAGATCGTGAAGAAGGGCGAAGGTGTGGCCGTAAAACTCGGCGATAAGGAATACTCTCCACAGGAAATCTCGGCGATGATTTTGGGCAAGATGAAGGCTGATGCCGAAGAAAAGTTGGGTGAGAAAATCACGGAAGCCGTAATTACCGTTCCAGCTTATTTTGATGATGCCCAACGTCAGGCAACTAAGGATGCCGGTGAAATCGCTGGCCTGAAGGTCATGCGCATTATTAACGAGCCGACTGCCGCTGCTTTGGCTTACGGTTTCGACAAGAAAGTTGGTGCCAAGATCATGGTTTACGACCTTGGAGGTGGTACCTTCGACGTTTCAGTGCTCGATGTTTCCGAAGGTACCGTCGAGGTACTGGCGACCAACGGAGATACACACCTTGGTGGTGATGACTTCGATTTGATCATCATGCGCTGGATTATCGACGAGTTTAAGAAGCTTGAAGGTGTCGATATTTCCAACGATCCTTTGGCTATGCAGCGCATTAAAGACGCTGCTGAGCGTGCAAAAATCGAGCTCTCGACTGCCCAGGAGACTGAAATCAACCAGCCATTTATTACTTCCGGAGCTGAAGGTCCAAAGCACCTTGTCATTAAGTTGAGCCGAGCTAAGCTCGAGGAGCTCGTTGGACCATTGGTCGATAAGACCATGGGCCCAGTTAAGCGTGCGCTTGAAGACGCTAAGATGTCGACTGGCGAGATCGGCGAAATTGTCATGGTGGGTGGTATGACCCGCATGCCGCTCGTGTTGAAGAAGGTCGAGGATTACTTCGGCAAAAAGCCGAACGTGTCCGTAAACCCAGACGAAGTGGTGGCAATCGGTGCGGCCGTGCAGGCTGGCGTGCTCCAGGGTGACGTGAAGGATGTCTTGTTGCTCGACGTAGCTCCGCTTTCACTTGGTATCGAGACCATGGGTAGCGTGTTCACCAAGTTGATTGATCGCAACACCACCATCCCAACCTCCAAGTCACAAACCTTCTCAACTGCTGCTGACAACCAGCCAGCCGTAACTATTCGCGTGGCACAAGGCGAGCGCCCAATGTTCGGCGATAACAAGTTGCTCGGACAATTCGATCTGGCTGGTATTCCGCCCGCTCCTCGTGGCGTTCCGCAGATCGAAGTGAAGTTCGATATCGACGCTAACGGTATTTTGCACGTGTCTGCTACCGACAAAGCCTCGAACAAGACGCAGAAGATCACGATCACGAGTTCCTCTGGTTTGTCGAAAGAAGAAATCGAAAAGATGAAGGCCGATGCTGAAGCTCATGCTGACGAAGACAAAAAGAAGCAGGAGCTCATCGAAGTCCGCAACCTTGCCGATACGACTATCTACACTGTTGAGAAAATGGTCGACGAGTATAAGGACAAACTTTCGGACGATGAGAAAAAGAACATGGCTGACAAAATCGCCGCCGTTAAAGCCGTAAAGGACGGCGAAGACGTCGAAGCCATCAAGACCGCCGCCGACGCCTTAAACAAAGACGCCCAAGCTATCGGTGCCAAAATGTACCAGTCAACTCCGACCGGAGCGTCGGAGCAGGCTCCTCAAGGCGACGCCGCAGCCGCTGACGCCTCGACCGAGCAATCGACAGCGAAAGATGCCGAGTTTACTGAGCAGAAGCCAGGTGATGATGCTCCCAAGGTTTAATGCCAAGTAACCTACGGACCATCCTGAGTAACGACGAAGGATTAGTAGACCGGCGGCTTTTCAGCCTCGGGACCTAACTCCTTCGGCCTTCGCCTCAGGACAGGCTCTTCGTAACCTCAGGGTGGCGATAAGCATTGATCGCATCCGTCTAAATCCGTCTCCATCCGTTCTTATGGGTATTGTTAAGGAATACGCCCTGTTCTGCGAATTTGCGACCATGTCGGTGAATGGCATGCAGAGTTACATGCACGTGTTCGATCGCACGGTCTTCCAGACTGGGACACCGATGGTGCTACGAGGCTTCTTTGCCGCGCGTCTTATCGGTTTGCCGCTTGAGTCGAGCGTGGAGATCTACCTAACCGATAGCTCGAATACGCTCATCGACAAGGGTCAGCTCTTCAAGAACAAGTTAAAGGGCCCGGGAGCGAATATTGTTATCCGCATCGGGGGTATTCAGGTTCCGAAGGCGGGGGAGTATAGTGTTTGGGGACGGGTTGATGGGGGAGAGCCGATCAAGTTGTGTACTTGGACGGTTGATGAAAAAGCCACGGCCACCGCTTAGTCTTCACTAATTTGTATGTCATTACTCAGCTCTATCAAGGCGATGTTTGCGGCCAAGCCAGCTCACGCTCATGACGATGCCTGTTGCCAGCACGAAGGTTCAGCCGCCAAGCCAGAGGCTAAGGCCTGCTGCCAGGCTGAGGGAGCCTGTGACGATAAAGCTTGTGAGAAAGATTGTGACTGCGAACACGCTAAGACGGAGTAGTTATGTCACTCCTCTCGAGTTTCATGAAATGGAAAATGCGCTGGGCAGTGTTGTCAGGCGCCTTTACCTTGATTGTGGTCCCGATTGTACGTTTGGTGTTTAAGCGTAAGTCCAAATCGAAAACTTTGGCTGGGCGCGAGGTTATCGATGTTCAGGCCAAAGAGATTAAATAGTAAAGAAATCCTGAATACGCGAAATCGTGTATAATTGGGGGGTATGCGAAAATACGCTGTAATTATTCTGTTTTTTTTGTTAGCAATTATAGCTGGAGGAAAGCTTGCTTCAAAGGTGGTTGCGAGTAATTTAAGCCTCGGGCTTGTCCGTAGCTATCAAAAAATTAGTGACACAGCCGGCAATTTTACCGCCACTATTGACGATTCCGACCAGCTTGGTTCAGGTCTTGATGACATTGGCGATTTGAATAACGACGGCACGACTGACCTAATCATCGGTGCTTGGAAGGATGACGACGCTGGAACAAACTTCGGCGCTGCTTACATTTTGTTCATGGGGACAGACGGCATGGTGAGTAGCTATCAAAAGATAACCAACTCTGTAGGCGGATTCACGGCTGGTGCTATAGACAGCGCCGATGACTTCGGTTACGGCGTTTGGGGAATAGGTGACTTGGATGCTGATGGTGTCGAAGACGTGGCCATCAGTGAACGTGCAGGGGATGACGGTGGCACGGATCGCGGAGCCTTTTATGTTGTATTTTTGAATGTCGACGGCACGGTCAAGGCCCAGCAAGATATTAGTGATTTAGCAGGTTCATTCACCGGTGTCTTGGATAACTTTGATGTCTTTGGCGAATGCGCTATTTCCATTCCCGACGTAAACAGCGACGCCATTCGGGATTTGGTCGTGTGTGCCAAACAAGATGACGACGGCGGTACTGATCGTGGGGCCATCTGGGTTCTCTACATGAATACCAACGGTACAGTCAGCAACTATCACAAAATCGCAAATAGCACCGGTGGTTTCGGCACGCTTGATAACAGTGATAAGTTTGGAGTGTCCATGACCACGATTTCCGACCTGAACAAAGACGGCATACGCGAGTGGGTAGTGGGCGCTACGCTCGATGATGATGGCGCAGCAGATAGCGGTGCGGTCTACGTCTTATTCATGGATGCTACCGGTTTAGTGACTAGCCAAGCTAAAATTTCTTCCACCACCACGAATTTCACCGGCCAGCTAGATACTTTGGATCGCTTTGGTGCCAGTGTTACCGATCTTGGCGATTTAGATGGTGATGGTTTGTCAGAAATCGCCGTCGGCTCTTGGGGTGATGATGACGCCGGCACTGACGCCGGCGCGGCTTACATCATTTTCTTAGATAGTAGCGGTGGGGTAAAGCGTTATCAGAAAATTAGCGGTCTGCTGGGCTATACGGGTGGCAACCTGGATATTGCAGCAGGCGATAGCTTCGGATTGCTCCTGAACACTATCTCGGACTCAAACAGTGATGGTTTTAATGAACTGGCCGTCGGGGCTATTACCGATGATGATGGTGGTACGGACCGAGGTGCGGCCTGGATATTTCACCTTCAGGCCTTAATTGACTCGAATCGATCTTCCTCATATCCAAGCAATATTTCCCTCCAGATTAACGATGATGCTACCTGCACAACTTCAGCCGACGTGTCTATCCAACTCGACGCTGAAGATGCTAGCGAATATCTAGTTAGCAATGATCCATTCTTTGTAGGCGCCAGCTGGGAAAAGTTCTCTGGCTCAAGCTTGGTTAGAGATTGGACCTTGGAGGATACTGATGGCTCACACACGGTTTATGCTGCTTTTAGAAGCATCTCGAAAGATATCTCGAATGTTGCACAGGCAAACATCATGCTCGACCGAGCTGAGAATTGCGGTTTGCCAATTGACCCAGTCGTTGATAGTACTGAAACGGAGTCGGGCGAAGACGAGGCTACCTCAGATCTGCCTGCAGGAGAGGCTGAGTCAGAGCCTGTGTTTGCCCCATCGCCACTGACTAGCGGGTCAGAGCTCGTCGAGGTCGTTGTTTCTGGTGAGTACATCCGCGGTGGACTGAATAATACGGTGTATTTTGTCGACGACCAGCTGATTCGTCACCCTTTCTACGACTCCCAATCCTTCTTTACCTGGCAGTCGTCTTTTGACGACGTACGCCTGGTTACAGATGCTACGTTGTCTCAGTTTCCCATAGGATCGGTAGTCCTACCGAAGCCAGGAGTAGTGCTCATTAAGGTGCAGTACGACCCCATGGTGTACACAATTACTGATCCAACAACACTTCGAGCCATTACTGATGAGCAGCTACTGATCCAGAGCCTGGGGGTTGAGTGGAGTGACTATGTGATCGACATGCCGGAGTTTGCGTTTGCAAAGTTCTACCTCGATAACCCGATCACGCAGCTTGCTGACGTGTCATTAGACGAAGAGGCCATGAAGACCCGAACCGAGCTCCACGGTGGAGGCGAGGCAAAATCCAGATTGACAGTCATGTTTCAGTCCTTGTGGCATAAGCTTGTCACCGTATTTTAGGTATTGACGTTATAGCCGTCAGCGTAGTCTTTACGAGAGGTGTCTTTTTTGCTAAGCTAGAGGTCCTTAACACTCTCCGTTTTTGTGGCCAAAGATTACTACAGTATTTTAGGCGTTGATCGTAAAGCGTCGCAGGATGACATTAAGAAAGCTTTTCGTAAGCTAGCCCACGAGCATCATCCAGATAAGGGCGGCAGCGAGGCCAAGTTTAAAGAGATCAACGAGGCCTATCAGGCTCTGGGTGACTCTGAGAAACGCGCTCGCTACGATCAATTTGGTTCTGCCGACGGCCCTCAGGGTTTTGGTGGTGGAGGTTTCCCTGGTGGCTTTGATCCGAATGCTTTTGGTGATCTAGGAGATTTGTTCGGCAATTTTTTTGGCGGCGGAGGACGCGGTCGTACGCCTAAGGGTCAGGATGTGGAGATGGAACTGTATTTGAGTTTTAAAGAGTCGATTTTCGGAGTTGCTAAAGAGATTACTCTGAACAAGACCAACACTTGTGCGCGCTGCGGCGGCCAAGGGGCTGAACCGGGTACAAAGATGAAAACCTGCGATACCTGTAAAGGCAAGGGTTTTACGGTTGGCGTACAACGCACCATCTTGGGCTCGGTGCAGATGCGAGTAGCTTGTACCGACTGTGACGGCCGTGGCGAGAAACCAGAAAAACCCTGTAGTGAGTGCCATGGTCAGGGTGTAACGCGTGGCCGTAAAGTTTTGCGTGTTGATGTTCCGGCCGGGGTGGAAGACAATATGCAGATGCGCGTTCGCGGTGAGGGCGAAAGCATCGGCACCCAAGGGGAGCCGGGCGATTTGTATTTGCGTCTCCGTGTTTCGCCGGACTCACGTTTTACTCGTGAAGGCTCGACTATCTATCTTAAAAAGAAAATTGGTATCAGCCAGGCCGCACTTGGCGACAACGTTCAGGTTGATACGGTTGATGGTTCGGTGAGCATGAAGATCCCTCCCGGTACCCAAAGCGGCGAAGAGCTGCGTCTAAGAGGTAAAGGTGTCCCAAGCGGCCGCGGCCGTGGCGACCAGATCGTCGTCATCCAGGTCACGACGCCGACTAAGCTTGATAAGAATGCCAAGCGATTGCTTGAAGAACTGAATCTCCGCGAGGATTAACAAGCCGCTTTAATCCTTAATCTTTTCTCTTTAATCTCCGTGTCGATGTATACTTAGCGGACTATGCTGGAGGTAATCACCCAATGGTTCGCTGAAGCTCAGCACGGCATTGTTTGGGACGCTTTGGTAGTGGCCGGAATTTTTGCGGGTAGTGTGGTTTTCGCTTTTACCCTCGGTAGAAACTCAATCATCGTATCGTTTGTGGCCGTAGTTTTTGCTGGTTTAGTTGTTCAGCTCTTGCCATCAACTAGCACCATTCCGGTCTTGTCTGATTATCCAGAAGCCCAAACAGACATCGCTACGTTTGCGATCGCAGCTGTGTTGTTTGGGTTCATATTTCGACGCAACCGCTTTTTTGAACCTTACATTGTCCCTTCGGGTTTAGAGCGTTTTGTGTTTGCCGCAGTTCTCGCCGGTCTCATCGTCGTAATTTTAGGATCGTTCTGGCAGGGCGATACCGAAAGTGTTTACGTTTCGCAAATTTTCTTACATCCCATCGCCCGTTTGGGCTGGTTACTGGCTCCTGTCGTCATGCTGGCGATTTTCCGCGGCGATAATGCTTAGAAGTGCTTCCCTCTCCCTCTGGGAGAGGCTAGGTGAGGGTTAATTTGCCAAGGCTGGCGGATTCCTGTACCCTCTCCGCTCGGCACTACCGCCGAGTGAGGATACATACATGATGCAGATCGCTTCCAGCCAGGGATTCGAGGGTGAGCTGAGTTCCGAGCTCGACGGAAAGCCGTACGCGTGCGTCTTCAGCAACGGCAGCACCGGCTCGGCCTGCTTCGGTAGGCTGTTCATGAACAAGAACGGTGAGCCCTGCCCGGAGGGCATCGGGTTGCCGAGCAGCCAGCAGGCTCTCGGCTTCCGTCGCCGCACCGCCAAGGACGGTCACCAGCTCTTCCTCCGGGTCGAGCTGGGTGAGCACCGGACGTCGCGGCTCGAGATCGACTGGTTCATGCCGGTGATGACGGACGACGGCATCAGCGCGGTCTGGAACACGTTCCTCAGCAAGATCGATGCCGTGGCGGTGAAGCACCTGCACAGGCCTCCGTCGGACACCCCCTCGCTGTCCCAGCCGTTCGACGTCCTCGAGGCCAAGCTCCAGGTGACCGTCGCCGACCAGCAGAGCGTGCTGTCGGTGGCCGGCCTGGCCTTCAACACCACCCAGATGGCTTACCAGTTCGGGCCCGGGGCCCGGATCGGTGGCCACCGCCCCGTGACGCTTGTGCGCGGCTGGAGCGAGTCCGCCGACAAGTGTCGGGTGATCTTCCAGGATCGGAAGATCCCCTCGGTCGACGCCACCTTCGCCTATCTCTGATCCGCTCCCGGACCCGCGCCTGTTGCCTGACAGGAGCGGGTCTCGCAATATCTGTAACATTTTCTCGATTTTTGTGTTTAAGTGCTTGCGTATGGCTGGTGACTTCGCAAAATTTTATGACCAGCACCTGGATGCGGTGTACCGCTTTGTCTATTTTCGTGTTTCCAACAATAGAGCCTTAGCGGAAGATATTACCGCCGATGTCTTTACGTCAGCTCTAGCCGCCTTTGAGAGTTTCGATCCAAGCCGCGGAGAAAAGGCCTGGATCATGACTATTGCTCGCAATAAGGTGATCAATCACTGGCGTGACAAGAAAGAGGCTATCGATATCGACGAGATCGCCTTTTCACTCGAGGGCGAGAACGGATTAGATAATGTCGAGTCTGCGGACGATATTCGCCACCTTCGCGAAGCCATGGCCCAACTCAAGCCGCACGAGCGTGCCCTAATTGAACAGAAATACTTGCTCGGCTATCGCTATAAAGAGATCGCCAAGAACATGGAGAAACAACCTGGGGCCGTGCGTGTAGAAACATACAGAGCCATGAAGAAGTTAAAAGAGCTCATGAAGATCCACGTATGATTTTCCTCAAGTTTAAACTCAAACGACTGCGTCGCGAGAGCGCACCAGATGCGGCTTTTAAAGTTGCTTTGCGTTCACGGCTAGTGGGCAGCCAACAAACACTTGCCTACCGCGCGTCTACGCCGGCCATGCGCTACGCCTTTGCGACCAGCGCCCTGATTCTTGTTGTCTTCTTTGGCACTACCTCATATGCCTACGCCTCTTCGGCAGTCACCGAGGGTGATGCCTTGTATCCGGTGAAGACCAAAATCGAAGCCCTTGAAGGGCGCTTGAAAAAGTCTCCCGAAGCCCAAGCTCGCTTCCGCGCCAAGATCATGAACCGCCGCATGCGTGAGGTAGTTCATCGCTTGCGTCACGACGAGCCCCTCGCACCTCGAACAGTAGCCGGTTTGGCTCAGGCCATGAACATGTCAGTCGCCGAACTCGACGATCTGCGTCAGGACGAAGCTGGTCGCGCGCTCATCAAAACCGAGATCAAGCTCAAGATGATCGAATCGCTGACAGACTTCCGTTCCCGCGTTGAGTTGTCAGACATGCCTGAAGAGCAAAAAGACAAGTTGTACAAACTCATCGATTTCCGTCTGCGTAACATCGAACGTATCGAAACAACAGCGCCCCTTGAATAGGGCGCTGTTGTTTTATCAAGGCGAGAATTGGCGAATGACGGCCCTTGTTGTACCCTGTATCCAGCTATGCCTACCATCCACCTTTTCAATACTCTCGGGCGCCAGAAACAGGAATTTAAAGCGTTGAAAGACGGCCAGGTCGGCCTGTATGTGTGCGGTCCGACCGTGTATTTTAGGGCCTCGATTGGAAATTTTCGAGCTTACATTTTTGCAGATGTCCTGCGTCGGCTCTTTGAGACTAGCGGTTACAAGGTGACGCACGTGATGAACATTACCGATGTCGGCCACTTGGTGGGTGATGGTGATAATGGCGAGGATAAGCTTGAAGTTGGCGCTCGCCGTGAAGGTAAGACCGCTTGGGAGGTCGCCGATGAATATACCAAGCTGTTCTTGAGCGACATGAAACGCCTGAATTTGTTGGCGCCGACGGTTATGCCGAAGGCTACGGATCACATTGCTGAACAGATCGCCATGATCCAGGAGATCGAGAAAAACGGTTTGACCTATCAGACGTCTGACGGGGTGTATTTCGATACTGCTAAACAGACAGGTTATGGTCGCTTATCTGGGCAGCGAACTGAAGAGAAAGAAGAAGGTACCCGGATCGCTATCAACGCCGAGAAGCGTAACCCGGCCGATTTTGCCTTGTGGAAATTCTCACCCAAAGACGAAGTCAGACATATGGAATGGGAATCACCTTGGGGCAAGGGTTTCCCGGGCTGGCATATTGAATGTTCGGCCATGAGCGAGAAGTACCTCGGGCTGCCCTTCGATGTCCATACCGGTGGCATCGACCACATTGCGGTTCACCATGAGAACGAAATTGCCCAAGCCGAAGCCGCTCGTGGTGTGCTTGAGGCTAATTACTGGTTGCACAACGAGTTTTTGTTGATCGACGGCGGCAAGATGAGTAAGTCTTTGAATAACACTTATAGTCTCGACGATCTGGCCGCTAAGGGCATCTCGCCGCTGGCATATCGCTATTTCGTGCTTGGTGCGCATTACAAGTCACAACTCAACTTTACTTGGGAGGCCGCTCAAGGTGCCCAGAACGCCATGAATAAGCTTGTCGATGCTGTGCGTTTGTGGGACAAACCAACTGAGGCTGATCAGGCGCTCGTGGACGAATTCATGAAGCACGTGAGCAACGATCTCGATACTGCTGATGGCTTGGCACTTGTCTGGAAAGTGGTAGGGGACGAAAATCTCCCTTCAAGCGTAAAGGCTGCTACACTTTTAGCCTTCGATGAAGTGCTCGGTTTGGCGCTTGAAGATGTGGTTGCCAGACCAATCAAGATTTCTGCCGAGGCTCAAGCCTTGTTAGATGAGCGCGAGCGTGCTCGCTTAGCTAAGGACTTCAAACGCTCAGATGTTTTGCGCGATGAGATTGCCAAGCTCGGTTTATTGGTTGAAGATACCAACGAAGGACAGCGCGTTCGAGAATTACGTTAAGAACTTACCTCACTGAAATTATGAAATCCATTTCCGGTGTTTTGTTCGGCATCATGTTGTTCTTGGTTTCCTTCGGAGTTTTGTATTGGAATGAAGGCCGAGCCGACCTGTCGGATGTGGCTAAGAAAGCAGTGATTATCCAAGCTGACAGCGTCACCTCTAACACCGAACTTGATGGCCAACTTGTCTCTGCTTCCGGCACCGTGACTGCCGAGCCTTTGATCGGGGATGATCTGTACCTGAAGCCAGGGTCATATTTTGCCGTAGAACGGCATGTCGACGTGTATGCCTGGGTAGAGCAATCGGAAACCGTCACGAGAAATCCAAGTGATGGGCCCGAGACCACGGAGACGGTCTACTCGTATGTTATGGAGTGGGTTGATGAACCAGCCGACGCCAAAGAGTTCCACGAACCAGAGGGCCACACCAACCCCGCCGGTACCCTCGATGAGAGCAATACCACTGTGTCGTCGGCTATGGTTGAGCAGTACGGCTTTACTCCGGAAGTAATCGATCTGCCGGTATTGTCGCCGGTGACGCTCAAGGCCGACAAAGTCTCGTTAACGCAGAATGCGACGCTTGTGAGCGAGGCGTACATTTACGTACGCAACAGCACCACGGGTACGTATCAAGCACCACAGCTTGGTGATGAGCGCGTGAGTTACGCAGTTTTGCCGGTACCTTTTGAGGGTACGGTCTTCGGTAAACTTGATGGCTCGACGATCGACCCCTTTGTTACCAAGAAGGGCGACACTTTCTACCGTGTCTTCAATGAAACGCACGACGAGAGTGTAGCTCGACTCCATGCCGAGTACACCACCGCGCTGTGGGCTTTCCGCGTCTTTGGCTTCCTCATGATGTGGTTTGGCTTGGCGTTGCTGTTTACGCCAATCCGATCGGTTCTGGATTTTGTGCCAATTCTTGGTGGGATCGGTAAGGCGGTGATTGCCTTCATTACCTTTGTAGTCGCCTTGATCCTGAGTGCCGTTACTGTGGTCGTATCCGCTGTTCTCCATAACCTGATTGCCGTCATCATCGTAGTCGCTGTTATGCTCGGACTTGCCATGACAGCGGGAGCCGTAGCTAAGAAGAATAAGATCGCTCATCATCCTGAGATAAGTACAAAATAAACCTGATTCTTTTAAAAATAACCGGACGGAATTCTGAATCCACTGACTTGCCGTTCATCACGGAAACAAGTCATTTAGCCAAACGCGACACGTTCGCGTTGGAAAAATAAATATCCATAAACATTAAGGTTTATTGACGAGATTGGAGGGTGACGCGACGTTGTCGCGTTTAGAAATACGCATCATTTTCCTTAACGCAACGCTTGTGCGTTAAGGAAATAAATATGCAAAAACGCTGGTCTTTATCAAGATAATTTTAGCCCAACGCAACCTCGTTGCGTTAACAAAATCGACCTTTGCGGCGGAGGAGTCTCGTCCCGTGGTCTGGATTTTCTTAATGCAACTCAATTGTATTAAGAAATGGGGTAATGAACAGCAAGACCCCCGACCATCCGGCCAGTTTATTTTAAAAGAATCAGGTTCAGGTAAGCGATAGGCGTCTTTTTGTGCTAAAATAGCGGCATGTACGACGATCGCAAGGAGGGTGTGAATTTATTGAACCCCGAAGCTGGCTCCGTAGAACGAGAGACTAATTTTGAAGCTCAGGAAACTGGGCCAGAGTTGGCGCCACGCCAGGATGAAACTCCCAAAGTCGACAAACAGCATCTCTCCAACGTGAAGTCGACGATTACAGTTCAAGAACCGGTCGCTGAGGCTCCGGCTAAGGATCCGCTCCTGACCCAGATCGAAGGAATTTTATCTGAGAACTTGGGGGAGATTTATTCCCAGTTGCCGGAAGACAAGCGCGAAGCTTTCAGACTGAAGGGTGAGGAAGTCGCCGGCAAGATCCACGAGATGATGACCACGGCTAAAATCAAAGTCCATAAAATTCTCAAGCTCGTCAGCGATTGGTTGGGCATGATCCCGGGTGTGAACGTGTATTTCTTGCGCCAAGAAGCCAAGCTCAAGCTCGATAAGCTCATGGATTACTCGGAAGAACAGGCTAAGACTTCACAAAACGCCCTGTGATCGATGACGCTGAGGCTCAACTACTTCTTCAGGCCTTGTTACCCTGGCTGCTTGCCCTTGGCCTTGCGGTCGTGGTGCTGGGTTTCAGTTTTTGGTATCTCCGGAGATTTTTTACCCGTCGGGCGCATGCTCGTCATGGCGAGGATAAGCTCGAAACCTTACGCATTACCATCCCACGCTTCAAGAATGATGAAGACACTCGCCAAAACGATAATGCCGCTGGCGTTAAGGAAAAGATCGCGATTGCTGAAACGTTATTCTCGGCCATCGGTGGCTTGAAGCCTGATCACGGTTTTTGGTCATGGTTTGTGGGTAGAACCGACAGTTTTGCGCTCGAGCTGATTGCTCATGAAAAACTCGTGACCTTTTATGTGACCGTGCCGCGTCGTTATCAAGAGTTTGTTGAACAGCAAATTCACGCGCAGTGGAGCGATGCGTTTGTTGAACCGGTTGAGGACTACAACATGTTCACGCCGACCGGCACCGTGGTAGCTGGCTATTTGAAGTTTAAGAAAGACAACGTCCTGCCGATCAAGACGTACAAGGAAATGGATGGCGATCCCCTGAATGCACTCACGAACGCGCTCGCGAAAGTGGGGGAGACTGATGGTGTCGCCATTCAATACGTGGTTCGTCCGGCGCCTAGCGGCTGGCGGTCTTTGGGGCTCAAAATTGTCCGTAACATGCAGCAAGGCATGAGTTTTAGCGAGGCTAAGCACGGCAAGAAAGGTGCCGGTTGGTTTTCCACCAAAGAGCAGAATGAGAAAGACAAGGAGAAAATGAAGGAGCGTAAATTATCCGCCGCTGAAACAAAAATGCTTGAGGGGATCGAGAATAAGCTCAGTAAGGCTGGTTTGGAGACGACCATTCGCGTTGTGGCCTCGGCCGCCAACACTGAAGAGGCGCAGATGTATCTCACCAACGTGCTGCAAGCTTTTAGCCAATACAACATTTACGAATACGGCAACTCGTTTGAGAAAAATATTCCCTCGTCGCGCAAGGCCATTATTGAAGGTTTTATTTTCCGAACGTTTAGTCCGAGCCACCGTTTGATTCTGAATACTGAGGAGCTCGCTAGTGTCTGGCATTTGCCGCTGCCAACTTCGGAGACACCGAACATTCGCTGGATGAGTGCCCGTACGGCCCCGGCGCCAATTAACATGCCTACGAGCGGCTTGCATGTTGGTTTTAATGTTTATCGCGGTCGCAAGACGGAGGTTTACATGACAGACAGCGATCGCCGCCGTCACATGTACATCATCGGTAAGACCGGTTCCGGTAAGACCGAGTTCATTAAGAACATGGCCGTGCAAGATATCCGCAATGGTAAGGGCGTAGCTGTTATCGATCCTCACGGCGACCTCGCTAACGATCTGATGGGTCTGATCCCGAAAGATCGCCTTGACGACGTCATCTACTTCAACCCTTCCGACCTTGAGCGACCGATGGGTTTGAACATGCTCGAAGCTCCAGACGAAAGCATGCGCGATTTTGCCGTGCAAGAAATGATCAACATTTTTTACATGTTGTTTCCGCCGGAAATGATCGGTCCAATGTTTGAGCACAACATGCGTAACTACATGTTGACCCTCATGGCTGACGTCCAGAATCCCGGCACCATCGTCGAGATTCCACGTATGATCTCTGACGATGCCTTCCAAAAGGCCTGGGTCGCCAAGGTAAAAGATCCGCTAGTACGCTCTTTCTGGGAAGACGAAATGGCCAAAACCTCCGATTACCACAAGAGTGAAATGATGGGCTACCTGGTGTCTAAAGTTGGTCGCTTCGTTGAGAACGAAATGATGCGCAACATTATTGGTCAGTCCAAGTCGGCCTTCAATTTCCGTGACATCATGGACAACGGTAAGATTTTGCTCGTGAATTTGTCTAAAGGTAAAACGGGTGAGGTCAACGCCTCATTGCTCGGTTTAATTCTGGTCGCCAAGCTCCAAATGGCCGCCTTTACTCGCGCCGATATCCCGGAAGACCAACGTAAAGATTTTTACTTGTACATTGACGAATTCCAAAACTTTGTTACGCCTTCGATTGCCACCATCTTGTCAGAAGCTCGTAAGTATCGCTTGAACCTTATCCTCGCTCACCAGTACATGGGTCAACTTGTTCGTGATGGTAAGACAGAAATTCGTGACGCGGTGCTCGGTAACGTCGGCACAACGATGGTCGCTCGCGTTGGTCCGGATGATATTGAGGTGCTCGGCAAGATTTTCGAGCCCACCCTTTCCGGCCAAGATTTGATGAACACCGAAATGTTTACTTGGAGCGTAAAGATGATTATCGACGCCGGCCAAGCCAAGCCTTTCACCATGAAAGCCTATCCGCCAGTGGAGGGGAATCGGAAGATTGCTGATGCTCTTAAGGAGATTTCTCGTCTCCAATACGGCCAAGACAAAGAGCTCGTGTCTCGCGAAATTTTGGAGCGTGCCGGCTATGCTTCCCGAGCCGCTGTCCCGCCCACACCAGCGCCTTTACCACGGAGCTTGTAAGCTGGTAAGATCGGCTCCATATGGCCGAAGCTTTGTACCGAAAATACCGTCCCTCTACCTTTGCGGCCGTGGCTGAGCAAAAACACGTTGTTCGGACTGTCTCGAACCAGTTAGCTGCTGGCAAGGTTGCTCATGCCTACTTATTCTCAGGACCTCGTGGAGTCGGCAAGACCACCATCGCTCGCTTGCTCGCCAAGGCGCTTAATTGCGAAGGTCGCGAGCCCGGTTCGGCTGAACCTTGCAACCAATGTTCGATTTGTGTCGATGCCAACGCTGGACGATTTTTAGATACAGTTGAGATTGACGCTGCTTCGCAAACCAAGGTCGAAGAAACTCGTGAGAACATTATCGAGAACGTGCGTTTCGCACCGTCACGCGGCAAGTACAAAGTCTTCATCATCGACGAGGTGCACATGCTGTCAACGTCGTCTTTCAATGCGCTTTTGAAGACGCTCGAAGAACCGCCTTCACACGTGGTGTTTATTTTAGCGACGACTGAGCTTCATAAAATCCCAGCCACGATTATTTCTCGTTGCCAGCGTTTTGATTTCCACCGCATTCCCGCCAAAGAGATGATTGAACGCCTCCAAACGATCGCCGTGGCCGAAGGCGCCGATGTCGAGTTCGATGTCATGGCTGCCATCGCCCGCCTGTCAGAGGGCTGTTTACGCGATGCCGAGAGCTTGTTAGGCCAGGTGCTGGCGCTTGGAGAGAAGAAGATCACCCTCGAAGTCGCTTCGCTTATCATCCCCGCCACTTACACGGACGTCGTCACGAATATTGCCGAGGCTTTGACTCGCCGCGAAACCGGCCGAGTTCTCGAGATCGTTAATAAGTTTGTGGAAGAAGGCGGCTCGATGCGCCACTTGGTTGACGAACTTATGGAGTTTTCGCGTTCCATGATGTTTGCTTCGCTCGGAGACACTCATTTGGATAAGTACGATGAGGCTACGCTGGCCAAGCTTCAGGAATACGCCAAGCGCTTGCCGCCGTTCGAGCTCCAGCAGCTCCTCGACGTTATTCTCACTGCTCGTGGCCGTTCAGCACCGTCGCAATATCCGCAATTGCCGCTCGAGATCGCCCTTGTACAATTTTGTCTGGGCGCCCAGGCTCAGGTCGCCGCTCCAGCCGCGCAACCTCGCCCGACTGCTCCTGTAACGCCAGCACCGATCGCCTCGCCTTCGCTTTCCTCCCCAGCCATGGGGAGGCTAGGAGGGGCTGTCATTTCACCACGTCCTCACGTCGAACTGCCCAAGCTTCCCGACGCTCCTGTAAACGTCGCTCCTTTGATCGTGGCCGCCAACTCGAGCGAGACCGATCACGCCACCGACGCTGACGTGGATGAAGTTCGCACCAAGTGGGGACGTTGTGTCTCATTGATCGCCGAAAAGAACATCGCCATGCCACTCATGCTCAATAACGCCGAGGTGCTCCGTGCCGAAAACGGACGCATCATCATTGGCTTCAAATACGTCATGCACGTCGACAAGATGAACGAGATCAAAAACATCCGACTGATCGAAGACGCGATTACGGCGATTACGATGCGCAAGTTAAGCATCGTCTTCGTGCACAATAAAACCAAAGAAGACGAAGCCGTAGCCGATCTGCTTGAAGCTTTTGGGGGAGCGGTCGTTTAGTTTTTCTTGTTCTTGGTGACACCTCGGTAGAAGTTCAAAAGCTCTGCGTCGATCTTGTTCCAGTTCATCGTGGCTCGTGAAGCAAGATCGCCATGAGGTTTGTCGCCGTAGACTTTGTGCAGGCGAGATTCGGTTTGTTTCACGCCCGTTTCACTGCCGTAATACACTAGGGCTGGATGTTTTTGCTTAAATTGAAAAGCGACCACTTTTTTGAGGGTATCCGTATCGTCATTCAAGAAATACGAGAACCTGTCGTCGTCTGCATCATCGAGAAGCGTAATGAGCGAGAACGACTTGGGATAAAAAGCGTAATGGATCTTTAAGATGAGAGGGAGGAGCCACATCGGCTTATACCAAGCTTTTCTGAGATAGAACGACATAATCATGTCGCGGAAGAAGAAATCGAGAACTCCATCCAAGTATTTGGTGTATTGGAGCTGGATGAAGAAAGCCATGTTGAGGTTCAGGTTGCCCCAGAGGTAGAGGAACAACTTGTGGTTGAGCCGCAAGGTCTTTAGTTCGCTCCAACGAATTTTTCCCTGTACGGCTTCACCAATTAGCACGGCTTGTGGACGTTCGGCCCGAATGGCGGCGTGAAGTTCTTTGAGAAAGCGGTGCGACACGCCAACGACGTGATCAAGACGCAGTCCGTCGAAACCGAGATCGATCCAATAACGAGCCGCCTCAAGTAAGTGATGCTTCACCTCGTGGTTGGCCTGGTTCAATTTAGGCAGGTGATAGAAATTGAGGAATGACAAGTAGTCATCGGGCCATTGGTAAAACTGAAACCAGTCACGATATTTGCTTTGCGAATTTGCCCGAGCATCTTCAAAATATGGGTGCTGACTCGAAACATGACCAATGACAAAATCCATCATGACGTGCATGCCGCGGGCATGAGCATCGGCGAGGAGACGCTTCATGGTGTCTAAATCGCCGAAGCGGGGGTCGATTCCAAAGAAGTCCAGCACGTGATAGCCATGGTAGGCGGAAGTCGGGTGGAAAGGGGTTAACAAGATCGTATTAATCCCCAGTTCCTGAAGATAATCGAGCTTATCGATAACGCCCTGGAGATTGCCACCGCAAAAGACCGGTTTGGAATGATCGGTTTCTAGCCATTTTTCGCCGCCACCACGGGCAAAGCGATCAATCATGAGATTGTAAATAACCGCTGTGTTGAGCCAGGATTTGGAGTTTGACATACCTATTAAAGCTTGCTTGAGTATAAGCTAACGGTCGAAAAGTAGCTAGACTTAACCATAAAAAGGCGTATACTGGAAACATGAAAATTCTTTTCTTGTCAGCCGAGGTAGCTCCCTACGTTTCGGTGGGAGGGTTATCCCAAGTCATGTATTACCTGCCCCGTTCGCTTTCCAAGCAGGGGCATGAAGTTAGAATTTTTACGGCTAAGCACGGCGCCATGGCTAAGGGGGACGCTAATGAACAGCCTTGGGACTACCAGATGGATACGGCAGGCCTGCGTGTCCCTATTCGTCATGAAAATGGCAAGCCTGAGACAGATCTACTCGTGGTTGAGGAAAAGCGTAACAAAAATGCTTTAGAACACGGGGGAGTGGGCCCTGACGCTGATCCGGAGACAGAGACGGAATCCAATTTTGACGGTGAGATTACCTGCGACGTACTTGCCATCGAGCCAAAAAAGAAAAACGATGCCTACATTTACGTTTTAGAAAATCAGGAATACTTCGGCTTGCGCGCGAATGTTTTTGGATACAGTGATGACCACACGCGTTTCGCTTTGCTCTCGAAGGCTTGTCTTGAATGGCTGTTGATCCAGTACGAACGCATTCAGGCGGGGGAGAAAAACGTCTGGTGGCCAGATATCATTAACTGTCACGACTGGCACATGTCGTATTTTATCGACCTGGCCCGCCGCGATGACCGCTATCGCAAGGTCATGGCTGCTATGCCGATTGTTTTGACCGTGCACAATTTTCGTTATCAGGGCAATGATGAGTACCGCTACATGCCTGAGAGCGCCCAAGACAACGGCGTAGCTCCGCTAGCCCCACTGACCTCTAAGCTCTTGCAACGCCAGAATGCGCTTAAACGCGGTTTGTTATTTGCCGATGCCATTACCACCGTAAGCCCGACGCATGCGATTGAGGTTTTAACCCCGGAATATGCCGAAGGGTTAGAAGATGTTCTAGAGAAAGTTCGTGGCAAGCTGCGCGGCATCATGAACGGTATTGACACCGATGAGTTTAATCCCGCTACCGACAAACTGATCCATAAGCGTTTTGGTCGCCGTTGGTTTGCTGCGGCTCGGGCTGAGAACAAAAAAGATTTACAGCGCTTCTTTAAGCTGCCAGTTGATTCTTCGACGCCGTTACTGGCTTCGGTTGGACGCTTGTCAGAACAGAAAGGCTGGGACCTCTTACTCGAGACTTTGCCGCCGCTCCTCACGGAACGCCCTGACGTGCAGTTTATCGTCGTCGGCACGGGCGATGATCATTATCGCGATGCTCTGGTAAAACTCGAGGAACAATTTCCAAAGCAAGTTGGTCTGCATTTGCAGCAAGATTTTGAGCTGCCCCGTCGAGTTTTCTCGGGAGCCGATATCGTGCTCATGCCAAGCATGTTCGAGCCGGGCGGGATTGTGGCTCTCGAAGCACTGCGTTATGGCGCTGTGCCGCTTGTTCGACGCACGGGTGGCTTGAATGACAGCATTGAGGACTTTAACCCTATTACCGGGGGAGGTACGGGCTTTTCATTCACAACCAAGAACTCTTGGGCCCTGTACGGCGCTATTGTTGAAGCCTTAGCAATTTATCGTCACCCCAAGCTCTGGAGTCACCTAGTAAATAACTGTTTAGCGGCCGATTTTTCTTGGGATCATGCTGCCAGAGATTACAAGGACTGGTATGCTAAGGCTATCCGTCAGCGAGCCCGCTCTGCCGCGGTCTCCAACGTCTCGAAACGTTAACCCCCTTGCCTGTGGTTGATCTTGCTCAAGACCTTGCCTGGTTTGAAACCTGGAAGCATTCCACCACCTACGCTCACTTCAAAGATCGACCGATTGCTTACTTCTGTGCTGAGTACGCACTTGAGAGTAAGATTCCCACCTATGCCGGTGGTTTAGGTATTCTGGCTGGCGATGTTATTCGTGAGGCTGCTGACCGCGATGTCCCCATCGTCGGCATTGGTTTGTATTACCGCCAAGGCTATATTTGCCCGACCAAGGTCGTCAATGGCAAGCTTGTTGAGATTTGTGTCGACACTCCAGCCCCCAGTGTGGGCTTAGCCCAGGTTTTGGCCGAGGACGGTTCGCCTTTGAAGATCAGCGTTCCCATGCAAGACGAACATATTATCGCTCACGTCTGGAAGTGGACCCGCGCCAACGCTGATGTGTATCTTCTTGATACTGACGTTGAGCCGAACAAGGACGCTGACCGCAAGATTACTGAACGTTTATACATTGCTCATTCGGAGATGCGCTTGAAGCAGCAGATTGTGCTCGGTATTGGCGGCCTACGCTTGCTTGAGGCATTGAAAATTCATCCGTCGATTTACCACTTGAACGAGGGCCATTCGGCCCTTTTGAGCTTGGAGCTCATCCGACACCAGATGCAGGAGCGAAAATTATCGTTTGATCAAGCCAAAGCCTTCGCTCGCCGACGTTTGGTGTTAACCAACCACACTTTGGTACCGGCCGGGAATGAAGTTTACGGGGACGATCTCGTGAGTTTGTTGCTCGAACGTTACGCTAAGGACATCGCTGTGCCAGTAACTGAGCTCGTGAAACTCGGGCTTGTTCAGGGAGCGAGCTCATTCTCCATGACCCTACTCGCTTTACGCATGGCTTCTGTAGTGAATGCCGTAAGTAAGCTGCACGCGAAGAAGGCCAGTGAAATTTGGCATGATCATCCCATGGTGGCTGTTACAAACGGAGTTCATATTCCTACCTGGGATCGGATTGTTGATGACGTGAGAGCGCCAGGTGCTTTCTGGAAGGTGCATCAGGAGCGGAAGGTGGAGCTTTTGAAACACATCGCCTCGCAGACGGGCAGAAATTGGGATCAGGACACCTTGCTCGTGGGCTGGGCCCGTCGCATAGCTAGCTACAAGCGCCCTGGGGCCATTCTCGAAGACGCCAAGCGCTTTGCAGAGCTCGCCCGCAATTCCGATCGCCCCATGCGTTTAATCATCTCCGGTCGTCCGCACGCAGCCGATATTGAGGGACTTAAGATTCGTGAAGACATTCTCAAGTTAGTCGAGGGTGAACTGAAGGACGTGGCGGCGTATTTACCCGACTATAATCTTGAACAAGCTGAGTTGCTCGTCGCGGGGTGCGATGTTTGGCTAAATACTCCAGTGGTCGGCTTCGAAGCTTGTGGCACGAGTGGTATGAAAGCCGCCTTAAACGGCGTTTTACCGTGTTCAACCAAAGACGGCTGGGTTGATGAGGCTGAATTGTATAAAGTAGGCTGGCTTCTGAAAGACGCAGATGTCGCCACTGACGTTCTCGATGTTCTGGAGCAGAATATTTTGCCGATGTATTACGATCGCGCCGGCGCGAACGTTCCGGCCTTGTGGGAGGAGCACATGCGCAACTCCCGTGACATGATCCTGAACCAGTTCAGCGCCACACGCATGCTGCGGTCGTATATTGAGATGATGTACCTCTGAGGTCCTTCGCTCGGCGATCACTTCGGTGAGCCTCGCTCAGGACAAAAAATCCCTCGCATGGAGCGAGGGATTTTTTGGTTCCGGGACTTGGATTCGAACCAAGATTAAGGGATTCAGAGTCCCTCGTCCTGCCTTTAGACGATCCCGGAGTACAGGGAACGCATTTATTTGGGCCGTCTTGGCGTCGCCGACTCCGGGCCTCCTTCACCGTAGGATTAACCTACGCCTCAGTCGGTCCTCGTCGGCTCCTAAAGCCGCCCTCAAATAAATGCGTTCCCGTGCAGTGTCGCGTTGTAAATCGGCCGCTGTAAGTTTGTAGCGGCTTTTCCTTGTAGTTATTGAAAAACGCTGCTAGTATACGGCCGCAAAGGCTATTTGTCAAAGTTATGGTATTGATTGGTAAGGTTGTTAAAGGTCAGGGTTTTGCGCGGCTGGCCTTTGGTTTGCCAACGGCGAATTTGGACTTGGATGAGGCGGTTACTCTGGAGGCGGGTGTTTATGTGGGTTATACAACGGTTGAGGCCGGACGCTTTCCATCGGTTATTTATATCGGCCCCCAAGCAAGTGAGAAGGTCGAGACCCACCTGTTCGGTTTTGATGCCGATCTTTACGACCAGACGGTGGAGATCGAAATTGTCAAGTTGATTAGCGAGTACGTCCCTTGGAAGAGCGAAGAACAAATGAAAGCAAAAGTCGCGGCCGACGTTCAGAAGGCCAGGGGCTACTTTTCCACAGCTTTTTGACCCTTGCCAAAGATTTTCGAGAGTTATAATATGCGTACACTTATTTTTATGAGTTACGTGTATGCCTACGCTGACAGCTACTGAGCTTGAATTGAAGGTACTGGTTCCGGTCTCCATGACCGATGACGAGGCTGACCCAGATACAGATAAGGATGATGACGAAGATGAAGATGAAGACGAAGAGGATGAAGATGAAGATGAGGAAGAGGAAGAGGCCGAGGCTGAAGAGGCCGTCTAAATAAAATACGCCAGCCCTCGGGCTGGCGTATTTTATTAGGCCGTGACTGTGGCCAGAATATCTGAGAGTTCAGAAGCGGTCTGAGCCTTCATCATCGGGTCTTTGTACTGTTTGAAGTTGGGCATGCCTTTGAAGTACCAGGACAGATGCTTGCGGAAGGTGTTAACCGAATTCGGACCGTATTGCTCAAGATGCAAGGCGAGATGCCGATTCACCACACGCAGACGCTCTTCGAGGGTCACTATACTTGGCTCTTGGCCAGCTTTAAGGTCGAGAAACTGTTTAAAGATCCAGGGATTGCCGAGAGCCCCACGGGCAATGAGCAAGCCGGCGCACTTCGAAACCTCAAGCGCCTTTGGCATAAGCTCTGAGCGGTGTACATCGCCGTTAGCCAGGACAGGAATGCTCACAGCCTCTTTGGCCTTGCGGATCATCTCCCAATCGGCCACGCCCGAATAACCCTGCGCCTTCGTACGACCGTGAATAGTCAGGAGATCGACTCCGGCAGCTTCGAGCACTTTAGCGAAGGTAATACACTCGGTTGGATCCTCCCAACCTAAACGGATTTTGACTGAGAGAGGAACGTCGATGGCCGCTTTCATAGCCTTTACAATCTTGGTGGCCAGCTCCGGCTCCCTCATGAGGGCTGCGCCGTTAAAATTGTGGACGATCTTGTACACGGGACAACCCATGTTCACGTCAAAGCCTTCGGGTTGATGCTGTTCAGCGATGATGCGGGCCGATTCTGCCATGGTGGCTGGATCGCTGCCAAAGATCTGCTGCACAAGCGGTCGCTCCTCGGGATGGATCTCGGTCATGTCCAAGGTTTTGTTGTTGCCGCGGACTACCGCCTCTGCCGAAACCATCTCACGGAAGACGATCGGGTAATCGCTCGTGCCTTCGCTTCCTCCCCTTGCCATGGGGGAGTTAGAGGGGGCGGTCACCTCCTTGACCACACGACAAAAAGCCGAGTCCGTCATGTCAGCCATGGGGGACAAGGCAATAATTGGTTGGGGGAGTGACTTCCAATCAAGTTTCATAGAAGGACGAGTATAAAGGACCAGCTAAGGGTTTGTAAAGGCTTTGCTATACTTCGGGGCATATGCAACTCTCGTTCCACGGCGCTGTTGAGGAGGTGACGGGTTCGTGCTATCTCGTTGAGACGAGTAAGGCCAAGATTTTGGTCGATGCTGGCATGAAGCAGGGGGAACGCATTTGTGTCACCCGGAGCCTTGATCCTTTTGGATTTGATGTTACCAAACTCGATGCTGTCGTTGTGACGCATGCTCATTTCGATCACACTGGACGTTTGCCAGAACTCGCGAAGCTTGGTTACAAGGGGCCGATCTACATGACAGCACCTACCAAGGCTCTGACCGACATTATCTTGGAGGATTCACTAAAGATCATGAAGGAGAACGCCGAACGTTGTGGCGACCCTGTGCCGTATGGCCCGGAAGACAAACAACTAGCGATCTCACTTATTCGCGGAATCGGCTACCATACCGAGTTCGAGGCGGCTCCTGGAGTTAAAGCCATGTTTCACGATGCCGGTCATATTCTTGGGTCGTCATTTATTACGCTCGACATCGAAGAACGGATCATGGAGAACGGGAAGCCGATGCGGCTGGTGTTTAGCGGGGATATCGGCAACGAACACATTCCTATTCTACCGGAGACTGAAGCTATCCATCGCGCCGACGTCGTGGTCTGCGAATCGACGTATGGCAGCACGATCCACGAACCTGCCTCCATGAGAAAAACCATGTTGACCGAGTTTGCTCACAAAGTTTTAAATCGGGGAGGTACTTTGATAATTCCCGCTTTTTCTATCGAGCGAACGCAGGAACTATTGTACGAGCTCGACACCTTGCTGTTAGAGAAAAAGATTCCCTCTGTTCCCATTTACCTCGATAGCCCCATGGCCATTCGAGCGACCGAGGTTTACCGTCACTTTAAGCAGTACCTGCACTTTGATCATCCGGTCATGGGAGCCGACAAAGATTTTTTTTCGTTTCCGTCACTCCGCGAGACGATGTCCACCGAGGAATCAAAACTTATTAACGCTGACAAGCGATCAAAAATTATTATTGCTGGTAACGGCATGATGACGGGCGGGCGAGTGCTCCATCATCTGAAACGACATGTGTCCGACCCGTTGAGCGGCGTGCTAGTGGTTGGCTATCAAGCTAAGGGCACGCTCGGTCGCAGAATTCTCGATCGCGAAAATAGCGTCAGGATTTACGGCGAAGAATATCCTGTACGGGCTGAGGTTTTAGCCATTGAAGCTTTCTCGGCGCACGGTGACAAGGAGAAACTCTTACGTTGGCTACAGCCAGAAGAGGGTAAGGTGAACAAGGTTTTCTTGGTTCACGGAGAGAATCCAGTCAAAGATGCTTTTTCTGAGTACCTCCAAAAATCGTTGTCCGCTGAAATTATTATTCCGCATCTGTCACAATCATTCGAACTGTAAGCCTGTCCAAAGATAGAACAACCGAGCAGCTGAGGTGTTAGACGCAAAGGGGGAGACACTGAGGATAGGATCGCCTTTGCCAAACGTATTGAAACGAATTGTCTGAAAGGCCAAAGGATTATTTTGTAAACTTTCGATAACGCAAGCCTGATCGGCGAAAGCGGTGACGTCAAGTTCGTCTCGCCAGCTGTAATGCACAAACTCACAGCCCGCACCCCGTACCTGACCAACTAGATTTCGAGCTCGCACGTTAGCTACGCCGTCGACAATGACTCGGCCTTGAATAAGTTCAAGTTGCGTTTCGGTTACGGCCTTAGGGTTGCGGTACTGAGTGAGTTTAATTTGGGTGTTGCTGTCCAAATACAACATCGTGCCGTCGCAAAGTTGAAATTTTGTATAAGCATCAATTGGCGAGGACATGAGTTCGCCGCGACTGATCGTCGAGCCTTGCGGGTCGATTGCTTCGGCTCGGCAGGGCTCAATTTGGCCTTGTCCGCCGCTAAAGGGAGCCTCAAGGCTCGAGCCGAGCAAGTAAGTGCCGGCACTAGCCACGACGAACGTTGCTAAAACGATTGTCCCAATATTTCGCATATTCGTAGCTGAGTATGCCAGCACGTTACCAAACTTCCAAATTACGTCTAGCGTTTTACGACGCAACTAAGTAGGTATAGAGATCGGACTTGTCGATGCTGTACATACGAACAGGCTTATCGACAACCTGATTTAGAACCAATTCATTATTGAGGGGGCAGGTGGTAGACTATTGCTACGTGAATAACACAGGAATTAGTCATTAGGAATTAGCAGAGATTAGAAAATAGAGTCAGGAATCTGAGTGCTCTAAAGTCTAATCCCTAAATTCTGCTAATTCCTAATGACTAATATCTTCAGTTTATGGCCCTATTGGAGTTCTACGGTGACACTTGTCCGCATTGCATCACGATGAAGCCGCTAGTTGCTAAGGTCGAGAAGAAGCTCGGCGTTACTTTTGAAAAGTTTGAGGTTTGGAACGATGAGGCGAATGCTAAAAAGCTGAGCGAGATCGACAAAGGCTTGTGCGGCGGTGTGCCGTTTTTCTATAACACCGATTCCAAGCATTACATTTGTGGGTCGTGCGACGAGACAGCGTTGAAGGCCTTAGCTGAAGGTAAGAAGCCCTAGTATGCAACCATCGACAATTGGTTTGGCGTTGGCGTTGCTCGTCACACTCGGGGCGGGTTGTTCAGTTCCGGAACTTCCAAACTGGTCGATTTTTCCGAAATAAGTTCCCGCGACGGACATCGATCTCAGTAATAAGCATCGCGTTCAGTTAGAACAGACGTCGCTGAATCCGCTCGACAAGCTGGCCAAGCAGCCAACTCGTTATGTGTCGATCACGGAGTGGTTACCGAACGATCGGGTAGCTTTTGATTGGTCAGAGACGTACGATCGTGAGACGGCGGCATCGATTGAAGCTCGCACGGAAGCTGGGCGGGCTACGGGCGTAGGTGAGGAGTCGAACGTGCCAGATGCTGTCTTTGAAACGATCTCACTCAAGGGCTCGCTGAAGAGCGATGCGCTCGACGACGGTCAACGCATTCTGTTGCCATCGGAGTGGGAACAGAATGAGCACGATCTTACCGGAGGACCAAATACGGTTATCTGGCTATCGAAAGCACAGTATGACGAGCTAGCCGATGCCCGCCACACGCATCTTTCAATCGGCTTATTCGACGCTGGCCTACAGACTGCCGCGAATGCCGCCGAGGCTGTAAAAGGCTTCATCGCAAAGTTGCAGGGTGACGACGGGGCCGCGGTGAGCGATCTCGACGTTACGGAGATCGTCGCCGACGCTGAGTGGGGGACATACTCTTTGAAGTGGCAAGGCGATAACGTTAAGGTTCAAACGATCCAAGCAGAAAACAAATTCGCGAGTTACACGATCCTTGCCAATCCGGAGAATCCTTTGATTCTAGAGGTCGAACTCAAGGCTTGGGCTTACGGCACTGAGGCTCTAGGCGTGTTGAGTGATGATCTGGAAATTTCCGGATACGCGGTGACTGCAATTATTTCTCCTTAATTCGATGCTCGACCATTTGCCATCCTGACGTGAGGAAGGATTAGTAGACCGGCGGCTTTTCAGCCTCGGGACCTAACTCCTTCGGCCTTCGCCTCAGGACAGGCTCTTCGTAACCTCAGGGTGGTGGAAAACGACGATTGCTGCAAATAAAAAAAATTCCATAACAGGTCCGATGGGATCAGTTATGGAACTTTTTTGGTGCTTATTCAAACTTGCCTAACCAGTGTGGATCGGTCTTCACGTCGAGCTCGAGATAATACTTTTTATTGGTCACAGCTTCGAGTTCGTTACGGACAGACTGGCCAATTTCCTTAATGCCTTGGCCGCCGCGACCGATGATCATTGGCTTGTAGCGTTCGGAGTTGGTGTAGATAGTGGCATTCACGTAAATCAACTTGTCGCTGCGAGGCTCGATGGCGTTTACCTCGACGTGAGTAGTGTAGGGAACTTCTTCGCGCAAACGCAGAAAAAGCTTCTCACGGATGAGTTCGGCGAGCCAAGTCTCGTTGCTCAAGTTCGTGAACTGGAACTCGGGGTACATCGGTTCGCCTTCGGGAAGTTGTTCGAAGATCCAACGCTCGACAAGGTCGGTATTTTTTCCGGTCAGGGCAGAAACTTCGACGTAGTTATCGAACTGGTCTTTGATATCGCGGTAATAGTCAATGTAGTTACGAGAAGCCTTGTCGTCGATCATGTTGATGACGAGCAACTTCGGCTTATCGATGGCCTCAATCATCTTCATGGCCTGTTTCTCCTCGTCGCCGAGGGCGCGGGTAGGATCGACAACGTAGATGACGGCATCCACGCCGTGCAACGACTCTTTAGCGTAGCTCAAAAGTTTCTGCGTCAAAGGATCTTTGGCTTTCTGCATGATACCTGGGGTGTCGACAATAACAGCCTGGCCCTGAGGTCGGGAAATAATTCCAGAGATAGGTAAACGGGTAGTTTGTGGCTTGGGGGTGGTAATGGCGACTTTCGACCCAACTATTGTGTTCAAAAGGGTCGACTTACCAACGTTAGAGCGACCGATAATGGTCACGAGTCCTGACTTCTTCATAGAGGTGAGCAACTCCGACGTAACGTCGGAGAAAGGATTAAAAGGGCAGCTTAACAGGTTTTAGAGGCTTTTGCAAGGCTAATGTGCTATCATTCCAGCAATCAAAATATATGAATACTCCATCATCCGCAGCCTTTACCGTCAGCGAAGTCCTCAAAGCCAGTTGGGACATCACCAAGAAGAGTTGGAAAAAGTATCTCATTCTTTTGGGCGCAGCTGCCCTCCTGTTGTTAGGTTTCAGTATTTTGTTCGGGATTCTTGAAGGTGTTATTGGTATCCCAGATTTGATCGAAGATATCCTGTCATTCCTGCTCGGCATTTATGTCGGTATTGTGATGGTCAAAGGAGCTTTGGTTATTGTGCGCGATCAGAAATTTGATCTGAGTGAACTTATCAAGGTCGACAGCAAAATGTATTTACACATGCTGCTGGCAACGTTCTTGTTCTATCTAGTTGTCCTGCTCGGCTTTGTCTTGCTGATCATTCCAGGCATTATCGCCAGCCTGATGTTCTGCTTTTACAGTTATAGCATTGTCGATAAAAATGCCGATGCCATTCAATCGCTTGAGGACAGTAAGAACATGACTGATGGCAGCAAGTGGACAATTTTCCTCTTCAACTTGTGCCTTTCTCTCATTGCCTTTGTTATTGTGGCTGTGCCGATGATCATTCTCGCTACGATGTCCGTAGGCGTTGGGTTCTCTAACGCTGGCGTTGGTCCAGCTATCCTGGTCGGCATCCTTGGCATGATTGTCGTGATTGCGATCGCTGCAGTTTTGAGCATGGTCGGCATGAGCGGTCAGGCGTACATGTATACTAAGCTGCGAGCGAAGACTCCATTAGCAATCAAGAAGTAATTTTTCTATGGCCAAGTCGAAGAGTGTTAAGCGGGGGATGTCAGAAACGGCCGTCTGGACCGTGACGATACTTACACTGGCGATTACTTGTGCCGCACTCGCGATGCTTATCAACGAGAACCAAGATTTGCGTCAGACGAATGACTTGTTACTCACGGTCAGCTCGAGGTAATACGAAAAAGTCTTTAGCCAGGAGCTAAAGACTTTTTTGTTTGCCTGTGTCATGGTGGCTGCTCGAGATCAATTTTATGCCATTCTGAGCGACGGCGAAGAATTAGTAGACCGGCGGCTTTTCAGCCTCGGGACCTAACCCTTCGTAACCTCAGGGTGGTTTAAGACGTTATGAGCAGGAGATACCTCAACTCTATGAACCTCAAAAACATAACTAAAGCCCTTCTCTACACGATCTACGATATTCGCTTATTGCGTCGCCTACAGGCAGGGCCATTCCCAAAACATCTCGGAGTTATTCTCGATGGTAATCGCCGTTACGCCAAATCGATCGGCTTATCGGCGGGCGAGGGTCACAAGCTCGGCGCCAAGAAGGTACGATCGTTGCTCACCTGGTGTGGCGAGTTTAAAATTCCGGTCGTAACACTCTGGGTTTTTAGTACCCAGAATTTTTCGCGAGATCCAGAAGAAGTGAAGACGCTCATGCAGTTGTTCATCGACCAAGCAAATTCGATGAAGACTGACGGTGAGTTTATCAAAAACGATATTCGCGTTCGCGTCTTGGGCCGACGTGATGATCTGCCAACTGATGTGCAGGAGGCCCTAACCGATCTCGAGACCACGACTGCGAATCGTAAGGGAATGCTTGTGCAGCTGGCACTCGGTTACGGCGGCCGCGAAGAAATTGTTGATGCGGTCAAGTCCTATTTGTCCTCTTGGTCCAATAGGTCCGATATGTCCCAGCGTACAAGCGCCCAACAATTTCAGGCTGCAGCGGATGCGCTAACTGAAGCCGAATTGACCAAGTACATGTACAACAGTGAAGTTGTTGACCCCGACTTCATCATCCGCACCTCCGGCGAGGTCCGTTTGTCCGGTTTCCTTCTCTGGCAGGCCGCTTTTAGTGAATACTATTTCCTCGACGTGAACTGGCCCGGCTTCCGCCGCGTCGATTTTTTACGGGCATTGCGGTCATTTCAGCTACGTCAAAGACGCTTCGGAAAATAGCCTGTATTAGCCACTTTCTATCCCAACTTACTTGACGGGGACCCTTATTTGTGTTAAATTAGCGAGCGTCGTTTGAGATCGTGACTTAGATCCTAAAGGCTGAAAAGCCGATCAACGCCGCATCTAGGCGGTGAACGTGTAACTCACACGTCAAGGTAAGTCACTGCCTTCGCGCCTGCCTTTCCGGCTTGATCTGAGTGGTCGAGTGCGGGAGGGCAGCGCGGAGGCACCCATTTCACCTTTCGCATCGTACAAAAGGATTGGCTACGGCCATTGAACATTGTCCGGTGCGAAACCTCTCGAAAAATCACACCACCACCGCAGGAGGAACAT
>ERZ1292633.1067-Hain-H41-02um-R1-1067-length-30170-cov-6_pt1 | contig 30170 bp, 30 predicted proteins | sample MGYA00564406_ERZ1292633 | MGnify/ENA primary metagenome ERZ1292633 (study PRJEB36523, sample SAMEA6512639) | groundwater metagenome | collected 2019-01-08 | study: AquaDiva: Metagenomics assemblies of 32 groundwater samples
GGCAACGGCGTCATTCCGCCCCCCGCGGCGCGCTCGAACTGCATGAAGACCAGGTTCCAGATCTCGAGGTAACGGCCCGAGTCGGTCCCTGCCTCCCATGAGACCTCGGGCGCCTGCGGGCTGCGATCCACGTAGATCTCGCTGCACGGTCCGCATGGACCGGTCTCGCCCATCGACCAGAAGTTGTCCTTCTCGCCACAGCGCACGATCCGCGCGGCGGGAAGCCCGGAGATCTTGCTCCACAGCTCTCCGGCTTGATCGTCCTGCTCGTAGATCGAGGCGAAGAGGTGCCTGGGATCAAGCCCCCACCCTCTCGTCACCAGCTCCCAGCCGAATTCGATCGCCTCCTCCTTGAAGTAGTCGCCGAAGGAGAAGTTCCCCAACATCTCGAAGAACGTGTGATGCCGCGGGCTCGGGCCGACGTTCTCGAGGTCGTTGTGCTTGCCGGAGACGCGCAGACACTTCTGCGAGGTGACCGCGCGGCGGAACGCGGGCACGGCGGCGCCGGTGAAGTAGTCCTTGAACTGCACCATGCCGGCGTTGGTGAAGAGCAGGGTGGCGTCGCCGTGCGGCACCAGCGGCGACGACGGCACCTGGCGGTGGCCGCGCGATGCGAAAAACTGCAGGAAGCTCTGACGAATGTCGGCGCTCGGCATCAAAGGCTCTCGGGGAATCCGGAGCGGCGTCCGACGGTCACTCTTCGGCGAACGCTTCGCCTTCGCCGTCCGGGGCCAACTCCTTCAGAATGGTGAAGATAACACGCCGATCGAAGCCCCGGCGGTCGAGGTGGCGGGCCAGCACAGCGCGATCCGTGCCCGCCTTTCGCGACCACCTCGCCGCCACCTCGCGAGCGCGATCTAGATCGCCCTCGGGAGATAGCGACGCCATCGCGCTCACGACCGCCTCCGGCGAAGCGCCCCGCCGGACGAGCTCCGCGCGCACCTTCGTGGCTCCGTATCCTTTGCGGCCGGCGAGCATCGCCGCATGGCTCTTCGCGATCGGCACGTCGTCGAGATAGCCGAGTGTCGCGAGCCGATCGACGGCCTGCTCGATCTCCGGCGCCTCATGCCCCGCGCGCGCCAGCTTTTCCTCCACCTCCCGCCGGAAATGTGGCCGACGCTCGAGCATCCGGATCGCGCGATCGAAGGCGCCGCTCATCGGAGGCTATGGCTCGTCATCAGCCCCGCAGCCGTTTGACGAGCCCGCGCAGGCCGCTCCCCTCGTCGAGCTTGCGTTCGACATCGTCGATGGAGGCGGGCAGGAGGAGGACGTTCCTTCGCTGGAGCTCGACCAGGAGAAGCTCGATCTGGTCGACCCGCGTCTCGGCGGCCGGCGAAAGGAGGCGCCGCAGCGTCGTCCTGCCGTCAAAGCCGTCGAGGAAGCCGCGCTGCTCGATCGACAGCGCATCGATCTCCTTCGCTGGCGGGCGCTGAATCCAGAGCGGGACGAGCGCTTCGATCGCCTCGATCGGGAAGATCGCGCTCTCGGCTCCCACCACGACATCGTCGCTCGACTCGACCGAGAGCAGAATCTCCCGCAGGTCGATCTCTCGCGACACCGGGGAGTGGTCCGCGCCACTTCGAACGATCTCGAGCGCCCTTCTCTCCACAAGGCCGGAGACCGCCGACAGAAACGGGAAGTGCACTCCTCCCACCATGGGATAGAGATCGCGAAGCGAGATCTCGCTCTCGCTCGACTCGAGAATACGGCGCTCGATCGGCGTGTACGGCGTCTTGCCAACTCCCGGACCGAGGGAGAGCACCACGCCGTCGTCGACCAGCACGCGACGGATCCGCGCCGACTCGTCGATCCAGCGGGTTCCCTCGAGCAGGATTTCGGTCGAGTCCAGATCGATCTCGAGGCGCCGAACGCCCACCCCGCGATCCTCGAAATAGAACAGCCCCTGGCGCCAGAGAAAGAGATCCTGGACCGACTCGGTCGACGCTTGCGAGAGGGTGGATCGGATCGCCGCTTCGTCGAGCAGTTGGAGATCGTGAAGCGCCACGCCCAGCGGTTGCCGGTGGGTGCGGCAGTGCGCGAGAGCGCGCGCCAAAGCGTCGGCGCCGAGATACCCATGCAGCACCAGGAACTGGCCGTAAAGTTCCTGCGGTTGATTCGAACGGCACTCGACGATCCGGCCGGCGCGGAAGCCGACCCGCTTCTCACGCTGGCTCCGCCGCACGACGAGCGTGCCGGAGACGCGCTCGGTGTGCGCCCACTGCAGCAGATTCGACGCGGGGAAGACGCCAAGGCGTCCGGTGAACTCCATGCTCTGGCTGGGCCCGATACCGGCTCGAGTCGGGCGGTTTCAGGCCGCCCGCTTCAACGCTTTGGCGCCTCGAACCGTTCCACTTCGAACGCCGACTCCGTGGTCGGCGAGAGCGCTCCAGGCTGTTCGATCACCGACTCCATCTGCTCGCGCGAGACGTCGGAGGTGAACTGCACGCCCTGGATGCGCAGCTTGAATTCGTCCGGGTTGGTCGCCCGACGCATCGCCTCGTCGAGGGTGATGAGGCCGGCCTTGTAAAGCTGGAAGAGCGACTGATCGAAGGTCTGCATCCCGTACTGCGAGGTGCCGAGGGCGATCTGCTCGCGGATGTACTTGGTCTTCTCCTTGTTCTCGATGCAGTCGCGGATGTACGGCGTGACGATCATCACCTCGGCGGCGGGAACGCGGCCGATGCCATCAGCGCGCGGCATCAGGCGCAGCGAAATCACCGCCTTGAGCACCTGGCCGAGCTGGATGCGAATCTGCTTCTGGTGGTGCGGCGGGAAGACCGCGATGATGCGGTTGATCGTCTCCGTGGCGTCGAGCGTGTGCAGCGTCGAGAACACCAGGTGGCCGGTCTCGGCCGCGAGGAGCGCGGTCTCGATCGTCTCGTAGTCGCGCATCTCGCCGACCAGGATCACGTCCGGATCCTGGCGCAGCGACGAGCGCAGCGCTCCGGAAAAGGTGCGCGTGTCGACGTCGATCTCGCGCTGATTCACCAGCGACTTCTTGTCGCGATGCAGAAACTCGACCGGGTCCTCGATGGTGACGATGTGTTCGCTGCGCGAAGCGTTGATCCAGTCGATCATCGCGGCGAGCGTCGTCGATTTTCCGGAGCCGGTCGTCCCGGTGCACAGCACGAGCCCCCGGCTCTCCTCGCAGATCCGCTCGAGGACCGGCGGCAGCGTCAGCTCGCGAATGGTCAGGATGCGTCCCGGAATGACGCGCAGCACCAACCCGACCGTTCCGCGCTGCTGGAAGATGTTGCAGCGGAAGCGGCCGAGCCCAGGTACGGAGTACGCGATGTCGATCTCGAACTCGTCCTTGAAGCGCTGTTTCTGGCGCGCGTTCATCATCGAGAACGCCATCGCGATGGTGTCTTCCTGCATCAGCCGCTTGAGCTCGGGGAGCGGGATCAACGCGCCGTCGATGCGCAGCACCGGATGGCTCCCCACCTTGAGGTGGAGATCCGATGCCTTCCGTTCGACGGCGATCTTGAGCAGGTCGTTGACGTTCATCCCGAGCCTCCGTCCAGAGTCTTACGAGGAAACCTGGGCCACCGGCGACGGCACCCGCGTCAGCCAGCCGTGTCGATCCGCGATCTCGCCGCGGGTGATGCCGAGGAACTCGGCCATGAGCCGCTTCGTGATCGGGCCGGGCTTGCCGTCGCCGACCGGAATCCGGTCGATCGAGCGGATCGGCGTTACTTCGACCGCGGTGCCCGTGAAGAACGCCTCGTCGCAGGTGTAGAGAAACCCGCGCGGAATGGTTTCGCGCCGGACCGTGATCCCCATCTCTTCCGCGAGCTTGAGGATCGCGTTGCGCGTGATGCCGGGCAGGATCGATGACGACACCGGCGGCGTGAACAGTTGATCATCCTGGACCAGAAAAATGTTCTCGCCCGAGCCCTCGGAGACAGAGCCCTGTTCATCGAGGGCGATCCCCTCGGCAAAACCGTTGCCGATCGCCTCCATCTTGATGAGCTGGGAATTCAGGTAGTTCGCCGTCGCCTTGGCCAGAGCCGGCGAGCTCCCGAGGCTCTGCCGCCGCCAGGTCGCGACACAGGCGTCGACGCCGTTCTCGATGGTGTCCTCGCCCAGATAGCGCGCCCACTTCCAGACCGCGATGGCGACCTCGACCGGCGATTTCAGGGGATTGATTCCGGGCGTCCCAAGTCCGCGGAAGACGATCGGACGGATGTAGCACGCTTCGAGCTCGTTGGCGCGGATGGTGTCGAACACCGCCTGCGTCAACTCCGCGGGAGTGAACGGAATCTGCATCCGGTAAACCTTGCAGGAGTTCTGCAACCGCTTCAGGTGCTCGGCCAGACGGAACACCGCCGACCCGCCGGGAGTGCGGTAGCAGCGAATTCCTTCGAACAAGCCGGAGCCGTAGTGCATGGCGTGCGACATGACATGCACGGTGGCCTTTTCGAACTCCACCAGCCGGCCGTTCATCCAGACATAGCGAATGCCCGCGAAAGGATTGTCGGACAAGAGGTTCTCCTCGTTTCGAAACCGCAACGATGGTACCGCCGCGAGCGGGGGCCGTCAAACGAAAGATCCACCCGAGGCCGACCGATCCAGACGCTGCTACACTCGATTTCGATGTCAGAGGTGTGCGCGACGCCGCCGACCAGACCTGACCTCCCGATCGGCCGCATCCACGATCTGGTGCGAATCCACGCGCCCTCCTACTGGCGCTCGCGCCCCGTTTTCGACCATACCCGCCTCGACGACAGCGGGATCGGTTTCGACTCCGTCGGACTGGTGGAGCTCCTGGTCGCTTGCGAGAGTGAGCTCGGAGTCGCACTTCCCGTGGATCTGCGACTCGACGACGGCATGACCGTCGGTCAGCTGGTCGAGTTGTTCCGTCGCGCCGCCGCCGCGCGCGAGTGAGCCGGAGAGCCTTGCGCGGCGGCGACCGCGAGCCTGTCTGGCGGAGAGCCGGGCGTGAGCTTTTCGACCGCTTCGAGCGAGCGGTTGCAAGTTCTTCCCTGTCGACACCGACTTCGGTCGCGGCCGCGGCAGCGCTGGGCGCGGCCCGTGCACGCCTCGCGGGCCGATGGCCGGCTTCGGCCGAGATCGCCGCCCTCTTCGGAACGCCGCCACGGGCGAGCCGCCGGATCGCGGTCCGCATCGGGGCTCTCGAGGCGAAGAACCGCCTGACGGTCCGGCGGCTCGCAGGGAGCTCTCTAGCGCCGTTCGCGAGTCTGGTGCGCTGGCATGATCCACGGACCACCGCGGCGCTGCGCCCGCCAGTGATTCTTGTCACGGCGCACTTCGGCGCATTGCACCTGCTCGCCGCAGCGCTCGATCAGTTGGCTGGATCCCGGCTCGTGCTGCGCTGGTCCCCTCTGCACGTGCCCGGCCCGCGAGAACGGATCGCGTCGACTTCCGGCGGCCCGGAGAGCCGCGCCAACGCCCTCCGCGAGGCCATCAGGGAGCTGCGCGACGGCAACTTCGTCCTCACGTTGCTCGACGGCGAGCACGGCGCCGGGACCGTAGTGACCGTCCTCGACCGGCCGGCACGCTTCGGGAGCGGCGCCTTTCTGCTCGCGCGCTACTCGAAGGTCCCCATCCTACCCGTCGTCGCGCGATGGGTCGGCACTCGCGTCGTCTGTGAGCTCGGACGGCCCGTCTCCGGAGCCGACGAGGCCGCGCGCTGGCTCGAGAAAGAGCTACGGCAGGATCCCGCGCAGGCCACGTTGGGGCTGGTCCGCCAGCTGCTCTTCGAGCCAGCCCTCGAATCGACCGAAGCGGGCTTCTCCCTTCGCTAGCTCGCCCGCCGCAAGCGCTCGTTTGAGCTCGATATGGCGCACCTTGCCGGAGTCGGTCCGAGGCATCGTTCCCGGCGCGACGAGCAGGACTTCGCCAGGCAGGATTCCGAGGCCACGCCGAACCGCTTCGGCGACCTCGCGGGCGATGTCTACCGCGGCGGGCGCGGATGGATCGGTCGTTTCGACGACAAGAACGACCTGCACCACCTGCGGCCGATCCACGTGAGTGAGGGAGATTGCCGCGGAGGCGTGCACGCGGTGAATCGCATCGGCTGCATCCTCCAACTCGCGCGGCGCGAACGTCGCGCCACCGTGCTTCAGGAGGTTGCGCCGCCGGCCCAGCACGAAGAGCTCTCGGGTCTCACCGAGCCGCCCCCAGTCGCCGGTGGCGAGCCATCCGTCACGCCGCATCTTCGTTTCGCTCGCGACATCGTCAAGGTAGCCGGAGAAGAGCGCCGGGCTGCGGGCGAGGATCTCGCCCGGCGTGCCGCGCGGGAGCAGTCCGCCGTGCTCATCAACGACCTCGATCTCAATCTCCGGAAAGGGACGACCACACGACACCGTGCCCGTGGAATCGACGGCGATCGGCTCACCCGGCCGCGCGCAGGTCAGACCGAGAGTCGCTTCAGCAAGTCCGTAGGCCGGGAGAACCAGCCCGGGGCGATCGAAGCGGCGCTCGAAGGCGACGATCGTGGAGCTCCGCACCGGCTCGCCGCCGCAAACCAGGAAGCGAAGGGAAGCCAGATCGAGGCTCCTACCTGAGACCAGACGCGTCACGCTTCGCAGCGCGAAGTCCGGCGCCGAGGTAAAGGTCGCGCCGACACGAGCGGCGGTTTCAAGCCAGAGGCCGAGGCCCGAAACCGCCGGCGGTACGAGGTGCGCTGGAACGCCGAGAAGGACAGGAAAGATGATGAACCGGACGAGTCCCATGACGTGCCAAGGCGGGACCCAACCGGCAAGGACGTCGCCCGCTCCAAGCCCGAATACAGCGTTCGAGATCCGCAGACAGGCGGCGAGCGCCCGATGAGAAACCACGGCGAAGCGGGGCTCGCCGGTGGTCCCGGAAGTGAGCTGAAGAAAAGCGGGATCCTCCGGCTCGGGGGCCGGCGGCTCCGCGATCGACGCCTCGGATCGCGCCAGATCTTCGAGCGCCAGAAGTCGAACGGCGTTCGAGGAGCCGGCAACCTGGAGAGCGCCGCGCCGCGCCGCCGGGACGACCGCCGCCGAGGGACGGACGCGAGCCGCGCGTCCGATCGCCGTCGCCGGCGCGACCGCGGGAGAAATGGCGAACGGCACGGCGCCAGCAAGCGCCACGGCGGCGAAGGCGCGCACAAAGTCGATCCCGGCGGGCAGGAGGAGCGCCACGCGCTCGCCGGGCGCGACGCGAGCCTCGGCGAGACCCGCGGCGATCCGCGATGCTTCGAGCCAGAGTGCTTCGTAGGTCAGACGGTCGTCCTCGAAGGTGAACGCGAGCTCTCGCGGCGCTTCGCGAGCTCGCGTCCGGAGAGCTTCCGCAAACGTCATTGACCCAAGTCCGCGCATGCCGCTCGCTGGCCACCCCCGCCGAGCGCAGAGCCTAACGCCATGCGAGCCCTGCTACTCTCAGCTCAGTGTCCGCCGCGTCGAGCACGCCCAAACTCACCCGTGGTGAGCTCGCCCCCGCGGCGACCCTCCTCCAGGCGATGGGTCGTTGGACGCTCGCCGCGCTGGTCGTCAACGCGATCCTCGGCAGCGGCATCTTCGGGCTCCCGGCGACCGTGTCGCGGCTCGTCGGCCCGGACGCGCCTTGGGCCTGGATCGCGGGTGCCCTGGGCAACGGCGTCATCATGCTCTGTTTCGCCGAAGTCGCATCGCGCTTCCACGCCGCCGGCGGCGCCTATCTCTACGCGCGAGAGGCGCTGCCGCGCCTGCTCGCGATCCTGGTCGGCTGGCTCGCCTTTCTGACCCGCGCCACGGCCGCGGCGGCGGGCGCCAATCTCTTCACCGTGAATCTCGCCGAATTCGTTCCGGCCGCGGAGCGCGAAAGCGTTCGCATCGCCCTGCTCGTGCTCTTGCTGGGAAGCCTGGCGCTCGTCAACTACCGCGGCGTCGAGAGCGGCGCGACCTGGAACAACCTCTTCACCGTGGCGAAGCTCCTGCCGCTGGGGCTCTTTCTCGCGGCGGGCGCCGCTTTCGCACTCAGTCACGCGGCCCCCGCGTCGGTCGCCCGGACTCCGGCGACCGCCGGCGACTGGCTGCAGGCGAGCCTCCTCATCTGCTTCGCCTACGGTGGCTACGACGGCGCGATGATGGCGATGGGCGAAGCGAAGAACCCGCGGCGCGACGCGCCGTTCGCGCTGCTCACCGCGATGATCTTTCTGGCGCTCCTCTACACCGCCGTGCAGTGGGTGGTCGACGCGGCCGTCGCCGACCCTGCCGCCACCCAGCGACCTCTCGTCGAGGCGGCGCGGGCGATCTTCGGACCCTGGGGCGGCGGCCTCCTCGCCGCCGGCGCGGTGATCTCGACGGTCGGCTTCCTCGGCGCCAACTTCCTCAACGCGCCGCGGCTGGGCTACGCGCTTTCCGAGCACCGTGACCTGCCGGCGATCTTCGCGCGGATCCACCCGACTTTCCGCACGCCGTACATCGCCATCCTGACCTTCGCGTTCCTGGTGCTCGCGCTCGCGGTCTACGGCAGCTTCGAATGGAGCGCGACGCTGTCGGCGGTGTCGCGTCTGTTCGTCTACGCCAGCACTTGCGTCGCGCTGCTCATCCTGCGCCGGCGCCGGCCGGGAGAGTCCCGCTTCCATCTCCCCGGCGGTCCACTCTTCCCCGTCCTCGGGATCGCGTTCTGCCTGCTCCTGCTGTCGCGGATGGGCCGGACCGACGCGCTGCTCCTGGCCGCGGTCACGACGCTCGCCGCGGGTCACTGGGCCCTCGTGCGACGGACCAGTTAGCCCGCGAGCACGATTCCGGCGGCCACGATCGCCGCGGTTTCGACCCGCAGGACCGTCGGTCCGAGGGCCCACAGAAACAAGGCCCGCTCGACGAAGAACGACAGCTCCTCCGCGCTCCAGCCTCCTTCGGGCCCCACGAAGAGCGCGATCCGTCCACCCGCATCCACCGCGGGGCGCGCGCCGCCGCCGGACGCATCGAGAACGGCGATCGGGGCGTTCACCTCCCCCGTGCGAAAGACCGCCTCGCGCAGACCACCGACGCCCAGCACCGGAGGAAGCACCGAACGCCCGCACTGTTCGACCGCCGAAACCGCGATTCGCTGAAGGCGCGCGATCTGAGACTCCGAGAGCGAACGCGCTTCGCGATCCGTCGACACGAAGCGAATCGCGACGACGCCGAGCTCGGTCGCCTTCTCGACCAGCCAGGCGGCGCGCTCCGGCTTCGGAGTCGCGACGAAGAGCTCGACGAAGCGATCGGGCTCGCGCGCCGGAGCCACCTCGCCGAGCACCAGCCGAGCCTCACGCTTCCCCACCGATTCGACTCGCGCGGCGCGCGCCGCGCCGCGGCCGTCGACGACGCGCAGCTCGTCGCCAGCCTGGAGGCGCTTGACTCGAAACAGGTGGTGGTAGGCCTCGCCTTCGACAGTCGCCGAATCCCGCGAAAAAGAGCCCGGCAAGAGAAGGAGGGTATTCATGGTGACGTCGTCGCGTGTCCGGTGCGCTTCCGGAATCGTAGTCCCAGCCACTCTCCAGCCCTGATCTCTCCGACCTTGTCGCAGCCGAACCGCGCGATCGACTGTTCGACGGCACGGGATTCGTCGGCCAGCACGCCGGAGACCAGGAGCTCTCCTCCAGGCGCGAGCTTCTCGATCACCTGGCCGAGCTCGCCGGCGATTTCGTGGGGCAGGACGTTGAGCACCACGACCTCGAACCCGCCGTGTCGCGCGAGAGCCGCGATCGTTCCGGTGTAGAGCTTCGGCCGGACCCGATTGTGGCGCGCATACTGCCCGGCGAGAAGCGCCGCGGCGGGATCGAAGTCGAAGCCCACCGCATCGCGCGCGCCGAGGAGAAGCGCCGCCATGGCCAGGATGCCCGAGCCGCAACCGACATCGAGCACCCGCCTGTCCGACAGCTCCGTGGCCTCGAGCAGCTCGTACGCGAGCCGCGTCGATTCGTGGCTTCCCACTCCGAACGCCGTGCGCGCCGGTATCTGGAGCACGAACCGGCCCGCTGATGCGCCGAAGGCGTCGGCCCCGCCTGTCCTCGTCGATGACGGCGCCTGCGGCGCCAATTCCCATTCTCTCGGATCGACAAAAAGCCTCTCACCGAGGAAAATGGGCGCGGCCGCGGCTCTCCAGGCTTCGAGCCAGTCGGTCTCCTCCACGAGGCCGGAGTCGAGAAACTCGACGCCAGGCATCAGCGCCTCGAGATCTGCCAGATCCTCCTTCACCAGCGGCTTTTCTCTCGCGAAGCTGGCGATCCAGATCGACTCGCCGGGAGCCATGTCCTGCTGCTCGATCCCGGCCGTTCCCCGGGCCCAGAGCCAGGCGGAGAGCAGCTCCTCAGCTTGCGATGGGACGCGGAAACGCAGCCGGTGAAACCGGCCGCTCATCATCCGAACAGGTCGCGGACGCGATCGAGCACCTTGCGCTCGGAGCGCGCCGGCTTGCCCTCGAGCTCGCCCAAGCGCAGGAGGAGGTCGCGCTGCTCCTCGCTCATCTCGCTCGAGCGCGACACCCGGATCGCCACCAACGCCACGTGATCGCCCTTACCCGATCCGCCGAGACGAGGGATGCCCTGTCCTTTGAGTCGGAACTGCTCGCCTTGCCGCGTTCCGGCGGGGATCTCGAGCTCCTTGGTGCCGTAAAGCGTCTCGACCTCGATCGTGGCGCCGAGCACTGCCTGCGCGTAGCCGATCTCGACCTCGGAGAGCACGTGCGCTCCCTCGCGCTCGAAGCGCTCGTGCGGTGCGAGCGCGAGCACCACATAGAGATCACCCGCCGGACCGCCGCGCCGCCCGTGTTCGCCCTGGCCGACAAGGCGGATGCGCGCGCCGCCGTCGACGCCGGCCGGAATCTTGACCTCGAGCGCGCGCACCTTCTCCACCCGACCTTCGCCGCGACAGCTCTTGCACGGATCGGCCACGATCGTGCCCTCGCCGCGGCACTGCGGGCAGGTTCGCGCCATCGTGAAAAAGCCCTGCGTGAAGCGCACCTGACCGCGGCCGCCGCATGCCGAGCAGGCGGTTGCCTTCGTGCCGGGCGCGGCGCCGTTTCCGGAGCAGTCGGCGCAGACCTCGAGCCGCGGAATGTCGAGCTTCCTGCCGACGCCGAAGGCGGCCTCCTCAAAGGTGATCCGCAGGTCGTAGCGCAGATCGGCGCCCGGCGAGGCGCCGCCGCGCGTCGCGCGCCCGCCGAAGCCCCCACCTCCGATGCCGAAGAGATCGCCGAGGATGTCCGAGAAGTCCCCGAAGATCGAAGGGTCGAAGCCGCCTTCAAAGCTGGGCGCCCCCTGGTGGCCAAAGCGGTCGTAGCGCGTGCGCTTCTCGGCGTCGGACAGCACCGCGTAAGCCTGGGCCGCCTCCTTGAACGATTCCTCGGCGGCCTTGTCGCCGGGATTCTTGTCCGGGTGATACTGCAGGGCGAGCTTGCGGTAAGCCGCCTTGACCTCCTTGTCGGAGGCGGTCCGCACCAGTCCCAGGACTTCGTAGTAGTCGCGCTGCGCTGTTGGCATCGATTCAGTTCTTGGTCGGTGCGTCGAGGCTCGGGGTCTTGGTGTTGCCGGCGTCGCCGACTTTGCTCATCATCATCTCGGACAGCGTTCGCGAAGTGGAGTTCAAGTCGAAGAGCGCCGTCTCGAGATCGGCGCGTGCGTCGCTGGTGAGCGCCATGCGCGCCCGCAACATCGTCTCGGTGGCGCGCCGGCGATCCTTCTCCGTCAGCGCCTCCGGAAACTGCGCGAGTACTTTCTCGTTGGTGTAGATCAAGCCTTCGATGCGATTCTTGAGGCGCCGGATCTCGCGCTTCTGCGCGTCGGCCTGGGCGAACTGGTCGGCCTCGCTCACCAGCCGGTCGATTTCCTCCTTGGAGAGGCCGCCCGCCGGATTGATCTGAACCGTCTGCGACTGGTTGGTCGCCACGTCGCGCGCCGAAACCGAGACGATGCCGTTGGAGTCGATGGCGAACGTCACTTCGATCTGCGGCACGCCGCGCGGCGCCGGCGGGATGCCAACGAGCTCGAAGCGGCCGAGGGAGCGGTTCTCGGAGGCGATCTCGCGTTCGCCCTGGAGGACGTGGATCTCCACGGTGTCCTGGTTGTCGACCACCGACGTGAAGATCTGGGTGTTCTTGGTCGGGATGGTGGCGTTGCGCTCGATCAGCTTCACGAACAGGCCGCCATGGGTCTCGATCCCCATCGAGAGCGGCGTCACGTCCAGCAACACCAGATCCTTGATGTCGCCGCGGATGATGCCGCCCTGGATCGCCGCCCCGATCGCCACCACTTCGTCGGGATTGATGTCGCGGTTCGGGGCGCGGCGGAAGATCCGCTCGACGGTCTGCGCGACCAGCGGCGTCCGCGTCTGCCCGCCGACCAGGAGGACCTCATCGATCTCCTCGGGCGCCAGGCCCGCCTGTTCGATCGCGTCGCGGCACGGACCCTCGGTGCGCGCCACGAGCTGCGCGACCAGGGTCTCGAAGTGCGGCCGCGAAAGTGAGCGTGAGAGGTGGCGCGGACCGCTCTCATCGGCCGAAATGAAGGGCAGATTGATCGTCGCTTCGGTCACCGTCGAGAGCTCGCACTTGGCGCGCTCCGCGGCCTCTTTCAGCCGCTGCAGCGCCATGCGGTCGCCCCGCAGATCGATGCTGGTCTCGGCGCGGAACTCCTGGATCAACCAGTCGATGATCCGTTGGTCGAAGTCCTCGCCGCCCAGGTAGGTGTCACCGGCCGTGGAGCGCACCTCGAAAATCCCTTCCGAGAGCTCGAGAATCGAGATGTCGAAGGTGCCGCCACCCAGGTCGTAGACCGCGATCCGTTTGTGGCCGATGCCGCGATCGAGACCGTAGGCCAGCGCCGCCGCGGTCGGCTCATTGAGGATACGCAACACCTCGAGGCCGGCGATGCGCCCGGCGTCCTTGGTCGCCTGGCGCTGCGAGTCGTCGAAGTAGGCCGGAACGGTGATGATCGCCTCCTTCACCGTTTCGCCCAGCGTCTCTTCCGCGAACGCCTTGAGCTCGCGCAACACGAACGCCGAGATCTCCTCCGGACTGTGCTGGCGGTCGCGGATCTGAATCTTGACGTCGCCGTTCGGTGCCTCGACCAATGCGTACGGCAGGAGGTCGCAGGCGCGCTGCACGTTGGGGTCGGCGAACTTTCTCCCGATCAGGCGCTTGACCGCGAACACCGTCTGCTGCGGGTTGGTGATCGCCTGCCGCTTGGCGATCTGCCCGACCAGCCGGTCGTTGTCGGGCGTGAAAGCGACGATCGACGGCGTGGTGCGCGAGCCGTCGCGGTTGGCGAGCACGCGCGGCGAGAACGCCTCCACCACGGCGACGCAACTGTTCGTCGTTCCGAGATCGATGCCGATGATCTTGCCCACTCCCGCTCCTCCCTATGCCCCTTCTGCCGTCCCTGCGTCCTTCGTCGCCAACCCCTCGGCCGGCTCCTCCGGCATCGCGACACGCACGAGCGACGGCCGGAGCAGACGCTCGCTCAGGCGATAACCGCGCTGGAACTCAGCTATCACTGTCGGCGCCTCGACATCGGCCGAGCTCTCGTGCGCGACCGCCTCGTGGACGGAAGGGTCGAAGCGCTCACCCACCGCCGGCAGCGCCGAAAGACCGAAGCGCCGCAGCAGCTCGTGGAGCTGCCGCAGGATCATTTCGACGCCCTTGCGCAAGTCCTCGCCGCCACTGTGTGGCGCCGTCGCGGCCAGGGCGCGTTCGAGATTGTCGACCACGGGCAGGAGCTCGCGCACCGGCTCGACGAGGGCGTAGCGCTCGATCTCGCCGCGTTCCCGTTCGGCGCGTTTGCGGAAGTTGTCGAAGTCGGCGCGCAGTCGCACGAAGCGGTCCTTCTGCGCCTCGAGCTCGACTTGCAAACCGCGCACGTCGGCGGCGACCGTGGGATCGGCTTCTTCCGGTCCCGCGGTCGCCGGCTGCTCGGCGGCCGCGTCGGCTTCGCCGTCGAACCCGAGGATTTCCACGACCGTGTCCTCAAACGGGTCGCTGGACGTCTCCTCCGGCGAGCGGCCGTCTTCGCTGTCGCTCATGTCGCGCCCCACGTCAGCGATTGGCGCTCGCCTCGAGGGCGCGCGAGAGGGATTCACCCAGATAGTCGACGAGCGGGATCATGCGCTCGTAGTTCATGCGCGACGGGCCGAAGACGCCGAGCGTGCCACGGGTCGAGTCGCCGGTGCCGTAGGAGCGCGCCACCAGGCTGAATCCGAGATCCGAGGTGACGGCGCTGTCGGCGCCGATCACCACCCGCACTCCACCGCCCTCGAGGCAGAGGTTGAGGAGCCCCACCAGCCGCTGGCGGTCCGCGAACGTGTCCAGGAGGCGCCGCACGCGGGTCACGTCCTCGAGCTCCCCGCGCGCCAGGAGCTGGGTCGTGCCCTCGACGAACACGTCGGGGCCGGCCGCCGGCTCGAGGCCGCGTTGGGCGAGCGAGATCGCCCGCGCGAGCAGCCGGTCGACCTGCGACCGCTCCTCGCTCATCGCCATGAGCAGGCGCTCGCGAATCGCCGGAAGCGTCCGGCCGCGGCAGTTCTCGGTGAGGTAGTTGGAGATTCGGATGAGCTCCTCACGCGACAGCTCCTCTTCCGCCTCGATCAGCTTGTTCTCGACGAAGCCGGCCTCGGAAACCACGACGCAGAGCAGGCGCCGGCCCGAGAGCGGCACGAAGTCGATCGAGCGCAGGAGGGTGTCGCCGATCGCCGGCGTGACCAGGATGCCGATCTGCCCGGAGAGGCCAGACAGCAGCTGCGAAGCCAGACCGACGATTTTCTCGGGTTGCGCCGAGCCGGACTGCAAATCCGAATCGATACGCTCGCGCTCGTCTTCCGACAGTGCCCGCGCCGCCATGAGCGACTTGATGTAGAGATGGTAGCCGGCGCGGCTCGGAACCCGGCCCGCCGAGCTGTGCGGCTGTTCGAGCAGGCCGCGCTCCTCGAGATCCGCCATGACGTTGCGAATGGTGGCGGCCGAGACCCCGTGGCGTACGTGCCGGGCGACGGTACGCGAGCTCACGGGCTGACCCTCGAGAATGAAGGTCGAGATGATGTCGCGCAGAATCTCACGGTCGCGCGCGTTGAGCTCGATGTGGGCCCGCTCGGGGATCATGGTCGAATGTCCGGAACCTCCGCTCGCACAACGACTTCGCTCCATTGCGCGGGCCGGGGAACGCGCGTAGTTTACAGCAGTGACGGGAAAGGATCGGCCGCTTCAGAACTTGAGCTTCGCGTTGGTGGGCGCCGGGGCGGTCGGCGGCGCCCTGGCCAGCTGGCTGACGCGGCGCGGCGCCCGCGCCGCGGTGGTCGTCGCTCGACCCGGATCGGCCCGCGCCGAGCGGCTCGCCGGCGAGCTCGGGAGCCGGTTCGGAGCGCTCGCGTCGCTCTCGACCTGCGACGTCGATCTCCTGCTCCTGGCGGTGCCGGACGCGGCGCTGGCGGCGACGTCCGAGCTCCTGGCCCGACGGCCCCAGGCGCCGGTGGCGCTGCACGTCGCTGGCGCCCTCGGCGCCTCGGTCCTCGCCCCGCTGGCCGCGAGCGGCTGCGCGGTGGGTGGCTTTCATCCGCTGCGCGCCTTCGCTGTCGGAGAAGCCGAGCGCGAGCCGGTCGTCGGCCTCTTCTTCGCGCTCGACGGCGCACCCGCGGCAGTCGCCATGGGGCGACGACTCGCCGCCGCCCTGGGAGGCCAGGCGGCGGTGGTGCCGGAGACGTCGCGCCCGCTCTACCACCTGATCGCGACGCTCCTCGCGGGCGGCCTCACGACGCTCGCCGCGACCGCGTTCGAGATCCGGCGCGCGGCGGGTCTCCCCGCCGAAGCCGATCCGGGCTACGCGCTTCTCGCCGCCGACGCGCTCGCCGCGGCCCTTCGTTCAGAGGACCCGGCGCACGGCATCACCGGCCCGGCGGCGCGCGGCGACCTCGAGACGTTCCTGACCGAAGCGCGTTCGCTCCGTGATGTAGTACCGGAGGCGCTGCCGATCGTTCTGGCGCTGGCGCGCGAAACGCTTCGCCAGCGGGCGCGGATCGAACCCGAATCGCCGGCGAGAAACCGCCTGCGCGCGGCGCTGGATCGCCCTCATCTCCTTGACCCGGCGGAAGCTCGAGTGCTAACTTCTGGTCCCGAACCAGACGGCTGACGCCATGGTCTTCTTCAACTACAGCACCATGCAGATGGCGGCCAAGATCGTGTACTACGGTCCGGGTCTGTGCGGCAAGACGACCAACCTGCAGTTCATCTACGGCCACACCTCGCAGGACAGCCGCGGCGAGATGGTCTCGCTGGAGACCGAAACCGACCGCACGCTCTTCTTCGACCTCCTGCCGATCGACGTCGGCTCGATCGCCGGCTTCAACACGCGCATCCAGCTCTACACGGTGCCGGGGCAGGTGTTCTACAACACGACGCGCAAGCTGGTGCTCAAAGGGGTCGACGGCATCGTCTTCGTCGCCGATTCGCAGCGCCCGATGCTGCAGACCAACGTCGATTCGCTGCGCAATCTCGAAGAAAACCTCGCCGAGATGAGCCTGTCGTTCGAGACCCTGCCGGTCGTGCTGCAGTTCAACAAACGCGATCTGCCGGAGGTCTGTTCGATCGCCGAGATGGAGGCGTCGCTCAACCGCCGCGGTTTCCCGAGCTTCGAGGCTTCCGCGGTCACCGGTCAGGGGGTCTTCGAGACCTTGAAGGGGATCTCGAAGGTAACGCTGCTCAACCTGAAGAAGCGGCTGACGAAGCCGGGATCGGATGCGGTTCAGCACGGCCGGATGATCGCGGTTGCGGCGCCAGTGCCGGCAAGCGCCGGTACGCCGCCGACCCCGCCGACCCCGCCGACGCCCTACCGTCCCGGAGCGCCGCCGCAGGCCGCACCCCCACGCCCCGCGGCGACGGTGCCCTCCGGAGCGTTCCCGAAGGCGCCGGCGACCGCCGGTGCGTTCCCGAAACCACCGACGTCCTCCGGAGCGTTTCCCCAGGCACCCGCCGCATCGGTCGCGTCTTCAAAGTCCGCGCCCCTGTCGCCGGCCGCCAAAGCAAGATCGAGTCGGGTCGATGTGCTGGCGGAGCTCGAGAAGATTCGCAAGCAGGCGATGCACAGTCATGCTTACGCCCCACCAGCGGCGCCGCGCCCCCAGGCGCCCGCGATCTCGCCGCCGGTTTCTCCGGTCGCCGCGCCGCCGCAACTCAAGTCGGGGTCGCTGAACGGCAGGGGCGAGATCCACCGCTCGGTCGAGCTGACCCTGAAGCGCAATGAATTCAAACGTGCCCGCCGCTTTCTCCTGAATCTCCGCGTCGAAGACTCCGACCGCCAGATCGTCGAAGCCATCCGCGACCTCCCGATCGAGATTCAGGACCCTTCGCAACTCGAGCGCGTCCTCCTGCAACTGAACGTCGCGCTGCGCTCCAAAGACTGAGCGCGCGCTGACGCTCGCTTTTCGCCGGCTCCTGGACGGCGCGCCGAGCGACATCGCCGACGTGGACAGCGTCGGGCGATGTCGCCGGAGAGTCGCCGGTGTCAGCGTCCGAACGCGGTCGCGAGGTTCTTCGCCGACGTCGAAAGCGGGCTCATGGCGGCGGTCGTCGCGCTTTTCAGTCCCAGGCTCGCGATGCCGCTCTCTGCGCTCGCCATCGAACCGAAGAAGCCGTCCGCGGCGCTGCCGATCGGCTGCTTCTTGGTGAAGGTGTCGCGGAAGGCCTTGCCCGAGCTGCCGAGCGCCGCGATCGAGGCGTTGACGCCGCTGAGCGCCGCCTTGTCGACCTTGGCGGCCTTGCCGGCTTTCGTCGTCGCTTTGCCGAGCGCTTTCGCCTGCTTGTCGAGACCGGCCATCATGCCGGAGATCGTCTTGTCGGACGAGCGCACCGGCCTCCAGCTCGAGGGATCCGTGGCCCAGTCGATGTTGTAGGCGCCGGCCAGATTCTGGAGCACCGGCCGCAGGTAGGTCCACTCGCTGTCGGCACCGCTGAAGCCGGGGTGGCGTTCGATGAAGCCGTCGGTCGCCTTGGCCTTGCGCAGAAAATCGAGCGCGTTGGTGGACGCCATCTCGTTCGGTCCGAAGCGGTCCTTGAGGAGCTTGCCGCTCGCCTTGAAGTCTTTGAGGTAGTCGGAGATGTCGGTCTCGACGCCATCGCGGGTGACCTTGGCGCCCTTCGCCTTGCTGGTCATCTCGTCCATGAACTTGTCGAGCCCGCGATAGGCGGTGTCGATCATCTTTTCGACGTCCTGGTCGTAGGGGCGATCGGCCGCAGCGGCTGGCGCCACCGGCCCGACCGCGGCGACGACGAGCGCGCACGCTGAAACTGCGGTTCTGAGGACTCTGCTCTTCATGCATCTCTCCTTGGTTGGTTGAGCTTCATCGACCTTCGAAAAAACAGAATTCGAGAGCCGCCCACGCCCTGCCGCCGGGCTGCCCGGAGTCGCTAGTTTAGCGCCAGAAGCGCCCACCGGTCCGGAGCTCCTGGTACGGGCGCGAGCCTGCGGCGCCGACGCCTTCAGGGCGCGGCGCTCGACCACTACAGGAGCGTGCCGTCCGGGTAGAGCCCGGCGGACGCCGAGCGCGTCACTTCGGAAAAAGCAGGGTGACGACGAAGCGGTAGCCGAACCCCTCGGGGCCGTTCTCGGGCCCGTCAGCCCAGTACTTCAAGCCGCCGCCAACGCTGATCAGTTGGGATCCGATCTTCGTCACCTTTGAGACCGCGGCGACGACCGGCACCGACCACTGGGCGTTGTCCCAGTCGTAGGTGCTCTCGGTAGCGAGAGTGAACGACCACGCCTTGGGCGTGCCGTAGGTGAGGAACGGCTGCACGAACGTCGCGTTGACATCGGCGCGGTCGTCGTTGCCCGCGAACGACCAGAGGTGATTGCCGAGCGCGCCGTAAGTCCACCTCCCCTGCTGTTTGAGCACCACCGCCGTCGGGCCGGCGCCCCACTTGTCCGTCGTCAGCAGATCGTCGGTGCCAGTCGGCAGGAGGAAGACCGGGCCGGCGCCCAGGATCCAGCCGCTCGCGGTCGGCTCCTTGGGCGAGAAGAAGAGGCTTTGCACGATATCGCTCAAGCCAAACTGGCTTCCGGAGCCGGGAAAGAGGTCACTCTGGTCGACCACCGGCAGGATCGTGCGCGAGATCAGATTCCACTTCTCGCTGATCGAGATCGGAACCACCGGCTGGATGTTGAGCAGCCACTTCTCGCCCTCCTCGACCGGGCCGAACCCAGAGTCGTAGTTGAGCTGGAGCGGCACGCTGATGAGCGCCGCCACCGGGTTGGCGAGCTTCTTCGCCATCGCCGCCGCGTCGTCCTGCGCGGCGAGCGGAGTAGCAGCGAGAACGGCGACAGCGATCACCGAAGCCGACGCGAAGTGAAGGAAGGAAGGAAAACGATCACGGCTCATTTGTGAATCTCCACTTTCAGAGTGGGCGGTCCATGGCAGTTCGCCAGAGACTGCTCTGTCAACGCCAGGGCGCGAGTTTTTGCCTCACTTCACGGCGATCGTTCGACTTGCCCGTCCGCACGACCACACCATGCTCGACTAGACTACTCGAAAGGAATGCCTACGAGCGCCTGTTTCGCGAGCTGGAAAAACGCGATACACGCTAGGTGCTCGTGGGCGGCCTCGCGGTTCTCTTGCGCGGGCACGCGCGGTTGACGATCGACGCCGACCTGGGCGCCGTGAGGCGCAAGCTCAGCTCTTGCCGCGGCGAGGCAGCGCGCGCCGTCGCCTTGGGCCGCGAGACGGCGCAGGGCCTCCGCGCGCGGCAGCCCAACCCCGGCATGCAGCATCAGGAGCGCTGCGGCACGGCCGCCGCGGGTGGCAGCCGGATGCCTCGGACGACCAGCCAGAGCGCGATCCACAGCTCGCCGAGCAGCGCGGGGAAGAGATAGGCCTCGAGGGCACCGGCCGACCCGGGCAGCAGCAGCGAAGTGATGCTCAGCGCTACGTAGGCGCAGCCGTTGACGATCAGAAGAACGCCCAGAGCTCGCGGCAAGAAGCCCGATCGGATCACCAGCATGCCGAAGGGGAACAGCCACAGTCCCCAGAAGAGCTCGGCCACCACCACCGCCGGGGATCCCAGCCGAATCAACAGCATGGCCAGCGCCTCCCGCTGAGGTTCCCCAAAGGCGGCAAAGAGGTCGGCTCCCTTGAGCACTGCGAGTGCGCCGAGCTGGTGCACGGTGCTGATCAGCCCGACGGGCACCGACACGAGATAGAGGACCGCCATCGCTGTGGCCTGCGTCCTACTCACCACGCTCAGCAGGCGGTGCAGGAGCAGCACCGCGAGGATCAAGATCGTCCCCCCGACCAGGTCCGCCACGATGCCCCAGCGGAACAGCAACTCATGCGCGAGCAGCCTCTCCGCCGTCGCCCCGGCATCGCCCGGCACGATCAGAGTGCGAGGAACATAGATCAGGGCAAACGGGGCGATCACTGCGGTCGCGAGGTAGAGAGCCCCTGCGAGACGTGCGGTTCTGTTGGAAGGCTCCATCGCGTTTCCTCCGGACTTGGGTTGGTATTTCCTCAAAAAGGGGTTCGGCCCTCAGCGCGCCGCGCGCGCCGCGACGCCCTTGACCATGAGCCAGAGCGCGAACGCCACCTCGAACAGGAGCCCCGGCATCCAGACGTACGTCGTCAGCGGGCCCTTGAGAACGCCGGCGAGCTGCGCGGGGAGCGCCACGACGAGCAGGACCGAGGCGATCACGCCGAGCCAGGCGAGCGCGGTGGGGATGGTCCGAGCGCGCAGGAAGAGGTAGCAGAACAGCGTGCTTCCCACGGCGAACAAGATCGAGGTGGGGAGCGGGCCGAAGCCGCCCGCGCCGAGCAGGAACCCACCCAGCACATTCACCGCACCGACCGCGCCAGAGTCCAGGGCGCCGGGCGTCGCGGACGAGGTCGCGAGCCGCAGCAGCTCGAGGGTTTCCGGAATGCCGGAGAAACAGAGAACACCCTCGCCGACGCGGCAGGTCAGCGCCAGCATCGCGAGGTCCGCGTCTTCGTCGCGAGTGAGCGCATGGAGCGTCACCGCCAGCACGAGCGCGGAGAGGCCAGCGAGCACCGCAAGCACCACCGTCGCCCGCACGTCGGCCGCGTGCTCGGCCATCCGCGCGAGCTTCGTCGCGGTCCCCTCGGCGCTCATCCACCGGTTGGCGAGGGCCATGCTGGTGAGGCCGACGGCGATGTAGAAGAGGAAGGTGAAGCCCGCCAGCCGAGCGTTCGTCGTCCGTGTCATGGGTTCTCCTCCAACGATCCCGCGTGAGTTGTACGCTGGCGACGAAAAGCAATTTCCTACGCCGCTTCGGGAGAGCGCGGCCCCATTCGAATCCCCATGGCTCCTCGAACCAAACTACTGCCGAGGGGGGCCGAAAGTTACATGGGAGGGGTAAAAAAGGTGGGGGATCGTGTAACGGCTCAGTAAAAACCGAGCTGGAGGCGGCGTAGTGAGGCGAAGTCGATGAGGAAAGCGACCCCCGATACGACTGGGGGCACAGCGATGCGCATGGAGGCGCCGCAGTAGGGGCAGAGCAACGGATCGATATCGTAAACCTCGCGGATGAGCTGCGAGCCCCAATAAGACCGGGGCCACAGCCAAGTCAAGCGCCGCTGCCTGCTCTCGCCGTCGGCTGGATCGATGCTCGCGCGGCGCGTGAAACTCGCCTCACCCTGGTGGCGCTCGCGTCTGCCCCGCGCCGCGTTGCTGTACCAGCCCCAGCAATGCAGCTGCTGCTGGTTCGGATCCCGTAGGTGATCGAGCACCCGGGCGAGAAACTCGAGCACGTCCCCCAATAGGGCTGGGGACACGTCCCAGCGCGCGACCGACTCTCCGCGGGCATCGGGCCGGGCGCGGTAGATGACCTCACCGGAGGTCTCGGCCCACTCGAGGCGCTCGAGCACGAGCGGGCAACGGATGCCCCGTAGCGGCCGAGGCGAATGGCCTCGGAGCGTCTTTCCACCGGAGCTCCGGTGCGCCGATAAACCGCTGCTGTGCCCCCAGTCGTATTGGGGGTGGCGCCACGTCAGCAGACCCTCGACAACGTCTTCGGAGATCTTGCCGCGGGCCACGAGCAAGCGCAGCGCCTCGGCGCGCAAGAGCTTCTCGACCTGGACGGAGTCGAACGCCAGCAGGTGGCGGAAGGTGCCGCCCGGCAGCCAGCCGCCGTCGGTCAACAAGACGTGTAGATGCGGATGCCAGCCCAGGAGCTCCGTCCGCAGGGCTGCGCACGTTTAGCTCGCGTCTCAGCGAGCGGGTCGCGCTCAGAGCTTCCCGAGCAAATGAGAGAACCACGGGCTGACCGGCAAAGAGCTTGTCGCTGGTCCGGCCGACCAGGCTGGAGGCCGTCCCGGAGGTCAGCTCGTCAGCCGCGTGGCTGAACCCGATGCATACCGAGCCTTCGTCGTGCCGCTCCCAAGCGGTCGCGGCGATCGGCCCGTCGTCGAACAGACTCCGGAACCGCTCCTCGCTCTCGCGGAGCCGCAGCGCCGCTTCGTACCGCTTGTCGAGGTCGCGCAGAATCGCGGCGAAAGTCCGGGTTTCCTCGCCGGGGATCTCGTTGATCGAGAGCTCGATCGGAATCCGCGAGCCGTCCTTCCTGAGTCCTTCGACCTCGCAACCGATGCCGATCACGTGCGGCTCGCCGCCGCCGAGGTAGCGCGCCAGGAAGCCGCCGTGTCGTGAGGCGTGAGGATCGGGCATCAACAGCGACACGCGGAAGCAGCGCGTCCGCAAGGAAGACCGCCACCGCGTAGGCGGCGAGCGCGATGGCTGCCGACGGGCTCCGGGCGAAGAACTCGCGCATGTAGGCAGCAACTTACCGGAAAACCGGCGCGGCGGCGACCCGCTTCCCGAGCGCCGGCCCGCTGTGCGGGCGGGCGTGAGACAGGGAGCACGTTGGCATAGAGTGCCTCCTTTGGAAGTGCCGTCGGCCGCCCTCAAGGCTTCCGCGTGGGTAGCCCCATGGGAGGTATGCATGAGCTTCACTTCTGAGCCATGCTTCACGGTCCTTCGCCACCGCGGGAGTGTTCCATGCAGATGCACTTCGCTTCCGTGCGAGCTAACGCGGTGTCCCTCGCTCTTACCGGAATCCTCCTGTTCTCCGGGGCGACGATCGGGCTGAGACTTCCACAGAGCATTCGGCGCGGGGAACGAGCGCAGCAGGCCATTCAGATCCTCGATGCAATGAGACGGCCGTTCTTGGCGGTCCAACAAGCAGAGGTGCTCTTGCTCGAGAGCGGCGATGGGCGGACCGGTCACGCCGAGCTCTCTCTGGCCATTGCCTCTGCGACTGATCTGCTGGGGCGCTACAAGGCGCTTGCCCGATACAGTGTCGCGCTGTCAGCCAACGTTGCCGAGCTCTCCGAGGCCTTCGAAAACTGGGTGGCGGCGGTGCGTCGAATCCTCACCTCACTCGAGGCCGGCTCCGGCGGCGAAGTCGGCGGGGGGCTTACAACTGACGGTGTCCTGTCGGAACATGCAGCCGCGACCGCGGGCTTCCTACACACGATGGGAGTCCTTGCGGCTGGAGAGGCACCGATTCACGCCGACATCGCAATCGGGCGCAAGGCCACTCGACTCGTCGAAGTGCTCGTGCTCCTGTTGCTGCTCTATTTCACCGCCGCGGCCTTCTGGTTGCAGCGTTCGACGAGGCTACGAGAGAAAGACTTCTTGGCGGAGCGTCTCCGCCTCGAGCAAGAAGAGGGCGCGCTCGAGCGCGCCCTCAGTGAGGCCCTCGCCAAAGTCCTGAGCGGGTTCATCCCCATCTGTGCGGGCTGCAAGCGCATCCGCGGCGCGGACGATCAATGGACTCAGATCGAAAGCTATGTCACCGAGAGGACCGACGCGCACTTCAGCCATGGCATCTGCCCCGCTTGCGAGCAGCGCTTGTACGGCGACTCCCGCTCCCCGACAGCGGGGCCAGCATCGCCATAGAACGAAGGTCCATGACAAAGCGCTCGAATTCCGCGCTATCCGGGCGGGCGATGGACCAAGGCCGGAACCGCCGGTACTCGGCGGCGCCAGATGAAGCGCAGCCCGAGCAGCACCGCAAGCACCAGCCCGTACAGCACCGGCCGGGCAATCTCCTTCTTTGCCAGCCAGAGGTAGTACACCACTCCACCCGCCGCAATGAGATACACGAGGTGGTGCAACCCTAGCCAGCGTTTGCCGCCGAGGCGGCGCTGCATGGCATTCGTGGAGGTCAGCGCCAGCGGGATGAGCAACACGAAACAGGCAAAGCCGACGGTGATGTAGGGGCGCTTGACGATATCGGCCAGGATCGCGCGCCGATCGAAGGACTGGTCCACCCCGGCATAGGTGAGGAAATGCAGGCAGGCATAGAAGAATGCGAACAGGCCGAGCAGACGTCGAACGCGGACGAGGCTGTTCCAGCCAGTAAGGCGGCGCAGCGGCGTGATGCTTAACGAGACGAACAGCAGTGTCAACGCCCAGGTGCCGAGCGAACGCAACACGAGCTCGATCGGGTTGGCACCGAGCCCGCCGGCGAACGCGAACAGCACCAGCCGCGCGAGCGGCGCGAGACAGAGCGCGACGAGCGCCGCCTTGAACCAGAACAACGACCTCATGCGCGTTAGAAGAAACTGCGCAGGTCCATGCCGCCGTAGAGTGGCGCCACCTGATCGGCGTAACCGTTGAACGGCAGCGTCGCGCGCTTGGTGAATTCGCCGAGACGCCGCTCCTCGGCCTGACTCCAGCGCGGGTGATCGACCTCCGGATTCACGCTCGCATAGAAACCGTACTCGCGCTCCGCGGACTTGTTCAAGGTCGTGGCCGGCTGTTGTTCGGTGAAACGGATGCGCACGATCGACTTGCCGCTCTTGAAGCCGTATTTCCACGGCACCACCAGCCGCAGCGGCGCGCCGTTCTTGTTGGGCAAAACCTCGCCGTACAGGCTCTCGCTGTCGGTCGTGTCGGACCTCAATGCAGAGGAGCTATCCGAGTTCGCCCGGAGGCTTGCTACGTCGCCCGAGAAATTCTAAATCGACTGTTGCGCCAGAGCCCTACGGCGCCAGGAGCACCCGCGCCCGGGGTGGCGCCGGCGGTGCTGGATGGGTGGCGCGACCAGGGCACCGACCGCAAGCTCCCTGTTCCCGGTTTCGGCGCGCCGCTCAGTGAGGCTCGCGCAGCACGGCGAGGGACGGTGTCGCAAGGCGGACGAAGATCTTCTCGAGCTCGGAAGACGGGATCGGGTTGCGGGCGTCGAGCCACCAGATGAGCAGCTCGAAGAGCGCGCCAGCGATGTAGTGCACCGTCGCGCCGCGCTGCGGCCCGGCGCGACCGAAGCGACTGAGGCTCTCCTCCGCGAGGTCGATCAGGAGCTGCCGAAACCGCCCTTGAACCACGTGGCCGCTGCGCTTGCCGATGATGGCGCGAAACAGCCGCTGGTGCTCGTCGGCGTGCGCGATGATGCCGTGCGCGAAGCTGAGCGCCCCGGCGGGGCCCGGGACGACTCGTTGCGCGCGGATGGCCTTGCGCAGTTCGTCGAACCCGCTGGCCAGAAGGTCCTCCTTGCTGTCGAAGTGGGCGTAGAAGGTCGAACGCCCGACGTCGGCGCGGTCGCAGATCCGCTGCACCGTGGTCGCCTCCCAGCCGCGCTCCAGGATCACCGCGAGGAGCGCTTCGGTGAGTGTCCGGTGCGTTCGCTGTACCCGCCGGTCCGGTGACTTCGCAGCACCCAAGATCGCCTCTTCTGCGGGACAACCGATCCGTTCGTGTCCCGAACGGAGCAGTTCCCTCGCGGCTGTCGTTGTGTTCTCTCGGCTCGTCCATATCATGGACACCGTGTCCACTATCGCACAAGACGTCCAGCCAGTCGAGCTGCGGGCGGTCAGCGCGAAACTTCCAGTCGCAGCGGACTTACAGGGAAACAGGAGCGCTCAGAAGCCAGACTTCATTCAACTCAAACGAGTTTCCAAGTGGTTTGAGTCCGCCGCCGGGCGCTTCGAGGCGCTCAAAGATATCGATCTCACCTTCGACCGCGGCGCGTATGTCGCGATCGTGGGCAAGTCCGGTAGCGGAAAGTCCACGCTGTTGAACATGTTGACCGGTATCGACCATCCGAGTCAGGGCACGGTGACCATCAACGAGAGTGAGATCCACACCTTGGACGAAAGTCGCCTGGCGGCGTGGCGCGGCGCCAACGTCGGTATCGTCTTCCAGTTCTTTCAGCTCATACCGACGCTGAGCATCCTCGAGAATCTCCTGCTGGCAATGGACTTCGTCGATGTCATTCCCAAGAAGGATCGGAGACCACGCGCCGCGACGCTGCTGGCGCAGGTCGGGATCTCTCAACACGGCGCCAAACTGCCCGCCGCATTGTCCGGCGGCGAACAACAACGCGCCGCGATCGCGCGCGCGCTGGCCAACGACCCGCCCATTCTGGTGGCGGACGAACCGACCGGAAATCTGGACAGCAAGACGGCGGCATCGATTCAATCGCTGTTCGTGGACCTGGTCGGCAAGGGCAAAACCGTCATCGTGGTGACCCACGAGAATGTGTCCGACACCCCATACGATCGCGTTTTTGCGCTCAGCGACGGCGGGCTCGGAAGCGCCAGAAAGCCGGCGCCATGAACCCGACACTCAAGAAGACGCTGAGCGATCTGCGCGCCCATCCCGGTCGCTCCGCACTCGTTGTCTTCGCCCTGGTCATCGGGCTGTGGGGCGCTGGCTCCATCCTGGTGTCGTACGCCATCTTGAAGAACGATCTGAACGAGAACTTCTCGCGGACAAAACCGGCCCACGTCACGGTGGCCGGCGAGCAGTTCGACCGCCTGGACCTGGCGGCGTTCAGAAACCGACCCGATGTCGAGAGCGCCGAGTTTCGCGACCTGTCGATTCAAAGAATCGAAGTCTTCCCCGACCAATGGCTTCCCATGTGGATCTTCGCCGTGGAAGATTTCAATGACTTTCGCCTGGCGCGCATCTATCGCGAAGACGGCAACAACGTTCCCGATCCCGGTACCATGCTGATCGAGCGTAACGGACAACTCGTGTCCAATCTGCAGGTCGGCTCGCGCGCCAGGGTTCGGGTCGGCGGCAAGATCCTGGAAGTTCCCGTTTCCGGCATCTGCTTCGACCCGGCCCAAGCCCCGGCGACCCAGGATGCCTTCATCTATACCTACGTCGACAAGAAGACCTACACCGAGATCACCGGCGAAGCGCCCAACCAGCGACTGCTGATTCGCTTCAAGGACGTAGCGAGCAAGCAGGAGGTTCAGGACGCCACCAACCAGCTTCTGGAGGATTTCGAACGTCTGGGCATCACCATCGAGACGGTCAACGTTCCAAAACTGAACGAGCACCCGCACCAATGGCAGCTCAATACGCTGCTCGCCCTCCAAGGCGCCATCGGGTTGCTGGCCTTTCTCATGGGCGCGGTGTTGGTCTCTCAGCTGATGGCCACCATCCTGGCCAGGGAGGTGCGGCAGATCGGCATTCTCAAAGCGATCGGCGCCTCACGGTTGCAGCTGCTCAAGCTCTACATGACGATGGTGCTTCTGTTGGGCGCGGCGTCGAGCCTGATCGCCATCCCCCTGGCGGTCGCATCGGGGTATGCGTTCGCCCGATTCGTCGCGAAGATCCTCAACTTCGAAGTGCTCACGACGACGCTGCCGGTCGCTTTGTATCTGGCTCTGGTCGCCGCTGGCCTGTCGCTGCCCATGCTCTTTTCTCTCCGGGCTCTGCTCAAAGGCATCGGCGTGACGGTGTACGAGGCGCTCTCTGACTACGGCATCCGCCAGGATGCCTACTCCTCTCGCGCCGGGGCGTTCGCCCGTTTGCCCCTGTCTCTCAGTATGCAGCTCGCCTTTCGCAACACCCTGCGGCGCAAGAGGCGCCTGGCGACCACGGTGGCGACCATGGCTCTGGGCGTGGCGATCTTCAGTACCGGCTTCAACGTCAGGCAGGCCCTGGTGGAGTTCCTGGCACACACCTGGAACTCCATGAAGCACGATGTGCAGGTGGTGTTCAAGGAGCCCATTCCCCTCGAGCAGGCCTTGGCGCCGTTCGGTTCGGTCAGCAACGTCAGCCGCATCGAGGCGTGGAACGGCGGTCGCGGCCGTCTGCAAACGGGAAGAGTCTCGACCACCAGCGGCATCGGCATCGTGGCTCTGCCCTACGATACCGACCTGGTGAAATGGGACCTCTTGCAGGGGCGATGGCTCCAGGCGTCGGAAGAGCTCGAGGTCGTCATGAACCAGCAGGCCGCGGAGACTTTTGGCAACCCTCTGGTCGGCGGCTTCTACCCCATCGACATCAAGGGTACGGAGTTGAACGCCAAGCTGGTCGGCATCGTCAAGGAGTTCGAAGTAGCCAAGATCTACATCGACAAGGACCGCTATGACGCGCTGGTCAATCCTGACCACTGGATCAACAGTCTGATGTTCGTCGCGAACGACAGGGAGCTCGGCAAGCTCGTCCGCCTCAAGGCCGACATCGAGAAAGCAATTGCGCCCTCCGAGTTGAATGTGCTCTACATCATGTCCAAGACGGAACGGGCGAAGATCATCTACGACCACCTGAACATCATTCTGACGCTCTTTGCTCTGCTCTCTTTCCTGGTGCTGGTCGTCGCCGCGCTGGGGATGGCTTCGGCGACGGGCATCAGCGTGATGGAGAGGACGCGCGAAATCGGCGTGCTGCGCGCCATCGGCGCGACGCCGAAGAGGATCTACGGCCTGTTCGTCGCCGAGGGCATGGTGACGAGCGTCGTCAGTATTCTCCTTGGGCTTCTTCTCGCCTGGCCCTTGAGTGTCGCCGCGTCGGCGTTTTTCGGGGACCTGATCCTGGGCGCCAGCACGCCGCTCGACTTCGCCTTCAGCGGTCTCGGTTTCGTCATCACCGTGACGGTGATTCTCCTCTTCGGCTGGTTGGCCAGCCGAATTCCAGCCCGCAAGGCCATCGTGGTCTCCACCCGGGAAGCGCTGGCGTATGAATGACATCCTTGTAGCCACGTACGGGGGAAGCCGCTTTCGTGCGCGATGAGCCCGCTCTTCGTGGCGCGGCGTGAAGGATGACGCTGCTATTGTCGCGGTATATCTGGATACGCTGCGCGATCCAAGAGTACGAAGTGGCGCATGGACGGCGTATTCTCGGCGGATAAGCGTGACCGCGGGTGCGCTACCGGGGCGGAGGAGGGCGATGTATCTGACTACACCGAACTGTCTACTTTGAGTTCGGCCTCGACAAGGAGCACCATGAGCTCACCTCTACCTCCAGGACAGCGAGAGTCGGCGGGCTTCCCTCGATTCGGACTCACTCAGTTTGCGGGCCGCTTTCCGTTCCAAACGACCAGACCAACTCTCCAAGTGATTGGCCTGGTCGGCAGCGAGTTGTCGCTCGATGAACCGCTCCAGCAGCTGCCGCGGATCGAGCAAACGTCCGATTTCCACTGCGTCACGACCTGGTCGCGTCGCTCATTGCGCTGGAGTGGAGTGCGGTTTGCGGACTTCTTTGAGCGGGTTGTGAGGCCCCGAGCCCGGCCAAACGCAGCGGCAACGCTGGTTGCGCTTCGCGGTCAGGACGGAGCGCGCACCGCAATGCAGCTCGGAGACTTGCTATCGTCGGACGTGCTCCTGGCCGACACGCTCGATGGCGCACCGCTAAGCGTCGATCACGGTGCATCCCTGAGACTGATCGCTCCGCAGCACTATGGCTACAAGTCGATCAAGCATCTCTCGCGCATTGAGTTCCGCTTGCCGTCGAGCGGCTATCGCGTGTCTGCCCTGACGTTCATGGATCATCCACGCGCTCGCGTGGCACATGAGGAGCGAGGTCGCTACTTTCCTGGGTGGCTCTTGCGCTACGCATACAGGCCTCTTGTTCGCGGGACGATTGCCCTCTTTCAGAAGGCAAGTGTGGAGCATCAGGCGAAGAGCCTCCATGAGGCCTAACCCGTCGTTACACCCGACGGTCGCCAGCCGGCTTCGCCGCCTGTCGTCCGCGGGTGAGCTCCAGCGTCAGGGTAAGCAGCATGTCCTTTCTCGGATTCTTCAAACGTAGCGGCAAGAGCGGCTTCGGCTACAACTCCACCACCGCGGATGTCACCGCTGGCCTCGATCTCGCCGGCCGCACCATGCTCGTCACGGGTGCGAACGCCGGGTTGGGTCAGGAGACCGTGCGCGCCCTGAGCGCCCGAGGGGCCAGGGTGATTGGGGCGGCGCGGACGCTCGACAAGGCCACCACGGCGTGCGATCTGGCGCCAGGCGACACGTTGCCTCTGGCGTGCGATCTTTCCGAACCCG
>ERZ1292633.1070-Hain-H41-02um-R1-1070-length-30167-cov-7_pt1 | contig 30167 bp, 26 predicted proteins | sample MGYA00564406_ERZ1292633 | MGnify/ENA primary metagenome ERZ1292633 (study PRJEB36523, sample SAMEA6512639) | groundwater metagenome | collected 2019-01-08 | study: AquaDiva: Metagenomics assemblies of 32 groundwater samples
GCGGCGTGATGACGGCGAACTACGCCGAAACGGCATTTTACCACGGGCTGATAGCCGCCGAAGGAAAAGAAGAGGACCTATAAGACCTCCAACCATTGCGATAATGTAGAACGAGCGGGGAGCGTTGCCCTTGTCATGAGCGAGCGCGAGAAGAACGATGATTATTGCAAGATAGAGCAGGATCCAGGAAACAACGATTCCAATGGCAACGAACCAGTAATAGTCTTCACTCCTCGGAAGCTTCCCCTCGCCGAAACGCCAATGAAAGTACATCGGTTTGTTCGACCTCTTTGTCGTTGCCATTTCCGTAGGTGGGGTCATCGACCCGACATTTTCGCGTTTCGCGATTCTTCCGCTATTGCCGCTTGCGGCGAGTGGACCGGCGCCCTCGGTCATTGGCGATGGTTTCGATGGAGGCGATGTGAAGAAACGGCACGTGGGCCCAGCGCTCGCCATCGGGGAGGACGACAAACACCTCGGACTTAAGAAGTGCCGCGGAGTTGGGGCTGACCACCTCATAGGTCTTTCCGCTGGTCATCACCAAACGAAACGGCAGAAACGGTTCGCGATTCAACAGTTCCTGGATGTTTTCAGGCGTAGTGCCCATACTCAAATTCTACCGCGAGCACGAGGATTGCGGCAAGGGATCGGTGGTTTCATGTGCAGCGAATGGCATGGCCGAGCGAAGCGCCGCCATGCCGTCGTACCTCTAGTTCAACGCCAGCTCCTTGGCTTTGGTCATGAGCGTCTTGGCGCGGGTTTGGTGACGGATTTTGTCCTGGAGGCGCATGAGGCCTTCGAGCAGGGCTTCTGGCCTGGGCGGGCAGCCGGGGATGTAGATGTCCACGGGCACGACGAGGTCCACGCCCTTGACCACGTGATAGCCGTGCTTGAAATACGGACCGCCGCCGACGGTGCAGGCCCCCATGGCCATCACGTACTTGGGCTCGGGCATCTGGTTGTAGAGCCGCTTGAGGCGCGAGGCCATTTTGTACGTCACCGTCCCGGCGACGATCATCAGATCGCTCTGTCGCGGCGTGGCGCGAAACGCACCAGCCCCGAAGCGGTCGATGTCGAAACGCGAGGCGCCGACGGCCATCATCTCGATCGCGCAGCAGGCCAGTCCGAAGGTCATCGGCCAGATGCTGTTGCTGCGCCCCCAGTTGATCGCCCAGTCGAGCGACGTGACGATCAAGCCTTCCTCAAAACGATTTTCAATCCAGCTCATGTTGATACTCCGCGCGAGCTAAAGCCCGCGGCTCGGATCGCGACCCCCCTGTATCCCCCCTTGGTAAGGGGGGAGGTTACCCGCTCCCTTACGGTCGCGGCTCTGATTGGGGCGCTTCCAACACTGACTCTCGCTTCTGTGCGCCGCACGCCCGGACCCAGTCCAAGTAGCCCGACTTCCACTCGTAGAGGAACGGGACCGCGATCAGCATAAAGAAGACAAAGAACGCCCAGAACGCCGGAGCGCCCATCTGCTTGAACACCACCGCCCACGGCCAGAGCAGCGCCATCTCCACGTCGAACACGATGAACACCAGCGCCACGGTGTAGAAGCGCAGGTCGAACTGCACCCAGCTTTCGCCGATCGCCGGCTCGCCGCACTCATAGGCCGCAAGCTTTTCGGGATGCGGCAGCGCGGGCCGGACGATCCTACCGATCAGCAGTCCAGCGAAAACGATCCCGAACCCGGCGGCCGTAAACAGCAGAATCCCGATCACAAGCTCGATATTGGTGTTGCCGTGCGTGGCGGCGAGAAGGTCGTTCGCGTCGGTTGCGTTCATCATCGTAGTCGGTGACATTTCGTTGGCACCATCCAATGAGATCGAGGTTCATCCGCCCGTCGCTTGCGCTCCAGGTTCGGACAACCCGCTCCCTTACGCCTGTCCCGGCGCGCCGGGGGTCGCGGCTCTGTTCGGACCGCTCGTTGTCACTCGCGGTACTGATTGGCGGGCGGAGCCTGCCCTACGTTCACGCCTTCGGCGCGACGGCCTTGGTCATTTCCTCGCGTCGCTTGGTCGCGTCGCTGCTGAGCTTGTCCTGCGAGTGCTTGTACTCCAGCCACTCCTTCTTTCTCTTGGTCGCCCATTCCGGCGGATTTTCTTGCGTCATCCACAGCGGCAGCGGCGTCTGCAACCCCTTCTTCGCCAGGTCGGTGAACTCGACGATCATGTCCTGCCGCGTGTAGCCCGACATGTCGTGCAGGTTGCCCATGTGGATGCACTCCGTCGGGCATGGATCGACACACAGCGCACAGAACATGCACTTCGCGTAGTCGATCGCGTAGCGGGTCATCAGCCCGCCCGCCGCGATCCCGGTGTTCTTGTCGATCTTTCGCGGGCCGGTCTTCTCGATGTAGATGCAATCGACCGGACAGGCCTTGGCGCACATGTCGCAGGCGATGCACTTTTCGATCTCGAAAAAGTGAAACCCGCGATACCTCGGCTGAAGCGCCGGCGCGACATCCGGATATTGCAGCGTCACGGTCTTGGCGAAGCAGTAGCGTAGCGTGATCCGCATCCCGATGAGGATCGTTTTCACCGTCATCCAGATGTTGTGAAAGTACTCCCGTACCGGGCTTTGTTGCATTGTTTTCCGACCCGATTCCGACGCGCAACCACGCCCGAATGTTCGTCGCCGCCGTGAGTGCGCGCCTCGCCAAACAAGCGATTGTCCTCTATCTGAATCTTAGGTTCAAGCAGCCTTTTCATCAACCGACGAAACTTCACCGATCAGAGAGCAGGCGTAGGCGCAGCAGATTTATCGCCGATTTGCAGGTCCGATCGCGGATTTCGGCCCGCGTCAGGTGTTCGCCCATCAGGAAACGATGCACCGTGACGCCCGCGCTGTCGGCCAGTCCGACGTACACGAGTCCGATGGGTTTTTCCGGCGGTGTTCCACCCCCCGGACCGGCGATCCCGGTAATCGAGAGTGCGAAGTCGCTGCCCGCTGCGCGCTGACACCCGACGGCCATGGCCTTCGCTACCGCCTCGCTGGCCGCGCCGAGTTCGGAAATCAACTCCGCCGACACGCCGAGAAGCTGGGTCTTCGACTCATTGCTGTAGGTGACATAGCCGCGGAGAAAGTACGCACTGCTTCCGGCGATATCCGTCAATCGTTTGGCGAGCAGGCCGCCCGTGCAGGACTCGGCTGTAGCGATTGTCTTATGCTGTTCGATCAACAATGCGGCGACGGCATCTTGCAGCGTTTCGTCGTCTTCACCGAAAACCACGCGTCCGACGCGGCGCCGGATTTCATTGCAATCCGCGTCGAGCAGCCGCCGGGCCGACTCCGCGTCGTCGCCCCGCGCGAGGACTCGCACGGTCAGGATCGCGTTGGAGGCCGTCGTCCCCACGAGCGGGTTTCGCCCGCGCGCCATCAGGTCCGCGATCGCCTCGCCGAGTTTGGCTTCGCTGATTCCGTAGCAGAGAAGTCGAGCACCTAGCATGCACGCATCGCCAAGCGACGAACGAAGCGTCGGTCGAATGGCGGCCTCAAACATCTCGCGCATTTCGGCGGGAACACCCGGAAGCGAGTACAACCGTCGCGTTCCGTTCTGGTATGCGATCCCCGGCGCGGTCCCTCGCGGATTGGGGATGACCGTGCACCCTTTCGGAATCATCGCCTGAATGCGGTTCGACTCCGGCATCTCGCGCCGCCAGCGCTCGAAAAATGCCCGAATCCGGCCGAGCGCATCGGCGCTCTCCTCCAGCGGTTGCCCGATGGCCGCCGCGATCCCTTCGCGCGTGAGGTCGTCGCCGGTGGGGCCTAGCCCGCCGGTTATGATGACTAGCTCGGCCCGATCGAGCGACCAACGCACGGCGTCGCGGATGTCCTCGATATCGTCGCCGATCGTGATGTGTTCCACTACTCGCACGCCTTGCGCGGTAAGCTGCTCGGACAGCCACGCGGAGTTCGTATCCACGCACTGCCCGGTCACGAGTTCCGTTCCGCAACTAATGATGACGGCTTCCATGACTTTGAGCGTAGCACGCCCGCCTTGAACCACAACTTCGGACCCGGATGGCCGCGAGCCGATGACAGGTGTATAGTCCGGCCTGAATGTCGTGATAGGTTTATGATGCGTGTGTAGGCATGGGTCCGAATACGATTTCTTCCAAGGGTCGGCGGTCGGACGCGATTGTTCGATTGCTGCTGACCTGCCTCGGGCGGCGGGTCGAACTGGTCCGCGCTTTCCGACAGGCGGCGGAGAAGCTGGGGATCGAGCTGGAGATTCACGGGGCCGATTCCAGCCGACTTTCGCCCGCGATTCACATGGTTGATCGCGCGCATTTCGTCCCGACCATTGCGTCCGGCGGATACATCGACGCCCTGGAACGGATCGTGAAGCGGTCCGGGATCAACCTTCTCATTCCCCTGATCGACTCCGAGTTGCCCGATATCGCCGCAGCGCGGAACCGATTCGCCGACCTCGGCTGCCTCGCGCTGATCTCATCGCCGCGCGTCGTGCAGACCTGTCGCGACAAGCTCGCGATGTTCGACGCTCTGCGACAAGCGGAGATCGACACGCCCGAGACCTGGACGTGGGACGAGGCGCTACGACGCAAACGGCGCCGCTTCCCCTACTACCTCAAGCCGCGGGCGGGCAGCGCCGCGATGGGCAACTACATCGTGCGCGATGCCGAAGAGCTTCGCGTGTTCGGACAGCGCGTGAAGGAACCGATCGTCCAGGAGTTCGTCGAAGGGTCGGAGTACACGCTCGATGTCTACACCGGCCTGGACGGACGGCCCCGCTGCGTCGTTCCGCGATTGCGCCTCGAAGTCCGCTCCGGCGAGGTGAGCAAGGGACGAATCGTCAAAGACCGCGCGATCATGACTGTCGGGCGGCGTGTGGTCGAGATGCTCGGTGAGTGCCGCGGCGTTGTCACCGTGCAGTGCATCGTCACCCCCGATCGGAAGATTCGCGTCATCGAAGTCAACCCGCGCTTCGGCGGCGGCGCGCCGCTGTCGATCCACGCGGGGGCCGACTTCCCGAAGTGGATTCTGCAGGAGTTGCTTGGCAGCCGACCGCGCATCAACCCTACAGGATTCCGCGACGACGTCGCCATGCTTCACTATGACGATTCGGTTTTCCTCCTCAACGCCTCGAAAAACCCGCGCCTCGATTCAAGAAAAAAGAACGGCAGACCACCAAGACCCCAAGGCGCCAAGAAACACGGAACTTCCTGATCTGCCGATTTTCGTCGGAATCCGGTCCCGGGAGAGTCTTTGCTCGCCAATAATTCCCTGGGCTTGTTCCTGACTTGACGAGGCTTGATTTCCCCTTCTCTCCGCCTTTCAAACTTTCTGCTGTTGGTGTCTTGGTGTCTTGGTGGTTAAATCCGGACCATGTGCCGGATCCGCGCTGTAGTGTTCGACCTCGACGACACGCTCTACGCGGAGCGCGACTACGCGTTCAGCGGTTTCGCAGCCGTCGCGCGAGCGCTGGCGGACAGGCTGGGCAACACGGGCCGAACCGAAGCTGACATGCGGCGACTCTTCGACAGCGATCATCGTTCTCGCGTCTTCAACGCCCTCGTCGCGGAGCGCGGACTGGGCGACGATGCGTCGCTTGTCGCCCGCATGGTCGAGGTCTATCGTTCGCACAGTCCCACGATTCGCCTGTACCCCGACGCCGAGACCGCACTGTCGCGGTTGCGACCGGGCCACAAACTGGGTCTGATCACCGACGGGCCCGCCGCCGGACAATGGGCGAAGATTGACGCGCTGAATCTTCGATCGCGCCTCGACGAGATCATCGTAACCAGTGAACTCGATTCGACCGGCGGTGCGTCGACTCGTGTGGAATCGTCTCCGAATGCGGCTCCGACGGCGTTCGCCAAGCCGCACCCGCGTGCTTTCGAGCTTATGGCCGAGCGGTTGGGCGCCGCCCCGCGGGAATGCGTCTACGTAGCGGACAATCCCGCGAAGGACTTCGTCGCGCCCAACGCGCTGGCGTGGCTGACCATACAAATCCGCCGCCGCGACGGGATCTACCGCGACGCGGCTGCCGCGCCCGACGGACAACCGAAACATCATCTCGATACGCTCGATGCGCTCGATCCGCTTCTGACCTGACACGCCGAAAAACGAGCAGCGGGCGAAGGTTTGACCCCTCGGCCCGCCGTCGTACCCCTGCCACAAGCGGTTCCCCCCAACCGCTCTGACCCAACATTCATGCGGCGATGTGCACCGCCTGTTTCCCGATTACAGCAGCGACAGGATCGCGGCCGCCTGCTGATTGGCGACGCCCAGCAGGGAGATGCCGGCGTTGATGAGCACCTGCTGCTGATTGAGCCTGGCCGTCGCGATCGCGAAGTCCGTGTCGCCGATCAGGCTCGTCGCCTCGCCAAGCCCCGTCTGCGCCGCCTGCAGGGCGTTGATCGCACTGCCGACCTGGAACTTCTGGAACCCTCCGATCCGTCCGCGGACATCCGCAACCTCCTTGATCGCCTCGCGCACCGCGGTGAGCGCGCCGGCTACATCCGTCTTCAAAGCCTTGGCGGCGCCCGACTTCAATTCGCTCAAACGCGCCGTACCGTTTCCGCCTCCGAGGTTGTAGGTGGCCAGCGAGTCGATACCGATCGTGGAACGTGTTTCGGCCGTCGTACCAAGCTGGAACGTAGCGCCGCCCTGCGCCTTGACGGTGAACGACGTGGACCTCGTCGCACCGGTGTTGCCTTTGCCGAAATTGGAGTCCAGCGTGAAGGCGAGGGATAGTCCGTTTGCGCTGTACGACACGTTCAGCCCATCCACTCCGGCGGCCTGACCGTTGATCGTGATATTCGCATCGACGCCGCTCTGCTTGGAGACGCTGTGAATGTCGTTGGTCGTGTTGCCGTCGCCAGTAGAGGTACCGTAGGTGGCGTTGATCTTCCCTCCGGAAAGCACCTCCACGCTGACGAACGAGTCGCTTCCGTACGTCGTCGAATTCAGCTTGACGCTCGTGGATCTCTGGATCGCCGATACGCCCGTCTGATCCTTGGCTGCGTTGATCGTCGACACAATCTGAGCCAGGGTCAGACCGCTCGTGAGGGTGACGATCGCCGTCCCCAGCGTTCCCGTGATGGCGACTTGCGTCGTTCCGGACGTTCTCGCCGATCCCCCGGCAAACGCGAAGGTCGCCGAGGCAAGCTGGGCCGAAGCAACGCGCGAGACAGTCAGCGCGGTATCGCTCGTCGACTGGCTCCGCGAAAACACGCGGACGTTCTCGATGTACTGGTTGCCCGCGACGTTGGACGTCTGGATACCGAACGAGCCGTCGAGCAGCTTCTTCCCGTTGAAGTTGGTCGTCTTGACAATGCGGTCGATCGCCGAAAGGGCGTCATCGATCTGCGACTGATTGGCCGAAATCTCCGCGGCCGTCAGGTTCGCGCTGCTGGTCGAGGCCGCCACGAGGGTTTCAATCTCGCCGAGCAGGTTGCTGATCTCCTCGATGGCCGAGTCCGCGATCGTCAGCATCGAGTCCGATCGCTGGTTGTTGGTCAGCGAGGCATTGACCGCGGTCAATTCAGCGTTGAGGTTCTGCAGCGCGATGAGCCCCGCCGGATCGTCCTTGCCGCTATTGATCCGCTTGCCGGTCGTGAGCTGCTTGAACGTATTCGCCTGCGCGGCCAAGTTCTTGTTCAGAATGTTGAGCAGCGCCAGCGTGTTCGTGTTCGTTATCGTTAGTGCCATATCCAATATTCCGCAGATGCTCGGACGGCCCGAACCGCAGGCCATGGCAAATTCCGGAACTCGACCGAACGGTAGGATATAAAAAATCACCGGCAAATTTCTTGCCCGCGTGGCCGAGAATATGTGCATAGCGAATCCGGCGATTGCGCTTTGAGTCAAGTTTTTTATTGCTCGATCGTCGTCCGTCTTCGCGAACTCCCCGCCGTTCGCGGCGCGGTACGCCATCCGCTCGGCGCATTCACCATCCGATTCGACCTTCGCCGCCGCGCTCGCAATTCATCACGCAATTCGCTACGATGCGATGGTGGGAATGAGTTCGGACCGTTCACGGACTCTTCGCCGCGAACCGATAAACCGGAACCCGAAGATGAACAACCGGAACATCATGCGCATTCGATCCGCGCTGTGCGGCATGCTCGTGCTGCCGGCGCTGGTTGCAGCGGCCGACGGCGACACGCTCGCCGAGGCCGAAAAAGTCATCATCGAACGCTACGCCAAGGTGCGGTCCTGCGCAGCCGTCATCACCACGATCGAAACCGCCGAACCCGGCGACGGCTCGACCGCCAAGGCCGAAATCAAACGCCGCGTCGAATGGACCCGAAAGGACGATGGGTTCCTTTATCGGGCTGACAGCACCGCCCGCACAACCCACACCTACGGCGACAAGAGCACGACCGAAGAAACGACCGCCACCACCGTCAGCGACAGCGTCCATGTGGTCACGATCTCCGATCGGCGCGGCGAGAAGACGGCGACCAAACGCAAAGCCGACGTGACCAACACGCCCGATATCCGGGCCATGCTCGACGAGCTTCGCAAAGATCAGGTGCTCAAACGCCTGCCGGATGTGATAGTCGGCCACGACGACTGTTACGCCATTCAGGTCGTCCCGAAGAACCGCGAGGGTTCCGACATCAACCACACCATGATCTACTTCCGAAAGGACATCGGTCTCGACGTCCGCACCGTCGTCTACGACAAGAACAACAAACCCATCTACACCAGCACCACCACCGACATCCGCCTCAACCCCGACCTCTCCCCCGATCGTTTCGTCGTCGTCCTCCCCGACGGCGTCAAACTCGTGGACCTGACCGGTCGACCATAGAGTCTCTAACAGAACCGGGAGCCCCGGCGCGCCGGGGACCGGTCACACTCGTAAAAAAGATTCCCTGAATTCGCTTGCCAAATAAACGGGGGAGGTAAACTTTGCGCTGCCGCTGATCGGTCTTATCTCTTCGGAGGGGACGTTGCCGTGCGTCAGTCCGTACCATCCATCGGAACCCGGAGCGGAAGCGACGGGCCAACCTCCGAATGTCGAAGCGCAGCGCAGAACCCTGCGCGCCGCGGTCGGACAGCGAAGAGCGAGCGCCGCGGGGCAACGAAGACTTTTTCGACATTCTCGATTCGCCATTCTGCATTATCGTATTGCGTGCCACACCGTGGCACCTGTTCAACATCAGTTGTTTCAAGCCGACCTCATCGGTCGGCGGAAGAGAAGGACACATGAACTCGAAGAAGACCCACGTTGGTTGCATGACGGCTTTCGTTCTCTCCGTTGTCGCGGTTATCGCGCTTTCCGGGGTGGACACAGTCCAAGCACAAACGCCCGAAGGGTCGATCGTGGCGTGGAGACGCAACAACGAGGGTCAAACCGACGTCCCGCCGCCGAAGACGGAACGGGCCGACCTTGCCCGGCGATCGGACTCGCGCTTGACTCTGTGCGCCTACCGAGAGGATTCGGACGGGATCAACTCGAAATCCACCCGAAACGGCTCCGGGCCGGAATCGTTGACTTCCAGCCGGAAAATCAGCAGCGCATTGCACGGAAAATCCGCGCCGAGCAATGCTTCGAACGGTGCGGCCTTGCCCTGGCTCAGCGGGGCGACGTCAGGGTTGGCGGGATCGGTGCTGAAAAACTCGACACCTTCACTGTCGGCTTCGCTGGAGAAGTCCGCGTCCGGCAGGTTGGCGTGAATCAGCGCAAGCAGCCTCGGCCCGCCGATGCTGAACACCCGGGCGCAGCGGAACGCCAATATGTCGCTCGCGCTGTTTCCTTCGAGAACCGGCCCGCGATCGTTCAGGTCGAACTGGTCGAAGTCGGGCTGCGACAGCGGATCGGTCTGGTCATAGCTGCCGAGTGTACACACGGCCCGGTGCGGCGTGTTGTTGATGAAGAGCACGCCGAAGGAGCCGCGCTGCCCGGCCGTGCTCCCGCCGAACGAAGCCGTCAGGTTCTGCCACGCCTCGCCGCAACCGCCGCAAGCCGCCGTCACCAACGCGAACAACAGAATCGAATGTCGCAACCCTCTACGCATGACCAGGAATCGTAACCGTTCGCCCGTTCGTCGCAACGGCCGGGCCGTTTCTCACGCCCATTGCACCCTCTCAGAGCCGGGAGCGTCAGCGACCGGTCTGCCTTCCCCCTTGCCAAGGGGGGCAGAGGGCGACCGAGAAGGAAGCCCGAAGGAAGGGGGGCCGCGATCACACCCGCGACGGCGATGGAGCGGCGTCGCGTCGTCCCGGCGCGCCGGGATCTGCGGCGCATCAGTACCGCGACAGGTATGGAGCGGTCACCGGCACGGCGCTCCATGAAGCGCCGCGCGACGAATTCGTAGACAAAATCACGCCCCCAGGTCCGGACGACCCGGGCCACCGGCCGGGATGGTCGATCTTGCGACGCCGAAGCGTCGAATCGGGCCTCCGAAGGGTCCAAAGTGACCGCTGCGAGAGACGGAATGTTCACGGGAGGCATGGTGTCGCAAACTCAGAACCGGTAAACTGCTCGGTTGATTGTTCCGCCTTGTTCGGGCACAGGCCATCTGGGAAATGTCGGCTAGAGACTCAGAAAATGGGAAACCCCGGATGAAAACAACGGGAGCCTCTCCTTTGCGAATCTATCTGATCAACCCACGAAACTCGACTATTTCACTGGTCAACACCAAACATAACCGGCTTAACAAGTACCGGATCTGGAAGCCCCTGGGTCTACTTGTGCTGGCACGAGTGACGCCGCCCGAGTGGGACATCGAGGTGATCGACGAAAACCTGGGCATTCCGGACTATTCCTCTATGCCGCGCCCCGATCTCGTGGGACTGACCGCATTCACCTCGCAGGCGGACCGCGCCTATGAACTCGCGACGAACTTCCGCAGTCAAGGCATAACCGTGGTGATGGGCGGTATCCATGCGACGATGTGCCGCGACGAAGCCCTGGAGCGCGTGGATTCTGTGGTCACCCATGAGGGCGAGGAGGTTTGGCCGCAGGTCCTCCGGGACATTCGGGCGGGCACGCTCAAACGGGTATACGACGGCTCGGACGTCGATGTGCAGAAGATCCCCGCGGCGCGGCACGACTTGCTGACCAAGGGCTACGCTTTTGGTTCGATTCAGACCACGCGCGGTTGTCCGCTCAACTGCAGTTTCTGTAGCGTGACCGCCTTCAACGGGAACCGCTTCCGGCTTCGTCCGATCACAGATGTCATCGAGGAATTTCGTCTGGTGAGCGAACGGAGGATTTTAGTCGTCGACGACAACCTGGTCGGCACGAGCAAACAGCACATTGCCCGCAGCAAGGAGCTGTTTCGCGCCATGATCGATGCCAGACTGGGAAAAAAGTGGATCTGTCAGGCCACCCTCAACATGGGCGAAGACGAGGAGCTCGCTCGGCTGGCCGCCGAAGCCGGATGTTTCGGCGTTCTGATTGGATTCGAATCGGTCACCGCCGAGGGACTGACCGAGCTCAACAAGAAGTTCAACATACGTAAAGGCAACGAAGTCAGGACCTCCGTGCGATGCCTGCAGCGACACGGCATTGCGGTCATGGGTTCGTTCATCTTCGGGCTCGACGTCGACAAGAAAGGCGTCGGATTGCAAATCGCGCAAGCGGCAGAGGCCTACGGCCTTGATTCACTGAATCTGATGTTCATGACCCCATTGCCCGGCACGCGCCTGTGGAAAGAGCTGGAGGCGGACGGTCGAATAGGAGCGAATTCCTTCCCGGACGATTGGAAGTACTACACGCTCAACCTGCCCACCGCCCATTACATGAACTTGTCGTGGGACGAGATGGTCAGCGAATTCGTCGGCGCCTTTCGGAAGTTCTACGCCTATCCACGCCTGCTTCGCCGTGTGTTTGCTAACTTTCTGGTGAGTCGTAGGTTCTCCAACGCGTTAACCTCACTGGTCACCAACGTGATCTATCGCCGAAACCTGGCACTGGATCTCATTATGTTCAGTTGGTATGACATGAGTCGCGGAGCCGTTCCCTTCGCCGACCGGAAATCTAAACAGGTGTCGGGTTGGGCGCCGGCCTCACCGCTGCGACCGCGCCCGGTGCCGGTTCAGGTGGACACATCGTCCGTCGGATCCACGAACTGAATCGCAATGGTGGAGACGCGCATTGATTACTGAGCCAGTAGGATGGCCGAGTGGCCCAGGTCGCCCGGCCTCAAGCCTTCAACCCGCGTCTCATTGACGCGCGGGTCAGTCGCGCCTGAAGATGCCCCGGTGCCGGCTCCACGACCGTTGTTGCGGGTTCGCGACCTTCGCGTCGGATTTTTACGCGAGCGGTCATTGTTCGGTCGATCGCGGGAGACGGTCCGCGCCGTGGACGGCGTCGACCTCGACATCGCCGAAGGCACGACGCTGGGGCTGGTGGGCGAGAGCGGATCGGGCAAGACAACGCTCGGTCGGGCGATTCTGCGGTTGATCGAGCCGCAATCGGGAAGCGTTGTTTTCGACGGGGTGGAGGTTCTCAACGCCTCGCGAAGTGAATTGCGACGGCTTCGCCGCGAAATGCAGATCGTTTTTCAAGACCCCTTCGGAAGCCTCAATCCTCGGATGACGGTGGGGCGGATCGTAGCGGAGCCGCTGGTGATTCATGGCGTCGCCGCCGGTCGAGCTTTGCAACAGCGCGTCGGCGAACTCCTGGAACGAGTCGGACTGCGTGCGGACCACGCCCGGCGCTATCCGCACGAATTCTCAGGCGGGCAGCGGCAGCGGATGGGCATCGCGCGGGCGATCGCGATCGGTCCGCGGTTTTTGGTTCTCGACGAACCGGTCAGCGCCCTCGACGTGTCCATCCAGGCCCAGATCATCAACCTGCTCGACGACCTTCGGCGCGAGCTTTCCCTGACCTGCCTCTTGATCGCCCACAACCTCGCCATCGTCCGGCACATCAGCGATCGCGTCGCGGTCATGTACCTGGGGCGAATCGTGGAGACGGCGGCGGCGGACGAACTGTACGCCCGGCCAAGGCATCCTTACACCCATGCGCTCCTGGCCGCGGCGCCGAATCCGGATCCGACGGTGCGGCGAGAGCGTCCGGTCTGGGGCGGCGAGCCGCCGAGTCCGTTCGCGCCGCCGACCGGCTGCCCGTTTCACCCGCGCTGCCCGTTCGTGACGGAGCGATGCCGGGTCGAGCGGCCTTTGCTCCAAGGGCCGTCGGACGCGCCGGCGGATCATCTGGTCGCGTGCCACCACGCGGGCGAGATCGCCGTCGCCGCGGACACTTTCGCGCAAAAATCGCTTGCGTTGGGGGACCGGACCACGTAAGGTATTTGTCGCGGGTGACGGTCTCGCGGCGCTCGGGCGCGAGTGTTGGGGCGATCGGTTGGTCGTTCTTCCAAACTTTGGAGAAGAAGATGGCTGACAACACGGCGGCGGTTGGTGAACTGACGGCGACAATCCATACGTCCAAGGGGCCGATACGGGTACAGCTTTTTCCGGACGAGGCGCCGCTCACGGTTCTGAATTTCGTGAACCTCGCGCAGCGCGGATACTACGACGGATTGAAGTTTCACCGGGTCATCGAGAACTTCATGATCCAGGGCGGCGACCCGACCGGGACGGGCACCGGCGGTCCGGGTTATCAGTTTCGCGACGAGTTTCACGGCAAGCTCAAGCACGACGCGCCCGGCGTGCTGTCGATGGCCAACTCCGGTCCCAACACCAACGGCAGTCAATTCTTTATCACCCATACGCCCACCCCGTGGCTGGACCGCAAGCATTCGGTCTTCGGGCGGATGACGGCGGGGCAAGAGATCGTGGACGCCATCCAGAAGGATGACCTGATGACCGGCGTGGTCATCGAGGGTGAAACGTCCTCGCTTTTCGAAAAGCACGACAAGCAGGTCGCCGCTTGGAATAAGACGCTCGACGTCCGCTTCCCGCGAAAGAACGCGGCTGCTGCAACCTAGACCGACGCCGATCCTATTCCGATTCCACGTTATCTTCTCGTGCCGTGTCGGCTTGCCGACGGTTCGATCCGGGGGTAATTCCACGTCATGGGGATTGCCGACATCCTTGGCCCTGACGGAACAATCGCGCGGCGACTGGCGAGCTACGAGACGCGCCCGCAACAACTTGCGATGGCCGAGGCGGTGGCCGCTACGTTCGACGCGGGCAAGCACCTGATCGTCGAAGCGGGTACGGGAGTCGGCAAAAGCTTCGCCTATCTGATTCCCGCGATTCAGCGTGTGCTGGAGCACGGCGGTCGCGTGGTCGTCAGCACGCACACGATCGCGCTGCAAGAGCAACTCATTCACAAGGACATTCCGTTTCTTCGGACCGTGTTGGGCGACAAGTTTTCGGCGGTGCTGGTGAAAGGGCGGTCGAACTATCTAGGCCTGCGGCGGCTGACGCGAGCCAGTCAACGTCAGGACCTTTTGTTCGAGACGACGGATGAAATGGCCGAGCTTCACCGCATCGAGGACTGGGCCTACAAGACCGCCGACGGGTCGCTCTCCGATCTTCCACAGCAACCCAGTCCGAAGGTGTGGGAACGCGCCCGGAGCGACGCGGATGACTGTCTGGGGCGCAAGTGCCCGCACTATGACAAGTGCTTCTATCAACGCGCGCGACGCAAGGCGCAGGAGGCGCAAATACTGATCGTCAATCATGCGCTTCTGTTTTCCGATCTGGCGGTGCGGGCGCAGGGTGCGTCGATCCTGCCGGACTACGACTTCCTGATCCTCGACGAAGCGCACACGGTCGAAGGCGTCGCGGGGGATCATCTGGGTCTGAACATCGCCGACGCACAAGTGCGATATCTCTTGAACACGCTGCACCACGAGCGATCCGGGCGAGGCGTGCTGCAAAACGGCGTCGGGCGAAGCGTCGTACCCGCTGTCGCGCACGCACACCGGACGCTGGATAACTACTTCGGCGAGTTGGGTGAGTGGGCTGTCGGGCGGGGAAATTGGAACGGGCGACTCCGCGAACCGCCGCCGGTCGAGCAGCGGTTGGCTGCGGATTTGCTGTCCATCCACGATGGCCTGCGCGCGGCGCGCGGCGATACGAAGGATGAGGAGGAGCGGTCGGAACTGGCCGGACTGTCGGAACGCTGCACGACGCTGGCGGCGGCGATCGACAACTGGCACCAGCAAAAGACGGCGGGTTGGGTGTATTGGATCGAGACAGGCGAGAGGCGTCGGCAACGCGTGACGCTGGCCGCCCGGCCCGTGGACGTGGGGCCGCTGCTCAAGGAAGCGCTCTTCGATGAAATCAAGAGCGTGGTGCTGACGTCGGCGACGCTGAACACCTCGACCGAAACGCCGTTCGGGTACATTCGCGAGCGGCTGAGTCTTGAGAATTCGGTTCGCGGGCTGGCGCTGGGGTCGCCGTTCAACTATCGAGAGCAGTTGACGGTGTATGTGGAGGCAGACCTACCCGATCCGGCCGATACGGCGGCGTTTTCCGAAGCGGCGTGCGCGGCGATCAAGAAATATGTGAAGCAGACGGCGGGGCGGGCGTTTGTTCTGTTCACCAGCTATGAGATGTTGCGGCGGTTCGCGGAAACGCTTGCGGCGTTTTTCGAGGCTGAGAAGATGCCGCTGCTGGTGCATGGGTCGGGGATGCCGCGTTCGAAGATGCTGGAGGTGTTTCGCACGACGCCGCGAAGTGTTCTCTTCGGGACGGATACGTTTTGGATGGGTGTGGATGTGCCGGGCGAGGCGCTGTCGAATGTAATCATTGTGAAGCTGCCCTTCGCGGTGCCGAATCAGCCGGTGGTAGAGGCGCGGATCGAGCGGATTCGGGAGCAAGGCGGGAATCCGTTCATGGATTTCCAACTGCCGGAGGCGGTGCTCAAGTTCAAGCAGGGAGTCGGGCGGCTCATTCGGACCAAAACGGATAGGGGGATTGTAGTCATTCTCGATCCGCGAGTGTGTACGAAGCGGTATGGGAAGCGATTCCTTGAAGCCCTTCCGGAGTGTAGAATCGTGCGATGCAAACGATGACGTAATGCGAAAGTTCTTAACCGCGGGATCGATGCGAAGCATCGGAGAATGTGATGGCACTTTGGGTTGTTCGGATAGGAAAATACGGTGAATACGAGAAACGGTTTCTCGACGATGGTCGCATTTACTTGTGCTGGTCGCAACTCAATTACGATCTTTCGACAGTTGCGGAGCGCGAGGGGCTTCGAAAGCTGATTTCGCAATACTATCCAGAGGCACTGGATCGGACGGTCGCGAACTACGTCGGTCAAATCTGGGGCTTTGTACACTCGATTCATCTACGAGACTGGATAATTGTTCCATTTAAGTCGAATAAAACAATCCACGTTGCTGAGGTTACCGGCCCGTATGTGCACAACCCTCCGGGACCGGAGCCATTATATCATTATCGAGAGGTCAAATGGGTTGCGAACGATCTTCCACGATCGATTTTTGATCAGGACCTACTCTCTTCGTTCAACGGCCTTAGTAGCATCTTTCAGGTTCGACGACCCGATGGCGAGGACCGAGTTCGCAAGATGGGTGCAAGTGGTTGGATACCGACAGGCAAGTCGCCCCCTTGTAACGCCCCGGATGACAATCCGCCGACGGACTTGGAGGATTTGGAGCAGTCGGCGCGTGATGCAATCGGGAAACACATCATTCAGCTTTACAAGGGGCACGGATTGGCCACTCTTGTTGACGCGATCCTTCGAGCACAGGGATATACAACCTTTAAGAGCCCTGAGGGACCGGACAAGGGTATCGACATTCTTGCGGCGCTGGGTCCCCTCGGTTTCGGGCGCCCGCGGATTTGCGTTCAAGTCAAGTCCACCGACAGTCGGGTTGATTCGCCAACTCTTTTTCAACTCATTGGGTCTATGCAAGACGTCCAAGCCGATCAGGGTCTTCTCGTTTCGTGGGGAGGCTTCACGGCGTCGGTGAACAAGGAGATACCGGCACAGTTCTTCCGAGTTCGTTTGTGGGACCAGAACACGTTAATCGACGAACTCCTTGCCGTTTACGATAAGCTTGACGAAGACCTGCGAGCCGAGCTTCCACTCAAGCGTATCTGGACATTGGCCGCGCAAGAAGAGGCTTAATGAATTCTTGGAGGCCAAACTCTCCACTGCTCGACATCCGGGGCTTGTGCGTATCGTTCGTGACGGACGCGGGCGAACTACCCGTCGTTAATGATGTAGCGCTGGCGATTCCGCGGGGTAGGGTTGTCGCGCTCGTGGGTGAGAGCGGGTGCGGAAAGAGTGTGACGGCACTTTCCATTTTGCGGTTGGCGCCGAGGCCCGGGGAGATCGTGGGGGGAAAAGTGCTTTGGCATGAGAGGGGGGATTCCGCCACCGACCCCCCTGAATCCCCCCTTGGTAAGGGGGGAGGCAGACCGGTCGCTTACGCTTCCGGCTCGGTTCGGCCCGTCGCTTGCGCTCCGGGTGCGGATGACCCGCTCCCTGACGGTCGCGGCTCTGATCCCGTTGACCTGTTGACGCTCGACGAGCGGGCGATGCGGCGGATTCGGGGGAATCGCGTCGCGATGATCTTCCAGGAGCCGATGACGGCGCTCCATCCAGTCTATTCGATCGGTGAGCAAATCGTCGAGGCGATCGAGCTTCACCAACCGCTGCGCGGCAAGAGGGCTTGGGCGGAGGCGGTCGAACTGTTGCGAAAGGTAGGGATTGCCGCTGCGGGAAAGCGAGTCCACGACTATCCGCATCAACTGTCCGGCGGGATGCGGCAGCGGGCGATGATCGCCATGGCCCTGGCCTGCCGGCCCGCGCTGCTCATCGCCGACGAGCCGACGACGGCGCTGGATGTCACCATTCAGGCCCAGATTCTCGACCTGCTCCGCAGCCTGCAGGCCGAGACGGGCATGAGCGTGCTGCTCATCACGCACGATCTCGGCGTGGTGGCCGAGACGGCGGATTACGTCTACGTCATGTACGCCGGGCGAATCGTCGAGCACGCGCCAACGGCGGAGCTTTTGAGTGACCCGCTGCACCCGTATACGCAAGGGTTGCTGCGCTGCACGCCGCGGATCGGCAATCGAGCGGAGCGCCTCGCAGTGATTCCGGGTGCGGTGCCCGATCCGTCGCAGTTTCCGTCGGGATGTCGGTTTCACCCGCGCTGCGCGCTCTCGGTCGAGCGGGCCAGTGACACGTCGCGGCACAGCAGGTGCGTCGGGGACGCACCCTACTCGGCGGGAAGCGTGGCGAACCAACACGTCCTCCAGCGATGCGTGGAGGAGTTTGAGGCCGAGGCATCGGGAGTTCCCGCCCTGCGAGAAGCAAGGTCCGGGCACTTCGTCGCGTGTTGGGAGACGATGTAGAAGGTGCGTCTGGGACGCACCCTACGACTGATTCGCATCAGCCAAGCCTCCCCAGCAGCGATTTAAGGAACCCCATCATGAGCGGTTTGGGAACTTCGCCCAACGGCGGGGGAGCGGGATCGAGCATTAGTCCTTCGACGTAGTCGCACGCGCGGGCGCCGGCGCTCTTGAGTTTACGGACGATGCGTTCGGCGTCGTCGAGCTTGGAGTCGCGCATGGCCACGACGTAGGCTTCGACCTCGTCGCCGATGTCGATGACTTCGCCGGGGGGCGCCTCAGGCCGAATCGTCCCGCCGCCACCGCCGCGAGGGGCGGCGCCTTCGGGCGGGAGCTTGTCGCTCTCCTTGTCGAAGGCGGCGGCGTAGCGAACGGACTCGCGGATAAGTTCGCGTTCGCGGCGTTCTTCCTCCTCGTCGATGGGGGCAATGCCGATCTCCCCTTCATCGTCGGGGGGCGCCGGGATATAGACCTTGGTTTCGCAATACGGGCATTTGCCGTATTTGCCGCCGGCGTTGTCCGGAGCGCGGATCAGTTTTTCACATTGCGGGCAATGAAGTTCGATGCTCACGGTCAGGCCTCCCGCGATTCACGCCGGCTACAACGCCTCTTTGTACAACACTCCATCTATCAGCGTGCGCCGGCTTCTGGCTTTGAAAACCAATCGTATCGGAATTTCCTCGAAGGGCAATCGCTCGCGGAAGCGGTTGAGGAGGAACCGCTCGTAATCCTGCGTCACCCGTTTGGGATCGCTTGTGAACACAACGATGGTCGGCGGCTGGGTGCTGACTTGCGTGGCATAGTAAAACTTGGGGGCCTTTCGGTTTCGTTTGCCGTGCGGCGCGTTGGCGTTCATGGCGTCGCGAAGAATCTGGTTGAGGACGCCCGTGCCGACGCGGGTCTGCGATTGTTTGAAGAGCGACCAGGCGACATCGATGGTCGCGTCCACGTTGTGTCCGTCGATGGCGGAGGTGAAGGAGATCGGGGCGTAATCGAGATGGGGCAGCAGCTTGGAGAGATACTCGCCGTATTCGCCCGTCACGGCGCGATCCCTGGCGAGGTCCCATTTGTTGACCACGAGGACGCAGGGTTTGAACTCTTCGACGATCATGCCCGCGAGCTGTTTTTCGACCTGTCCGACTGTTTCGGTCGAGTCGATGAGCAAGAGCACGACGTCGGCCCGGCGGACGGAGTGCATCGCGCGGCTGTGCGCGAAAAATTCGACCCCGTCCTCGATCTTGCTCTTCTTGCGGATGCCGGCGGTGTCGATGGCGACGAAGGATCGCCCGTCCTGCTCGAAGCGGACGTCGATGCTGTCGCGGGTGGTGCCGGGGACTTCGCTGACGATGACGCGCGACTCGCCGGCCAGGGCGTTGACGAAGCTGCTCTTGCCGGTGTTGCGTTTGCCGACCAGGGCGATCTTCATGACCGGATCGGTCGGCGGCTCTTTCGGGCGATCTGCGAGTCGGGCCACGATCAGTTCGATCAGCGCCCACTTGCCGGCGCCGTTCAACGCACTGACGGGGATCGGTTCACCGTAGCCGAGCTTGATGAACTCGCCGGCGCCGATGCCCATATGCGGTTCGTCCACTTTGTTGGCGAGGAGGCATACGCGATCGGAGCGGCGGCGGAGCAGTTCCGCGGTTTCGCGATCCAGCGGAGAAAGTCCCTCGCGGGCGTCAACGACGAAGAGAATCAGGTCGGCCTGATCGACGGCGTATTCGATCTGCCGCCGGACGTGGTCTGTCAGGTCGTCGCGGTCGACGATGCCGAAACCGCCGGTGTCGACCAGCTCGAGGTAGCCGTTTTCGATTTCGCAGACGGCTGAAACCCGGTCGCGGGTCACGCCCGGCGTCGGCTCAACGATGCTCGTGCGCTTGCCGAGCAGCGAGTTGAACAGGCTGCTCTTGCCGACGTTGGGTCGGCCGACGATAGCGACAACGGGTAGGGACATAACCACACCACTTCCGACGCGTTCGGGGACATCCGGCGGGTTCGGTCTGCGAGAACGGATACCGGTGCTTGTGGATTGTAGATTATAGATTGTCGGTTGTCGATTGTCGATGAAACGAGGATTCCGAGGGATGCATCCCAAAAAAGGTGGCGGCGTGACGGCTTCCAAGTCATGCTGAGCGAAGCGAAGCATCCCAATCCGCCGGAAGATTCTTCGCTGCGCTCAGAATGACATCCATGGGCATCTTTCGCCGCACAAAATGGGATACACCCGATTACGAGCGCCGAACCAGGTTGATCCGCGGTTTTCCCGAAGCTTGCGGCACCCTTGCATTGACGGCTTAGCTCGGCGAACATCAATCCGGTTGTGCAGAACGCAGCGAAGTCGTATCTGCACACCGATCACTCGCCTGGTACGGAGTCGATTCCATGAAGCTCGCACAACGCGTCGTGAAACTGGCCGAATCCGCCACGCTGGCCGTCTCGGCGAAGGCGGCGCGCATGAAGGCCGACGGCATCGACGTGATCGGCTTCGGCGCCGGCGAACCGGACTTCGACACGCCGGCCCACATCCGCCAGGCCGGCATCGACGCGATCAACGCCGGCAAGACCAAATATCCAAACCCCGCGTCGGGCCTCATCGCCACGAAGAAGGCCGTCTGCGAACGCCTGCGATGCGATCACGGCCTTCGCTACGAACCGGAACAGGTGATCATCACCTCCGGCGGCAAGGACGCGGCGTACATGGCTATCCATGCCGTCATCGACCCCGGCGACGAAGCCGTGATTCCGGCCCCGTACTGGGTGAGCTATCCCGAAATGGTCCAGCTCGCGGGCGGAGTGCCGGTCCACGTCCACGGTCCGGAACAGAACGACTACAAACTCACGCCCAAGCTCCTCGAATCCGTCATCACGGATCGGACTCGTCTGGTCATCCTCAACTCGCCATCCAACCCCAGCGGCGTGACGTATGGCCCGGATGAGATTCGTGCGCTGGCGAGCGTCCTGCAAAACCGCGACCTCTTCGTGCTTTCCGACGAAATCTACGACCGCCTGCTCCACGACGGCCAGAAGACGCTCAGCTACGCCTCCGTCAGTGACGCCGCCTATCGCCAGGCACTTACGCTCAACAGCGCATCAAAAACGTACGCCATGACCGGTTGGCGGTTGGGTTACGCCGCCGGTCCCATCGAGGTCATCAAGGCGATGGCCAAGCTGCAATCGCAATCCACAAGCGGCGCGGCCACCTTCGGCCAAATCGCCTACGCAACCGCTCTCAGCGCCGATCAGGGTGTGGTCGAGACCATGCGGGCTGAGTTTGAACGGCGGGGGCGATATATGTGGCAGCGCCTTACCGGGATTCCCGGCGTGCGCTGTCCGAAACCTACCGGGGCGTTCTACTGTTTTCCGAATGTTTCGGCGACGTACGCCAGGCTCGGCGTGACCGGTTCGATCCAGTTTGCTTCGCGCTTGCTCGACGAAGCCCGGGTCGCCGTCGTTCCCGGCGAAGCGTTCGGCATGGACGCGCACGTGCGACTCTCGTTCGCGACGAACATGGAGCAGATCACCAAAGGCCTGGACCGGCTTGAGACGTGGATTCAACGCTGCGGTCAACCGAAGAAGTAGCTTCAACTCGGCGAAGGCTTCACTTCGACAGTCTGACCGAAGTGCTCGACGACGTCCGCAGCATGAAAGCGCGCGAGCATCGCTCGCTCGGCCATTGGACGCTCGCACAGGCCTGCAAGCACCTTGCCGACAGCATCAATGGCTCGATCGACGGGCTGAACCTCAGTCGTCATCGTTTCAAGCGATGGTTCCTTGCGAAGCGTATGCTCAGCTGGACGTTGGAGAACGGCATCCCGCCAGGCATCACCGTCGATCCCAACCTGACCCCGCAGCCTGACGCCGACCCCGAAATGTCCGTTGCGGACCTCCATCGCGCTGTTGAGCGTTATCAAGGCCATCGCGGCAAGCTCAGGCCGCACCCGCTTTTCGGGCGAATGGACCGTCCCACCTGGGATCGGCTCCACTGTGTTCATTGCGCCCACCATTTAAGCTTCATCGTTCCCTGCGACTGAACTTGGCCGTGCCGATCAGTGGCCGGATTCAACCCGCCCGACGACAACGTATCGCGACATCGAAACCCCAACGCCCATCGGAACCACGCACAGATCGACAATTGCGTTCATCGCTGTTGCCTCCGAACCCGGCCCGTTCCTATTATAAGCGTGTCGTCCGCCCTTGAAGCCGGGACGGGCGCTACAGGGCTGCGGAGCGAGAAGGGTGCGGGAGGGCGGCGAGTGCCCTGGGGGCTGGCGCCCGCGCTCCATCCCTTGGAATGGGGAACGGTTTTTGCTCGCTTGGAATAGTACTCGTCGCGCCGGGCTCTTCGTCACACTGCAATTGAAAACGTCATTCGTCCAGCTTATTCCGGTTGCGCATTGCCGCGCGGAGCAGGGGGCGTTCGTCGAACTCGACGGTCGCGAGCTGGCCGTTTTCTATTTCGCCGTTCCGCAGCGGGTGATTGTTATCGACAACGCCTGCCCGCACGCCGGCGGGAACCTTTCCGGCGGCGAAGTCCGCGACGGCGTGGTGACGTGTCCGCGGCATCAATGGCAATTCGAGTTGTCGAGCGGGGTGTGTACGCGCTCGCCGCTGGGGCGCGTTCGGCGCTATCCAGCCCGGATCGAGGACGGGTGGGTGTGGGTCGATTTTGGCGGCGCGGACGATTGACGCCCTCGGCTTGCGGCGTTCGAATGCGTCCGCCGGCGGGCCTGTAGCTCAGCGGTTAGAGCAGGCGACTCATAATCGCTTGGTCGGGGGTTCGAATCCCTCCAGGCCCATTGCAAGTCGGTGCGTTTTCGTGCGATACATTGCCTTGTTTTTCAGTGTTTTCTTGAGATGCCACATCATGGCATACGCTGACGGTTTCGGCTCCCTGCGACTCGGTGCGAGGGCCTACTGCAGCGCTTTCTGCAGCGCCTTTTGCAGCGCCCCCTTCTGCGGAGCCCGGCCGCCGCCCGGCAGCCCTGTCGTACAGCTCGTCCGGCACCTGTAGATATCGCCCGTTCGACGATCGCTGGATGTACTACAATCAGGCGATCATCGAGAAGGGCGATTCCAAGTATCCAACGCTGCGTCACATGCTCCAAGACAACCTGGCGTTGCTGACGGCCCGAATACAAGCAACGGGCGTTTTCGATGCCGTATTCATCTCGAAATGCCTCGTCGAAATGAAAACGGCAGAATCCTCCAGAAGTTGTACTGTGTTCCCACTTTTTTTGATCGAGGATCATGAATCGCCGCAAGCGAACTTTTCGGACAAGCGCCGCACACCAAACTTGAATCCAAAGGTATTGCAATCCTTGGCGCAAAAGCTCGGCGTCAAGCCTGAAGGAGACTTCGGTTTACCCGACGGCCTGACGCCCAATGATGTTCTCTGGTACGCGTACGCGGTGTTTCACAGCCCCGGCTACCGCACCAGTTACGCGGAGTTTCTGAAGATTGATTTCCCGCGTCTGCCGCTAACCGGGCACCAGGAGTTGTTCCGCGCCCTTGCCCGGCTGGGCGGCGAGCTTGTCACCCTGCACCTTGTTGAATCGCCGTGTCAGACCTCGATTGTGGCGCTGTTTGACCGCGATACGCGGGCGTGGCGGTATCAGTATTCCGATGGCAAGAAGCCGCCGATCCTGATTTGCTTCGCGGGTCCGGCCGAGCCGGTGGTGGAAAAGGTGTCCTACGGGAACAAAACGGTCTGGATCGACAAGGCCCAGCGAGTCGGCTTTGCGGGCGTGCCCGAGGACGTGTGGAACTTCCACATCGGCGGCTACCAGGTCTGCGCCAAGTGGCTCAAGGATCGCAAGGGCCGGGGCCTCTCCGCCGAGGACATCATCCACTACCACCGCATCGTCGTCGCCCTGCACGAGACTATCCGCCTCATGGCCGAGATCGACAAAACCATCGACGCCCACGGCGGCTGGCCCGCTGCCTTCGATTCGGCCAACGACCGACAAGATCGCGGTCAAGGTCATCAACCACTACGGCGACGAAGTGCTGAAAGTGTTTGAGCTATAGCGGGCGAGACTATCCGCCTCATTCCCGAGATCGACCGGGTCATCGACGCCCACGGCGGCTGGCCCGCCGCCGAAGTGGCCGCCATGGATGCACCCTGCGGCTCTACGGCCGCCCTTTGGATGATCATCGTGAGGTCAGCGGACGGCGGCTTTGGCTGGATTTCTGCCTGACACCGTCGTAACAACCCGTCCTTCAGCATGCGGTGGAATGCATGGTTTGGGTTAAGTGAACGTACCGAGCGGCACCGCGACTTGCGCGCTGTTACGTTGGAACCTTGTGGGTGGCGGCGGTCCAGTTTGCGGCGACCGTGCACTATGCTTCAACAGTGCGCCTTCCGTCGCCGTGTCGAGATCGGCCCGCGGGACCTTGCAACCACGATCGAACCAGCGATGGCAAGACCGAATGCAACGAGCCCGAGACCCCATCCTGAGACAGCGGGTATCGGGCCCCCGGCAACCACGGGCACTAGGCCGCCGTTGCCGGTGGACGCAATCGTCGCGCCATCATTGATCGTCAAACTGTTGTAATAGACGCGGCAATCGGAGAGCGTCACGATCGCGCCGCTTCGAAGTATAAGCGTGTCTACATAGAGCGCCTCTCTGCTCCCAGTGCCGGCGTTCGGGAAGTTGTCGACGAAGTTCACAACGGTGCTTGGCGCAATTTCCAGTGTACTGAACGCGAAGTTCGTGTTGAAACCAAGGGGTGTTGGGCCGAGATCGCGCCCAGCTACCTCGATGTTCTGAACGGGGTTTGCCACGTTTGCCGCGACCGCGAAGCCTTGCGGTTGGAAGATGATCGCCCCGCGCATGTCGAAGCACTGCGGACAGATGCTCTCATTGATGAAGTCGCCGCTGACTTCGATCGGCGACGAAGAGGTATGGACAAGCCGGCTGCCTCTGAGTAACACGAGGCTACCGCCTATTCGGACCTTCGCACTATCCATTACGCGGACGATGGGCGGTGTTTCGCCGCCGGCGACCACGCCCGAGCGAGAGCCACTTGCCGAGTTACAGAATCCGCAGACCACGCAGTCCTGTGAGCCGTCGATCACAAAGCTCCCGTACACGTGGGTGACCATCGAGCCGCCGAGGTTCATCTCCCCCGGGACAGGCTCGCCGCATTTGGACGAAACATGCACGTTTGCGACGACGAGAAGGGGCGCCTCGACGTTGGCTACCGCGCCGCCGGCGCCGTTCCCCGCCGACGCGGGCGCCGGCGCTAAGTCGAACAGGCCGCCGCTTTGAACGTCGAGGAGACTGGTCGTCATCATTATCTGTCGGGCACCGAGCAGCAGCCGACTTTGCTGAGCCGCGGCGGAAGTGAGCAGGATTCCGCCGGGCTCCTCGACGAAAAGGTCTTCATCCACAAGTCCCGTTATGGTCAGGCTGGCGCCGTCGAGCAGACGAAGTGTGTCCACCTCAACTTTTAGGTCCAGGTTCACGCCAAATGTGTCGATGGTTACGCTCTCATCATTGATGAGGTCCAGGTTGTTGGGGATTTGGTCGCCAAACCAGTTCCCCGCACTGCTCCAATATCCGCCGAAGCCGCCATTGTCGTAAAAAATGCATTCGTCCGGTACGCCGTTAAAGTCAAAGTCGAACGACGTAAAACTGGCGATGTCGCATTCGTCCAGGACACCATTGAGGTTGCAGTCGTCGCATGCCGCGGCGCCGGCGCAGTTCTCGATGTCCTGGTCGTCCGGCACTCCGTTACCGTTGCAGTCGGGGCCGGCAACGGCGCCGGGCGGACGTTCCGGCCTTGCCTTCCAATCGCGCTGCTGACGATTCACCTGTCTACGTAATGCGGGAGTATTGTCTTCGCCGCGAACCAAGGAGTCCGCGTTATGGATCACACTGGCTACCACCCAAGCCAATACCAGGATAAACAGGCGGACCGATGCGCTAGACCGACTGCGGCACGGCGCTGTCCAATTCCAACACGGTGTCATGTCAACGCCCCTCGTGCTCATTGATTAGAACCCGGGCCTCTTCGGCCAATTTTTCTAGCTGCCATGCCGTGTCGAACCACAGCATTCCCCGCTCCGTCGAGACCATGTAATCGCCGTCCTCCAGTTCGGCGGGCCATAGATCGTAAACCTGATTGAGATGCGCCTGGGCCTCCTCGATATTTCCGCGGTGTGCCTCGGCGATGGCCAGGATGGCGTGCGGGAACGCGGGCACATCGTCGAGCCGCAAGGCCTGTTGGGCGTCCAACACAGCCGACGCGTAATTCTCGGAGCGCAGCGCCGCCAGGGCCGCCACTCGCCAAATACGTGGGTCCGGCGGCGCCTGTTCCAGGGCGGCGTTTGCGTCGACCACCGCCTGATTGACGTTCAACGTCTCGTCGAGTTCCAGGACAATCCTAGCGCGAAGCACATGCAGCCGCCAGTGGGGGCTACCCTTGGCCTCAAACCCCCTCTGGATCAAATTGAGCGCCTTGGCGTTTTGATCTCTTAGCTCAAGCGAGGCTAAATCCTGCCATACAAACCACGATGGCGTTCCGCTCGCCTCGGCCGTTTCCGCGGCCTGACGGACGGTGGACTCAGCCGCCTCGTCCTCACCGAGAAGCCAAAGGAGCTCGGCGAGATTGTCGTACAAGGCGACGCGCATCTCCGGTTCAGCGCCGTGGACATCGAGACCGGCCTCGTACGCTTCCTTGGCCTCTTGATAGGCGCCGAGTTTTTTCAGGATCACGCCTTGAACGTTCCAAAGTCCCGCGTTCTGCGGCGTAAGAGCAAGTGCCCCACGGCAGTATTCGTCGGCCTCACGCAAGAGGGACACGTCCGGGTTTTCCTGGGCGTTATATTGCTCTTTTCGAATGATCGCCAGGTTCCCCATCGCCCGGGCGTTATCGGCATCGATATCCAGCGCCGCAAGATACGTCTCGGCTGCCGCCGCCCATTCTCCACCCTGCTGGAGGACAAGCCCGCGGCTGATCAACTCACCAACTCGCTTGTCACGGGCGGCCCTTCGACTGCCTGCCACAAGCTGACCTGCGGCGAGCGCAAGCAACATGATACTCACGGCGGCGATGGCGCCGATCTTATGCCGGCGCGTCCAACGAGTGACACGCGCGACCGCGTTCGGCCGCCGCGCAAGGATAGGACGGTCGGCCAGGAACGCCCGAAGGTCCTCGGCAAGCTCCATCGCGCTGGCGTACCGCCGATCGGGCAACTTCTCGACGGCCTTCAGGCAGATCGTCTCCAAGTCCGGCGGGATAGATGGGTTCGTCCGCCGCGGCGGCGTGGGATCGTGACTGAGAATCGCGGCCAGCAGTTGATGGTCGTCTGCGGCGCTGACCATCGGGCACAGCGTGAGCACCTCGTAGAAGGTCGCCCCGAGCGAGTAGATATCCGTCCGGTGATCGACGGGCACCCGATTGCCTAGCGCTTGCTCGGGGCTAAGGTAACGAAGCGTACCCATGATGGCGCCCGTGCGAGTGATCGGATCCTCCTGGTCCGCCATGGCGAGTCCGAAGTCCGTCACCACCAGCCGGCCATCCTGAGAGACGATGAGATTGCCTGGCTTGATGTCGCGGTGCACGATGCCCAGGGAGTGGGCCTCATACAGGGCTTCGGCTACATCCGCGAACCAGCTCGCCACCCGGTGAAAGTATCCTCGCGTAAACGGTTTCGCGTCTACCCAGTGTCGATTCCCCGCGCCGAGACCTTTCGGGGGGTTCAGACCCCTCGTGGCTACGAATTCATCACTTTGCGCTGGCAGATCATGTAGCATGCGCCCCGTTCCGAATTGCGACGCCAGATGACGCACAACAACGTCCAGAGGTTCGCCGACGACGAGTTCCATCGCGTAATAGTAGAACTCATCCGACTGCCCGAAGTCGTAAATGGGAACGATATTCTTGTGGCGCAACTGGGCGGCCGCCGCGGCCTCGCGTCTGAAACGCTCCACGATTGCTGGACTCGCAGCGCCCACGACGGCCGGAAGGACTTTCAGGGCGACATCGCGATTCAGCGTCACCTGCCGCGCTTGGTACACGATCCCCATCCCACCGTGGCCGAGGACGCTATGGATTTCATATCCAGGTATTTTGGGCAGCTTCGACGTTGGACCGCTCTTCTCGACTTGCTCGACAGTCGCGCCCGATCGACCGCCCGAAAAAGACATGTTCCAGCCGCCCGTTGAGCTGGTGGGGGGCTCTTTTCGCGGGCCTGCGCGCTTCATCCTCTTGTCGAGAAGATTTTCCACGCGAGAATCCTCTGACAAAAGGGCCTCGACCTCCGTGCGCAGCTCCGGGTCATCGGCGCAGGCGGAATCGAGGTGCGCCGTCTGCTGGTCCCGGCTCAGATCGCAAACCGCGAGGAACAACTCCCTCGTCCGCTCATGTCGGACTGACGCTACCATAACTTTACCCAACGACCTCCTGTCATGGGCTCCAGATCCCCGCCCGGCCGCGAGCCATTCGTACGCAGGGCTGCGGCAGATTCCAGCTTCGCAGTTTCAAGCACCACCGAGTCTTAACAGTAAAGCGTAGACGGGCGCGAATGCGGTCAAAAGTCCTTTAACGAGCGAGCCGAACTCGAAGCCAGGCCCGAGCAAACCGCCATTCGCCCTTCACGGTCCCTACGGATACTCCGAGTGCCTCCGCAGTTTCTGCGAGCGAGAATCCGCCGAAGAAGCGTAGCTCCACCAGGCGTGCCTGTCGTGGGTTCAACTCCGCGAGTTCGCCCAGCGCCAAGTCGAGATCGAGAACATCAACCTGCTCTTCACCAAAGTCCTCTACACTAATCTCGTCAAAGGCGGCCCGGTGTCGCTTTCCGCCCCGCTTGCCTGCGTTGCGTTGCCTTGCGTGATCGACGAGAATCCGCCTCATCATTCCTGAGGCTACAGAGAGGAACCGCGTTCTTTTATGGTTCTCCGGGCTTGCTTGGCCGATCAACCGAAAATAGGCTTCGTGGACGAGGGCCGTGGGCTGGAGCGTGTGGTCGCGCCGTTCGCTCGATAGGTGGTAGCCCGCCAGCGCCCGGAGTTCATCGTAGAACCGCCGGAAAAGACGAGCGGTGCTCGAATCGGCGGCCAGCCCCGCAGGCTCGGCGCTACTACCTCCCTTCTCGTCATACTTTGACACGGTCCTACCCCCTCGATACTCAGGAACTCACAATTATATCCCCGCTAAACGGTTGCTACAACGAGAGCCAAGCGTTCGTCAGCTCCGGTAGCGAGAAGGGCCGATAGCTTTTTTTTGACCTTCTGGCCGGTTTTTCTCGCTTACTTCGGTGGAACACCCTGCCTCCGTTCGGTGTTGGGGCAGGGGGGCGATAATGCGTCGTGTTTGAGGATAGGTTCGGTGGAGGGGCGACCGGTTGAAACCGGTCCCCCCGCAGACCTAGGATAGGCTAAGTGGATTCGATCACACGCGGAGGGAATCACAGATGAAGATGAACAGGTTGGGACGTGTATCTTGGGTGGGAGTGAGTTGTTTAGGCGTCGTGTCGCTTGTACTCGGCGGCGAGCGCGACCGGTCAGGCAAGCGTACAGCAAGGACAGAACGGGCGTCTATCGGGGCTCGGCACGTCGAGCCACAAGCGCAGTTCGTGCCCGCCGGCGTCCCGCCCGCGACCGATTGTGAAAAGGGATGCGCAGACAAGGCGGAGGACATCTTCGAAAAGTGCCTTGCATACGGCGGCGCCGAAGAAGAGTGCATGGCCAACGCCCAGGCGTATTACGACGGATGCACAACCGGGCTTTGCGGAGGCACATCCACCGATTGCGAGAAAGCATGCCTCGACCAGGTGGAGGACTTATTCCACGAGTGCATCGCCAACGGCGGTACGCCCCAGGACTGCGCCTTACAGGCGAACGACAGCTACGCCGCGTGCGTCCAGGCCACGTGCACGACGCCGCCCGGCACCTGCGAAGAAGCGTGTCTCGACCAAAGCGAGGACG